>QFCE01002011.1_pt1 | contig 21249 bp, 19 predicted proteins | sample 5346091 | NCBI WGS metagenome assembly QFCE01 (sample SAMN09062252, study PRJNA434731) | Human gut metagenome, whole genome shotgun sequencing project. | isolation source: stool timepoint A chromium assembly | host: Homo sapiens | collected 2015 | reverse complement strand
ATCTGCCGTGCACGAAGACGGTATAGCGCAAGTAGGTTCTCCGCAGATGAACTTCCTGGATGCAGCTATCTCCGAAAAAGGCGGCAAGGTAATTGCCAGGGTTGACGAGTATGAGCTTGAAGTTCCCGCAGCAAAAGCAGCTGCCCTCAAAGAAAAAGGCTATATCGGCAAAACAGTTGTTATGGGTATCCGTCCGGAGAACATCTCCGATGACGAAAACGGCGCAATGGCTTCCACCGTCAACGTATACGAGCTTCTCGGTGCCGAAGTATTCCTGTACTTCACACTTGGCGGAACTCAGATCACTGCCCGCGTAAATCCGCACACAACCGCAAGAGCAGGCAGCCAGATCAGATTCAACTTCGATATGGACAAGACTCACTTCTTTGACAAAGAGTCTGAAGTCGTTATCACCAATTAATTCCAAAAGGCAAAGGCCCGGGATGTTCCCGGGTCTTTTTGACTTAAAGAAAGAATACACGTCAGTATATTTTTGCGCCGTGCCTCCGGCACGCAGCCTGGCTCAGAAAGGACATCTTATGAAATTACAGCAAATACTGAAAAAATGTCTGGAGGACTGGAAAAATATCAGCAAACTTGATTTCTGTCTGATACAGGAGGACAATCACATTTTCCTTTCTACCTGCAGCAGAAAACTGCCCGCCGTCTCGCGGCTGGAAGCTTTTCGGGCGGACAGCGCCCTGTGCGTCTCAAACACTGCCTGCAGTCTTTACAAAATCACCGACGGAAACGAGCTTCTCTATATTCTCATTGTATGGGGAAACGGTGTCTCTGCATCCACCATCGGCGAACTGGCCGTCTGCCAGATTGAAAGTCTGATCACCGCCTACACAGAAAAAAGCGACAAAAACGCGTTTATGCAGAGTCTCCTTCTGGGAAATACAAATGAAATGGACGCTTTTAACCGGGCAAAGAAGCTTCACATTGCCACAAGTGTACGCCGGGCTGTTTTTCTTGTGGAGACAAAACAAAACAAGGACGAAAGCGCCCTTGCCACAATCCGCAATCTTTTTTCCGCCCGGACAAAAGATTTTATCACCGCCCTTGACGATACCGGCATCATCGTCGTGCGTGAGCTCCTGGATACCGAAAACTGCGAGGCGCTCCAAAATACCGCCTCCATGCTGGTGGACATGCTGAACACAGAGGCCATGACTCCCGCCTGGGTGTCTTTCAGCAATGTGGCGGACGATCTGAAGCAGCTTCCCAACGCGTTTAAAGAAGCCCGCACAGCTATGGAGATCGGAAAAATCTTTTATGCAGACTCCAATGTATTTCCCTATAACCGACTCGGCATCGGCCGGCTGATCTATCAGCTTCCCGTCTCGGTCTGCGAAATGTTCATTGAGGAGATTTTCCGTGAGGAATCTCTGGATTCCCTGGACGAGGAAACCCTCATCACGATCCGTACCTTTTTTGAAAATAATCTGAATTTCTCTGAAACCTCACGCAAGCTCTATGTTCACCGCAACACACTGGTGTACCGCTTTGAGAAGCTTCAGAAAAAGTTCGGGCTGGACATCCGTACCTTTGAGGACGCGCTCACCTTCAAGCTTTCCATGATGGTGTCCGATTATATTAAACATTCTCGAAAAAATTGATCCGCGCAAAATCACACAAAAGGTTCCAAAACACAGCTCCGTCGGTACATTGCCGACGGAGCGTTCTTTCTAATCTCTCAGCAGCATCAGATGCTCCGGCGGAAAATACAGATATTCCGGAAGCTCTGCCGTTTCCATAAAACTCTTCTTCTGACACATCCACCACAGATTTCCCGCATCTTTTACATCCCGGTTTTTTATCAGAAACTGATGCTCAAAGGTATTCTCAATATATTCTACCCGCTCCACGGGCATGGTGTTTTTTCCCGGCTGGCTCGCCGTGCGCAGCCAGTGCCCCCGCACAGCCACGGCAGAAATATCTTCTCCCACCCGCTCTTTTGTGCAGAGCCGCAGACCCCAGTCCCGCGCAAACACATGATGCTCGTCCAGCCGTTCCGCACGGGAAAAATTTTTGCAGCCAGTCAGCCTTGCTGCTTCCACACTTCCGGGATTCTCAAAAATCTCCCGTGTATCCCCGGAATTCAGCGTTTTTCCGTTTTTCAGGAGCGTGAGCTGCTCGCAGAATTTGAACGCCTCATCCCGGTTGTGGGTAACCAGCATCATGTCGCCCTCATAGCTTCTGAGAAAATTCTGCATGTCACGCTGCACAATGTCCTTGAGATATCCGTCCTGCGCGGAAAAGGGCTCGTCCAGAAGGATCATATCCGGCTCGCTCATCATCATGCGTGCCAGCGCAGTCCTCTGCTGCTGTCCGCCGGAAAGCTGCGCAGGATAAAGCTTTTCCAGACCGGCCAGCTGGAAACGCGCAACAAATTCCGCCGCCTTTTCCAGAGCCTCTCTTCGGCTCCCCCTGCATCCGCAGGCCAGGTTCTGCTCCACTGTCATGGCCGGAAACAGGGCATAATTCTGAAACAGATAACCAACACGTCTCTCCTGGGGCTTCTGATTGATTTTCCGTTCAGAATCAAACAGCGTGCGTCCGTTCACTTCAATATGTCCCGCATCCGGCGTCTCGATCCCTGCAATGCAGCGAAGCGTCATGCTTTTTCCGCTGCCCGACGCTCCCAGGATCCCCATGGTGGGCGCGTTGCTTTTGATCTGGACCCGCAGCTGAAATCCTTTCAAATTTTTTTCAATATCTATACTGACCGCCATTACATCCACCTTTTTACTTTCATGCCTTTTCCGGAAACAATATTGATCACCGCCACCACCAGAAAGGATATCGCCACGATCACCACTACCCAGAAGCCGGCGGCAGCAAAATTTCCGGCCGCAGTCTCAGAGGCAATGGCAACAGAGACCGTGCGCGTCTTTCCCAGAATATTTCCTGCCAGCATGGAGGTGGCTCCGTACTCCCCGATGGCTCTGGCAAAGGCAAGCACCGTGCCGGAGGCAATCCCCGGCGCTGCTGTGGGCATGACCACCTTCCAGAAGATCCGCCGCTCGCTCATCCCCAGCGTCCGCCCCGCATAGACCAGATTCACGTCCACCTGCTCAAAAGCGGCCCTGGCATTCCGGTACATCAGCGGAAATGCAATAACGCAGGCCGCAATGACGCAGCCCTTCCATGTCTGGACAATGCGGATATCAAAATTTTCCAGCAGGAAACTCCCAAGGGGACGCTTCAGGCTGAACAGCATCAGCAAAAGAAATCCCGCCACCGTAGGCGGCAAAACCAGCGGCAAAGTAAGAATGCCGTCCAGAATTCCCTTGCCCACCGTTCCCAGCCGCATGGCAAGCCGCGCAAAAAATATCCCCTTAAAAAAGGCGATCACCGTAGCCAGAACACCGGTCTTCAGCGAGATCCACAGAGGACTCCAGTTTATTTCTCCCAAAAACTCAGCCATTTTTCATCCCTCTGCTTATTTTGCAGCTTCTGCTTCCGGCGTTTCCCCGTTCTCCGCTGCCTCCCGGGTATACGGCGCAAATCCGTACTCCTCAAATATATGCAGAGTTTCTTCCTCCTGAAGATAGGCAAAAAAAGTCTCTGCAGCCATTTCTTCCTCCGCAGATGCCTCCGCATCTGATATCAGACCTGCCGGATACAGCACCGGAGTCTTCAGACTGTCTGCCGGCGCCTCGGCGATCACTTCCACCTTGTCCGCCACAGAGGCCGCGTCCGTGGCATACACCACGCCAACCTCATTGCTGCCCTCGCTGACAGCCGCCAGAACCTCTGTCACATTTCTGCCCTCATTGATCTCCATGGCTTCTACCTGCCCGAGAATCCCCATATTAGTGAAAATCTCCCGGGCATACTGGCCCACCGGCACATCCTCTCCGGCCAGCGCAAGATTTGCCGCTTCTGTGATATTCTCAAATCCGGTAACTGCGGTCTCGCCTCCTGCCGGCTTGATCAAAACCACCTTGTTTTCCAGAAGGTCTGTCACTGAGTCTTCAATGGCAAGCCCCTGCTCTACCAGCGCATCCATCTGCTTCTGCGCCGCCGGGAAGAAAATGTCGCACCGGGCGCCCTCCTCGATCTGTGTCTGCAAGGTTCCGGAGCTGTCCGCGTTATACAGAATCTCCACATCCGGGTAAATCTCATTAAAATTTTTCTGTACTTCTTCCATGGCATTGCTTAAGCTGGCTGCAATAAACACATAGACTTCCCCTTCTAATTCCGGCGCCTCCTCCGCCATCACGGGGCTTGCCAGGGCTGCTGTCCCCAGAATTCCCGTCACAGTCAGTGCAACGATCCGTTTCTTCATGATTTCTTCCCTCCGTCTCTTCAAATTGTTGTGTTTTATTCTGTTTTGTATTGTTTCATTTTATAATATCCCTTGTTGCTTGTCAATTCCATCCCCCCATGTTATGATAAAAAGAACAAAAATGTACGATATCGGCAATATCTGCTGACAGAAAGGAGCACGCATATGAAACTCAGCGCACGCAATCAGTTAAAAGGAAAGGTTATCAGCATCAACAAGGGAGCTGTCAACTCCATTGTCTCCCTGGATATCGGCGGGGGCAATATCATCACAGCCACCATCTCCTGCGCGGCTGTGGAAGAACTGAATCTCACCGTCGGCTCAGACGCCTATGCAGTGATCAAGGCCACCAACGTCATGGTGGGAATTGATGAATAAGCTTTATACGGCGCAGGAGGTTGCCGAGCGGCTGAAAATCAAAAAGAATACGGTTTACGAGCTTATCAAACGAGGGGAGCTGGCTTCCTCAAAAATAGGAAAGCAGCTTCGGATTTCCGAGGAACAGCTTTCCCGATATCTGAACAGTTCTGAAGAAACTGCCAGACAAACGCTTCCTGCGGCAAATTTTCAACCAGAGAGCTCTCTCTTGAAACGGGATTATCTGCTTCACTCCAGCGGTCTGATCATCAGCGGTCAGTCCTCTCCTGCCCTGGAGCTGCTGCTAAGCCAGCTCAGCCTGCGTGCGGACAGCCTTCCTGCTCTGCAGTCTCATTTAAACACCTACAACGGACTGTACGCTCTTTATTTCGGCAAGGTACATGTGGCTTCCGCAAGCCTGAAACCCCGTGATATTTCCGCGCTGGCGCCCGGGATCCCCCTGGCTGCACTCTGCATGTATGAATATCCCATGGGCTTTTTTGTAAAAAAGGGAAATCCCCAAAACATCACCTGTTTTGAGGATTTGAAACGGGAGGGCATCACCTTTTCCAACCGGGAAAAAGGCAGCACCAGGCGAATTTTTCTGGACCGGCATCTGCAGGCCCTTGGCATTTCCCCCGGCGAGATCTCCGGCTACGCAAAAGAGCTTGTCTCGGATCTGGCAACTGCTGCTCAGGTGGCGGGCGGCAAGGCAGACGCGGCTCTGGGAGAGCAGTATGCGGCCCAGCTTTTTCCCGACCTTGAATTTCTCCCTCTGACCTCCTTCCCCCTCTATCTGGTAATGAAGGCGGAAGACTTGCACCAGCCCGGATTTTCTGCACTTGTACAAATCGTACAGTCAGAGGACTTCAAGACAGTGCTTCACAGCCAGACCGGATATGATGTCGGTCATGCGGGGGAGATTTTATATCTGTAGCCCAGCACAGGAAAAACCAGGAAGACAGCTCAAACTGTTCCTCCTGGTTTTTTCATTTCTTATGCAGCTAAAGCATTTGAATTTACCTGCTCTATCACTCTGCGGATTCCTGCCCAAACAGACATGTCAGTAAACACTTCAACAATACTTCCTCTGTCTGTAAAAGGTGTTTCCTGCAAAACAGACATATCTTTCATCATTCCATTATGAACTATAAATTCTACAATTTGATTCACAAAATAAATCTGCCTGCTGTCAAGATTTGTTTCATCGAGATATTCTGCAAATGCAGCCTTTGCAGCTGACATATCAAGCCCTACAATTTCCCGTACAAATTCACCTAATGGTTTTTCACCATATTCCGCTTCATAATCCTGTTTTGTTCCTACTTCTCTCCACAAAATATTCTCAAGAATTTTTACATCTTCAGATGTCAACGGGACATTCCCTTTTAGCTTTGCAATGGCCTCATTATCTTGATGTTGTCGAATATAATATTCCGCTTTTGCTTTGTAATTCTTCAGATCGTCATTCTCCAGCTCAGATTCTCTACACTCCATACTCAAAATTTCATCATCAAGATTTGTATCATATATAAGCACAGACCCGGCAGGAATATATTTTATCAAGTCTCTCAAATTCTCACGAATATGCTCGAATTCATCGATACCCGCATGCTCCAAATAATCTGTATTAAGAATTTTATCAATCAACTCTGCCTGTACCATGATTTCCGGAATATTTGCTACACCTGCCAGTGCAGATACTTTCGCATGCAAATCCCTTCGGGCACGGTTGTACTTCTTTCCAATCAGATATGCCAGTTCGATGCCGTACATAAGCGCGTCAAACCGCAAAGCTTTTGCATTGTCTTCATCCGGTTCAATCAAAGGTGCAACTTTCTCTTTCACTCTCAGAGTGTCTTCATAGGTTAACACCTTGTAGCTTTCTTCCTTCGCGTACATATCCACATATTTCAGATGTTGTCGCACAGCAAAGTTCTCTCGGTTTAATTCTTTTACCTTGCCAGCCATATGCTGGATTAAATTATTTCTATATGTGATCAGGCGCTCTGTCTGATAGGATAAGTCCTGTAATTTATATGTAATTTCAAACTCCAGTTGAAAAATAGCTCCCTGAAGTGCAATCATATTGGCGGTAGGTCTGCCTTTGTTCATTCTGAAAAATTCAAAATTCCCACAGAAATCAAAAATATAGAATCTTTCCTTATCTTCGCCATCCAATAAATCAGGACATAGACGTGTGCCCCGACCAATCATTTGCCAAAATTTTGCCTTACTCATCACTTTTTTAAAAAATACCAGATTTAATATTTCCGGAATATCAATACCAGTGTCCAGCATGTCTACTGAAATGGCAATCTGCGGCAATTTTTTAGCGTCAGAAAATTCATCAATCGCACTCTGCGCATAATTTACGTAATTATCAATTACTTTTGCATATCCCTTCAAATGAGGATATTCTTTTCCAAACACTTCAAAAATCTTCTCTGCATGTTTGTGGTTTTGGGCAAAAATAATCGTCTTTCCAATTTTATTTCCGTAGTCGATTTTTAACCCATTCCTCATAAGAATGTGCAAGACTTTTTTAATAGTATCTTCATTAAAAACCCATTTATTAAGCGCAGAAGCATGAATGCTTTCCGGCAACTCTCCATCTTCCTTTTCAAAAGTATCTTCATACGATCTTTTATCCTCGTCAGACAATTCATCATATACGATACCCTGCTGAACAAACTTTAACGTTGTTTCCACGGACACAAAATCTACCAGATACCCGTCTTTGACAGCCTGCGCCAACTCATATCCATATGTAGGAACACCATTTTCCAGTTCAAATACATCGTACGTATTTTTCTCAATTTCATCTTTCGGCGTTGCTGTCAGGCCTACCAAAGGCGCATCAAAATAGCTGAAAATATCTTTATATTTGTTGTAAATAGAACGATGTGCCTCATCACAGATTATCAAATCAAAATGACCACAGGTAAACAACTTACCTTCCTCATCTCTGATAGAATCAATGCAGTTCATCATGGTCTGATATGTTGAAAATACGCCGTGCGCACTATAATTATCTTTTTCTTCACATAAATTTGTCACAGATAAATCCGGAAGCAAGTTCGCAAAGCTCCTTTTCGCCTGCGTAACCAACGAATTTCTGTCAGCTAAAAAAAGAATATTTTTTACCCACCCGTATTCCAGCAACACCTTACAAAGAGCAATCACTGTACGCGTTTTACCCGAACCTGTCGCCATAACCAACAACGCTTTTCGACGGTTTCTTGCCCCAAAGCTGTCACATACTGCCTTAATTGCAGCCTCCTGATAATAGCGCCCGGCAATATTCTTATCCACAGAAATATTCTTCAATTCTAAACGCATACTCTGCAAATTGAACAATTTTTCCAAATCACGTTTTGAATAAATAGTTGAAACCTTTCGCTCCGGGTATTGATTATCCTCTATCCGCGTTTCAAAGCCATTTGTCAAAAATACTACCGGTCTGCTACCCTGCTTCTTTGCAATTAGATCTGCATACAATTTTGCCTGCTGTCGGCCTTTTGACACATCCAAACAAGTACGTTTCGCTTCAACAACGGCCAAAATTCGTCCATCGTCCCCCAATAAAACATAATCTGCATATCCCGTTTCTGATTTGTTCGGCATCCCCTGAATTTCATATTCATTGAGCCAGTTGACGCCTTCTGTCCACCCTGCATCCTGCAGCATCGCATCAATATATAACTTGCGTGTCTTATATTCCGTAATATCCAATGGCTTCGGAACATACGTCTGTTGCTGCTCTTCACGCCTGGAAGTAAGTTCCTTTCTGAGTGCAGCGTTTTCCTTCATCAGTTGTTCCAGTTTCAGTTCTGTTTCTGGAACAGCCACCGGAGCTGCTACGTTTTCCTTCAAAAGCTCTGGATTATATTTTCCTTCGGTGTATGTATCCGCATAGCAATATGCAACATAATCAAGAAAAATATAAAGATTTTCCAGACATAACTCCGCCTGCTCTCTTTTCACTTTCTTCCCTGTATGAGCAGCAGAATTTCCCATTTTGCGGATAAAATCCATACGTTTTAGGAGAGCTGCGTCTACAATCCCTCTAAATTCATCCGTGCTGAGCAGACTTACCAACTTGTCATCCCAGGGCTTCACCAGAGAACTGTCCACCGAATACATCCATTTCACGGCAAATTCCATAGCACGGCGGCAGTTGATAACAGCGGTTGCACAATCAATGGGTAAAATCTTTTCTGCCGAAATCGCCACATCTGCAAAACTCTTAAATTTAGGTTCCTGTTTCAGGAAATCAAAATTGGTCATGGATACACCTCCCGAAAATTATTTTTAATTTTAGTAATTTCATAGTTGCATTACGTATACTGTGGAAATTTTGATTTGTTGATTTGATTGACAAATAATTCAAACTCTGCCTGTTTCTCTAAGGTCGGTATTATAAACACTTCTTTCCCCAACTCTTTTGCTGTAATTGCCATTTTAATTCCACTTCCATTTGCCTTTTTTATACTTTCTCGCATAAATTGTTCCAGCATATAAGCAAAAAACAAATTACGGTACTTATCTGTTTTCAAACGAATTTTCATAATCGAAGGGTGCATTATCCCTATAGGAGCTGTATCTGGAACTAAAAAAACTTCACCTATCGTTCCACGACACGACACAATAATATCGCCTCCGTAAACTGTAAATCTCTTTAATTCCTCATATTTTTCCTCATCTATATACCGAGTTGGTACATTCATCGTCTTTTGTATAGCATGCTTTTGCTCATACACCATACAATAAGAATTCTCCTTGTCGACAAAGCACTCATTTTTTAATGCACTACCAAATGGACCAATAAACATTTCTTCTACATTTTCACTTAATAGTTGTTTATCATACTCAAAAACTCCCCCAAACATCTCGACAAATCGAGCTTTGATAAGTTCGTCCAATCTTATCAATTCAGTTCTTCTCAAAATAATTGCAGAACTAATCGCGTTCAACTTCTTAATTATCAAATCTTGTTCTTCTAACGAAGGAACATTAAACTCTAAATCCCCATATTGTTTTGCATTTATATTTGGTTGTGCAACAACCTTCATACTACTTTGAATAAATCCCTTATACTGAGGTGATTTCGTAAAATAATACAAATAATCTGGGCGGATAATTTCTTGATTTGGCACAACACGAATCAAGAATCCCGCATATATACATCTTCCAGCTGAAGAACGATACAAATAAGTCTTTCCTACCGTTGCACCTGTTCTTGCAAATAGAACATCCCCATCATTTAACAGATATTTATCATCTACTGAATTTGGAGAAACAACATCCGTTCCTAAATTTCCTTCATTGTCAATATCCGTAATCCGAACATATCTAGTTTTACCATCATATTCACAAGCTGCTGCACCAGAACCATACTCAAGTTTACTCAAAGATAGCTCTTTCAGTTTATATCTTTTCATTTATCATCCCTACAAATCCGAATTTATGATTTATGCAATGAATTTTTGATGGGATGTTTTTACATTTGTCTGATTTACAATAGCATATTGCATAGTTGTATCTATTTGAGAATGGCCTAATATCTTCTGTACTTGTTCAATAGGCATTCCTTTATCTATAGCTCTTGTTGCCATTGTTCTTCGGAACTTATGTGGATGTATTTTCCCCATATTCAGTTTTCTGCCAAGGGTACGGATGCGAATTTCCACACCACTGATTTTTAATCGGTCATGCGGTGCGTCCAGCGTCACAAAAAGTGCCGGATTATCGTCTTTTCGCTCCCTTAAATAGTTTTGTAAATGAAGCTTTGCCTTTGCATCAAAATATACTCTACGCTCTTTATCTCCTTTTCCGAAAACAACACATTCTCTGGCTTCAAAATCCACGTCTGCAATATTCAAATTTACCAATTCGCCCACGCGTATTCCTGTTGAATACAGTAAATCAATCATGGCCAGATCTCGAGAACAATGACAATGATCTCTAAGGAGTTCGATCGCCTCATCTGAAATAATTTCTTTTACCGGTTGTTTCGTTTTGATTTTATGAATACGCCTCATTGGGCTTTTCAAAATATAATCTTCTTCCTCAAGCCATGAGAAAAAGCTAGAAATATTTCGTCGAATATTATCCACTGTTACTTTACTACAATTATTAATTTTTTGATAATCAACAAGATATTTTCTAATTTCTTCTGTTGAAATTTTTCTTACAGGATTTTTTATATTTTGGAGCATTCTATCTACGGTTACGCTATAGTATTGAATGGTTCGTTCTGAACATCCTTCAATCCGTTTTGCATCTAAAAATAGACGCAAATATTCATCATTTGATATTTCTTCTTTCGGTATATTATTTTCTGAAAATGTCTGAAGCAAAACCTCCTGCAATTTCTTCATTTGTGAAATATTCAAATAATCTGCCATCTTGTTAATGATCATCACGATTTTTTCTTCCATGCCGGTATCTCTCCTATCTATACCAACATCCTGCACCCCAAATTTTTAAATCACTTTATTTTCTAAATAACACTCTAACAAGTACGATGGGTTTTCATAATACATGCTGCTGTTATAATCATCAATTTTATCACTGAGAAACGAATTATAAACTTTAATCAAAGCATCTATCACGTTGATTTGTTCATTTTCTGCGACAGATTTTATTAGCCTTTTATATACTTTTCCGATATCCCAATATCATGGAATCGTATACTGACATGCCGCTACATTATCAAATTTTCCTGCTGTAATTCCTGCTGCTTGTATAAAATCATTGCTCACACGCTCTATGTTGTCGCTATGATAAACATCTGCTAATTCATAGATTTTTGTAAGATTTGTTTTTCCTAATGCGCAAACCACATCTTTTCTTTTATTTTTCGTCCTTCGGGCTATATAATCAATGAAAGCACAGGTAAAAAAAAGAGCATTATCTTTTGCGGATTCTCTTCCCTTATTTTCCATTACAAGACCTCCTCAAATCCTCTATATTCAAGACATTCTAAGGCTTTCTTTGTACAAAAATTAATCTGATGTGTTGGGTACTTAAATTTCGCTAAAACCCAAAACTGTTCTCTTGTAATACTTCCATCCATATAATCTGAAATATAATTATAGATCTGGTCGTCTGCCATTGCTCCAATTACAATATCATAGGCATGTTTCTTCCCACTTCTGCAGTCTATAATAAAATCCAGCCATTCATCTGTCATATCTCGAAATTCTTTTATTTGTAGATTGGATTTAAACCGTACATCATAAATAGACACTATCCCTGTGTCATAGCGTTTTGCCCATCGCTGTGTCTGCTCTTTTATAATGGTGCAATAAAATCCATCACCAAAATCCTTTGTATTTCTTCCGATACGTATCTCTGGATTTTCAATCGGAATATACCCACCATGATAAATTGTCATTTAGCCACTTAAACACCCCTTTTCATCACCCAAAATATTCCTGCATCAGACTATCAAACAGTAACTGTGCCTTATCCAGTGCCGCCTGAACTGCAACTTTTGATTTGTCTGTCTGGGCAACAAAGTCTATATATTGCTTTTGAAGTTCCATAGGCGGAATAATCTGCTTATACGCCTTCATAATTGCAGTGTTAAGATTTGGCTGAGTTCCCGCAGGGGCAATTGTTCTAAAGTGCTCAGTCATTTGGTTTAGTGATTGCAACAAAAAGACTTTATCTATTCTTTCATCAATATCTTCCATTGCAAGCCACCCATCGTGAATACATCCATCAAATTTAATAATTCTCGCAAATCCAAGAGAAACACCGCAATTAGCAAAGATAAGACTTCCTGATTTTACTAAACGGCTCTTTTTTACACCTTCTTGGATAATATGTTCTTTTGTCGAATGCAAATAAATGCTTTCTCCCTCCGTTGCATCACCAATTTTAATCCACGGAACATCTCCCCCCAAGAACTGTTCGATTGGTCTTGGCGAGCCTCCTCTTACAATAGTACAGAGTTCTCCTAGTGGCTGTATCGTCCACCCCTTGTCATTGATATTTATATCGCCAAACATCTCAACAAATCGAGCTTTGATAAGTTCGTCTAATAACTGTAATTCTCTCTTCCGCGCTTCAATTACTACCTTACATTTACCAAGTATATCCACGATTTGCTTCTGTTTTTCTACTGAATCCAGATTAAATTCTTTATTCTTATAGTCCTTAAAATAAATATGAGGAATTGTTGCACCAGTGAAATACTTTTCTAAGTGCATATAACTAACCACATAATACAGATATTCAGGAAGAACATTATCCTTTGGCAATAAATATTGCATCGTACCAATAACCGACGACTTAGCTGGACATAAAGTTGTTCTTCCAATTCCAGCACCATCTTTGACTACCGCAACATATGAATTCTCCTGATGATAAAAATCCACATTTCCTATATAACCAGATGCCCCATAGATAGGATAAACACCATTAATTCCAACTACATCTGACTGTTTTAAATTTGATGTACCACGCTCACAAACATCTCCAAGTTTTACTTTCATCTCTTTATCCCTTACGGACTACTCGTAGCCCTACAAATCCGAATTTATAATCCCAACAACTGTTCCAAAGCATCCATTTCTTCGCCAATTTTCATTTCCAGCTCACGTAATTCTGCCATAATTTCTTCTGTGGGCGGATATTCAACCGGCACATATTCAATTTCTTTATATTTATTGATGCTTAAATCATAACCATTTCCTGCAATTTCTTCCTTGGGAACAAAGAAACTCTGTTCTGTACGTTTGCGTTCTGTTTCACCAGGAAGATTTTTGAAACGCTTAATAATGTCCGGAATATCATTTTCTTTTGTTTCGCTTCGCTTGTCATCAAGACTAAAGCCATCCGCTTTCATATCATAAAACCAGACTTGATCCGTTCCGCCATGCCCGGTTTTTGTAAAAATGAGAATTGCTGTTGATACTCCCGCATATGGTTTGAACACACCCGAGGGCATAGAAATAACAGCTTCCAGTCGATTGTTTTCCACCAATTCTTTTCGTATTGCCTTATGTGCCGTAGATGATCCAAACAGCACACCGTCCGGTACAATGCAGGCACATCTGCCGCCAACTTTGAGCATTCTGATAAACAGCGCCAGAAATAACAGCTCTGTCTTCTTTGTCTTACAAACCTTAAGTAAATCCGAGCTGACAGAATCATAATCCAAGCTTCCTTTAAATGGCGGATTTGCTAAAATCAAACTGTATTTATCCTTATCCGGATTCTGATCCGAAAGGCTGTCCCTGTATTCAATAAACGGATTGTCTACCCCATGGGTCATCATGTTCATTGCGCCGATGCGAAGCATCGTTCTGTCCATATCGAATCCATGAAACATATGATTCATATAGTGATTTTTATTTTTCTGATCAAAAAAAACCTCTTCTTTACGCATCTCCCGTAAATATTCGCTGGCCGAAACAAGAAATCCGGACGTTCCACATGCAGGATCGCAAATAATTTCATCTGCTTTGGGCTCCATCAGTTCCACCATCATACGAATAATGTGTCTCGGTGTACGAAACTGTCCGTTTACACCGGCAGTGGCCAGTTTTGAAAGAAGATACTCATATATATCACCTCGAGTATCTGCATTTTTCAACTGAGCGATCTGTTCATAAATCCCATCCATAGAAGTAACAATTTTGTCCAGCATCAAAGGTGTCGGTACTTTAAAAATCGCATCATCCATGTATTTTGAGTATGCGCTGTCCTTATCACCATGCAAAGATTTAATAAAGGGAAACACCCATTCCTGCATTGTACTGTACATCTTTGCAGCCGGAAAATCATGAAACACACTCCATTTCAATTGATTCCCATTGATTGTGCGTTCCCCAATCTTCACTTCTTTTGCAAAAACGCTTTCGTACGGAAGCCCCAACATCATTGCTTCTTTTGCATGGCGATTATCCGTATCATCCAAATCATGAATAAACATCAGGTATGTCATCTGCTCGATCACGTCCAATGGGTTGGTTAAACCGCCTGTCCAAAAGATTTCCCACAAACTATCAATTTTGTTCTTCAATTCGCCTGTAATCATTTATTTCTCCCTATTCCAAACGTACGAAGTATATCTTCCTCCGCCTATTTTTATAATTTCTTCTTTCTTCAAAAGCTCATTCAAAGCTCTCTGCACGGTTGTCTGACTGATACCCGGACATTGTTCCATGATTTCCGCCTTTGTAATCTTGCCAACCGTACTTTTTATGATTTCTCGCACGCGCTCGGGCTTTGAAACGCCTTTATCTATAAAAAGCTCTACCCTATCAGTAAATTCCCGGTAAGCTGCAACAATAATTCCTAACATATAGCGCACAAACGGTGCATAATCATTTTTTCCCTCATGCCACCTGCCGGAACTCTCCTGCAAAGCTTCATAATAGCTTTCTTTTGAATCCGAAATCAGCTTTTCTATACTGATATATTTGCCAACCATATATCCCGTTTTGTACAGCAGCAACAGTGTGAGAAGTCTGCTCATACGCCCGTTCCCGTCGTTAAATGGATGTATACATAAGAAATCCAAAATAAACATAGAAAGTAGCACCAATTCATCCATTTCCTTTAAATTTATCGCCTGGTGAAATGCTTCGCATAACTGATTCATTGTATCTGATGTTTCCCATGCCGGAACCGGTTCAAATCGAACCCGTTTTGTTCCGTCCGGCAAACTCTCTGCAATAACATTATCTGAAGATTTAAAGCTTCCACCAATACTGCTTCCACTAAATTTGTATAAATCCCGATGTAACTGCAGGATCATGTTTGGCCGTACAGGAATATACTCATAACTCTCATGAATAGTAGCCAGCACATCTCGGTATCCGGCAATCTCTTTTTCATTACGATTCTTCGGCGTTGTCTTTTGATTCACAATTTTTTTCAATCGCTCATCCGTTGTAATAATACCTTCAATTCTATTGGACGCCTCTGTACTTTGAATGCGCGCTATTTCAACGAGTTCTGCCAAAATATCATTTCCCGGATCAAGATTTAAATGCCTTCCTTTAAATTCATGAATTTGAGTTAGATAAGCTACAATATCCGGAGTTAATAATTTTTGATATTCTTTCTCAAAATCAAAACATCTCATTTTTCCCCTCATTTCTATAAAAACAATCAGGAATCATCCCTGTCTCTTCTATCGTCATCATACCACTAATTATGTCATATTACAATTCAATTTGGTCATTTATTTCTATTTTGATAAAATTAAATCAAAATGATGTAATTAAAAAATGGCCGGCTGATCCATACGACTCAGCCGGCCGGGGTTATTTCTAACACATATCTTATCTTCTTTTAAGCCAGGAAATTCTTTCCCAGGAAATATCCCAGCACCAGAACACCCAGCACAATGCGGTACCAGCCAAAGGCTTTGAAATCGTGTTTCTTGATGTAGCCCACCAGGAATTTGATCGCCAGAATGGAAACCACAAAGGAAACCAGGCAGCCCACAACCAGAATCAGAACTTCCGCACTGGTAAAGGCAAGGCCGAATTTGATCAGCTTCAAGAGGCTTGCGCCAAACATGACCGGAATCGCCAGGAAGAACGTAAATTCCGCCGCCACAGTGCGGGACACGCCTGCCAGAATTCCGCCGATGATCGTGGAGCCGGAGCGGGAGGTGCCCGGAATTACGGAAAGTACCTGGAACGCTCCGATGATCAGTGCAGTCTTAAAGGTAAGGTTATGTAAATCTGTACACACCGGTGTCCGTTTCTTATTATAGTCCTCAATCAAAATAAACAGGATACCGTATACGATCAGCGCAATGGCAACTACCACGTAATTGTTGAATTTCTCTTCGATAATATCGTTGAAGGGCAGCGCAATGATAATGGTCGGCAGACAGGCCACCAGAATCTTAAACCAGAGAATCCATTTTTCTTTGTCGCAAAATCTCTCCACAAAGGTAAATGCAGCCCGCTTCACAGCCGGTTTTGCCTGCAGCTCCTTCTTTGTTTTAACAGAAAGTTTCCGGATGCAGAACGGCCACAGCTTGCTCCAGTACAAAACAACAACCGCCAGAATTGCGCCAAGCTGTATCACTACCAGGAAAAACTCCTTAAACTCCGGCGTTACATTGAGAGATATGAATTCGTCCACCAGTATCATATGGCCCGTGCTGCTGATGGGAAGCCACTCTGTGATGCCTTCCACGATCCCCAGCAGGATGACCTTCAGCAATTCAATAAATTCCATGAAATTTCCTCCTCTTCCTTTTATAACGATTTACTGCCAGTATATGCTTCATTCCATATTTTTTCACTTTATCACTATTTTCCCGCCCGCGTCAAGAGGGAAATGTCCGCAAAATAAAGCTTCCAAATAATATACTACTGCGAATTGTGTGATGCTGGTGTATAATGAAAGCATAAAATACCAAGGAGGAAACGAGTATGAAAATCCGAAAAAAACTCACATCTTTACTGCTTTCGCTTTTTCTCGCTTTGACATTGAGCGGGAATGTTTCCGCCGAAAGCACCGCTCCGCTGATGGCGGTCCATTTCATTGATGTCGGACAGGGGCTGGCTGTCCTTGTTCAGTCCGAAGGCCAGAACCTTCTGTATGACGGCGGCGACGTAAGCCATGCCGACCAGGTGGTATCCTATCTGCAGCAGCAAAACGTGGAGACCATCGATTATATGATCTCCTCTCATTATGATGAAGATCATGTGGGCGGCCTGGTATCCTGCATGAATCATTTTTCCGTAGGAAGAGCTTTCGGAGCAGATTATATCCATGATTCGGACTTGTACAATGAATTTATGAATACCGCTACCGCCAATGTCATCACCATCGAATATCCTTCTGTCGGTGATACCTTTTCTTTCGGAAGCGGACAGTTTACCATCCTTGCTCCAAATGGAATCAACCCCAACGACAGCAATGAAAATTCAGTTGTCATAAAGCTGGAAAATGGTGCAAACAGCTTTATTTTCACCGGAGATGCGGAAGAAACCAGCGAACAGGATATGATAAGCACCGGTATGGATCTGGACTGCGATGTCCTGTCTGCCGGCCATCACGGCTCTTCCAGCTCAAATACCTGGGACTTCCTGGCCGCCTCCACCCCATCCTACGCAGTGATCAGCTGCGGTACAGACAACCAGTACGGCCACCCCTCCTCCGAGACGATGGGACGGCTGTCCGATATGGGAATTCCGGTATTCCGCACGGATAAACAGGGCACGGTCATTGCGGTATCTGATGGAAATTCCATCTCCTGGAACACAGAGCCCTGCAACGACTACTCCTCCGGCGAGGAAGCCAGTTCTGACGCGTCCGCTTCCTCCAGCGAATCTGCAGATGCAGCCGCATTTTCTGCCCCGGCAGAAGAACCGGCGCCATCTTCCGGCAATGTATGGATTTCCGCAACCGGAGAAAAATACCACAGCATCCCCGACTGCGGCAGAATGAATCCTGCCAAAGCCTATCAGATGTCTCAGGCAGATGCGGAAGCCTCCGGCTATACTGCCTGCAGCAAATGCTTCTAGCCTTCACCAAAGACCTCTTTCTTTCATTTAAGATCTGACTGTACGGAAGAATTTTCTGTACGGCACAAAAGCAAAATACGGGACACAGCAGAATACCTGTACAGCATTCTGTGTGTCCCGTGTCTTTTTTATTCTTAAGAAATTTAAACAAAAAAATAATGCAGGAGATGGGACTTGAACCCACACGATCTTGCGACCACAGGCACCTGAAGCCTGCGCGTCTGCCAATTCCGCCACTCCTGCATTCCGTCGCTCTTCGCGACTGCTTGATTATAATACCTCACATTCCATCAAAAGTCAATACCTAAAATGAAATTTTTTAATTTTTTTTAAATTTATATATCCTTGTAAAAATTCGGCGCAATAATATCGCACTCCTTGCAGGTACAGCCATTCTGGTAGCCGTCACAGCAGTTTTCGTTGGAGCAGTACATATGCGCATCTTTAATATAAAAGAGTCCCGCATACTGTGCGGAAATCCGATGAGGCTTCGATTCCTTCTTGCTGTTTGCAAAGTACACCCCATTGGAAATCAACATATTTTCCGGCATATAGGGGCTGAAATCAAAATAGTACTCTTCCATGCCGTGATGCGGTACCTTCACGCACCAGTAATGCTCATACAGAGGATAGTTTCCGTCATAATCATCCGCTATCATCTGCAGATAGACCTGTTCCACATCCCCGGTAAACAAAAGGTTCAGCTCTCCCTCTCTCGCATTCTGGAACACAACGCTGATTTTGTTTTTGAATGCCCGAAGCGGCGGTTTTTCATCTTCCAGATAAAGAAGCAGCTCCTGAAACTCCGGCATGGCACGAAGTTCCCGAAATTCCCGCTCCAGACTGCTCACCGGCGGTAGCTTTTCCCCTGTGTCTCCGTCTTCCGTCATGGCATAAACCGCTCTTCGCAGCTTGTCCGCATACTCTGTCAGCCGGCCCAAAATCCCCTGCGATTCTCCGGGGAATTTCTGAAAGATCGCGTCCGTCTCTTTCTGGATCACATCCGTGTCTGGCCAGAGTGCCTGATACTTTTCTTCAAACATCCTGCCGCGGCTCAGAAGCTCCACCTTCTGCGGCCGCCTGGAAAGAGCTTCTACAAGCGTAAGCACACTGACCTGACGGTTGGGGAGATAAAAATCCTTCATCAGATCCGCCAGCAAAAACAGAGCCAGAGTTTTGCTCTGCTCCGGCTTTGAAAACACATCCGGCAGATAAATCTTTTCAAATTCACAGGAATCCGCCCGATGTTTCATCATATACACCAGTCCTGCCAGATGATCTGTATGGAACTGCGTGAGAAGAAGGCTCTTTTGCCCGATGGTCGTCAAATCCGAAATAATAACGTCAAAAACCTCCTGACGGTTTCTGCCGTCAATGCGGCTGTTGCTGGAGCCAAAATCCACCAGCAGGCTCCTTTTTCTGTCGCGGAGACAAAAACAGTCTCCGTGACCCACGTTGTACATTCGTATCTTCATTGCCCTTCTCCTATGTAAACTTCCTTTATTTTTTCTTTTTCGGCAGAAGTGACGCCCCTGCCCAGCTCAGCCCTCCAAGGACAATACACACATCCGAAAAATTGAAAACCCATTTTCGGATTTTGGAATTTCCAACGCCAAGGCTCACATAATCCGTAACAAAGCCTTTCCTGCGGCGCTCTGCGTAATTGCCCGCGCCTCCGCCGAGCACCAGAGCTAGGCCAAGCCTTGCCGTTTTTCTGCCGCCCGCAACTGTCTGGCGAAGAAACTCCCAGATCACTCCGCCAAGCACCAGCCCGGATATCTCCGTGCCATATGCCGGGTTTATTGGCTTAAGAATACCGGAAAATCCATGGTTATGACAATTGCGCAGGATAAGCCTTCCATGAAGAATTTCCTGTCTGCTTCCTTGAAGCCACTCGCTGTTTACATACTCTTTGATTTTATAATCCAACGCAAAAATCCCGGCTGCCAGCGCCAGCAACATCATGGCTCCTCCTTTTCATCGCTCCACGCCTTGACCTCTGACTCTCCTACTGTCTCCTCTGGATTTTCTGGTTCTTTTTCTTCTTTCACACCATCTGCTTCTTCCGCGTCCGCCACAGGCCCGTCTGCTTCCTCCGGCTCCGATGCAGGGCAGGCAGCTCCGCAGTACGGACAGTACAACGCATCCTGCTCCATGCTGCGCTGGCAGACCGGACAGATTTTCTGCCCTTTCATAGACGCAAGCTTTTCCTTGAGTCCTGCGATCACCTGCATATGCTGAGAAATATTTTCGCAGAGAGCGCCAAGCTCTCCTTCCGGGACTTCGCCGCTGCTGTATTTCCGATAAACGATATTTCCCATATCCGCCATGGTTTTGTCTATCAGGCGCTCTTCTGCCGAAAGACGGCTCCGCAGTTTCTGCACCTCATAAAAATTCTCTGCCCGCTCGCCGATCTCCTTCGCCGTCTTTGTCAACGTTTCACTCAATCCATCAAAAAATTCGTTTCCCATAACTGCTTCTCCTTTTCCCAAAACGCCTGCACTTCGCTGTTCCGGTTAATCTGCACTCTCCAGCTGCGGCACCTCCATGCCTCTCAAGAGGATTTTCGGGCCTCCATTCCCTTCAATATACTCTCTGGTGATAACCACCTCGCCGATGCTGTCATCCTTGGGAATCTCGTACATGATATCCAGCATGTATTCCTCCAGGATCGCCCGCAAAGCTCTGGCGCCGGTCTTTTTCTCCATGGCTTTTGCCGCAATGGCGTGCAGTGCTCCGTCTTCAAAGGAGAGCTTCACCTCATCCAGCGCCAAAAGCTTCTGATACTGCTTGAGGATCGCGTTTTTCGGCTCTTTTAAGATTTTCACCAGCATATCCTCGTCCAGACCGCGCAAAGTGAAAATAATGGGCAAACGGCCGATAAACTCCGGAATCATGCCAAAGGCACGGATGTCGTCTACCGTTACCTTTTCCAGAAGATGGGGATCATCGTCATACTTGTCCTTCAGATCCGCATAAAAACCAATGGAAGCCTGTTTATTCAAACGCTCCTTGATGATGTTCTCCAAATCCGGGAAGGCTCCGCCGCAGATAAACAGTTGTCGGTCTGTCTCTTCGAAA
>QFCE01002587.1_pt1 | contig 21301 bp, 18 predicted proteins | sample 5346091 | NCBI WGS metagenome assembly QFCE01 (sample SAMN09062252, study PRJNA434731) | Human gut metagenome, whole genome shotgun sequencing project. | isolation source: stool timepoint A chromium assembly | host: Homo sapiens | collected 2015 | reverse complement strand
CTCGTCCAAATCAAGCGTGAGGGCCATGGAAGGATGGGGCTTGCTCATCCGTCTCTCCTTTCTTTTTGGCAGGTTCCGCGAAAGATCCTTCAGCCAGCTTCGGCTCGTCTTGAATCCTGAGGGGAAACTGCCGCCTATCCTCTTCGCCATCCAGTATAGAGAGGCCTCGAGCAGGGAAATCATCCCATCGAGATGAGCGCGCGGGATGATTGCCGTCCCCTAAATCGGCCTGCTCTTATGATTGCGCGGCCCGCACGGCCCATACCATTTTCAACCGTTGGGCAACAAAACATCGGTGGCCGCTCGACAGCGGAGGCGGATCTTCGCCCCCTCCACTCGCGAAGGCCGCCGACGCCGCCGAGGGCCGCCGGTGTTTTGTTGGAAAGCATCGAACGAAAGAGAGAGGAGGACCCATGGCTAAACTTTCACTGACTCGTCGCAGCTTCCTGAAGGCGGCCGCCGTCACGGGCGCTGCGAGCACTCTGAGCTTTGCCGTAGCACCGTCTGCGGCTTTGGCCGAGGGCGTCGACGAATCAGCTGGTGAGGTCAAGCGCATCCGTTCCTGCTGCCGCGCGTGCGGCAAATGCGAATGCGGTGTGTGGGTCACCGTGCAGGACAACAAGGTCATCAAGGTAGAAGGTGACGAGTCCAACGCACACAGCCGCGGACATTGCTGCGCGAAGTCCCAGGCGTCTATGCTGGCGCTGTACCACCCCGATCGTTTGCGCTACACCATGAAGCGCACCAACCCCAAGGGCGAGGACGATCCCGGCTGGGTGCGCGTCAACTTTGCCGAGGCCATGGACGAGATCGGCGCCAAGTACAACGAGCTCATCGACAAGTACGGCGGAAAGTCGATCTTCTCCATGGGCGGTACCTCGCGTGTGTGGGCCCAGCCGCCCTACGGCACCCTGAAGTCCGTCTTCGGAACCCACAACTTCCATTCCGCCTATGAGATCTGCAAGGGCCCGCGCCACTTCGGCGGCGTGCTCACCGACGAGAAGGGCTCGCCGTGGATGGAGGTGGAGCAGGGCCCCATCGTGTACGTGCAGTGGGGTACCGCATCCGAGTATTCCAACTACGACTCCACCAACCGTACCGTCGTGGACTGCTCGCAGCGCGCCTACAAGCACATTCTCGTTGACCCGCGCATGAGCCCGCTGGGCAAGGAGGCCGACCTGTGGCTTCCCATCCGCGTCGGCACCGATTTGGCCATGTCGCTCGGTTGGCTGAAGTGGATCGTCGACAACGACGCCTACGACAAGAACTTCGTGAAGCGCTGGTCCAACGGCCCGTTCCTCTACAACCCCGAGGCCGACGGCAAGACCTACAAGGGCTACTTCCTGGAAATGAACGGCGGCATCCACATGACGAGCCGCCTGCTCACCGAGGCCGACCTCGACCGCGAGTGGGTCTCCCAGTTCTGGGAGCCGGCGCCGGAGCAGTACTCCTACCGCCGCTTCATCTGCTGGGACGCCGCCAACGAGAAGCCGACCTACTGGGACGCCGAGGAATGCCAGTGGGAGGGCGAGAAGCACAAGATCCCGACCACCGGTACCTGGATCGAGCACCCCTACAAGCCCATCATCGCCGATGCGTGGCTGCCCGACCCCTCGAAGTTCGCCGACCCGGCCGATCCGGCCTACGACGCCTACTGGACCGGCGAGGGCAATGAGAAGGGCGCCAAGTCGAACCCGAAGGGCCTGCCGAAGGATCCGGAGCTGTGGCCCGACGGCGTGCAGGTCAAGCTCGCCAATGGCAAGATGATCGAGGCCAAGTCGGTCTGGCAGGAGTGGGAGCACAACCTGGAGGAGTACACGCTCGACCGTGTCTCCGAGATCACCGAGGTTCCCGCCGACAAGATCGAAGAGGCCGTGCGCACCTACACCACGCGCCTGAACCCGCTTCACGGCAACGGCGGCATCCACTACCAGCTGGCCCCCCGACCAAACCGGACACGCCGTGCAGAACACCCGCGCCCTGCAGCTCATCGCCTGCCTCACCGGCAACTCCGACGAGCCCGCCGGCAACCGCGGCTCCTCGAAGGCCCAGGTAGACGGCTGCTGCGGCCGCGCCAACATGATCGTGACCGACCACGAGCCGGTCGACTGGGGCATTCGCGAGGGCATCGGCACCATGGAGCTCGGCAACACGCCGCGCGACCTTTCCGTGGAAGACCAGATTCCGCTGATCCAGAACTTCGTGAAGTACCTGCAGGACGAGAACTCCCCGCTCATGGAGCGCTACGGCAACCACATCCCCACCGATGAGGAGGCCCGCATCATCGCTATGCGCAAGGGCGGCGACTACAAGGGATCGCGTTCCTTCCCGGGCCTGAAGACCCCGTTCGAGAACAATGCCGATCAGATCTCCGCCGAGCGCTTCCCGCTTCTGCGCTTCTGGAACTCCTGGACCGACGCTTCCTCCATCTGGGACGCCATCCGCGAGATCGATTCCCCCTACAAGCTTTACGGCGGCATCTGCATGTCCGGCGACTTCATGAACCAGTCGAATCTGCTGGAGGCGTGGGACGCGCTGACGCAGCTGGACTTCTGGGTGGACATCAACCTGTGGTCGTGCCCGAACAACGGCACCGCCGACTACGTGTTCCCCTGCACCCACTGGCTGGAGACCAACACGGGACGCGTGTCCCAGGGCGCCGGCGGCATCTTCGGCGCCGGTCAGCGCTGCGTCGAGCCCATCGGTGACGTGGTCTTCGACCCGACCTTCGTCGTGTGCCTGCACAAGTCCATGGGCGTGCCGTTCAACGATCGCGACCCCGAATACGACGAGTGGTTGAACCTCGACTACCATGACTTCATCCAGGCCGGCGGTTCGGTGGGCTACGAGGAGCAGGAGTACCGCGTGCTCAAGGACGCCACCGACTGGTGGAAGACCGAGGAGTTCCCCGACGGCCCCGACTTCCCGCAGTACGCGGCGAAGTTCCAGGAAGAAGGCTGGTTCGACTGCCGCAAGTGGCACCCCGAGCGTTGGGGCACGTACCGCCGTTGGGAGATGGGCTACCGTCGCCAGCAGGGTGGCTACAACCTGTACGCGGCCATCGACGAGAAGTGCGGCTTCATGACCCCCACCGCCAAGGTGGAGGTGTGGTCCACCATCGCCGAAACGTACATCCCCGACGGCGCGGCCACCTTCGCCAGCACGAACACGGTGGATCCGAACATCCCCGACATCGACAAGTTCCCGCACTGGGTGGAGCCGAAGAACTCGCGCGTATCGAATCCCGAGTACTTCGACGCCTCGCTGGTCGACCAGATCAAGACGTCGGACGCCTACATCAACGACAACTACCAGGGCGATCATCTGGTGGAGGAGTACAAGGAGGCGCTGACGGCGCATCCGGACAGCGCGTTCATCATGACGACGGGCTCCCGCCAGCCGGTGTACTTCCACTCCGAGCATCGCCAGCTGCCGTGGTGCCGCGAGCTGTGGCCCAGCCCTCGTTTGGAGATGAACCCCAACGACGCAGCGCGCCTGGGGTTGGAGCAGGGGCAGTGGATTTGGATCCGCAGCCCGTGGGGCGCCATCCGCGAGGTCGTGGACTTGTACTACGGCATCAAGGAGGGCACGGTCAACGCGAACCACGCCTGGTGGTATCCCGAGATCGACACCGCTTCGCACGGCTTCGAGCTGGTGAACATCAACTGCACGATGGACAAGTACGCGCAGTGTTGGATTTGCGGCGCGTCCCAGCTGCGCGGCGTGCCGGTGCTCGTGTACCCCGCGACGCCCGAGAACTCGCCGCATGGCAACCCGGTTCCGTGCGACCCGCAAGGCAATCCGGTCATCACGAACGCAAACGATCCGCGCCTCAAGGAATGGTTGGCGAACGATCCGCGCCTGGAGGATTCCAAGGTGGAGCTCACGTTCGCGAACATGGCGGCGGTCGGCTGCCAGCCGAGCGTCCAAAGCCCCGACCTGCTCTCCGGCGGCAAGCTTGCCGTGGGCAGCGTGGGCGGCGACGCGCTGGGCGCTTATTCGAAATCGAAGTAAAGGAAGGAGGTTCACCACATGGCAAACTACGCGATCATTACCGACTTGAACCGTTGCACCGGCTGCCTTGCGTGCACGGTTGCGTGCAAGGCCATCAACGGCGTCGACGTGGGATCGTTCTGGATCAAGACGCTGCGCGTCGGCCCGCATCCCATCGAGGGCGGCTCGGGCACGTTCCCGGACGTCGAGATGTACTTCCTTCCCGTCCAGTGCCAGCACTGCGAGAACCCCGAATGCGTGAAGGTGTGCCCCACGGAAGCGTCCCACATCCGCGACGACGGCACGGTGCAAATCGACAAGTCGAAGTGCATCGGCTGCCAGTTCTGCGCGATGGCGTGCCCGTACGGCGTGCGCTACCTCAATCAGGAAGAGCGCGTCGTGGAGAAATGCACGCTGTGCGAGCAGCGTATCTCGCAGGGCGAGCTTCCCCAGTGCGTGGCCCAGTGCGGCGCCCGCGCCCGCTTCTTCGGCGACCTCGATCAGGGCGTCGAGAACTTCGAGGCCCCGGCGCATCCGGATACCCCCGGCTGCCAGTACGACGAGATGACCAAGACCCGCGTGAAGCTCAAGGACTACGTGGAGGCCTTTACCGAGAACGACATTCATCACCTCACCAACAAGGGCAACAACCCCAAGCTCATGTACTTGTTGCGCGAGGGCCGGAAGTGGAGGGAGTAGCAACCCATGGAAATTCAGTGGCCCCTTATTCTCTTCACCTTCTTTAATTGCCTCGCCGGCGGCATCTTCCTGATGCAGGGTATTCTTACCCTGTCCGGCAAGGGCAAGGCCATGCAGCTCGCCTCCTGCGTGAGCGCGATCGTTGCCCTGGCCATCGGCGGTCTGTCGGTGTTCTTCCACCTGCAGCATCCGCTGCGTATGCTGAACGGCTTCGGGCACATCACCTCCGGCATTACCATCGAGCTGATCTTCGTGATCGTGTTCGCCATCGCCGTGGTGCTGTACTTCCTCATGATGCGCCGTTCCGAGGAGGGCGTGGCCCCCAAATGGTGCGCCGTTCTGGCTATCGTTGTGTCGCTGGCCCTGCCGTTCGCGACGGGCGACTCCTACCTGATGAGCGCCATTCCCGTGTGGGACACCATGCTGCTGCCTCTGTACTACGTGGTGGCCACGGTGATGCTGGGCGGTCTGGCCGCCATGACCATCGCCGGCGCCACGAAGGCCGACGACGCGGTGAAGCTGTCCGCTACGGTGGCCTTCATTGGTGCGGTTGTGTGCGCCGTGGTGAGCGTCATCTATGCGGTGGCTATCTCCGGCATGGGCGCGAACTATACCGAGATGCAGTACTACTTCGACCCGACGCTGCCCGACGTGGCCATGCGCCAGTCCGAGCAGATTACCGGCGCCATTCTGGCCGGCGAGCATGCCGTGGCCTTCTGGCTGGGCAATGTGGCTATCGGCTGCGCGGTGCCTGCCGTGCTGGCGGCCCTGGTGATGACGGGCAAGATTCCCGCCGAGAAGGCCCTGGCTGTGGCGGTGGTTGCCCTGGTGTGCGCCGTGATCGGCACCATCGTGTGGCGCGTGCTGCTCTACGAAGTGGCCGTGAACGCCCTCATCCAGTTCCAGTGGGCGCTTTAGCAGTGTGTTAACGAAGCCAGATGCGGCTGCAGCTGCGGCCGCATCTGGCAGGGCGCTTGCGAGGCGCCCGATCCCGGATGCCCCCTGGCATCCGGTATGAGGGAGCCGCTCGTCTCTGGTCGGTCGGTCGGCACTCTTTGAGAACCTAAGCGAGGCGGGCTTTTCTGACAGACGAGCCCCGCAGGCAACGCGCATGCGCCCGCCTCGCTTTTTGTTCAAAATGGGGTACTTCTCGTAGTTTTTAGGGTGTGATTTCTCCATTAGCTCTGTGGATGGGAGGAAAACCCCAGGTGGCGATTGCTGTTTTAGGGATCGGCTTTTTGGCAAGTTACGAGAAGTGCCCTATTTTGCTCATTTCGCCCTGACGAAGGAGCGTTTGGGTCTCCTGAAGCTTTTTTGCGAAAAGGCTTCAGGAGGAGCAAACCCTCAGATGATTCTTGAAGAGGAGGAATCAATGACAGAGGAGAAGAAAGAGGCGCCGACGTCTGCTTCAGCTGGAGCAGCGGGCGCGCGAGTCGCCCCGACGCTGGAGAGCGTTGATGCGGCCGAGGCCAAGCGCGCACCTCGCGGCGGCATCACGCGGCGCGGGCTGTTCATCGGCGTGGGCTCGACGGTGGCCCTGCTCGGCTTGGGCGGGTTGCGCTATGCGGGCCACAATCCGCTGAACCGACCGCCCGGAGGTGCCGACGAGGCCCATCTGGTGAGCGGCTGCATCCGTTGCGAGCGCTGCTATGAGGCGTGTCCGCGCCAAGCCATCGTGCCGGCGAAGATCGAGGACGGGCTACTCGGCATGCGCAGCCCTATGCTCGACTTCAACACGGGGAACTACTGCGACTTCTGCTACGAGGAGAACGGCGGCAACCCCTTGTGCGTGGCGGTGTGCCCCACGGCCGCGCTCGAGCTGCCGGCAACCTACACAGTGGGCAACCCGGAGACCGGCGAGACCGGCGACATCATCATTGGCACGGCGGAGATTGATCCGCGCACGTGCCTGGCCTATCGCATGACCGGATGCCGCGACTGCTACGACGCCTGCAACTACGGCGCTATCGAGCTGAAGGATGAGGGCGGGGCAAACCCCATTCCCTATGTCGTGGAAGACAAGTGCAACGGCTGCGGTGCCTGCCAGGCCGCCTGTCTGTCGCTGTCCTCCGGTTCTATCAAGTCCAGCGAGCGTGCCATTGTCGTGCGCCCCGTCGAGGCCTAAAGGGGGTAAACCATGGCTAAGAAGAACGAAACGATGGAAACGCCCGCTTCGTCCCCGACTGCGGGCGCGAAGATGAAAAACTCTGCGAACGCGCTGGCTGCGAAGCTGAAGACGCGTCGGCTGCGCACCGTGGTGGGCGCCGTGGTGTTCGTCGGCATGGCCGCCGGCCTCATCGCCGGGGTGAGCATGGGCACGATGTCCGGCTTCGGTTGGGACACGTTCTCGATGCTGTGCCCTTTGGGCGCCCTCGGCACCATGATCGCCACGAAGACGATGATTCCCCGCGCTGTGGTGTCGCTGGTGCTCATTGCCGCCCTCGTGTTCGTGTTCGGTCGCGCCTTCTGCTCGTGGCTGTGCCCGACCATGCTCATCGACCGCATCCGCGACTTCTTCCGCTCGCCCAAGAAGCGTCGGGAGCTCGAGGAGAAGAAGAACTCCGAGATCAAGGCCATCTCGCAGCAGGAGCTGGCGAGCCTGAAGGCGGCGCGCGAGGGTCATACCTGCGGCGCCTGCGGCAAGTGCCAGCCGGTGCACCACGGCAAGGTGGACTCGCGTCATGCGGTGCTCGGCGGAGCTTTGCTTTCGACGGCGGTCTTCGGATTCCCGGTGTTCTGCCTGGTGTGCCCCGTGGGTCTGTCGTTTGCCACCGTGCTCGTTATTTGGCGGGCCTTCGCCCATGGTGACGCGACGATCGGGCTTATCCTTATTCCGGCGATGCTTGTTATCGAGTTGGTGGTGCTGCGCAAGTGGTGCTCGAATTTCTGCCCGCTGTCGGCGCTCATGAACCTGGTCGGGCGTTTCTCGCGTACGTTCGTGCCTACCATTAATGACGAGAAGTGCCTGGAGACGGCCCGCGCCACCTCCTGCAGCAAGTGCGCCGAGGTGTGCGATGCCGACATCAACATCCGTCATCCGGAATTCGGTCTGCGCACCATGGCCGACTGCACGCGCTGCCGCAACTGCGTGGACGTGTGTCCCACCCATGCCATCACCATGCCGGTGTTCGTCGGCAAGAAGGCGGGCAAGACCGTCGTGGAAATTCCCGACCCGGTTATGGACGACCTGGAGCCGAAGCTGGACTAGCCAATCAGTGAGCGATGGCTCGACTTTGGGAGAGGCCGGGCCATCGTTGAAGAGGAGCAACAATGGTTGAGACGATTGATGCGGGGGCTCACCGATATGTGGGCACCGCGTTTACGGCTGTGGATAGTGGGGCCATTCGGGTTCATCGGGAGCGGTGCGCGAAGGTGCGCAACCGCAACGTGGACTGCTTGAAGTGCGCGGCGGCGTGCACTTCAGGGTGCATTTCCTTGGAAGACGGCGAGCTGGTGATCGATGCCTCCAAGTGTGTCGGCTGCGGCACCTGCGCCACGGTGTGCCCCACGTGCGCCTTGGAGTCGCTGAATCCCTCGGACGCCGAGTTGAAAGCCGCCTGTCTGCGCGCCGTGCGGGGTGACGAGGTGGTCATTGCCTGCAGCCAGATGGAGGCGGCCTTGGGTGATTTGCTAGTGCCCGGTGCCGCGGCGTTCGTGGTCTGCGCGGGGCGCGTGGATGAGTCGCTGCTGGCGGGACTCGCCGCCGAGGGTGTAGGCCGCGTGACGGTGCTTTGCGGCGATTGCGATCACTGTGCCCAGCGCCACGGTCGCGACACGGCGGAGCTGGTAGCCGAAACGGCGCGCCAGGTGCTCGCCACCTGGGGCGACGATTTGGAAGTTGTCGTGACCGATGTGCCTCCTGCGAGCATTCTCGCCGAGGGCGCCGATGAGGCCGCTGCCGAAACCGTTCGCGTAGCTTATTTTGCCCAAGTGCGCTCCTGTCCGCCCCTTCGCGAAGCCGAAGGAGTGCGTGTCGGTTCATCTGCGGGGCAGGACGCTCCCAAGCATCCTGCCCATTCCCTCCACGTGATGAAAGACGGCACGTTGCCGCATTTCATTCCCGATCGGCGTGAGCGCTTGCTGGACGCACTGGCGCAGCTGGGGGAACCGGAAGGCGACAAGCTGGAAACCCGGCTGTGGGGTGCGGTGGTCATCGACGGCACGAAGTGCGTCTCCTGCCGCATGTGCGCGACGTTCTGCCCTACGGGCGCCATCGCGAAGTTCGACGACGCCGACGGCACCCTGGGCGTGACCCACACTCCGGGCGACTGCGTGAAGTGCGGCAGCTGCCGGGACGTGTGCCCCGCCGATGCCATCACACTGCTCGACGCCGTGCCCGCAAGCTGGCTTACCGGCGGCAACCGCCACCGCTACGTCATGACGCCCCGTCCTGTGAGCCTTACCGACAACCCCCACCAGATCCTCGACACCTTTCGTCTCGACTTCAACGGAGACATCTTCGAGCGGTAGGGGAGCCGCAGCGATCGCCGAGGCCCTCCGCGCAGGGAGCCGGCGAGCCGCTAACGAGTCGTCCCTCCATGGCGTCTCGCCGAAGCCCGCACGGCGGCGACGGGATCGTCGTGCGGCGAACTTCAGACTTCTCCGCAAAGCAGGAGAGGCCGCATCTCCCGACTGCCCCGGCGCTCGCCCCGGCAGCCACGCGACCTCAATCTGCCCAGCCCCCGGCGCCCCTATCCTCTTCACGGCGCCGGGGGCGTTTTATGCCAAGGGCAAACGCAGGGTGAAGGTGGTGCCTTCTTGTGCGGTGCTGGTGACGGCGATGGTGCCCTTGTGGGCTTGGGCGATGTTTCGCAAACTAGTGAACTATAATACAAATCTCGGTTCTATTTCTATAAAATCGTGCTATAGTGCGATTAATGCGAGGAGGATAGTTGATCTCACACAAATAAAGTAGTAGAATAAAGTAGTAGAAAAAGGAATCCGATCATGGCAATGCTCGAAATTCATCCGCGGATCTTTCTTCGTCACCCCCAACTGAACGAGGAGGATATTCGCACGGCTTGGAGGAACTCCTACTACGAAGCTCTTAGGGCCGATAGCCAGAACTATCCTGAGTATCTTTGGATAGGCGTTGACTCTAAGGGACGCGACGTCGAGATGGTCGGAACGTTAACTGATGATGGGTGGTTCATCTATCACGCGAATACGCCGCTTTCGCGAAGAGTGCGGCTAGAGGTTGAGAAAGCGAGGCACTAGGCAGTATGGCCGAGTACAAGTTGAAAAACGGCTACGTTCTCACTGATGAGGAAATCGAGCGACGGGCTGCGGAATGGGAGAGCGATGACGCGGAGATGGGGCTCGTTCCCTTGCGCGTCGGCCGGCCGCCCTTGTCAGGGGAGCCCAATGCGAACCTCTCGTTCAAATGCCCTGAATCGGGGGCAGAGCTCATAGCTCGCGCCGCCGAAGTGGTCGGTGTGAAGAAATCGGCATTCATTCGCGAGGCCGCCCTCGAGAAAGCGGCGCAAGTGCTATCTTTGGCCGGATAAGGCCTCTTTAGCAACTCCTACGTCAAGGGCAAACGCAGAGTGAAGGTGGTGCCTTCTTCCGCGGTGCCGGTGACGGCGATGGTGCCCTTGTGGCCTGGGCGATATCGTAGACAAAAGATCTGCTATGGGGTACTTTTTGCTGGTTGCTATAAACTTTTTGCGCTGACGATGTCTAACATTGAGATTGCAAACTGCCTTGAAAGCCCATGCATCTCTTCGCGTTGGTCGTGAACTAGGATGCTTTGGCAAATCAAAGTTCTATAAAGCAAAGGGTGCGTCGTAAGGCGGAGACATTAAAGCCACCGCCTCGAGCGGCGACATAAATCAGCTCCCGGACGACTCCTCTTCAGGCAGCGGCGGCAGGTAAGCGTCGAGCACCTCATTGAACTCCTGGCGATTGTGCACGGCAAATTTCGCATAGATGCGACTTGCGTGAGCCCGCACGGCACTCTTCGAGATAAACAGCTCGTCGCTGATGGCGGCAATGTCACACCCGCTCGCCATGAGCATGAACACCGTTGTCTCTCGTTTTGAGAGCCCCCGTTCGGTGCTGAGCGATGTTAAGGCCTCCTGCCGACGAGAGGCGGGAGACGATTGAACGGCCCGTTCCAATACGTAGCGCTCATCGATGCTGAATGGCGAGAGACCTGCGCTTAAAAGGCTGATTGTCAAGATTATAGCTGCCCCTAGCACCCCAGGATCGATGGCTAAATCGAGAAGGCCTGTTTGGATGCCCGTTTCCGTTGTCGCGATGATAAGGAGCTTCACTATCGCGCAGGCTGGTAGCGCTGAAGTGCGAGTAGCGTGTGCTCTCATGCAAGCCAGCGAATAAGCGAATAGACGGCAGCTGGCGGTGCCAGCGCTGGCGAACACCTGCACCCAGGCATTGTCGTTGTCGAAAAACCCTGCGAGCAGTAGACCTGCTACCATAAATACGAAAGCTATGTTCTTCAAAGCGCGCATGTCGAAACGACTCGGCAGTCCAAAGGCGAGTCCCGCGATGGCGGCGCCGGGAATCATGTTTCCAAAGTTATCGAACAGCGACAGCTTGGAGAAATGCATGAAAGAACTCACGAGTCCGTAAGAGAAACAATAGATGCTCACCCATACAACAAGACGCCACGAGACGATGGACCCCAGTCCGATAGATATGCGCTGGGCGACCAGCAAAGAGGGCGCATGACTTTCTTCAACCATGCGACGGTACCCCACCAGCAGCGTAAGGGAGATCGCAATGAGCAGTGGCATGCAGTAGGTAACTGTCTCCAGGCTCGCCCCCAATATGATGACGAGGAGCGAGTTGAGCCCCTCGGCAATTCCGATAATGAGAACGATGAATTTGAGCGAGGTCGTGCTTACAAATTCAAGCCATTGCAGCATCATGGCTGCTGTTCCCAGCCCGAAAAGAAACATGCCTATCGCTAGCGTTGAGGCATCCAGCACTGAAAGACGGACGAGCACAAGTATGCCGCAAGCGGCCAAGGCTATCAGTCCGGGAGCCGCAAGTATCTTGAAGGATTGGTGCTCACGATCCAGCCCGTAGGCAAAGGTCACGAGCAGCAGGAGGCCCGCGATCTTGCCAGCATCGGCGCATGTGCTCAAATCGCTCGACCCTGCGCACTGAAAGGAGAGATGCGATGCGCAACGGCAGAGCGCATATCCTGTTACCAGCACTACGACGTTCCATTGTCGCTCGGCTAGATCCATCAGTCTTTCGAGCCATGGAGGAAAGATCGCCTCGTGTCCCATTACATTCCCTCCCCTCATGCTGCGCTTTCTTGCTGAATGCGCCCTCTCCTGCCCTCCATCCTAACGTTTCGTTCCTCCGCCCTCAAGACGCTTAAGCGCTTAAAGTCGCCACAAGGCTATGACCTGGTAATTTGCGACATCTTTCTCTTTCTCGTTTAAGCAGGGCGTCTCTGGTTTAAACGGTACGTAACAAATCAAGCAGGCTCGGGTGTCCTAGGATGGACTTAGGGTGTTAGTCGTGACGCCCCATAGAATCGGTTCACTGCAAGGAGGAGGAACCATGAGAACAATTGAGGCCCATTCCCTTAATCGTCGTGACTTCTTGAAGACGACTGGCGCGCTCGTAGCCGGCACCATGGCGGTAGCGGGCATTGCCGGATGCGCCACTGAGGCCACTGAAACGCTGCCCTCCACAACGCCAAACGAGTTCTGGCTGCCCGAGGCTTGGGACGAGGAGCACGATATTGTCGTAGTTGGTTTCGGTGCCGCAGGCGTCTCTGCCGGCATTGCCGGCATGAAGGCCGGTGCCGATACCGTAGTGCTGGAGGTGGCCCCCAAAGAGTTACGCGGCGGCAACAGCGGCGTGTGCGGCGGCGGATGGATCTGTCCTACCGACGTCCAAGGTTATGCGGACTTTCTCTACCGCCTGAACCTGCAGCGCGACGATAAGCAGGAGCTGCTGGAATTCAGCCAAACCCTCTCGGGCATGGTGGATTGGATCGAAGAGCTCGGCATCGACTACATGGACACGAAGCGGGCCGGCTTCAACTTCTATCCCAAAGAGTTCCACGAGATGGCCCCCACCATGAACAACAGCCTGAAGGGCGTCTCCGAGACGGGCATGGAGCATCATGCCATGGCCGATGCCGACGGCAATCAGGCCATGGGCGGCAAGTACTTCTACGAGCCCATGGCGGAAATCTACGAGGGCATGGGCGGAACCGTGCTCTACGAGACCCGCGGTCGTGAGCTCGTGCAAAACCCCCAAACTAAGGAAGTGCTTGGCGTACGGGCTGAAAAAGCCGATGGATCGAGCATCTTCATCAAAGCTCGCAAGGGAGTTGTTTTGGCCTGCGGTGGCTACGAGGCCAGTCCCGAGCTCACCCAGGAGTACATCCGCGCCTGCATGGACATCGCCGTCACCGGCTCGCCCTTCAACCGCGGCGATGGCGTGCTCATGGCCCAGGCCGCCGGCGCACGGCTCCATCACATGGACTGCATCGAATGGCAGGGCTACGGCGCTCGCATCGAACCCGACAGCGAGGTGAACGGCCGCGTGGGCACGAGCACCAACTGGCACAGCGAGCCGGCCGTCATCATGGTGAACAAATACGGCCGCCGCTTCTTCCGCGAGGATATGCGCATGGGCCACACCCGCCAGTTCCCCGGCGTAGAGTTCCTCGGCTTTGCCGACAGCACTGACACCATCAACGACTGGGCTGGTGCTCCGGCCTACGTCATCTTCGATCAGACGCGTTTTGCCGAGGGTGCGGGCAACTTCTATGGCGGCAAGGACAAGCTGGCCATGGGCTGGTTCGGACAGCACGAGCTGTACCAGTGGAGCGACGACAACTCCCAGGAGCTGGCCAGCGGCATCATCAAGAAGGGCGAAACCCTTGAAGAGCTGGCCGAGGCCTTCGGCTTCGTCGGCGTGGCCGAGTTCGCCGAGGAGGTGGCTCGCTACAACGGCTTCGTGGACGCCGGTCGCGACGAGGACTTCGGTCGCGATCCGGAGAAGATGGTCAAGATTGAGACCGGTCCGTTCTATGGCATCGAAGTGTGGCCGAGCCTGCTGAACACACAGGGCGGTCCGAAGCGCAGCAATGCCACCTGTCGCGTGGTCGACTACGAGGGTAATGAGATTCCGCGGCTCTATTCAGCCGGCGAGCTGGGATCGCAGTTTGGCCTTGTGTACCACGGTTCCGGCAACACGACTGAGGCCGTTATGACTGGTAAGGTGGCTGCTGAGAATGCCGCCACCCTGGAACCTTGGGATGCGGCATAGCCAAGGTTGCGCCTCTGAGGCAATGCGGCCTCGTAAGGAAAGAGAAACGTATGCTTAATCACTTTCTATTGCAGCAAAGAGCTCGCTGGGGCAGATGCGAGAAAGCCCTCGGTGCGGCGGTTATGGCTCTTGCCATTGCCCTTGTCTCAGGTTGTGCCCCTCAGCAAACAACTTTGGACAATGCTGGGACAGCCGAATCTGCAACTGTCGGAACGGCTGCGACAGCCTTTGAGTGGTCTCCTGAAGCGGATTGCGCAACCTGTCATGTTAAGCAGGCTTCATCTACAGCTGACGCTCAATGCCTCGCATCGACCCATGAGGATAGTGCCTGCAATTCCTGCCATTCTGACTCCGAGGGACTGCAGAACGTACATGAAGGGGTCGCGTCGGCCGAGGTGGAACTGACGCGCTTGAAAAAAACCGACATCGACTCCAGTTACTGTCTCACTTGCCACGACAGCTACGAAGCGCTTGCAGGAAAGACAGTCGACTCTCAAGCTTGCACCGACAAGAATGGCCTCGTAGTGAATCCCCATGGCCTGCCGACGAATGTGGAGCACGAGGATATCGATTGCGCCTCCTGTCATATCATGCACGACAGTCGCGCTGCCGCCGATCAAGCTGAGAGCCTCTGCGGCTCCTGTCATCACGAGAACGTTTACGAGTGCTTCACCTGTCACGCCTGATAGCTCTGACAATTATTCGCCCTCCCTTGCCGGCCCTCGCAGTTGCGGGGGCCGGTTTACTTGCGGGCGCAAGCGAGCAAAGGCTAGTGGTCATGTTCTGCTCATCGCGAGGTCGCACATGGCAGGCCGGGCGCTCCTGAACAACATTGACTTTTTGTCGAGAGATGGTGCGTAATTGGAGCTACGTCAAGGGCAAACGCAGAGTGAAGGTGGTGCCTTCTTTCGCGGTGCTGGTGACGGCGATGGTGCCCTTGTGGGCTTGGGCGATGTCGCGGGCGATGGCCAGCCCCAGCCCGTAGCCGCCGGTGTTGGCGCCGGGCTCGCCACCGTTGTTTTCGGCGTCGGCGGCGTTGTGAGTGCGGGCCGCATCGGCGCGATAGAAGCGGTCGAACAAATGCGGTAGATCGGCCTCATCGATGGGCTCGCCGCTGTTGCGCACGGAGAGGACGGCCTCGCTGGCGTGCGCCCTCAGCGTCACGGTCACGGTGCCACCCGCATTGGTGTACTTGCAGGCGTTGTCCAAAAGCACGGCCACGGCCCGCTGGAGGCGCGTGGCGTTGCCCCGCACGGTAATTCCCTTGTCGATGGCGCACTCCCACATGAGTTCCCGCTCGAAGGCCACGGCTTCGAACGTGAGGGCCTCGCCTTCCACCAGACGGCTGAGGTCGACGATGCCCGCAGGGCCTTCCGAGGCTTGGGCGCCCTCCGGAGCCGGTCGGGCCAGATCGAGCATATCGGTCACGAGGCCTTGCATGCGCTCGGCTTCCACCTGGGTGCTCTCTATCCACTGGCGCTGGCTGGCGATGGTGTCGCCGCCGCGCTGCCGTAGGATGGCGTTGTTGGCGAGAATGACCGTGAGCGGGGTTTTCAGCTCGTGGGACGCATCGGCGATGAACTGCTGCTGTTGGGCCCAGGCGCGTTGTACCGGACGCAGCGCCCAGCGCGAGAAGACGAGGTTCAGCAGGAACAGCAGGCCCAAAGCGCCCAGGCCCACAGCGGTGAGCACGAGGGCGAGCGAGCGCCAGCCGTCGGCAGCACCTCCGTCGGCGAAGGCCACCATGAGGTCGGGGCCGGCTTCATGCTTGGCGAAGTACAGCCCGACGTCGGGCAGGTATCCCCAGGATTCGGCGGTGCTGACGACTTCGGGTATGGCGCGCACGAGCAACGTCTCGGGCACGGTGGCTCCCGAGCGATCCGTTAGCTGCATAACCGTGCGGTCGGCGATATAGTAGACCGCCACGGGCAGCGATGCCTCCTCGGTGGTGCCCGGGCCGCCGATGCGGGGCGGCGCGAAGCCGGGATCACTCGTGCCGGCGCCGATGTCCTGGGTGGGGGTGGGGGCCGAGCCGCTCTCGGAGGCGCGGTCGTCGGCTTCGGCTGCGGAGTCGCCGCTGCCTTCGGGGGCCGCGCTCGCGTCTTCCGCGCTGTCGCTTGCGTTTGCGCTGCCGCCCGCCCCGTCGTAAGCGCGGGCGTTTTCATCCTCCGTGCGGGCGCCATCTGCGGCGCTTTCGTCCCCTTCCCGAGGGCCCTCGCCCCGGTGGAACGGCTCGGCATCAGGGATGAGCTGCGGTTCGTGCAGAGATCGGCTCGTGGCTGCCATGAGCCGGTTGCGTACATCGTCGATGTCGGCGCGGTAGTCGGCGTAGCAGATGGTGGCGAAGGAAGCGGCCAGCACGAGGGCGGCCAGCGCCATGTTCAGGGCGATGAACTTCGTCCTCAGTTGGCGAAGCATGGGCGTGGCGCCGTCGCCGGCGGAACGTTTCGGGGCGCTCGCGTTGGCGGGATGCGGGCGGGGGATGATGCGAAGCTTCGACAGACGGCCCATGGGCGGCTAGTCTCCTTCGGCGAGCCGGTAGCCTACCGAGCGAATGGTCTCGATCCTTGCCTTCGACCCCACGTGGGCCATTTTCTTCCGCAGAAACGAGATGTAGGCCTCCACGTTGTTGTCGGAAGCGCTGGAGGAGGGGCCCCAGGCGCGGCTGATGAGCTGCTCCTTCGAAAGCACCGCCCCCGGCGAGCCGAGCAGGATGCGCGCGATGGCGAATTCCTTCTGCGACAGGCGAATGGATTCGTTTCCGCAGGTGAGATCCATGGATTCCAGATTCAGCGTGAGGTCGCCCACGGTGAGCGTCTCGAAGACGACATCGCCCTGGCGCCGCGTGAGGGCGCGCAAGTGGGCCAGAAGCTCGGCGGGGGAGAAGGGCTTGGTCATGTAATCGTCGGCGCCGGAGTCGTAGCCGCAGATCTTGTCGCTGATGGCATCGCGGGCGGTGAGCAGCAGGATGGGGGTGCTCACGTGGGCTCGGCGCAGGCGCTGGGCCACGGTGAAGCCGTCGGCCTTGGGTAGCATGACGTCCAGGATGATGACGTCGTAGGTGCCCGTCCCACCGTACTGCACGCCGGCCTCCCCATCGTGCACGACGTCGGTGGCGTAGCCATTGTCCTGAAGGATGCGGGCCAGCGCCTCGGCGAGGCGGGCGTCGTCTTCCACGACCAGAACGTGCATGGTGATCCTTTCCGTAAGGGGCCTCCGCCAAGGGCTGTTGTGCGCCGACGTCTTGGGGCTCGGTTGCGGCGTTTCGCGGTGCGCTTTTGGGGCCGCGCGGCCTGAGGAAGCGCTGGGGTTCATTGTAACGGCCCACCTGAAGGCAACCTGAAAGGAATCGGCTGCTTCAGGCAGTTTTCAGGAAGTCCCCTTATTGTTGGGGCCGCCCTGCGGAGGATCGGGACTTCGCGGGCCAATAGGGAACAGGGTAACGCCGGCCAATCAGAAGCAGGATAGCGCGGGCTATCGAGGAAGGAGCATTCGTGGCCGCCTACAGTAGCGTGTTCAAGCGCGTGGAGAAGAAGTACCGCATCGGCGCGGCCGAGCGCGCCGTCGTGGAAGCCGCGGCTGGAGGGCCTATGGCGGTGGACGCCTACGGGCGCACTCGCATTACGAGCTTGTACCTGGACACCCCGGAGCGCTCCATGATCGCCCGATCGGTGGAAAAGCCGCTCTATAAGGAGAAGCTGCGTCTGCGCGCCTACGGGGATGCGGCTGGGGTGGCCCTCATGGGAGCTTTCGGTGCCGGGCCGATTGTGCGTGAGCCAGGCGGCCTGCCGCTTTCCGATGGGGAAGTGGAAACGCGGGTGGCTGCGGGGCTGCAGGCGCCCGGCGCGGCGGCTGCCCTCCCTGTGTTTTTCGGGATCAAGAAGAAGTTCAAGGGCATTGTGTACAAGCGCCGGCTCGCCCTGACGTTGCCGGCGGCGCTGGCTTTCGTGAGCGGTTTGCCCTACGAGCAGGCCTGCGCTCGCTGGCCGCTGTCGGATGCGGCGCTTGCGGCTGCGGCGCTCTCGCCGGCCACGCGCCAGATCGCCCGCGAGTTGGAGGCGGCCATGGACCGTTGGTTGCCCCTGGTGCCGTCCATGGGGATCGCCTGCGATCGTGTGGCCTGGGCTTACCGGCCCGAGGTGCTTGAGGGCCGGCGTGGCGACGAGTTGTTCGATAGCGATCTGCGCATCACCTTCGATGATCGCTTGGAGTATCTCGACTGCCATTGCTTCCATTCGCCATGGCGGCCCAGCATCGAGTCGAGCGAGTCCATCATGGAGATAAAGAGCGCCGGGCCCTACCCGCCGTGGCTGGTGGAGATTCTGTCGGCCGAGCGCATCTACCCGGCCTCGTTTACCAAGTATGGCAACGCTTATCAGATGGCAACGGCTGAGCCGCGCGCTCGAAATCATCGAAGGGCTATGCGTAGTGGTGCGTGAACCGTTCGGGAAATGCGAGTCCTGGAAATAGGCGAAAAAACGGAGTTGTTAGACATGGGCTAAGCTTCAAGGTCCTTCAACGGAGGAAAAGTGATCCGATCTGGGGCGAAAACCCACTCGCAGGCCCTCTTTTCGGCGAAGCTCAGAACAAAGACGTCTAACAAGTCGGAATTCCTGCCCAAAATGAGGGAGCGCATTGTCTGGAAGGTTGCTCGCAAGAGTAGGCAGAGAATGAACAAGAAAGGAAACTCATGCTTGAATCAACGTTCTCGTCGGTGTTCGGAACGGCGGAGTCGCTCGTAGGAGCGGTTTCGGCGGCGGACTTCTTGCTGTGTTGCGCGTTCTCGGTGGTGCTGGGCGCAGTCTGCGCTGGTGTGTACATGTTCCGGCACAGCTACTCGAAGAACTTCGTGGTGACCCTGGCGCTTCTACCGCTCATCGTGCAGATGGTCATCACGCTGGTGAACGGGAATTTGGGCGCGGGCATTGCGGTCATGGGCGTGTTCAATCTCGTGCGGTTCCGCTCCATCCCCGGCTCGGCCAAGGACATCGGCAGCGTGTTTCTCGCCATGGCCGTAGGCCTTGCGACGGGCATGGGCTTTCTGGGGTTGGCCTGCGTATTCACCGTGGTGGTGGCTGTGGTGAACCTGCTGTTCGTGCTGACGCCGTTCGGGCGTCCCCGCGAGCCGGGCAAGACGCTGCGGATCACCATTCCGGAGGATCTGGAATACGACGGCGTCTTCGACGAAGTGCTCAACCGCTACGCCGCGGAATCGGAGCTGACCGAGGTGACGACCACCAACATGGGCAGCCTCTTCCGGCTGACCTACCAGCTGCGTCTGCGCGAGCGGGGGCTTGAGAAGGCGATGATCGACGAGCTGCGGTGCCTGAACGGGAACTTGAAGATCTCTCTGGGGATGTCGCCTCAGGGGCGCGAGACGCTGTAGGTCCTCGGGGGTGCTCCACGGGGTGCTTCCCGGCATCGGTGCTCGTCGCTCGCTGCGCGCTTGATCCCCTTTCGAACGCGGCAAAAGAAACAGTGAAGATGACGCACATGAGTCGGTACCGTCCCGGTATCGTTGCTGCTGACGTGGAAGCTGTTTCTTGACGGCTGCGTTCTTCAGGGGGCGCGCAGAGGTCGGCGAGCACCGATGCCGGGAAGCACCTAGGGAGATGAGCCCAATAGTAGTGCAAGACCATAAGGACAAACGACAAAGGGAGAATTGATGTTGAAGACGAACGGGATGATGGGCGCTTGCGTGGGGCGACGACGGGCTTGGGGCTGTGGAGCCTTGGCTGTGGCGCTGGCGGGGTCGCTGGCGCTGGCGGGGTGCACGGGCGGCACGTTCGAGGAAGCCGCCGAAGGCGCTGGCGAGAAAAGCGAGCAGGGACAGAGCGGCCGGGCCCAGGGCGATAGCGGCGCAACGGGCACGACTGACGGGGTGGACTGGGCGTCGCTTATCGACATCCCCGGTATGGATTTCGAGTATTCCGACCGCGACAAGGACGCTTCCTACGATGTCGCCTCCGCGACAAACATTGCGTTGTCGGGCCAGGGCGCGACGGTGTCTGGTGAAGGTGCTGCGGTGGAAGGAGCCACGGTGACTATATCCGCCGCCGGTACCTATGTGGTGACCGGAGAGCTAACGGCTGGGTCGCTGGTGGTAAACGCGGGCGACGCGGACAAGGTGCAGATCGTGCTTAGCGGCGCGTCTATTCGCAACGAGGCGGGGCCGGCGCTGAACATCCAGCAGGCTGACAAGGTATTCGTGACCTTGGCCGACGGCACACAGAACACGTTGGCCGACGGTGCGAGCTATGCGCTTCCCGCTGTTAAACCACCATTGACATATAGCCGTACCTCTCCCCGATGCTGACGCGGTTGGCCAGGCTCAGGAAGGGATGCGACTCCAGGTGCGTCAGCTCGCGCGTGCACACGCAGGTCCCCGACGCCTCGTGGGCGAACAGCAGCTCGCGGCGGCCGCGGGCGCTGCGCCGGAACTGCTCGCGCCAGCAGAACCAGTCGAGGTAGCGCTGGAGGCGCCTGTTCGAGACCCCGTTGAAGCGCCCGATGAACGCCTTGAGCCTGGAGTGCAGGGAGTTCACCATCTCCAGCTCGCGGCTGGGGCGCACCTCGTGGGGCCTGCCCCCGAGCGAGCCGGCGTAGGAGCGCCGCCCGTCGGTGGCCACCGAGCAGGCCGCCGGCAGCCTCCTCAGCGCGACGAGCGCCACCCCCGGCCCGTCCTCGGCGCCGTCGGCCAGCTCGCAGAAGCAGTCGCCGGTCTCGCTGACGCCGCACAGCACGCACACCGACCCGCCGAGCCCGGCGCGGGAGGCGTCGTGGCCGGTCCGGTGGGCGGGCCTCCCCAGGCCGAACCAGCCGCGGGAGTGGTTGCCCGGCATCGACTCCGGGAAGTACGTGCCGTCCATCTCGAAGGACTCCCCGCGCGCCGGCAGCAGGCGGCGCCCCATCACCTCGCAGACGCGCATCCTCATGAACCACGCCGTGTACAGCGACACCCCCACCCTGGCCGCCGTCTCGCGCAGCGGCAGCGCGTCGGCCATGCAGGCCGCGAACTCCATCCACGCGGCCGCGGGCAGCTTCGAGCGGGCGAGCAGCCCGAGCGTGCCGGCGCCGAAGGTCCGGCCGCACCCCCGGCACAGCCACCTCTGGCGGCCGGCCGCGTCGCGGCCCTTCCTCACGAAGGCGGGGCAGCCGCACCTCGGGCAGCGGTCGGGCTCGCCCCCGCCCGAGGCGAGCTCCTCGGCTATGGCCTGCCGCAGGGCCTCGGCCAGCCTCCTCTTCTCCGCGAGCGGCATCCTGCGCACTTGATCTATAATCCCGTCCATGGGGCCTCCTCTCCGGTGCTTTCTCGACAATCGCATCGTAGCGGGAGGCCCCTTTCCGC
>QFCE01002379.1_pt1 | contig 21566 bp, 16 predicted proteins | sample 5346091 | NCBI WGS metagenome assembly QFCE01 (sample SAMN09062252, study PRJNA434731) | Human gut metagenome, whole genome shotgun sequencing project. | isolation source: stool timepoint A chromium assembly | host: Homo sapiens | collected 2015 | reverse complement strand
ATGCGCATCTGGAACATCTACTGCTTCCTGTGCTGGTACGAGGTGTTCTTCGGGAAATCGAGCGAGCAGCTGAAGCCGAAGACGCAGGTGGCGTAAAGCGACTGTGTTGGAGTGTGCGCGCCCGGCCGACCAGCCGGGCGCGTTGCGTTTCGGGGGAGGGCCGTCCGGCGCGCGCGAGGAAGATCGGTGTCCTGAGCGGGGTGCGTTCGAAATTTTGGCAAGATCACGTCCATATGCGAGCCTTTGCGCGCCTTCGGTCGGCCATGTCCGCCGGTGCGATTGTGAAACCGCAGGTCGGACGACTTCCGGACTGCTATATTCTTGAGTGAGGATAGCCATATCGGCCTGATCATACCAGGATTCCGCGGCGGCCATGTGCGCGCTGCTTGCCGTATCGGGCGGCTTGTCATCGGCCGAATTTGCACAAAAAGCGTCGACGTTCGATGTTGTGAACGCTCGCGCTTCTTCTTGCCCGCTTGTTCGTCGGCGTTTTCCCTGCACGTTGATTGCGGGGGAGGCTTTGGCTGGGGCGATGGTCGAGCAAAGCATCCAACGTCGGCGATTTTTGTTCAGGAGACGCCCTTTTCGTTGCAGTCATGATGACGGCAGGGCCTTCTTTGCGAAAAGCGGCGGCGGAGGATGCTGCAAATTCGACTGAGTGCGAATCAAAGGCGAACATGATCGATGCGGGAGGTTCGCACCCGATGCGGGATCGATTCGATCGTCGAGGTTGAGACAGTGCGGTTGGCTGCTTGCACGGAATGCAGGATATTGTGCTCGATTCCTTCTCTATGCCATGATCGTTGCGGTCGCATCCTCATGCAGGGCGCGGGGATTGAAATTCGATTGGCTCAAGGCGGCAGACCCGAAGCTTGAAGTCGCACCCCCATGCAGGGCGCGTGGATCGAAGTCTCTACGGGATCGAGCCGGTCAAGGCGTCCGGCGGTCGCACCCTCATGCAGGGCGCGTGGATTGAAATTGGTATCGAAGTCACTGCGCCACAGCCATGCCGACGGTCGCACCCTCATGAAAGGTGCGGGGATTGAAATCGGTTTCGGGCCACTCCGCTCCGCCCCTTCCGCTCTTCGTGTGCAGCAAAAACGAGGTTTTGGCAGTCTTGACCGCTTGGGACGACGTGTTTTCGAGGTCGGGTGCCGTGTTTCCGGGGCGCGGTCGAGTGTCATCTGGGGTTTTGCCGCGGTGCCGTCTCGGGTGCGAGGACTCCTCGTGCCAAAACCTCGTTTTTGCTGCACATCGCCTTGTGAAAACGTGCGGCGGGGCATTTTTCAGGCAGCTGTGGGGGCGGGTTGGGCGCGAAACGGCTCCCATGACAATCGCAAGGCGGCTTCGACCTGCTTTGACGCGCCTTATCGCCTCATGCGGTCGTATGATCCCAGGTGACGAAATCCACGTGCGACCGTCGATACCCGACTCGACCGCCGAAACTGTCATAGGAGCCGTTTCGCGTCCAACCCGCCAACCGCCCGCCAACCCGCCAACCCGTCGACGCAGCGCCTCCCCGCCATCCCTCGCGCAGCTGCGACAGCGCTCCCTTGCGACAACGAGAAGTTGCCGGGCCGTCAATGCATGCATGACGGGGGAGGCGACCGCCCCATGATACGCTTGCAGCGTTGAAACACGTGTTGAACGAAACATCGCCTCGAGGGACATCAGCGACGATGCCTGGGCCTTGCACGGCTTTGGCACCGCATACATTCGAGTGACCGGAGGGATCACGTGGATACGTCTGCAACAACCAATCATGGGGAATCGAACAACGCGAACGGCGGCTTCTCGCGCAGGACGTTCGTCAAGGGCGGCTTGGCCGCCGGCGTCGCTGCGCTGGGCGGAATGGCGCTGACGGGATGCGCCGCAGCACCGGCTTCATCGAAGCAGGCGGCTGCCGCCGACGCCGCCGCTCCGACCGACGAGATCACCGCGCGCCTGGTGGAGCGCGTGCACGACGCCAACCTGCCCGACGCGGCGCCCATCCTGCCGGTGGAGCCGCCGGCGTCGTGGGACGACGAGGCCGACGTGGTCATCGTCGGTGTGGGCGGCGGCGGTATCGTGGCCACGGCGTTTCTCGCCCAGCAGGGGCTCAAGGTCATCGGCATCGAGAAAGAGGGCCAGGTGGGCGGTGCGAGCCGCCATGCCTGCACGTTCGCCAACGTGTTCGGCGGCTCGAAGGACCAGAACGCGCTGGAGTTCAGCGTGCCCACGTTCCCGCCCGACGTGAAGGCGTTCACCCGCATGTACGAGGAGCAGAACGCCTACTCCATCGACGAGAAGTTCCTCATGAACCAGCTGCTCATGTCCGGTCCCGCGTGCGACTGGATCATGGAGCAAGACGGCATGAACATGGAATGCTTCGGGCCCATCTGGCACGACGCCGACGTCCACGCCGGCAAGCAGAGCGTGGTGCTGGGCATGAACAACCCCACGAACGCCATGGAAGCCGTTGCGCTGGCAGCGGGCGCCGACATCCGCCTGTCCACGAAGTGCGAGAAGCTCGTGGCTGACGGCGGTCGCGTGGTGGGCGTCGTGGCCAAGGGGCCGGATGGCAAGGAGCGCTACGTCAAGGCCGAGAAGGGCGTCATCCTGTGCGCGGGCGGCTTCGGCATGAACCGCGACCTGATCCGCGCCTACCTGCCGAGCGCCTACGAGGGCACCGTGCAAGGCGGTCCCATGCCGTCGCATACGGGCGAAGCCTTCCGCATGGGTCTGGGCATGGGCGCCGACTTCTCCGGCTTCGATTCGTGGAGCTGTTGGGAAGGCGCCATCGACGAGGAGACGGCCGGCGGCGACGGCCAGTTCTGGCACTATTTCTGGCACGGCGAGCGCCAGCTGTTCCACAACCCGTGGCTCATCATCGACAAGCGCGGCAACCGCCAGCCGTACTTCGCAGCCACGCAGGAGCTGTTTGCGAACCCGGGCGGGCAGATGGGCGACCTCAGCAACTGCGCCGCGTGGATGTCGGCCGTAGGGCACCACGTGTACTCCATCTGCGACTCGAACTTCCCGACCACCGTGTTCGAGAAGAACGTGCTCACCGACGAGGGCACCGACCGTAACCGCATCCCCATCACCGACGCCAGCACGCTCATCGACACGAAGGGCCTCGTGTCGGCGGATTGGCTGGCCGAGGTGGACGAGGCGGTGGAGCGCGGCGCCGTGAAGAAAGCCGACACCATCGAGGAGCTGGCCGATATGCTGTTGCTCGACCGCGACGTGCTGGTGCGCGCCGTGAAGGAGTACAACGAGCTGTGCGCGAAGGGCGTCGACGAGGAGATGTCCACGCCGTACGATCCGACGTGGCTGCATCCCGTGCAGGATCCGCCGTTCTACGGCGCCATCGTGGGCAGCCAGATGGCGAAGACCATGTGCGGCCTGCGCACCGACGAACGTCTGCAGGTCATGCGCGAAGACGGCACGCTCATCGACGGTCTGTACGCGAACGCGACCACGGCCGGCGGGCTGTCCGGCGAGGCGAACTACGGCTGCTTCTGGAACTCGACGGTGTTCGGCGGCGTAGGCACGAGCTGGATCACCGGGTGGATCGCGGCGAAATCGCTGCTGGACGCCTAGCGCCCGATGCGCCGGGCGCGCCCGCGTCCTCGCGCCGCGCGCCCGGCCTCAGCGCCGCGCGCCGTTGCGGATGAAGCTGACCAGCTTGAGCGCCAACGGCTTCGCGAGCGTCTCGCGGTAGGCGAGGCACAGGGGGAGGTCGATCCGGTCGTTCGGGCAAAACGGCATGAAGACCGACTGCGGGTAGGCCTCCTCCATGCAGGGGTCGTAGGGTTGCAGATGCACCCCGCCGCCGCTGCAGAACGCGTCGATGGCGTCGTCGTTGAGCGGCACCTCGCAAAACAGCGGGTTGAAGCCGCGGGCGTGGCAGGCCGCCACGAAGCCGGTGGTGAACAGGTCGAAATCGAAGGGGCTCCTGATAGGGACCCCTTCGAGGTCGGCTATCGCGAGGGGCGCGCGCTCGCACAGCAGGTTGCCGCGCAGCGTAATCGCCCGCGTTTCCACGGGGCCGAGAGCGAGCAGCTTGATGCCCGGGCGCTTGTACGCGCCGTGGACGAAGCCGAGGTCGATGGCCTCCTCCTCGAGGGCGTTCAGGATGGCGGTGTCGGACATCTTGAACGTCGAGACGGCGCAGCCGGGCGTGCGGTCGGCGAACTCGTTGACGAGCGCCACCGCCTCGTGCCCGTCGTTGAAGAACAGGTAGTCGAGCGGGAACGACTTGAACGCGATGGCGAGCGATTCCGGGGCCACGTCGCCCGTCTTGCGCTCCTGGACGAACCGGTCGATCTCGTCGAGCTCGCGCAGCACTGCGTCGGCGTGCGCGAGGAACTGCAGGCCTTCGTCGGTGGGGTGCATGCGCTCGCCGCGGTCGAACAGCTCGAAGCCCGCCTCGTGCTCGAGCGCGCGGATCGCCTTGGAAACGGCCTGCTTGGAGACGAACAGCTCCTCTGCGGCCCTTGCTACGCTTCCGCAATGCGCCACTGCCGACATGTATCTCAACTGATGCAGCTCCACGGCACCTCCCCTGTGCTCGCTTGCGTGCTTGCTCGCGCCCGTTTTGCGGCAGGCGCTGGCGCTACCCGCGACCCAGCTTGCCCTTCACCTTGTTTGCGATGGAACTGACGAAGGCCGCCTCGGGCACGTGCAGCTTGATGGACAGGCCGAACGTCACTACGAGCGCCACGATGCCGCCGACCAGCACGTAGGCGAGCGCCTGCGGGATGGAGCCCGACAGCGGGGCTACGAATGTCTGCAGCGCGAACAGCACGCCGCCGCCTGCCGCCGCGCCCAGGCCGCCGAACACGAGGCCGCCCAGGCATGCCTTCGCCACCGAGCGCAAGCCGAACGGTCCCAGGCGGCGCCGCAGGTAGACGAACAGGCACACGTCGGCCACCACGTAGAACAGCACTTCGGCTACCGCGATGACCTCGATGGGGAAACGCCCCACGTTCGACGCGCCGTACATGGTGAGTGCGATCTGCGCCGCGCCGGCCACGAAGTTGAACACGGCGAAGACGCCCATTTTCCTCAGGCTCGAGAATATCTTCTGCAGGTACGTGTTCACGCCGTACACAGGCAGCGCGAACGCGAGCACGGACATGTACGTGGCGATGGACGAGACGTTCTCCATTGTGAAGGCCCCGGCGTGGTAGAGGGTGACCAGCGGCAACGAGAACACCATGAGGTACAGCGCGAACGGGATCATGAAGAACAGGATCTGGTTCGTGCCGCCGACGATGCCGCGCTTCACCCCCTCCGCGTCGCCTTCGGCCTGCATGTCGGCGAGCTCGGTGAACATGGCGGTAGTGATGGGCACCGCCAGAAACGCGTAGGGGAGCGTGAACCACTGGCGCGCGTACAAGAGGATGGACGGTCCGTTGTCGGCGAAACTGTACGAGGCGGCATTCTGCACCGACACCACGATGAGCGAGCACAGCATGACGAACACGGCCGGCACGCCGATGGCCACGGTCTCGCGCAGCGCAGGGTCGCGCAGGTCGATGCGCGGGCGCACGCGGATGCCGTTCTTCTTGAGCGCCGGCAGCTGGATGGCCAGCTGCACGAACACGCCCAGCGGGTTGCCGATGGCGATGATATACAGTGCCATCTCCTGGTTCTGCGGCGCCACGACGGCGTACAGGATGAACGTGGCGATGACGATGACGTTGTTCGCCACGGGCGCGATGGACGACCACAGATAGTCGCGATTCGCGTTGAGCAGGCCCGACACGATAGCGCACGCTCCGTAGAACACGATCTGAATGGCGAAGAACTGGAAGAAGAACACCGACTGGGCCATCTCGGTTTGATCGGAGTAGAAGCTTTGCGTGTAGATGGCCACCGACGGGAACGCGATGCACAGCGCGGAGATGATGCCGAGGAACAGCACCACGAGCGTGAGCAGGTTCGACGCGTACTGGTTGCCGGCCTGCTGCCCCAGCTTCTTCTTCACCGACAGGTACACGGGCAGAAACGCCGTCACGAGGATGCCGCCCACCACCATCTCGTACAGCATGTTCGGCAGCCCGTTCGCCACCTGGTACGAGCTGGACAGCAGCGTCGATCCCAGCGCGAACGCCATGATCCACGTGCGAGCGAAGCCGGTGATGCGCGAGATCATCACGCACACGCTGATGAGCGCTGCCGACGACCCGACAGCGGCGGCGGTGTCTTCCGGCTCGTGCTCTGGCTGTGGGGCGCGGGCCAGCGTGCGATCGGCGCCCGCGTGCTTGCTGATGATGGGAAGCTCCGAGGTCGATCCGGGAAACGCCGCCCGCTCGGCGCGCGAGCTGGGCGCCGAGCGGCGGGCGGCTTCGCGCGGATCGGGGGTCGAGGGCTCGAAGGGGTCTCGAGGCGGCGTAGTGCGGTCGTGGCCGGCGTGGCGGCCGCCGATGCGGATCTCCGAGGTTTCTCCGGGAGCGGCCGCGCGCAGACGCGCTTTCGCGCTCGTCGGATCGAGGCGAGGCTGCGGTTTGGGAACGACCTGCTGGGCCACGGCCGCCGCGATGACGGTGCGGTCGAGCCCGGCGTGGCGGCCGCCCACCCTGATCTCCGACGTCGAACCGGGGTCGGCAGCGCGCACGTGCGTGCGCTGGGGGCGTCGAGGCGCTTCGGCGGGCTGCTCGAGTGCCGGTTCGGCAACGCGCGTGTGTTGAGCTCGTGCGAGCTTGTCGGACATGGACGAACGCTTCCTCATGCTTCGGATATAATGACCCCATCATAGCAAACCCGGAAAGAAGACCCTCATGCGCATCCTCATCGTACGCAATAATTCCAACTCGCAAGCCGTGGACGCATCGCTGCTGCTCGCAACGTATTTGGCCACGCAGGGCCTGGACTACACGCTGGTCGATTCGTCCGATCTGTCGTGCCGCTGCGACCATGAGGAGCTGAACGGAGCGCTGGCGTCGGGCGTCGAGATGGCGGTTGTGCTGGGAGGCGACGGCACCATCCTGCGCACGGCTCGCCAGATCGGGACCTCGGGCGTGCCCATTCTCGGCATCAATTTCGGACGGCTGGGCTTTCTGGCGAACACGGGCGATGAGGGCGTGATCGCCGTGGTCGCGTCGGCGCTGGCGGGCGACGTGGTGGCCGAGCAGCGCACGAACCTGCGCATCGACGTGGTGTGCGAGGGCGAGCCCGACCCGTGGGGCGACGACGATGAGGCGGCGGCGCACGACGTGGACGATCCGGCGCGCACGTTCTTCGCGCTCAACGAGCTGGCCGTGACGCGCGGCGCCAACGGGCGCATCATCGACTTCTCGCTGGGCATCTCGGGCGCGCACATCGCCGACATGCGCGGCGACGGGCTGGTGGTGGCAACGGCCACCGGATCGACGGCTTACGCGCTGTCGGCGGGCGGGCCGCTGGTGGCTCCCGGCTTCAACGGCCTGGTGGCCGTGCCGCTGGCGCCGCACACCCTGCATTCGCGCGCTATCGTGACGGCGGCCAACGACGTGGTGGAGATGGACCTGTCGCTCAACCGCGATCCCCGTGAGGCCGCGCTGTTCGCAGACGGCGAGCTGCTTTCGTTCGACGCGCCGGTGAAGCGCGTCTACGTCAGCCGCGGAGCCGTTCCCACCACGCTGCTGCGCTACCGGCATGACGGATTCTACGAGCACGCCGCCAAGGTGTTCTTCTAAGAGGTTGGTAATGCCCCTGCGGCAGTCGAAACCCATCATCGCCCGAAAAACACGCTCCAGCGGCTGAGGCGTGTTTTTCGGGCGATGATGCGTTGCGGCCCGGGAGGGAGGAGGGCGCCTACAGCCAAAGACGGTAGGCGGTACTGCTTGAGAAATCGACCATCTGGATGCAGAAGTCGGAGGGATCGAGCTCGTCGAACGAGTTTTGGTCTTTCAAGGCGTTCTTGTTGACTTTGAACGGCAGGATCAGCGTCTGTGACTCTCCTGGCTCGATTCGGAGCAATTCGTCACGGTTGTAGTTTTCGTTCGCGAACACGAATGCGTCGTCAAGCACCACTCCGGCCCCTAAGCTGTCGTCTATATAGTCGAGGTTTTCGCTCCATAGCGTAACATGCTCAAGGGGCAGCTTGTACCATTGCTGTATAAGGTTGTCGGAGGCGTTGGTTATGGTTACGGTGACCGCTATAAGCTCGCTGTCGTCGTATACCGGGCGGTACGTCCCTGCGTATTCGGGATACCATTCAGCGAAGCCCTTGGTCGTGATGGTTTTGATTTCGGACACGGATAGGTCGATGTCGGGGCATTCGTACTCCCATTCGCCGTTCTCTTTGTAGAAGTCTACCAATTCGGAAGGGGTGCGTTCCACCTCGTCCGGATGCCTGACGTAACGTTGGCCTTGCGTGATGTTCCTTAGCTTCATCGTTGATCCCGGATCGAAATCGACGATCTTAGATAACCCGTATCCGGTTTCAGAATAGAGCCCGTCGCCGATGCGGGGCTCGGGCTCGCGGGGATCCCCTGGGATGTAGCGTCCCACGAACCAGCCCATCACGAGGGCTACGACGATCAAGCAGACGGTTCCTGCGGCTATGCGGACGGTTCGCGTGTTCTTCATGACGGCCTCCTCCGGTCGGCGGCGATCGGGTCGGTTCCCGATTCGATTCGAGCCGAACCTACCATTGCGCAAGGCGAAGCTGCAACGGTGATTTAATTCACCCCTGCTTTGATCTGGGTCTCATGCTATTGTAGGATCCAAGTTGGGGACGGCGGAACGCGCATGGCTTCGAGAAGGATATCGGTATGACGGACATAATAGCAACGGCGGTGATCCTTGTCTGCGTCGGCGCGACGTTTTGCGCCACGTGCTATGCCATCGCGCGTTTCGCGTACTTCGATCGGCGTGCGCGAGCGGATTTGCTCCTCGCGTTCTACTGCGTTGTCGTGTTCGCCGGTGCGGTGGTCGGGTGCCTCGCGTTCACCGACGCGTACGGAAACGTCGCGTCTGCCGTTTTCGCAGCCCTTCTGTGCGGATGCTCGGCAGCGGTAGGCGCGCTTCTGCGGAAAACGTGGGCTCAGACTGATGAGCTGGAGCGGCGGCGCGTTGAGGATTTGCGGGGGCTCGTCGATCGCTACCGCACGGAGGAGGGCTCGATCGAGTCGCGGTGCGCGCATGCGGCGCGGACGTTCGATCTGACGCGGCGCGAGGAGGAGGTTCTGGCGCTGCTGCTCAAGGGCTGCACCCGTTCCGAGATCGCGCGAGAGCTGTTCGTATCGGGCGATACGGTGAAGACTCACATCCGCAATCTGTACCGCAAAACGGGCGTAACGGGAAAGGACGAGCTCGTTCAGGCGATAGGGGGAAGGGGCCTTGTTTAGGGCTTCCTCGCTCTTGGCATCTCATTGCAGAATAATGCATACCGCCTGATCGTATAGGCTGAATCGTCATCGTTTGAATAATTTTTTAGTGGCTCCAAATATTCCTTCAAACGCCATTGACTTGCCATCGCCCGTGGCGTATCTTAGCTAACTAAGTTTTCGTGTTTACGACAGGGGGACTGTCGAATAAGGGGTACAGTACGTATGAGCGAGCAAGACACGACGAGCACGCAGAGCCTTCCAGTAGATGATGCCAAACCAAATGCCACTCAACGCCAGACGGGCGGCGACAACGCTGCCGGCGATGTCGCGCAGGGCAATGGTTTCGGCGCGACTTCTGATCCGGCATCTGTCGACAACGCTTCCGATGCCGGGGCTTCAAACGCTTCGCATCCCATTTCCAACATAGCTGCCGACGCCGCCAAGAATACCGGCAAGATCCTCGGCATGTCCAAGCATGTATTCGCCGCGCTGGTGGCCGTTGTCGCCGTGGGCGCTGCCGTAGGGGTTGGCGTCGTGCTGACGCAGCAGCCTGCGCTGGAAGACTGGTACGACTCGAACGCCGCGCAAGGCCAGTTCGAGGGCAAGTCGAAGGAAGAGATCCAGGCGGCGCTTAACGAGGAAGTGGCGAAGGGCATGATGAACATCTCCATCGCGGCCTCCATCACGTTCCCCGACGGCGCATCCGAGGGGGAGGCGCGCATCGAGAACATCGCGGCGAACCCGATGGACCAGAAAGTGGTCATCACGCTGAAAGATTCGGGCGAGACGGTGTACGAGTCGGCTGCCATAGCGCCCGACCAGCATATTCAAACGATCAAGCTGACGAAGGATCTTGATCCCGGACAGTACGCCGCCGTGGCCACGTTCACCGGCTACGATCGCGAGACGCACAAGCAGACCGGCCAGGCGGCCGCTGAAATTGTTTTGAACGTCGAAGGCTAAGGGGCCTTCTGCGAAGAGGATACGTAGAGCACATCTGGCAACGTAAGGGCACATCGGGAAAGGGAAAGATCATGAGTAAGATGACGAATTTGAAAAAGGGCGTCGTAGGCGTTTGCGCAGCAACGATGCTGACAGGGCTATGCGCGGTTCCTGCGTTCGCAGAGAATGCAGTTAGCGCGACCAATGGAGGCGCTCTCTCTAATGATGGAAAGGGGACGACACAGGTCAGCATTCAAAGTCAAAATGATCAGATTTCCGCCACTGTTCCTTCTGAGATCAAGTTGGTTGTTAGCTCTGATAAGAGTTTTGTTGCACCGACGACCGCGAAAATCATCAATACGGGAACTTTGGTTTCCGTTAAGGTATCTAGCGTGCAGGTTACTACTACCGGTGGTTCGCTTGTAACTGAAGCTGCTATTTCGACCGCTGCTGAAGATGCTGCCGTTTTGAAGGTTTCCAAAGGTGGATCGAGTTTTGTAGATGCGGGATCGATTGATCTTTCCACGGCGACAACGGATCCCCTCTCTTTGACTGATTGGACGATTGAGCCCGGTGCTGATCTGGCTGTGCATTTTGGAGGAAAGGTAAATAAACTCTCCTCGCTTAACGCGATATCGCTTGCGAACGTTGTTTGGACGATCGCTTAAAGTTCCAAGCTCTTACTCGAGAGGACGCGGTTTCTCGTATGGCAAAGCTGCGAGAGAGTATCGTAGGTATGAGGCAGGTCGCATCTAGGATTGGTGCGGCCTGCTCGCTTTGTGCGCTACTGGTGCTCGGATTGTTGTGGCCGGTGCCGGTTTCGTTTGCGGCTGAGAAGGACGCGGCTGCCTCCGAAGCGGCCGCGGACGCTGCGGCTCCGAAGGCACCGGTTGACGACGTCGGCAACGTCATGGTTGAAGCGCCCTCGGAGGCTCCTGCTCCGAGCGGGCCGCAGTTGCAACCCGAATCCGAGCCAATTGCCCCCGATACTCCCATCGTTCCCGAATACGAGCGCGCATGGCCTATCGGTGCGGACGATGCCTCGGCGGTGTTGGCTGAGCTGTGGCCCGACGGGACGTTCGTGGTCGACGGGGCGGGGAAGACAGTCGCGTTCGATAAGGTCGAGGACGTCCCTTGGCTGGCTGCGGGCGAGGCCGGCGACATCAAGCGCGTGATCTTCGCCGACAAGGTGGAAGCGACGAGCTTGGCTCATTGGTTCGAGGGATGCTCGAACCTGAGCGAGATCGCGAACGTGCCCGCCAGCGTCGAAGATCTGACGCGCGCGTTCTACGATTGCCCGAAACTCGTCGAGCTTCCCGACGAATTCGCATTCGCCGACGAGGCGGTCGCGGATGAATGCTTCGGCTTCGAGGAGCCGGCTGAAACGCTGCTGGCCACGGTGTATCGAGGCGCGGACGAGAACGTGCTGGGGTACGCATGGAATCTCGACGGGCGCGAGCTTGTGAATCCCGATGCGCCGGAGCCGCCGACGGTTGAAGAGCCGGATGATTCCGCGGAGCCCAAGGATCCCGTCGAATCTGAAACGCCCGAAGACTCCGAGGGCGTCGAGGATCCCGACGATTCGAGGGACCTCGATGCTTCCGCGGACGAATCTGTAGAGCAGCCGGCGGACGAGCTTACCGACAAGCTCGCGAACGCGCCCGCCGAAGAGGCGCCCGCCCCCGAACCGCCTGCCGAGCCGGAATCCGAACCTGCGCTCGCACCCCAAGAGGAAGCCCAGGTCAACATCACCGTCCCTTCGTCGGTTTCCATGGTTCTGAACGCCGAAGGCGACAACACCGCTCTCATCCCCGTTGCGGCGGCGAACCGCTCGGAACGCAACGTGGCCATCGTGGGCGTTCGTCTCAAGCGCGCCGACCAGGACTTGCCGGGGGGCTCGTGGTCGCTCACCACCGAAAGCGGCTCCACGACATTCGTGCAGGACGCGCGCTTCACACCGCTGGGACTTGAAGCGACGTTCGACCGGCCGGTGCTGCTAGCTGCAGGCGATGAGAACACGATGCTCGTGTGGCACGGAACGTTCACCGACTACGGTATGAAGACGCTGCTCAACGCCACGATCGACGCGGACGGCAACAGCTTCGCCTACGGCTCGATGATCTGGATCGTCGCCGCCGCGTAACGACGACGGGAGCATCTTCGCCCGAAAAACACGCCTCAGACGTTGGAGCGTGTTTTTCGGGCGAAGATGAGCCGCTGCGGGGGCAATCGTCTCGGGCTACATCGAATCGCGGCGCAAGCGCTCCGCTTCTGCGAGCAGCTCGGCAGGAACGCTGGCTGAGCTGCGAATCTCGTCAGATGAGCGCATAAGGCGCCCTTGCTCGTTGTTGTCGCCCACAAGCAGCCCGTTCGCGAAGAATACGCTCGATCCATCCAGAACCAGGTTGTATACCTCGAAATCGTGCGAAACGCACCCGATGGCTTTTCCGAGCGTCAGATTGCTCGTCGCGGGCTCGTGCGGAGCGAGCTCGATGCTTTCGATGGCGACGCAGCCGCCCTCCGTGCGAAGCCGATCGTCCACGACGACCTCGCTGCATCGCTTGACGCCCTTGTCGGTGAACAGGGGGTGGTTCCCCGTCGCGACGAGGTTGCCGCCTTGCGCGAGCCCGATGCGAACCAGCTCGGGCTCGCGCCCTTTGATGATGTCGCGTATATGCGCGGTTCCTGTTTCGGTTCTTACCAAATCGCCGATACGCAGGTCGCGAATGGGGCGCTGGCTGCCATCGGCCATGAGCACGAGGGTTGACGCTTCGACGCAACAACAACCGTTCATCTTGCACCGCCTTACTTGTGATTACTATTTGTGATAGTACCTATGCTGCTCGTACTTCGGCTCGCAGCAGACGTTGATGCCGAGGGTGCGGTACAGCTTCTCGTCGGTGGCCGACAGGATCACGCTGAAGAACGCGTCGCAGCCGTATAGGTCGTTCACGTGGTCGATCAGCTTCTTCGCCAGCGGATCGGTGGCCGAGCTGATGGACAGCGCGATGAGCGTCTCATCGGAGTGTAGGCGGGGGTTGCGGCTGTTCAGCTGCTCGGTTTTCAGGCGGCAGATGGGCGTGATGGCCTCGTCGCTGATCACGTCGATGTCGTCGTCCACGCCGGCCAGGCCCTTGAGCGCGTTCATCAGCAGCGACGATGCCGCGCCCAGCAGCGACGACGTCTTGCCCGTCACCACCGAGCCGTCGGGCAGTACCATCGCTCCAGCCGGGCCGCCGGTGGTCTCCTCCTTCAGCAGCGCCGCCGAGCGCGCGGGAGACAAGCTCGCGTTCACGCCTGCCTGGTTCATCAGCAGCTCCAGGCGTTCCATGCGCTCCTGGCCCACGCCCGAGCGCTTCACTTCCACCGCGGTTTGGAAGTAGCGGCGCACGATCTCCATCTTCGCGGCGTCGCGCACGGCCTCGTCGTCCACGATGGCGTTGCCGGCCATGTTCACGCCCATGTCGGTGGGCGACTGGTACGGGCTGGTGCCCGAGATACGCTCCATCATGGCCTTCAGCACGGGGAATATCTCCACGTCGCGGTTGTAGTTGACCGTGGTGATGCCGTAGGCTTCCAGATGGAAGGGATCGATGGTGTTCGCGTCGTCGAGGTCCACCGTGGCCGCCTCGTAGGCGATGTTCACCGGGTGCTTCAGCGGCAGGTTCCACACGGGGAACGTCTCGTACTTGGCGTAGCCGGCCGCGATGCCGCGCTCATGCTCGTGGTACAGCTGCGACAGGCACGTGGCCATCTTGCCCGAGCCGGGGCCGGGCGCCGTCACCACCACGAGGGGGCGCGTCGTTTCCACGTATTCGTTCTTGCCGTAGCCCTCTTCGCTGACGATGCGGTCGATGTCGTACGGATAGCCGGCGATAGGGTAGTGCAGGTAGCTTTTGATGCCCAGGCTTTCCAGGCGGCGGCGGAACGCGCCGGCCGAGGGTTGGTTCGCGTAGTGGGTGATCACCACACCGCTGGTGGCGAAGCCCATGGAGCGGAAGATGTCCATGAGGCGCAGCACGTCCTCGTCGTAGGTGATGCCCAAGTCTCCGCGGACCTTGCTCTTCTCGATGTCGTTGGCGTTGATGGCGATGATGATCTCCACCTCGTCGGCCAGGCTCTTGAGCATGCGGATCTTGGAGTCGGGCTCGAACCCGGGCAGCACGCGCGCGGCATGGTAGTCGTCGAACAGCTTTCCGCCGAATTCCAGATAGAGCTTGCCGCCGAACTGATTGATGCGGTTGCGGATATGCTCGGCCTGAAGCGCGATGTACTTGTCGTTGTCGAACCCGATGCGCATGGAATCCCTCTTCTTCTTCGAACCGTTCTGCTCTTGCACTAATGTAACAGCATACCACGATAGCGGGCGAACCCGCGTCAAACCATCAGCTGTACAGAGCCGCGTAGGGGTGCGAGGCGCGGGCTGTCATTTCATGCCGTTGACCAGCGACAGCAGCTCTTCTCGCGAGCTGACGTCCAGTTTGCGGTAAATATTGCGGATGTGGGTGCGCGCGGTGTTGTCGGAGATGAACAGCGTTTTGGAGATGTATACCGACCCGTATCCCAGGCTCAGGTACTGCAGTATCTCGCGTTCGCGCTTCGTGAGGGCGTACCCGTTCGCTAGCGTCACGATGCGTTCGTGCTGCAATGCATGCAGCGTATCGGTTTCACCTTCGTTCCGCATGCCTGCATCCTGCAAAGCGTCGGGATCGTCCGTCGAGCAAGCCTGCTGCCATGCGACGAAGCCGAGGTGCACCACCACGATGCAGAAGTATGAGGAAAGCACGACCCACAGGTACGGCCCTAAATTCACATCCGGCGGCACGTTCGCCTGCACCGTCATGCCCAAAAGCGATGCCGCACAGCTGAGCAGGAAGGCCGCCGAGAACACGAAGGGCAGAGGGAATTCTCCCGCCTCGGCCATGGCGACCAGCGATGAGAGCGCGAAGAGCGATAGCAGGGCGAGAGGCGCGTATACGAGCATCGCTCCCGCCACGAACAGCGTCGTCCCCGTCGGGAAGCTGCCCAGCACGATGCTCACCGCGACGCACGCCGGAACAGCCAAGCGGTCGATCAGCATAACGAACGGGCTTTTCAACCGCATTGCGCAAAGCGCCACGACGACGGCCGATGCAACGATGGCGCCCGTGTACTCGCTTCGTCCCGCTCCCACGTCGGCGTCGAACGAATAAGCGGCCATCATGAACGAGCAGACGAGAAAGCCCAGCAGCGGCACCCATATGATCGATAGGAATGTCCTGAGAGAAGATGCAAGCCCTGTCAGCGTGTTCGACGGGCTTTCCGCGTCAGGGGAGCCGGTGAAGCCGCCCCCGCCGTTTTCGATGCCGGAGACGCTCTGTGCGTCCTCATCCGTCTCGTGCGTGCATTTCTCGATTCCGAACAACAGGGGGAGAACCGATCCCGTTATGGCGAGAACGCCTTCCGCGGCTACCGCGAACGGGTCGGACAAAAGCGAAACGATCCAGGCGACAGCCGACGAGCTGGCGCACGCGATGGCACCGTAGAACATCACGCTGCGAAAATCCATTAGATACAGACGCACCCACCGCATGATCACCGGCGCCATGCATGCCCCGGCCGTGACGCCGAGCGCTGCGAACAAGACGACGTTACGGTATCCGGCTGCGAGCAGAATCCAGATCGCCACCAAGACTGCGGCGTACGTCCAAGCGCAGCCTGTGGCGATCGGGCGCCCTTTGCGCGTTTCGAAGCCAGGCCAGCTGGGGCGTTGCGCCGAGAAGAGCAGGATGGCGAGGGCTGTCGCAAAGCAAGAGAGCAGCATGGCGAAAAGAAAGTCGCCAGCGGGCGAGACGTTCGGTGCGAAACGCAGCATAAGGTAGGAGTTGGGCGGATAGAGGGGCGCCGAGGCAAGGAAAGCCGCTAACAGCAAAAGGCGGGGGCGGAAACGGATGGGAGGTTGGGCGGCTAGCCTGTTCAAGTACGTGCCGTTTGCCATGCGAAAGCCCCCCTTTGGCTTCTCCGATGTTTCCTGCCCATTGTACTCCAGCCGAGTCGTCCTTCGGACTCGCGTTCTCCGAAAGCCGGTCGCCTCGATGTCTTTTCAGTCCGATCATCTGGTAAAACGAAAAAATACTGCAACGCGGTGATGCGCTTCACGCACTGCGGTTATTCTCCCTGTTCCACGTGCGTCCTATGGTTGCGTCGTTGCAAGGGCGGCGCATGGAGCGCTGCTCGATTCACCCTGAAGGAGGGAGATCATGAACAACGAAAAGCAAAAGAAAGAGCTGGCCGACGGCCTCACGCGTCGCGGGTTCCTCACGCTAGGAGGCGTGGCGGCGCTGGGAGCGGGAGCAGCGTTGGCGGGATGTTCGCCGCAGGCGTCTTCGGCAAGCTCGGCGGGCGATGCTGCGACGGCTGCGAGCGCGGCCGACGCCGCCGAAGGACTTGCCCCGTCGCCGTGGGGAGACTATTATCCTTGGCCCGCCAATCCTCCTGAGATCACCGACGATATGGTGGAGGAAGAGCTTGACTGCGACGTGGCGGTCGTGGGTCTGGGCGTCTCGGGCGTCGCGGCGTTCCGTGCGGCGTCCGAGGGCGGCGCCAAGGTCGTCGGCATCGAGAAGGGTTCCATGCCGCAGCAGCGCTCCAGCCAGTACTGCTACTTGAACGGCAAGCTGACCGACACCTTCGGCCTGCCCCACCTCGACCTTGAGGCCATCATCAAGGAAGAGTTCCAGGAGTGCGCCAGCATCACGAATTACAATATCGTCCGCAAGTTCGTCTTGGGCGACGCGGAGGCTATGGACTGGTGGATCGAGGGCGCGGATTGCGAGATCCTCGAGAATTACGAGATGTCGATGGATCCCAGCGCGGACGTTCCCAACGGCGTCAGCTGCATGAGCGATCCGACCATCGACTGGGAGAGCGAGCCGCAGGCCGCTTTCCCCGAATGCCTGAACTTCACCGACCATCAGGCCGTGCTCGACAACAATTTCCAGAAGGGCCTCGATGCCGGCACGGGCTCCGAAGCGTATTTCGGCCATTTCGCCGAAGCGCTCATCCAAAACGATGAAGGTCGCGTGGTGGGCGTGTACGCGCGCAACGCCGATACCGGCAAGTACAAGAAGATCAACGCTGAAAACGGCGTGTGCCTGGCATCGGGCTGCTGTCGATCCAACGAGGACATGGTGCGCTACTTCGCACCGAACCTCATCTGGAACGGCAACGGCAACCCATGGCCGAACATGGACGTCGAGGGCAACCGCACCAATACGGGCGACGGCTACAAGCTGGGGTACTGGGCGGGTGCTTCCATCCAGCAGTACCAGTGCTCGCAGATGCACGTGATGGGGGGTCCGGGCGACACCGATTCGCAGAACGATTCCATGGGCTTCACCGGACCGCTGTTGCGCATCAACTACAACGGCGAGCGGTTCATGAACGAGGACACCTGCGCCGCCGATGCCGAGTATCCCATCGAGCTGCAGCCCAAGCACAAGTGCTTCATGATCACCGACAGCCACTTCGAAGAGAATGCTGCGAAGTGCGTGAACACGTTCGCGGCCACGCTCGCCGAGTGGGACGAGCGGGTGGGCGACGGCACCATCTTCAAGGGCCAGACGCTGCGCGAGTTGTTCGAGAGCATCGACGGCATGGACGTCGATGCAGCGCTGGCCACGGTCGAGCGCTACAACGAGCTGTGCGAGAAGGGCGTCGACGAGGACTACGCCAAGCAGGCGAAGTACCTGATGCCCGTGACCGACGACGGCCCGTACTACGCGCAGCGCATGGGCGTGGGCCTGTGCCTGGTCATGATGGGCGGCTTGGAATCCAACCAGAACGCCCAGGTGCTCGACCTCGAGCGCCAGGTGATCCCCGGCTTGTATGCGTCCGGCAACATCCAGGGCAGCCGCTTCGCTATCAAGTACCCCTTCCGTCTGAGCGGCCACAGCCACGCGATGGCCATGTTCTACGGCAAGGTGGCCGGCGAGAACGCCGCAGCCGGTTTGTAGACAACTAACCTGATCATTCGACGGTGCCGTCCTTTGCCGGATGTGCGCACCCCTCCCTCTCCGGTGCAAGGGCCGGGCACGCGCTCTCGATGCGCGGCGCCCGGCCCTTGCGCTGTCTGCGCCTCTTGCATCTGGCTCGCGCATCGGCTGCCGTGCCGTGGGTGTTACGGCTTTGTTAATTGCGCCGGGCAATGCGGCTCCGACCTCGTGCATGCCGTAGAATGAAAAGACGTTTGGAGGCAGGATCCGCTGTGCTCTTCGGGCGTATTTCGTGCGCGGCCAGGCGCCGTCTCCGAATCATATGAAGCACGCATAGCATGATAGGAGAATCATGGCCAAGCACATCTTCGTTACCGGGGGCGTCGTCTCGTCGCTGGGCAAGGGCATTACGGCCGCGTCGCTGGGGCACTTGCTCAAGGCGCGCGGGTACCAAGTGACCATGCAGAAGATGGATCCGTACCTCAACGTGGATCCGGGAACCATGTCGCCGTTCCAGCACGGCGAAGTGTTCGTCACCGAGGACGGGCACGAAGGCGATCTCGACCTGGGGCACTACGAGCGCTTCATCGACGAGAACCTCACGCGCGAGTCCAACTTCACGCAGGGATCCATCTACCAGAGCCTCATCGCGCGCGAGCGGCGCGGCGACTACCTGGGCGGCACCGTGCAGGTGATTCCGCACGTCACCGAGGCCATCAAGGCGCGCCTGCGGCGCATCGCCGACCAAACCGGCGCCGACATCGTCATATCCGAGATCGGCGGCACCGTCGGCGACATCGAGTCGCTGCCGTTCATCGAGGCCGCGCGCCAGTTCAAGAAGGAGCTGCCGTACGGCGACGTGCTGTTCGTTCACGTGACGCTGGTGCCTTATATAGCCGCAGCGCACGAGGTGAAGACGAAGCCCACGCAGCATTCGGTGAAGGAGCTGCGCTCCATCGGCGTGCAGCCCGACTTCATCGTGTGCCGCTCGGACCACGAGATCGAGGACGGCGTGCGCGAGAAGATCGCGCTGTTCTGCGACGTGCGGCCCGAGGAGGTGCTGGTCTGCACCGACGCGCCGTCCATCTACGAGGTGCCGCTGGGCTTGCACGAGCAGCGCTTCGACGAGATGGTGCTCGACCGGTTGTGCCTCGAGCGGCGTTCGGCCGACTTGGCGCCCCTGCGCTCGTTCTTGGCCGCGGCGGACGCTTGCGATGAGGAGGTGGACGTGGCCGTGGTGGGCAAGTACGTGAGCCTGCCCGACGCGTATCTGTCGGTGATCGAGGCGCTCGGGCATGCGGGGGTGCGCTGCGGATGCCGCGTGAACGTGCACCTCGTGGACGGCGAGGAGCTGTCGGACGCGAACGCGGGGGCGGTGCTGGGCGGCATGGACGGCATCCTCGTGCCGGGCGGTTTCGGCCAGCGCGCCTTCGAGGGCAAGATCGCCGCGGCTCGCTACGCGCGCAAGCAGGGCATTCCCTACTTGGGCATCTGCCTGGGGCTGCAGGCTGCCGTATGCATGTTCGCGCGCGACGCGGCTGGCATGTCCGGGGCCACGTCGGCCGAGTTCGATGCCGAGGCGGCCTTTCCCGTGGTGGACCTCATGCCCGAGCAGGAGGATGTGGAGGGCAAGGGCGGAACCATGCGCCTGGGAGCTTATCCGTGCAAGGTGGAGCCGGGCACGAAGGCGTTCGAGGCTTACGGCGAATCTATTATATATGAGCGTCACCGTCATCGTTATGAGGTGAACAACGCCTTCCGCGAGCGCTTGGTCGAAGCGGGGCTTTCGGTGTCGGGCGCGTCGCCGGACGGGCGGCTCGTGGAGATGGTGGAGCTGCCCGGCCATCCGTGGTTCGTCGCCAGCCAGGGCCATCCCGAGTTCAAGAGCCGCCCCACGCGGCCCCATCCGCTGTTCTGCGGTTTCGTGAGCGCCGCCGCCGTGCGTCGCGCCTAGGGAGGACGGTGGCGCGCTTCCTGCGGACGCGCAGCGTCCTCATCGCCGCGAAGGCGTGCTATCCTGTGAACTATATCATGCAGGCGGTTCGACGGGCGGAGCGCGGATGTTTCACGTGAAACATCCGTTCGAAGTTTTGCGGTGGCGCGGCGACGACGAAGGTGGCGGATGGACGAGCTGTATCGAGAGTACCTGGCGTATCTGCGCGTCGAGCGAGGCAGCTCTCCGTTGACCGTGTCCGCGTACGCCGCCGACCTCAAGGACTACGCGCAGTTTCTCGAGAAACGCGGGGTCGAGTCGCTGGACGACGTCGATCGCGAGGTCATCGTAGCTTACGAGTCGGATCTGTTCGGCCGCGGGTATGCGGCCTCGACGGTGGACCGCCATGTGTCCGTGCTCAAGGGGTTCCACCGCTTCCTCGTGCGAGAAGGCTACGCGCGCCGCAATCCGGCCGACACTATCCAGCTTCCCAAGGCGCCCGACCGTCTTCCCGACGTGCTTTCGGTGGCGCAGGTGGACGCCATGCTGTCGCGCCCGCTGGACGAAGGCCCTCTGGCCCTTCGCAACCGGGCCATCCTCGAGGTCCTGTACGGTTGCGGGCTGCGCGTGAGCGAGTGCACGGGGCTCGATTTGGGCGACGCCATCTTGGAGGAAGGTTATCTTCATATCCTGGGCAAGGGGAATAAGGAACGCATCGCCCCCATCTCGGGCGCCGCGCTGCGCGCGCTGCGCGACTACCTCGAGCGCGGACGCCCCGAGCTCGTCCGCTCGTACGCGAAATCCACCTCGGCCGTGTTCCTCAACGCGCGCGGCGGGCGGCTGACGCGCCAGAGCGTGCACTCCCTCGTCGCCGAGGCCGGCCGCTTCATCGGCGTGGCGAACCTTCATCCGCACACGCTGCGCCATTCCTTCGCCACCCACATGCTCGCCGGCGGCGCCGATCTGCGCGTCATCCAAGAGATCCTGGGGCATTCGGACATCTCCACCACCCAGATCTACACCCATGTGAACCGCACCCATATCCGCGAGGAGTATCTGAGCGCCCATCCCCGCGCGAAGTAGGGAGGCGCTCTTCGTCTCCCACTTTGCCCCCTGCTAACTCAATTTCAAACATCCGTTCGCTGTTTTGTGCCTGATGGGAGGGGGCGGCGAACTGAAATTCAGGTTGAAGATCCATCCTGCCACAGATTCCGCATAACTCCCCACTTCGTCCCACCGCGGGGGCGGGCGGCCTACATGTTGTGCCCGCCCAAGCGCGTCCGTTCTACATGTGGTCGTGTCGTTTTTCGGTTGGCAGGGGAGCGGTTAACGGGAAAGAGTCCGGTGGGTTTCAGGATGGGCAAAAAGGGGGTCAAGTCGCATATTTTGTTGCGAAGTGGGGCGAAGTGGGAT
>QFCE01000090.1_pt1 | contig 21570 bp, 18 predicted proteins | sample 5346091 | NCBI WGS metagenome assembly QFCE01 (sample SAMN09062252, study PRJNA434731) | Human gut metagenome, whole genome shotgun sequencing project. | isolation source: stool timepoint A chromium assembly | host: Homo sapiens | collected 2015 | reverse complement strand
ATTTATTCAATTCCCAGCAAAATTTGTTTAGGATTGAATTTCATAATCATTCCAGCTGTAAAAATCAAACTCAGGAAAATGACCGCAAATTCACAGCCCACTGTACCCAAAATCACATTAAGCTCGACTTTCATTTGAAATTCATCAAGGACCTCCTGCGGATTCATTTGAGTAAAATAATGATTTCCTTGATCGAATTCATATTCTGTAACAAATTCCTGTTCATCCACAACGGATAAATCCAAAACCTGTTGCCCCAAGGATGGAAGAATAACAAAGGACAAGCTTAAAGCAATCATCAGTCCCATCAACATCTCCATCAACAATTCACAATAAAACTGAATGATTACTGAAAGGCGGCGAGTACCGACAGCCAATAAAGAGCCTATTTCAATTTGACGTTTTTTAACGAATAGCGCGGTAACAGTCGTTAAAATAAGCACCGCGTTGACCATGACTATATAAAGCAGCGTCTTTGCAAAGAAAGAAATTACATTGAAAGGTTGCTTAATTCGATCAAGGACTTCGCTATTTGTATTCAATTTATAAACAGGGTATACAAAATTTTCCGCTATCTGTTCAAATTCACTCATGGAATCAACATTCTTCAATAAAATCACAGGATTTTCATGAGTTACCATGAAATCTTCTTTTTCCCCGGCTTCCACACCATCCCCCATAGCTAAAATGGATGCATAATCGACAGTTCTGACTATTTCCTCCAAAGTCGATCCTGGAACTAAGATTTGATTGTCAGCTCTTTTTCCACCGTTTATGACAGTATCCTTTTCTTTATTTTCATAAATCCCAATAATTTCAAACGTCGTTCTGCAATCTTCAGGTTTCAAGTAAGTCACGCTGAAATCCTCAGCATCACACCACTCAATATCTATTGTGTCTCCCAGCATCAGTTGATTTTCTTGCGCCAGTCCTTGCTCAATCACGGCTACCCGTGCAAAATTTTGCACTTCTTCTTCATTATAAAAACGACCTTCTTTAATTTCAAAGGAATCTTTATGAAATTCAATCATATCAGGTTTCCCATTTCCAATTACCTGCACATTTCTTTTAGTCTGAGATATACCGCTATCTTCGGAAGGAACACTTTTAAAATTCAAACTTGTTCCCACATATGAAACAAGATAATTGCTGGTTAGGATCAACTCATTTTTTAACAATAAGGCTAAACTTATTTTAGCTTCTCTTTGTCGTTGGAATCGATCTTCATTCTCCAATTTTCGCAAATAATCGGTATTTATTTCCAAAACAATGATCGGGTTCATTTTGCTTTTTGCATTTTGAATGGCCTGAGAACTAGCAGTTTGCATACTGAATCCAATGAATATAAGAAAACTGATTAAAGCAAATAACAAGCTAATCAATACAGATCGCGAAGGCACTCGGACAACAGCACGCAACGCTCTTGAAAACACGCCCATCTTTTTTCCTCCTTCTCAGGTTAAAATTTTCTTTGGTTTCATTGTTAAAACTTTAGAGCTTATTAAGCATAAGCTCATCAGCAGAATACCACATTCGCAGATCAAACAAGTGATGATTTCTTTCTCTGTTAATTGAACTTGAAATTGATCTAAAATCTTTTCCGAATTGACTTCACTAAAATATTTTTCTGACTCAGAATACGTAATATCTTCATCAGCGTCGAGGAACCCTTTTTGTTTCTGAACAATGGTCAGCGTTAAAAGCTGATCGTCTAATGGTTTTACGATACATAGCGCCGCTATTCCCGCCATGCAGACCCCTATTAGCATTTCTAAAACCATTTCAACAAAAAATTGGATTATAATTTTATATCGTGGAACGCCAACGGACAAAAAAATACCCATCTCTTTTTTTCGATCCTGAATCTGAAGTGCTGTTAATATCATAATAAGAAGAATTCCGTTACCCACAACTACTGCTAAAATGATAAGCGCAAAATACCGAATCACATTTAGTGGTTTCCCATATTTTTCATATAGATCGTTATTGCTTTCTAATGTATAAATTCCATCGCTGGCCTCACTGTACTCTTTAATAAAGGGTTCCAGATGTTCTGGGCTATCTAACATTAAAATGATTTCTGAATTGTATTGATCTGCTTCCTCCCAACAAATAGGCTCAGAATTTTCATGTTCGCTGAGAATTATTTCTGTTCTGTTAGCATAGGCCGTACAAATCTCTGCCAAAGTTGTCCCTGGGACTAAAATCGTATTTTCTTGAAGCTCTTGATCATAAATGACTTGTCTTGTTTCACTAAACTGAGGATTGTTGTTGATACAATGGCGATAAACTCCAATCACTTTCCACGAATTATAAAAATATTCAAAGTCAGGTTTTTCATCATCTGACGAACTTATAAAGCTTTGCGTAACGATCTTATCTCCAACCTTTATCCCATTAGTTTTTGCTAATTTCTCATCAATGACGCAAACATAATCATGATATCTTAATTCTTCCTCATTATAAAACCGCCCCTCGGTCAACTCATAAGATCCATTATGAAATTCAATTAAATCCGACGTTCTGTTTCCCGACAAAGAAACATTCATTTCATAGTAGAGAGAAGTTGAACCAATATTATCTTCCATCACGGTATAGCTATCAAAATCAACACTTTTCTGATTCATCACAACACTTTGATTCCAAGCCACAACATGTTCATTCTGAATAATCATTTCTAATTTTTCAGAAATCATTAAATTATTATTTCGAATATCAAGATATGAATTTTTATCCAATGAGGGTTTTACAATCACAATCGGATTCATCTCTGATTTTGCCAGTGCAACTGCGTTTTCACTGGCATATAAAACGCTGATGCCAACCAAAATTAAAAAACTTATAACAAAGAATATAAAGCTTATTAACAATGTTCGACTTTTAACTCGGCACATTGATTTTAAAGCTCTGTTAAAAAAATTCATAAATTGCTCCTTAAAATATCATTAAGTTTAAAACTAAGAACTACGTTTATTATTACTTGGACTCACTTTATAGATAAATCAATGTTTATGCAAAATAATGATCGCAAAACTCCAGTTCTTTTTCGTAGCTGATAATTTCATTTAAGCTCTGCAAATAATTCATTGAATGACAAAAACACAGATGCAGCAATAAAACATTCAAAGGACTTGGAACAACGTTTCTCATCATTCGATACCATTTATATTTACTGTCTGAAAGCTTTTCTTTATTGAGACTGATGTGAATCAAATCCAGGTAACATTGCTTTAATTGATTATAATAGAAAGAAGAAGTTTTAAATAAAGTATGAACACGATCTAAAATCATTTCAGCTTCCGATAAATTTAAAGTTTCAAAATAATGCAAGCATTGCTGATTTAAGTCCGGCAGCACTTTGTCTAACTTAGCATTTTCTTGGAACGCATATCCCAGCCGCTGAATCAACTCGTGATAAATGACATCATCTTTTATAATTTGTCCAGTTTCGATCCGATGAAGGGTTGATACAGAACAGATTTGTTTCTGATCTGCATCATTGATCAATTCTTTTTGCGACAATCCCTGGCTTTCCCGTTCTATCTTTATGAAAAGTCCAAGCGTCCGCTTATTATCATCGCTGATCGAAGTAAATTCCGCAATTTTCATTGTCAAAGCCCTCCTTATGAGATTATTTTATCATAGAATCCGAGGTGGAATTTAACATCTTTAACCGGACAAGGAACACTGTGCCTTCCTTGCTTGTCGCTTCGACTTCAATCGTTCCGCGGTGCGCTTCGACAATTTCCCGGGCAATCGCCAAGCCCAGACCGCTCCCCTGCGACCGGTTGCCGGTATAAAAAGCATCGAACAACTGCGGCAGTTCCTCCGGATCGATCCCTTCTCCGGTATCCCGAATCCGGATTTCTATTTGCTCTGATCGAGCAGACACAGTCGATCTGCCCGCCTTCCGGCGTATGCGCGAGAGCGTTGCGCAGCAGATTATCAAACACCCGCTGCAGCCGCAGATCATCCGCCCACACCCAAACAGCTTGCTTCGGCAAAATCAGATTCATCCGGATCTGTTTCTGCCGGGCGCTGACCTGATGGGCTTCCGCCAGATGTGTCAGCAAATCGTTCAGACACACCTCGTCAAAGACAAACGCCAGTTCATGATTTTCCAGCTTGACGCTTAAAAACAAATCGTCGCTCAGACCTTCCAGCACCTCTAAGCGCTGGCGCATCGTCGACAAGTTCCGCTGCTGTCCCTCATCCTTCGCCTCCAACTGCTGAAGACAGCCTTTAAGAACAAAGATCGGGGAACGCACGTCATGCAGCACCTTCATGATCATCCGCTGCTTCTGCGCCTGTTCCTTCTGCAGCTGCTGCGTCCGTTCATCCACAAGACGATCCAAATTCGCATTCATCTGTTCTAATTTCCGATTCAGCGATTCTGATTCATCAAATTTTGCGGCAAATTTACGATTGATCACCAATGCCGCCATCATCATAAAGAACAAAAAGCCGAACTGCGGCAGCATGTAGACGATCATCAGCTCGCCCGCCTGCATCGCCCCGCGGTTATAGATTAAATAATAAAATAAAAGTATGCTTTCCCACACTGCATATCCGCATACCAGCGGGAAGGTTCCTGGAAGATGACGTTGATCGGCACGGACAAACAGAATCAGAATGGGAATCACAGCCAGAATCCGAATCAACGTTTCCACCCCTTCCGGAGTAATATATTGAAGCAGCATCAACAGGGCAAAGCCTGCCGTCAGAATGCGCGGCGTAAACACTGCCTGCAGCCGCACAGGAATCGCCGGTTTCAGCAGCATCATGATGATCAGCAGCTGGCACAAGGTCGTCATCAAAAAGATTCCCGGCATGATCAAAGAACACTGCGCATAGCTCAATGGAAACAAGGGGAAAGCGGACAGAACGAGCACCCGCAGCAGCGAAACCAGCGAAGCCGCAGCCAACAACAGCAGATATGTTTCTTCCTTTTTCTTTTGGAACAACGTTAGCGAGGACATCATCAGCAGTAAATAAAAGCCGGCATAAAACATCGTGATGCCGAAGGCGACATGTGAAGCGGAAAGCGCTGCCTGCGGCCCTGCCAGCAGCATGCCCGGCGGGGAATAGGGCTGTGATGTCGAAACCGCATCGTTGCGCTGCAGCTCGCTGGGAGCCAGTGAAAGGGTCAGCGTACCCTCTGCCTGCGGCAGCGTGACAAATTGAATCCGCTGATAGGGATCTTGACTCGAGGAAAGATAGACCTGCTGATCGTTAACCCAGACCTGAACCGGTCCCGCATTATCCAGAATCAAGGTCAGCGGCTGCACCGCCGCCGGCACTTTCAGCGTGATCGAACAGCGCTGCTGATCCGCACTCATTCCGCTGACAAGCCGCATTGGCCGGGTTTCAATCGAAATCGGAATTTCATCCTGTTCCGCCAGAGCCGCGGTGTTGTGGTTGATGTGCAGAAAAAGCCCCAGCGGCAGCAGCAGTAAGGTGAAAAACAACACAAGTACCCTAAATCGTTTGAACATCCGGCATCGCTCCTTTATAATGAGTTCAGGTGATCATCATGGATCGTGTATTGATCGTAGAGGACGATAAAGAAATCGCCCGCATCATCCGTTATTATCTCAGCCAGGACAATCTGTACGAAGTCGTCAGCGCCGCCAGTGCCGAGGAAGCGCTGTTTTTAGCGCGTGACGCCTACGATATTATTCTGCTGGACGTCGGGCTTCCGGATCAGAGCGGGATCGACCTCTGCGCGCAGCTGCGGCAATGGCACGACTGCCCGATCCTGTTTATCAGCTGCCTGGATGACAATAACACTATTATATCAGCTTTGCAGCAGGGCGGGGATGATTACATCGTGAAGCCGTTTGACAACGAGATTCTCCACGCCCGGATTCAGGCAAATCTGCGCCGCTGGCGGAATGACCGCCAACAAAAGAAGACCGTCAACGAGCTGCGCTGCGCTTCGTTCACGCTCAACGCTCAAACCCATAAGCTGACGAAAACGGACGGAACGTGCTATCCGTTAGTCCCGATGGAATTTAAGATTCTGGCATTTCTGATGCAGCATGCTGGACAGTGTTATAAAGCCAGCGAGCTTTACAATCATATCTGGGGCAAATCCAGCTATGGCGATCACCGGACCGTCGTCGTTCACATTCACAATCTGCGCAAGAAGATCGAGCAGGATCCCGCCGAGCCGCAGCTGCTGCAAAGCGTGTGGGGGAAGGGTTATTGCTTTATTGACGAAAATCCGCAGGCGCTTTGATCCTGCGGGAAAGCTTTACGCAGACAAAGCAAATAGGCGGAAACGGAGATTGCCGCAGTAATTATCGACTTTAATTATTTTCATTGCCGATGCTGACAAGCCTGTCGGATTTCTTCGAGGATCACAATGAAACTGGATCTTAACTTTTTATTAAACCAGGAGGAACACCATGGAAAAGTCAGAAATTCTTCAACAATGGATCGAAGGGGCCATTCCGGATCCGTTATTATTTCAGCAGCGGCGCGCGGTCTACACACATCTGCTGGGAACCGCTCATTTCGCGGCGATGCTAGCGATGAAACGAGGCGCAGACAGCGAAGCGGCGGAACTGGCGGGGCTGCTTCATGATATTTCAACCTATCTTACCGGCAACGGCGAAGACCATGCCCGCAAAGGCGCGGCGCTGGCCTTGCGAATTCTGGGCGATCTGCAGTTGGGCACCCCACAGCAGCAGGAACAGATCGCATTGACTGTTCAGCGCCACAGCGACAAGGAACACATCCAAACGCCGCTTGACGAAGTGTTGAAAGACGCGGACGTCTTGGATCATGTGTTTAATTATAAAATGCTGATCCGGCGGGAAATCCCCCGCCTGCATGCGCTGGAGCAGGAGCTGGGTCTGACCTTTCCGTTCTGGGATCAGCTGCAGGAAAAGTACGAAAACGCATAAAAACAGTCTGCCTTGCCGCGGGCTTTTTTTGTCCGCTTCCGGCATTGATTTCACCTTTTCTGACTTTTTCGTTCATTTTCCGACATTTTATGTCCCCATCACACCCTAAGCTGTTCTGCCACCCGACAGAACGGGCAAGAGAAAAGATTGCTTTTTTCCAAGCCAGCGCTTACACTGGACTTAAGGAATGAAGAAGAGGAGATTTTACAATGCGAAAAGTTTTTTTATTTCTGTCCCTCCTGCTGAGCACAGCGCTGCTGATCAGCGGCTGCCAGACTCAGACAAACACCCCTTCTGACGAAGAAAACGAACAGGTTTTCGTCTTCAGCTTAGCCGGTGATCCAGCGACCTATCATCCGGATTTAAAGACGGACGATTTCGCCTATATCATCAATCAGAATGTTTTTAACCGCCTGGTCAAGCTGGGACCCAACGATAACGTCCTGCCGGATCTGGCGGAAAGCTGGGAGTTTTCCAACAACGACAAGACGCTGACCTTCCATCTGCATGACGGCGTGAAATGGCATGACGGCGAACCGTTTACCTCCGCCGACGTCAAGTGGACCTATGATACGCTGATAGCTGAAAAATGGGCGAAAAGCGATAACTTCACGACCGTGGAATCCATCGAATGTCCGGATGACAACACCGTCGTCATGAATTTGAAGGATACCGACGTCAGCATCATCACCAAGCTTTCCTGGTACGGCACCTTCATCATGCCGAAGCATCTCTATGAAGGGACAGATCAGACCCGCAACGAATACAATCAACATCCGGTCGGCACCGGTCCGTTCAAGTTTGTCGAACATAAAAAAGGTGTCAGCATCACGCTGGAACGCAATGACGAATACTGGGGCGATACGCCGATCCTTGACAAAATCATCTTCTCGATCATCCCGGATGAAATGACGGCGTACCAGGCGTTTCTGCAGGATGAGGTTGATTATTTAGGCACTGGTGTGCCGTCAACGAACACCAATGATTTCGACGACAATCCGGATTATGAGGTTTATCTGCAGCTGTCGATGAACCGGCTGTATCTGGCGTTTAATTTTGAAGACGAGCATTTCAGCAAGCCGGAAGTCCGCAAGGCGGTGGCCATGGGCGTGGATCGTCAGATGATCTACGACCGCGTCGCCAACGGCGTAGGCGGCGTAGCGGAAACCTTCATTTCACCGATGGCTGAGGATTTCGCCGACGATCGCTACACCATGCCGGAACACAACGTTGAGCAGGCCCGCAAGCTGCTGGAACAGGCCGGTTATACGGCGAATGCGGATGGTTACTATTTCTCAATGGAATTCTCTGTTTTTGAAAATGGCAACTACAAGGAGATCGCGGAAATCATCCAGCAGAATCTGAAAGAGATCGGCATCGATATGCGGATCAATATGATGGACTATGCGATCTGGACCGAAAAGGTCAAACAAAACAAGGAATATCAGATGACCATGTCCGCCGGTTACCAGGGACCGGACGTTTCTGGTATCGCCGGGCGTGTTTCCACTCACGGCTCCAACAACTTCATGAACTTCTCCAACGCCCGTTTGGACGAATGTCTGGAGGAAGCACTGAAGACTTCTGATCACGAAACACGGAAAGCGTACTACAGCGAGGTTCAGAAAATCATGAGTGAAGAAATGCCGATGGCAATCCTGCTCGACAACGGCGTAAAAACGCCGATCAAGAAATACTTATCCGGCGTTCCGTTACAGGTTCCGGATAAAGCAGCTTCCGGTGAATTCACATATACGCAGATCAACAAATAACTTTTGAAAGCTTGATTTCTGAGGTATAAGATTTCCCCGTCTTGTAAAAAGTCCGTCGCAAAGGATCAAACAAACAGATAAATTAATTGTCGCTGGCCCCGGCACTTAATTCAAAGCGACTGGATTGCGGACAGCTGAAGACTTCGCGAAATCCCTGTATCGATTTATAGAAAATGGAAGACACAAAGTCTTCCATTTTTTTATATATTTTACTGAAATACGCCGTGCACATGTTCATGTGAACAATCTGACTTTTAATCACTTTTGTAACGAAAGCAAGATCTGGCAAACAACTTCAAAAATACTTGTCTTTTCTTCCGGGAACTTCACTTTAACGCTCAAGTTCTTCAGATCTCAGCTCATATGGGTCAGGGGAAAACCTGTTTTTTACTCCTCGCTGGAAGTTAAAATCTGATTGGCCTGATTGATTAAATCCAACAGATCTTTTTCATTAATCCTGTATTCCTCGACGGAATCGATGAGAAACAGCCGGACAGCTTCCAGAAGTTCCTCGGAATAGTCGTCGCTATCGTCGCTGAAATCCCAATGACAAGTCTGCTCAACCGCATTAAAACTGCCTCTGAGAAGTTTTTGTGATTCACTGATCCTGAGATCAAAAAAGAATCGATCCTGATCTGACAGGGGTTGTTGCTTAATCATCGGAATTTTACCATAAAAAGAATACGAATCCTCTTTTTGGATATCAACCTTCACTGCTTCGCCAGTCATTAGGTTGCCTGAACGGATAGCATTCAACTCCAAGTTAATCCTTATAGAGGCCCCCTCTTGTTTCCAAGCTGTCTCTGATTTTAAGTCCTCCTCATCAATTTTAAATTGAAAATCGCCCTGACGTCCCTGAAGATCATGCGCCTCCCCCAATTTCCACTGAATCGACACTGGATTTTTTGTGGAAAACCCATCGGTCTTAGCGAATAAGACCTCCAAAGCTGCTTGCTTAGCCGCGGATATCGTAAATTGAAATTCTTCGAGAGACGGTCTTGAATCCAAATCATAATCAAGCTTTAAGGGATGAGCTATGACCTGTTTCGCATTAAGGCAGGGCTGGTTGGGATTTTCATAAGAAAACCAGAGCGCCGATGTTTCGGCAGACAAGCTGCCGATCGATTCGCCGACAGCGACTTCTGCCCCGACCCAAACCTCACAATGATCCAACAATCCATAATAACTGGAAGCACCGTCGGCATGATCGATCACAATGTGATAAAGTCCGCGCTCGTCCTTCTCAATTTGCCTCACCCTTCCTGCCGCGGCGGAAGTCACATCCGTCCAGCTATGGTTTGCATCCATCACGATAATCCCCGTCTTTTTCCCGTTATCAAAGGTTCCGAGGTATCGTGGAGAACGCAGCGGACTGACGGCACAAATCCCCGGCGGCAGCGGCGCTTCCTTATTCAGACAGTAAACCGTTTGATCCGTGAGTATTAAACAGCCGGTATCCGGCAAATCCCCGTTCAGATCCCTGACCATCAACTCCACCGCGTGCTTGTGGTAATTATCAGGATAAAAATACTTTGAATAAATCGTTTCTTCGTGTTTGGGATCATAGATAAGAAACCGCGATTCTTGATCGCTCATTACCCACAACAAACCTTGGTCATCAAAGAAATAAATCAGTTCTTCCCGATCGGAAAAGTAGATGTGCCGCCGAATCCGCTCCGGCGGCAGACTTTTGACTAAGGTTTTGTATTGATCAATATAATGAGCGCCGTTTTCCCAAACCTGATAGGCACGCTCCGCAGCATTCAGATACAGTGCTTCATTCCAATCGGCTTCGGTCATGCCATGATGATATAAAATCTTATGCCGTGAATGATCATAAAGCAGCCGCAGATGATCGCCTTCAAAATAACAGGTTAATAACAGCTGATCGCCGTTCACCGCATAGGTCGCACGCTGAAGCTCAGGCATATCCGCAAAGTAAAGAGTATGGATATAGCTCCTGCGATAAAAATCCGCTTCCTTTTCGGCAAGCGTCCGGTTGTCCTTCGGACTGAACGCCGCGATCAAGCAAAGCAGCGCCGCTGGCAGCAAGCCTAAAATCACTTTTTTCCAGTTCTGTTTTTTTCGGTCTTTCACTCCGAATCCAAGTCCGACGACGGCACAGACAAGACAGGCAATCAATCCAGGCGTCCAGAATTCCATTCTTCTTCACCCCACGTTTCCTGATTATTCATAAAACAAACTGGTTTTGATCAGGAATTCAACTTGATCTTTTATCTTAAGTCTACATTTGTAGTTCTGAAATGTCAAGCGTTTCCCGTGGACCACAAAAAAAGATCACCGCTTGATCCTTGACCCGTTGTGATCTTTTTTTCCTATCTCCGTTTTTCTCTTCCGTTATCTTAAGTTCTTTCTGATTCTTCCAAGAAGGTTGAAAAGTTCCTGGCTGTGAGCTCTGCCAGAATTCGATGAAGATGCTTTTCGACTGCCTCCGCCGCATTCTGTGCCAGCGCTTTTTCCAGCAAAGTTTCACGATAGGCGATCCAGGTAAACCAGAAGGCCGAATTCAGCGAATAAAGCAGTTCCGCCGCAATGCGCTCCTTTTCCGTCAGCGGCCTAACCTTGCAATAAGCGCGGACATAGTTTTGGAAGCAAGCTTCAGCCGACGCTTGATCTTCCGTTTCATATTCGCGGAAGATCAATAACCCCTTCCAGAATCATATCGGAAACCATGACCGCTTCTCCGGCAATATTATAATCAAATATAATTAAATCTCCCTCTGCCGTACACCCCAGATTGCCAAGGGATAAATCGCCCTGACACGCAGCGTGAGGCAGCGAATCCCATACCCAATCCAGCGCCGCTTCCGTGCGGATTCTCTCCCGGACGCTCTGCCGGACAAGGTTAATCCAGCAATCCAGCCTTCCCTGCTGAATCCATTGTGAAAACAGCGGCAGAGCATTGACTTCATTCCGTCCCATCGGTTCAAAGATTGTCGAATAGGGCAGATGCAGCTCCATCGCCAGCGCTGTTTTGTGCATCTGCGCTGTCAGTGCACCAATTTTCGCAGCGAGAGCAAGACTGATTTTTTTCAAAGCCGGGACCGGCGTCTTCCTCCAGCGTAATCAAGTAGCCCTCATCCTCAAGACAATATCCGGATTTTGTTTTCAGATAGCGGATTGTCCGCACGCCGCCTTGATGAAGCGCTTCGCAGAAGGCGCAGCGAGCTTCAATCTGATCCGGAGTCACCTGCGCTTCCCTGCGTGATTTTCATAATTCGGGTCTTTCCTTCTGCCCAGCTCAGCCGCAGAATTCGTTTCTGCTTCCAGGCTGCCGGATCACATTCGTCGATCGCTAATAAAATCTCCTACCGCAGCGGCTGCGCCTGAATCGCAAACGCAGAAAGCCAGCGGGCTCTCCGTTCTTGGATCGCCTGATCCAGCGCTTCATCGGCCCAGCGCATAAACTGCCTTCCAATTCTTCCTTGGATGCCGCCCTTCATCCGCAATTTCATAAAATGGAATCGCCAGCGAGCGGGCTAACTCGCGATCTCCGGCTGAATCCCCGATTAAAATTGACTGTTTCAAATCGATCTCCGGATATTTTGCCAGCGCCTGTTCAATCATCCCCGGTTTCGGCTTGCAGCAGCGGCAGCCGGCATCGCGGCGGTGCGGGCAGAAGAAAATATCCTGCAGATGAATCCCCTGCTGCGCTAATCGCCAAACTAAGCGGTCGGTGAAATTCTGATAATCGGCGAACGTGATGATTCCTTCGTCAATCAGATATTGGTTGGTGATCATGATCAAAGCATATCCCTGATCCTGTAAAAAGCGCAGCCCTTCCATTGCCCCGTCGATCAGCTCCGGCTCCGTTTTGCCTTTCCATTCCACGTCCGGGTAGTCCCGGTTGATCGTCCCGTCACGATCTAAAAACGCTGTTTTCATTCCTTCATTCCCCTTAATTTCACGCCTCTCTCCTCTTTGCACGAGGATCGCAATCCGCTTTGATTGTTCTCAGGCTCACCTTGAATACCGCTTTTTAACCGGCTTGAATTATAACGCAGTGTTAAAATCAATCCGCTTTCCAATCAATCGCGACGCAATGCCACGTTTCCTTCTCAAACATCAAGCCCTGGTAGGCTTCCATGATCTGATCCGGTTTGATCACATGGCTGATCAGCTTCTCCGCGTCAAAAACACCGTTTAAAATCAACCGCTGAACCGTCTCAAAATCCCGCAGCACATTCCGCCGCAAACCATCAGTTACCGGGAAAGGATTCAGCTCATTGAACGCTCCCTTGACATTCAGCATTTTCATGTGGATTGCATTGAGTACCGGCGTGATATCACAGGTATAGGAAGCCCGCGGCGAACCTAACAAAATCACCTGTCCATGCTTCGCCGAGCCGAGAACGGCGTTGACGATCGCCCCGGAAATCCCGCTCGCGTCCACGCTGATATCGCTGCCTCGGCCCTGCGTCAGCTGCCTGATCTGTTCGACCTGTTCCTGCGGGGAACAGCTGAACACTTCCTCTAATCCCAAGGCGCGGGCTTCCTCACAGCGGGAAGCCACCGGATCCAGCGCTAAAACACGAAGTCCAGCCTGCTTCAGAAGCAGTGCGGTCAAAATACCGATCGTTCCCAATCCGTACACCGCAGCGGTATCGGTCAGCTTTCCCTCGCACGCCGTGATCACATTCATCGCAATCAATCCCAGTGGAATGATACAAGCCTGTTTGTCGCTCAGCCGATCGTCGATCTTCATAATTTTGTCACCTTGCGTCGTTCCGACATGGGAAAAGCGGTTGATCGAAGCATGCGGACCGGAATAGAAAACCCGGTCGCCAACATTCAGCGACGTCAGGCCCTGCCCCTTCGCCAAAACGGTTCCGATCGCCGAATATCCCGGATACACCGGATAACTGAACCCCTGTTTGATCGCATAGACCCGCGACAGCTCTGTTCCCGCGCTGATTAAGGACATTGACGTTTCAATAACGGCTTCATTGGTTTTAAGCTCGGCAGCGTCAAACTGGAAATCCTCACATTGGCATTCAGCCTGAGCCTTGCCCGTCAGGACGATTGATTTTCTCTGCATTAAAACTCCCTCCATTCTTTCACTTTCTGGAATTATTATACCATAACGTTCTGTCGATCTCGCAGCGAATGTCCGTTGACTTTCATCTCCCTGCTTCCTATAATGAAATTAACGAAAGAGAAAAGGAAAAACCATCATGAGAATTCGATAGTCCCCTGAAAACCATATCATTCGGCACCGGCTGTTTTGCCATGCCTGAGCGGACCATCGAATTCTTTTTTCATGCGCTTCCAGTTCCAGTTTGCGGGTCATTCCCACTGTAATTTCAGATCATTCTGATGAATTTGATTCCTATTTTTCATATTGCCTGAACCCACGCTTTGTTGTTTGGAGTGGTGCGATTCATTCTTATTCATTTCATTCTGATCCCGGGGAATTCCCGTGCGGTCAGAAATCTGAGACGCGTTTCTAATCCGTCTGATCATAAGATACAAGTCAAAGCTTACATGATTCGCGGTGTGTCGGACGGCGCTTCCTTTCATTTCTGCATTTTTCATCAGGCTGCTTTTTAAAATTCATTGGGATCCGATTTCATCGTTACAGGCGATTCTTGGAAAGAGAAAAAATCGAATCAGGGGAAGGTTTTTTCAACGATGTCCGCTCCTTTGAAAATAAGGAGGAAATCTTATGTTGCTTTGTTCAGTCGCTCATCTCGTCCAGCGTTTTCGCGGCGAAATTCTATTCCAACTCGATCAGTTTGAGATTCATACCGGCGATAAAATTGGGTTGATCGGGGCAAATGGCTGCGGAAAAACAACATTGCTCAAACTCTTGGCCCGGGAATGCGAACCCGATCAGGGCGTGATCATCAATCCTGTACCGATCCGTTTCTTTCATCAGCAGCCGCTGCCTGAGGAAATCACGCCTTCCCTTTCCATAATGAGTCAGGACCAGCAAACCGCGGCCCGGCTGCAAGCTTTTTTTACACAACCCGCCGCTCTGGCGTTTCTGGATGAGCCGACTACTCATCTGGATTTGCCCAGCCGGCAGACGTTCGAAGCTCAGCTGGCAACGCTGGACAGTTTCATTCTGGTCAGTCATGATCAGCAGCTGCTGCGCCAGTTCTGTACGCGGATCGTAGAAATCCGCAATCATCAGATTCTCGTTTGGGCGATGACGTTCGACCATTGGTTACTGGAAAAGGAAAACCAGCGCCGCCGGCAACAGCGGGAATATGAAAAAAGAACGAAGAAGAAAGCTCAGCTGCTGCGCGCCGCAGAACAAAAAGAACGCCAGGCCGCAAAATTAAACCGAAAGCCCAAACGGATGAACAGCCGGGAATTCCGCCTGCGGCGATTCATTGCGACGAGGAAATCCTTCGATGGCAAACAGAAAGCGATGCGAAAAACCGTCGCGCATCTGCAGGCTCGGATCGCTTCGCTGCCGCCTGCGGAAAAACCCAAGGTTCTGCCGGTGATGAAGCTTGACCTTCTGATCAATCCGCCGCCGCAGGCGAAGGTGCTCGTAGAAGCCGAAATGTTTTCCTGCGGTTACCCCGGCCGGCCGCTGCTTCATCAGGCTTCGTTCCGAATCTTGAATTTCACCCGGACCGCCATCATCGGTCCCAACGGCTGCGGAAAATCTAAGCTTGCCCGGTTGATCGCTGACCGCGCGGAAGGACTGCGCTTTGCGCCCGGCGTGCGCCCCGGACTGCTTGATCAACAGCTGGATTTATTAAATCCTGACGAAACGATCCTGCAGAACGCGCTGCGGCTCAGTGCTCAGAAAGAAGAAGTGATCCGCATTGTTTTAAGCCGGATGTTATTTCCGCAGGATACTTTAAACAAAAAAGCGGCCGTTCTCAGCAGCGGCGAGCGGGTCCGGCTGGCCCTGGTCTGCCTGTTTTGTTCGGCATGCAACATGTTAATTCTGGACGAACCGACGCATTACCTCGATCTGCCCTCGATTCAGGCACTGACTCAGCTGCTTCAGACGGCGGGACAATGTGTGATTCTTATTTCTCATGATCCGGCTCTCATTCGTCAAACCTGCACACAGCTGCTGCGCTTTGAAAATCAGAAGCTGATCTCCCTGGCGGTGGAGGATTGGTCAACGACCCGAACTTCGAAGCCGCCTTTGGAAAAAACAATCCTGCAGATGCGGCTGATTTCTCTGGAAGAAGCGCTGCGCCAGCAACCGGAGAATCCAGCATTGCAGGATCAGCGGGACGCCTTGATTGTTCAGCTGCGGCAATTCATCTGATTAAAACGCATGAAGTCCATAAAAAAGCACGGAAATCGCGGTGACCCGGAGGCCATCTTGAAATCCGTGCTTTTCTTGGTTATCCATCGTTTCTGATTGAATCAGAAGCAAATTGACTCTTTCCCGTTAAATTGGATTATACATTCGCACTTGTAACTTTTAATGATCCCGGAATAGTTATCTGTCGTTTTCTGTCCATCTTCGCGACCCGCTCAAGCTCCGCTATTTTAATAACCCTTGATCGACTAAGAACTGCCGCGCAACATCGTCGAGATTCTTTTCTTCAATGTCAACCTGATAGCTCAAATCAGTCATCGATTCGTTCGTAAAGATATTATCCAGCAAGTGCAGTGTCGCTTCCAGATCCGGCGCAATCGCTTTCACACGCTCAAACAAGTCTTCCTGCACAACAATGACGCCGTTATATTCCGGGAAGAAATGCTGATCATCTTCCAGAATCTGCAGCTGAACTTTTTTATTCCGGCCATCAGTGGCATACGCGACGGTAACATCCGCATTGCCGCTTTCCATTGTGGAATATTTGAGGCTCAGATCTACCGGCCGCGTGTTTTTAAACGTCAGGCCGTAAAAAGTAGTAAACGGATCAAATTTCATCGTGCCTTCATCGTCAAAAAATTCATGTTCTGCGCTGAAGACCAATTCCGGAGCGACGGCAACCAGATCGGTAATTGTTTTTAAATTGTACTTGGATTGAATTTCTTTCGGAACTGCGACGGCATAGGTATTGTCCAGCCCCAGCTTATTCACCATGACAAGTTTATCCTGTTCCTGAAATAGTCCATTCGTATAATCAAACAAGGTGGAACCGGCCGGCACTTCCGACGGATCCCGGTGCAGGAATGTCGTCAGCACCGTGCCGTCATAGCTCATATACACGTCATAGACCCGTTTTTTCATTTCATTGTAAGCGTTAACCGCGGTCATCTCCTCACCGATACTGACGGTCAGATCCGTACGGTCCTCCACCAGCATTTTGATCATCCGATGCACCAGCTTCTGTTCCGTAACGCGGCCGTCGACAATCTTGATCACATTCTCTTTTTTGGAACTGCAGCCCGGGATCAGCAGCAGGCAGAGCGTCAACAATAAGAGCTAGTCCTTTTTTCATCATCTTCCCTTCCTTTCTTATCGGGTTCTTGCATAAAGTCGTTTCTCAATGAAGCCCATCAGCGTGTCGAAGAAGACTGCCATGATCATCAGTGAAATGGTTCCGAACAAAATCAGTTTCATATTCATATTGGCCATGCCGCGGTAGATCACTGTCCCCAGACCGCCGCCGCCGACAAAGGTTCCGAAAACCGCCGCGCTGATCTGATTGATCACCGCGATGCGGATCCCGGTAAAGATGACCGGGAAGGCGATCGGCAGTTCCACATGAATCAGCTGATACAGCTTCCCCATCCCCATCCCTTTGGCCGCTTCCTTCACCGCCGGATCGATGCCGGACAATCCGGTATATGTGTTGCGAACGACCGGAAGCAGGGAATAGAGGAACAACCCGACGACGACCGTCAGCTTATTGCCGCCTAAGAAAATCATAATAATGCCTAACAGCGCCAACGACGGAATCGTCTGCAGCACATCCGTGATTTTAAAAATTACGACTTTGAAGGTCTTGTTAAAATAAGCCAGAATTCCGCACGGCAAGCCAAACACCAAGGTCAGGCAGATGGCCGCCACAACGACGCTGAGATGATCCACAATGACATTTATACTCATCCGCGCTTCCCTCCTAACCCTCGCGGCGTCAGCCGTTTTTGAATCCAGTCCACCAGCGCGCCCAGACTCAGCGCCAGAATCGCCGCCGGAATGGCGCCTGTCAGAATCAGCATGTTGTTATTGGTTCCCACGCCCCGGTAGATAAAATCACCCAGGCCGCCCAAACCGATCATCGCAGCCAGCACCGCCCAGCTAACAGTATAAATCGTCGACAGCCGAAGTCCGACAAAAATATTCGGCATTGCCAGCGGCAATTCAATCTTGATCAAAATCTGCAGCGGCGACATCCCGCAGCCGCGGGCGGCTTCTTTCACTTTTTCATCGACGTTCAGCAGACCGACATAGGTGTTCTTCAGAATCGGAAAGACCGCGTAAATTGTCAGCGCGATCAAGACCGTCGCCGGTACCATCCCTACATAAAGGAACAAAATACCGACGAAGACAATTCCCGGGATCGTCTGGAATACGGACAGGACTGGCAGAATATAACCTGAAATCTTAGGAACCCGGCTCAGCAGGACGCCGAGAATCACGGCAATCACAAAGCCGAGCGCAACCGGAATCAAAACGTAATAGAGGTGTGTGATTATGGCTTGAATCAGATCCGCGCCATACCGGTTCGCCCATTCCATCATCCCTGATCACCCCAAACTACGCTCGCCAGCGCTTTTGACATGCTCGTCTTGGTGATGATACCTTTCACTACATTTTCATTATCGACGACCAGAACATATGGCAAATTGGTTTTTGTCAGCCAGTCAAAGGCCTTGCGGGCTTCATCCTGCAGATGAACTGTCGGATAGTCCGTACGCATAACCTTGCCGACAGATTCGCCGGCGACGCCTTCGCTTTTCAGCATGTCAATCGTGACGACGCCTTTGAAGTGATGGGATTCGTCGGTAATGACAAGAGAATCAACTTCACGATGGCTCATCATTTCAATACATTCTAATGTCTTGCGGTTTTCAGTTGTCGTGTAGACGCGCTTTTTCATCAAGCTTTCGCAGGTCATATCTTCTCCCTGGCTGCGGTAAGCCGCGCTGTGTTTGCCCATGAAATTCCGGACAATTTCATTGGCCGGGTGCCGCAGCATTTCTTCAGGAGCGGCATCCTGCTGGATCACGCCTTTATCCATGAAAATGATCCGATCACCCATTTTAATTGCTTCATCCATATCGTGAGTAACAAAGATAATTGTGATGCCCAAACTTTTCTGCAGCGCTTTAACTTCATCCTGCAGCGTATCGCGGGTGATCGGATCCAAGGCTCCAAACGGTTCATCCATCAGGATTACCGGCGGTTTTGCCGCAAGAGCCCGAAGTACGCCGATTCGCTGCTGCTGACCCCCGCTGAGCTCATTGGGATATTTCTTGGCATTTTCTTCATAAGGCATGTGCACCAGCTCAAGCAATTCGTGAGTCCGCTGGCTCATCTCCTCTTTTGACCATTTCAGCAGTTTAGGAACAACGCAAATATTTTCTTCTACGGTCATGTTGGGAAACAAACCGATTTGTTGAATGACATATCCGATATTCCGCCGCAGCTTTTCACCGTTCAGTTCATGTATGCTTTTTCCATTGATCAGAATATCCCCGGAATCTGCTTCGATTAACCGGTTGATCATTTTCAGAGTTGTTGTCTTTCCGCAGCCAGAAGGTCCGATTAAAACGACGAATTCTCCATCGTTAACCGTCAGATTCAAGTTATTGATTACGGGTACGCCATTATATTGTTTTACGATATTCTTTATCTCAATCATCTTTATCCCTCCTCATTTCTTTCTCAATTTATGTGACAACTTTATTTTATCACAAGGTTGTCACTTTATCAATTCCCCCTGAAATCTCTTTCATTTAATTTTCACTTTTATTTCAAGAAAAGAAAGAAAAAAAATCGTTCGTTATTGAACGATTTGGGAACTAACGATTTCCGTTGAAGAACTGTTCGACCCGGATAATACAGTCTTCCTGGCCAATAAAATAAATGATATCCCCCACATGCAATCGAGCATAAGGCCCTGGAGAAAGAGCCAGTTCTTCCTGATGCCGGATCGCGATGACTGTCGCCAACGTGTTATGCCAGAAATTAATTTCAGAGAGATTTTTCCCGATGTGATTCATGGTTTCGGTCAATTCAATTTGATAGGGAATGAAAGGATTCAACGCTTTGAAACGTGTTACCGTATCCAGTAAGCTTTCTAATTGGTTTTTAATTTCATTATTTCTTTGATTTTGTTCGTTGAGTGCTTCGATTAAACCTTCCTTCATGGCGGATATTGTATATTCTTCATCAAATTGACGGACATACATTACGGCGTTCTCTGGCGATTGAATCACCACACCTACGCCTTGAATGGATTCCACAATTTTCATATCGCAAAGAACGCAAATAGCGCGGCGCGCTGTTTCACTGGAAACGTGGTATTGTGAAGCCAGGGAGGAACGGGCAAAAATTTTATCTCCTATTTTATATTCGCCGCCGGCAATTTTAGCAGCGATATCCGCTGCGATTTGTTGATAGCGCGGGGCATTCTTGGCTTGCATCGGGATCACTCCTTCTTCTTTAGTATACCACAGTTTACTAATTATCAGAGTCTATTTCCAAGGAATTCCTAAATGGATCGGAGACGGTTGTGTTTATTCAGTCTTAAGATACCAGCCAGAGGTTCGCATCATATCTTTAATATTCCATAGATTCTACCTCATAGATATTTGTCTCATACTTCCTGTATACTTCGAGATTTGATCAACATTACATTGATAAATGGTATCACCTATTTAGTTATGTTCCCTACAGTGAGTGCTGACAATTTGACTTGAATAGATCTAACAGTAGCACCCTGTATTCTGAAATTTCAATCCACGCATCGTACGCAAACGATGCGACCCAGTGTCTTCGTAGGCCGGAAAAGTGACAACAATTTCAATCCACGCATCGTACGCAAACGATGCGACCGCAAATAAGAAACAAAAATATAGGATATAGTTTCTTATTAAAGAACTAAATTAACTCAATTAATCTAACTTGTGATATTTCATTAAACTTAGCCTGATTTTAAGTGCGAACACTCCAGGCATTTTAAGTTTACTTCAGGTTCGCACTAAACTATTATTCAAATGATAAGCGGATCATTGACATCAAAGCTTGGCTTTGCCCCTATGTGAATTACTTTATTTTTATATTTATTGCCAAGAATATAAAATCTCAAACTATCAACATTTTTATCAATCAAGCCCTCCAACAAATGCTGTACTTCAATTAATTTTGCATTATCCAAAGAACATTCAAAAACTGAGTTTTGGACTCGCTGACCATAATTAATACACTGTTTAGCAACTTTCCGCAGACGCGTCCGCCCCGCTTTCGTCTCCGTATTCACATCATAAGTAATTAAAACCAACATAAACTGCCTCTACTTCCACATAAATGGCGGATAAGCATCTAAATCTCCCCTTAAGTAACGCGATAACAATTGAGCTTGCAGATAAGGAGCTAATCCCCAATTCATTTTTTCTGACAAATAAGGATGTGTTAATTCTTCATTTTTCTTAAGCTGCCAGGCTTGGATTACTTTTTTTCTTCCATCATCATTTAAATAAACAGCGCCATTCTCATAATCAAAGAAATCACAGCTATCTATCTCTTTACGATTAATTAATGACAAAACAAAACGATCTGCCAGGCAAGGGCGGAATTCTTCCATCAAATCCAAAGCCAAAGACATTCGACCGGGTCGATCAACATGAAAGAAACCAATATAACAATCTAACCCCACACTTTCCAACGCCGAGGCACAGTCATGAGACAACAAAGTATAAACAAAAGAAAGCAGGGCATTCACCTTATTTAAAGGAGGACGCCGGGTTCTTGTAGTAAAAACAAAGTC
>QFCE01002212.1_pt1 | contig 21964 bp, 16 predicted proteins | sample 5346091 | NCBI WGS metagenome assembly QFCE01 (sample SAMN09062252, study PRJNA434731) | Human gut metagenome, whole genome shotgun sequencing project. | isolation source: stool timepoint A chromium assembly | host: Homo sapiens | collected 2015 | reverse complement strand
GGCGCGCACCGTCAGATTAGCAGCATTTTCCTGCAGCTTTTTCAGTTCTTTGCTATCATAGTTGCGCAGATTCACTTTCTCCACCGGGCCGCCCACTTTCGTCACAATGGTCTGAGACCGATTGTATTCCAGTTTCCCGGCTTCATAAGGGTACACCGTGCCGCTGCCCACAGTAATGGTGGCACTGGCTTCCACACCGGCAGCCAAGGTGCCGGGATTATTCATCACCAGATCCACCTCAAAGAGCTTGGAACCTTCTGCGCTGATCCGCTCCACCATATGTACGCCGGATACAGTTCCCTTTACCGTCGTCATGGACGAGGGAATCGAAACGGTGACGCTCTGACCCGCCTTGATGTCCTTGGCATAAGCATAGCTGTAATACTGCGTCAGCTTCATTTTAGAATCATCCACCAGCGTAGCAATGGTGGTGCCGCTGGCCATATCGTCGCCCACTTTGATCTCCTTGGTATCCTCCGGCAGCTGGATCTTTCCGGTAAAAGGGGCGCGCACCGTCAGATTAGCAGCATTTTCCTGCAGCTTTTTCAGTTCTTTGCTGGTGCTGTCCACGCTCTTTTTCGCCTGGGTCACCGCATCTTCCGCCGTGTCGCTCTGGATTTTATAGAGCTGCTGGCCGGCTTCCACATGATCGCCCTCGCTGACAAAGATCTCCTGCACAGTTCCGCTGGTGGTCAGCGTCATACTGGCGCTGTCTTTAGCCCGCGAAAGAGCATCTCCCGAAACCGTACTGGTGATAGACCCAATGTCCACATAGGCGTTCATCACTTCTCCGCTATCGCCGGAACCGCCGAAAAATTTCATGCAGCCCCATACGATCAGGGCAAGCACCGCCGCCAAGATCACGATCAGAATAATATTGCGCACCAAATGCTTTTTCTTTTTCGGCGCTTTTTTCGGAGGCGTCTGATCCTCGCGCATATCCACGGCAGGTACCGCCGCATCCAGAGCAGATCCAGGCTGCTGTGTATCCGTGTTCGCCGCTTCCGCTGCCGGAGCAGCCTCAAACTCATGCTTTTTGCTTTTCTCGTTCATAGGTCTTTGTCCCTCGCTCTCCTTAATCCGTCTGTTTGACACAGTATTGTCCTGCCCATGCGCGGAATAACTGTATTATAATACATAACACAGTTATTCGCTGCGGTCAACAGCAAAAGGGTTACAAAATAGCGCTCCCTTTGTCATTCTTTTTTAACCGCCTGTAAAACACAGCAGCACCTATCTGAAAACAGTTTGTTTTTGTAATATAATACTGTATTGATGTATCCAATTTGTATCCCTGGCAGCAAACCTCTGTACAAAAAAGGAAATATCGTGTAAAATATTATCTTATTGAATCTACTGAATGGAGGTTTTTACCATGTCCGAACACTCCCTCACCCGGCAGGCCATGGAGGCCGCCCTGCGCGCTTTGGAACAGCAGGTGCAGGAAGAACAAGCCGGCACCATCAACAGCTGGCTGTGTCCTCATTTTGAAAGCTGTGATCCCGAAGGGCGCATCTATACCTGCTCTTTCGCGCTGCGCAAAGAATATGCAAATCCCGGCGGCACCCTTCACGGCGGCCTGGTCGGTGTGATTTTCGACACTGCCATGGGCCATCTCTCCGCTTTGTATGCCGGCGGTATGACGCCCACGGTTACCATGAACATCTCTTATCTGCGGCCTGTCCCCGTAGATGGGCCAGTGCTGGTCCGTTCCCGGTTGGACAAACCCGGCCAGACCATCAACTACATTTCCGCTGAAGTGTTCACTGCCAGCGCACCGGAAAAAATACTGGCTACTGCCAGCGGAGCCTATCTGGCTTTGCGGAACAAATAAAAAAGGAACGACGCCGTCAGGCGCCGTTCCTTTTTTATTTTCCAGGGGATTTCGACAAACCGACCGTCACCCCACCAACGACATATGCTCCCATTTGTGCCCACGGTAGCGCAACAGGAAAGCCGGAATGCGGAAGCACCAGTCCAGAATCATGGCCGTCCACACCCCAAACACGCCCCAGCCGAAATAGCCGCCCAGCAAATACCCACAGCCAATGCGTACGATCCACATCACCGTCACACTGACAATCATGGTAAATTTGGCGTCGCCGGCCGCCCGCAGCGTATTGGGCAGCGTAAAGGCCAGGGGCCAGAACACGCAGGCAGAAAACCCGTGCAGCAAGATACAGCGGATCGCATAACTGTCAGCCTCAGGCGAAACGTTGTATAAATGCAGGATCAGCGGAAGAAGGGCCAATGTAAGGCCCACCATGAGCAGGATGAACAGATAGCTCAGTTTCACCAGCTTGCGGGTGTAGGCACGCACTTTTTCATAATCTCCCGCTCCCACGCACTGACTGACCACCGTCACCATAGCAATGCCCACCGACATACCGCCCAGGATCTGATACTGGGCGACATTGTTGCCGATGGCATTGGCAGCAATGGAAGCCGTACCGCAGGTGGAAATCAAGCTGAGCATCACGATCTTTCCCAGCTGGAACAGGCTGTTTTCCACGCCGTTGGGTACACCCACGGACATAATATTACGGACCATTCCCCAGTCCGGCCGCCAGGACATTCCCCGCTGCAGATGAATCTCATGCCTTTTGCCGCACAGCAGCGCCAGAATCACCGCCGCCGCCACCACGCGGGATAACACGGTGGGAATCGCCACGCCGGCCACACCCATTCCAAATCCGAACACCAGAAGCGCGTTGCCGCCCACGTTCACCGCATTCATCAAAAGCGCCACCAGCATGGAAATCCTGGAATTGCCCATAACCCGGAACAGAGCCGCGCCGCCATTGTACAGCGCAATGAAGGGAATCGACAGGTTTACAATCATCAGGTACGTCTGCGCGTAGCCGGATACTTCCGGGGTAACAGTTCCGAACACCACATGCAGCAAAAAATCTGCCAAAAGGTACATCAGTGCCATAACCGCCAGTGAGAGAACACCCAGGGAAAGCAGCAGCTGCTGGCCGGCTTTGCAGGCTTTTTCCGTTTCCCGGCAGCCGATGTACTGCCCCGCCACAATCGCCCCGCCCGCAGCCAGCGCCGCGAACACCTGCAGCAGCAGTACGTTTACGCAGTCTACCAGCGACACGGCGGACACCGCCGCCTCGCCCACGGTGGACACCATCAGCGAGTCCAGCAGGCCAACGGTACAGTTAAGCATTTGTTCGATCAGCAACGGCACAATCAGACGCCGCAAATCCCGATTGGAAAATGCAATTTCCTTTTTCTCCTGTTCTCCCACCGTGTTTCCCTTCTCCATTGCCACAAATCTTTATTATTTTCTTTACTATACACCCTTTTAACCTGCTGCTCCATGGCACACCTATACAAATGTGCTAATAAAAGTATCCTTTTTTTAGTCAAACTATAAAATTCGACTTTTTGTTCGATTCTCAGTTGACATTGTTGAACAATCGTTCTATAATTCAGAATGTAAAAACAAAAGTTCGATATTTGTTGCCAAACAGATCAAATAGAGAGTAAGAGAAATGAGGAACCAGCCATGACGATGCATTATGAAACCAGCGCACGGAAACTGCACTGCGCGGACGCCGCCCTCCAGGAACCCGACGTAATTAATTACAGCGACGTGCACCGCCATAATTCCAGGAAGATTATCGCTTTCACCGCTCCCGCCGCTGTGCCGCATCCTTCCATGCGCAGCCGCCATCGCCGTATGGCGCGCCGCCAGGCGCTGCAGTATAAACTGCTGGTCACGCTCCCCCGCTGCGCGTGTGTTCTTCTTCTGGCCCTGTTTTTCTATCTGCGGCTGGCTCTTTTTCCCGCAGATGCGCCGGCCGGACTCCCGGCGCTGTGGTGCAGCGCCTATTTGCTGGCCGCTTTCAGCTTCCTGAGCAAACAATATCTTTCCAAAAAACGTGCATAAAACCACAGGCCTCTGCAGCAGGAGAGGCCTGTGGTTTTTCATTCAGCTTTTGGCGGCCGATCTTCCATCGGCCCGGAAACAATGTCCGCCGGGGCACACTGCCGTTTTATTCGTGCAGCAGAGAAATTTCTCCCACCAGATTCCGGCCGAACCATTCCGCCGTTTCCTGCGGCGCACTGATACGGTGCAGTACCCACATCAGCTTCGTTACCGCCGCTTCCGTGGTCATGTCGAAGGTTTGGATCACACCCTGCTCCAAGGCGCGCTGTCCTACTTCATACAGGGAAAAATCACTGCGCTCATACAGGCACTGGGAGCATACCACCACGCTAACGCCGCAGCGCACCGCCTCATGGAGTTTGCGCGTCAGATCCCGGCGAATGAACTGCACACCGCCCGCGCCAAAGGCCTCAATCACAATGCCGCGCGTGCCCATCTGCAGCAGCAGGTCGAAGATATGCGGGTCCAGTCCCGGCACCAGCTTGAGCAGAAAAACCTGCCGGCACAGTCCGTCCTGCAGCGTATAGTCCATCCGGGGCTGCGGCAGCACCGCCTCATTGAGCACCAGCCCATGGGCATTCACTTCCGCGGCGAAGGGCGCGTTGACGCTGTCAAAAGCGCGGAAATCCATAGTGTGGGTCTTTACCGCCCGAGTGCCCAGAATCACACGCCGGTCGAACGCCAGATATACGCCGCCCCGACCCGAAGCCGCCATGGCAAAAGCTGTGCGCAGATTGTCCGTGGCGTCGCTCAAAGGATGGGTAATGGGCAGCTGTGCCCCAGTGAGCACCACAGGAATCGGAATGCCCTGCAGCAGAAAGCTGAGCGCTGCGGCGGTGTAGGCCATGGTATCAGTGCCGTGGGTGAGCACCACGCCGTCATACGCCTCCCAGCACCCGTGGATCGTGCGGGCGATAAACTCCCACTCTTCCGGCTGCATATTTGAGGAATCCAGACGCAGGATATCCTGCACCTCCACATCAAACGCGCTGAGCATACTGCCCACAAATGCAGTCAAGCCCGCGCCGGTAATGGTGGGCGCCAGTCCCGCCTCTGTATCGGCCGAAGCAATGGTACCTCCCGTGGTCAGCAGCAGCAGTTTTTTCTGTTTCATTCTTCCTCTCCTTTATGCGCCCAGCGGCGCGATCCGTTTGCGGTATGCGCTGCGGAACAGCAGCAGCGCCAGAATCAGGCACACGCCTTCCGCAATGGGAAAGGCCCACCAGGTCAGCGCGGGGTCGGTGTGCAGCAGCACGGCCGCCAGGGGCAGTAAAATCACGATCTGCCGCAGCAGAGCCAGCACAAGGCTGGCGCTGTTGCTGCCTGTAGCCTGAAAAGTATAGGAGCACACCAGACTCACCCCCGCCGCCGCAAAAGACAAACTCACAATCCGCATAGCCGGAATGCCGATGGCCAGCGCCTCGCTGTCCAGATTAAACAAGCCCAGCAGCGGCCCCGGCACAGCCAGCAGCAGCACCATACCGGCCAGCATACTGACGATGGCCGCCGCCATGGCGGAACGGATGATACCCACTACCCGCGCGCGGGAATGGGCACCGCAGTTGAATGCGATCATCGGCACCACGGCGTTGCCCAAGCCATACACCACCATATAAATAAAATTCTGCAGCTTGAAATAGGCGCCCAGCACCGCCACATACGTCTCTGAGTACAGCCCGAAAATTTTGTTCAGGCCAAGGGACATAAATGTGGACAGGCTCTGCACCACAATCGCCGGCGCCCCCACGCGGAACACGGGGCCGATAATGTCCATCCGCAGCCGGAAATGCCGAAAAGAAACATGGATCTGCCGGACATGGCGCCGCACCAGGTAGATGCCGATTAGGGCGCCGCAGGACTGGCCGATAACCGTGGCCAGCGCCGCGCCGGCAATGCCCAGCGCCGGGAACCCAAACCAGCCGAAAATCAGGATAGGATCCATAACCAGATTGATGACCGCTCCTGATGCCTGAATGTACATATTCCAAATGGGATTTCCCGTAGCCTGCATCATGCGTTCACCGGCAAACTGAAGGCAGACGCCCCAGGCAAACAATGTTATGATGCGCAGATACACGGTCCCATACTCGATCACCGCCGTATTTTCGCTGAACAGCTCCATAAAGGGCCGCGCAAAGTACACGCCCACCACCGCACAGAGCACACCGAAAGCAAGATAAATCACATAAGCATGCGCCGCCACGGCATTGGCATCGTCATAGCGGCCTTCGCCCAAGCGGCGGGACAGCAGTGCATTGATACCTACGCCGATGCCCACGTTGACAGACACCAAAAGCGTTTGGATCGGAAACACCAAGGTCAGCGCGATGAATGCATCCTGAGACACATAAGCCACAAAAATACTGTCCACAATATTGTAACAGCCTTGAATGAACATGGAGAGCACCATGGGCCAGGCCATCGTCAGCAGCAAACGCCGCACCGGCAGCGTTCCCATAATATTTTCTTCTATACGCTTCTCTTCCAGCATATTGTCCTTCTGCTCCACGTTAATCCGCCCATCCTTTGCATACGTCCACCCAGGCCAGGGCGCCGGAGTACTTTTCCAGCTCCGCCAGTGTCAGTTCAATGGCGGAATTGGCGCTGCCGCAGGCGGGAAACACCGTCTCAAAGCGCTTCAGGGACGCATCGAGATACACTTTCACGCCCTCATTCACCGCAAAGGGGCAGACGCCGCCCACCGCATGGCCCACCATTGTTTCCGCCTGTTCCGGCGTCAGCATCTTCGCCTTGGTCCCAAACTGCGCTTTGTATTTCTGGTTATCGATGCGTCCATCGCCCGCGGCAACAATAAGCACGGGATCATCCTGCACCAGAAACGACAGCGTTTTGGCAATACGCTCCGGCGCGCACTGCAGGGCCTGGGCCGCCAGCTCCACCGTAGCGCTGGAGGCTTCCAGAACCCGGATACGTTCTTCCATATGAAGCGCCCTGAAATAAGCCTGGACCCGTTCAATCGCCATATTCTTTTCTCTCTCCTTTGCACAGATATTTCTCTCGTTGGAAATGCGCAATGGCCGCTGGCCATTGCGCATTGTTCCGTCTGCTAATCGCCGGCCGGAAACGCCGGAATGTACCGGAAGCTCTCCCGGCTGTCGTTTTTATACACCGCCGACAACGTTTTTTTGCTCCGGCGCCGCAGCGGCTTTCCCTTTCTCCTGTCTGAGCTTCTGCCGGGCGTTGGCCAGCATCAGCTTGATGCGGTTCTCCTGATTGATCGCCGTAGCCGAGGGGTCATAATCAATGGCCACGATGTTGGAATCGGGATAATCGTCCTTCAGCGGACGGATCATACCTTTGCCCACGATGTGGTTGGGCAGGCATCCGAAGGGCTGCGTGCACACGATGTTGGGAATGCCTTCGTGGATCAGCTCCAGCATTTCGCCAGTAAGCAGCCATCCTTCGCCCATTTTGTTGCCGTCGCCCAAATAGTCATGCACGCTGCGGTGGATGGTTTCAAAATGGGTAGGCGCGCGGAAGCGGGACTTGCCCACAATATCGATCACAGCGCTCTGCCGCCGCACCACATAATTCATCAGAGCCTTGCAGGCCAGATATTTGATCCGGCTGCCGCCGTACAGTTCAATGTCGGTCACCCGATTGAAAATCTTGAAAATGATAAAGTCGGTCAGTCCCGGCACCACCACCTCGCACCCCTCGCTGAGGAGGAACTGCTCCAGGTTGTTATTGCCCAGCGGGGAGAACTTCACATAGATTTCGCCCACCACACCGACCTTCACTTTTTCCTCCTGCCGGACGGGGATACGCTCAAAGTCCGCCACAATTTCCTTCACCGTCTGCACAAAAGCAGGGAAGCGCATGCGTTTGCCCTTTCCGAAACTCTCCACCAGGGTATTCTCCCATTGCTCCGTCATGCGGTCGGCATCACCGGCCGTTGTCTCATAGGGGCGCACCTGGTTCGCCAGATCCACAATCACATCACCGTAGAGCATTGCATAGGCCAGCTTACGGATCAGGCTCAAGCTCAGGCCGAAGCCCGGATTTTTCTCCACGCCGAAGCTGACGGAGATTACGGGAATATAATCATAGCCCGCCTTATGCAGTGCCTTGCGCAGCAGATGGATATAATTCGAGGCGCGGCAGCCGCCGCCGGTCTGGGTGATGAGCAGAGCCACCTTGTGAGGATCGTATCCGCCGTTTTTCACGGCCTCGATCAGCTGACCGATGACCAGAAGGGCCGGGTAGCAGGTGTCGTTATGTACGTATTTCTGCCCCTCCTCCACAATGGCGTGGTGGTGGGTCGTCAGCATGTCCACTTTGTAGCCCTCCAGCTGCAGAAGCTTTTGGAACATGCCAAAATGTACCGGCAGCATCTGGGGCATCAGGAGCGTATACTCCTTTTTCATCTCCTTGGTAAACAGGAGCCGTCCGTCTTTATCGTAAACCAATTCAGCCATACTCTATGCGGTCCTTTCCCATTGTCCCGGAATTCAAAGTTCCCAGGGTTTCTTTTCCGGCGCCGGTGCAGCCGCTTTTTGGGCCTGCCGAGCCGCTTCGGCCTCCGCCTGCCGGGCCGCTTCTTCCGCGCGCAGCCGGGCATCCCGGGCATCCAGCGCAGCCAACAGTGAGCGGATGCGGATCCGCACCGCGCCCAGATTGGAAATCTCGTCGATCTTGAGCTGCGTGTACAGTTTGCCGTGTTCTTCCAGAATGGCGCGCATCTCGTCGCCGGTAATGGCATCGGTACCGCAGCCGAAAGATACCAGCTGCACCAACTCCATATCCGGCTGGGAGCAAACGTAGCGGGCAGCATTGTACATACGGGCCTGATATGTCCACTGGTTGAGCACCGTGCGCTTTTCCTTTTTCAAGCGGTCGGAGAGCGCGTCCTCGCTGAGGATCACAAAGCCGTACTCCGCGCACAGTTCATCAATGCCATGGCTGATTTCCGGGTCGATATGATACGGGCGGCCGCACAGCACCAAAATACGGCTGCCCTTGAGGCGGGCTTCCTCGATCATCCGCTCCCCGGCGGAAACAATGCTGCGGTGCCATTTTTCATAGGCCTTATAAGCCAGATCCACAGCAAAACCCACTTCGGAAAAGTCGATGCCCATCTCCTTGCGGAAATAGCGCGCACTGCGGTGCTTGAAATCTTTGGGCCGGTGCAGACCCATATAAGGCGTCAGAAATCTCGTCTGTTTCAGTCCCGGGATATTGGCAGCCAGCAGCTCAGGGTAATAGGCCACCACGGGGCAGTTGTAGTTGTTATCGCTGATGCCTTCGTCAAAATTATAGGGCATGCAGGGATAAAAAATATAATCCACATGTTTGTCCAGCAGGCTCATAATGTGTCCGTGGGCCAGCTTGGCCGGATAGCACACCGTATCGGACGGGATCGTGCGCTGGCCTTTTACATACAGATTCCGGGAGGATTCCTCCGAAAGCACCACCTCAAAATTCAGCGAAGTAAAGAACTGAAACCAGAAAGGCAGGTTTTCGTACATGTTCAGGCACAAGGGAATCCCCACGGTACCCCGTACGCCGCTGCCCAGTCCCTTTCCCTGCATCTTGCGCAGAGCCGTGTATTTCAGCGCGTACAGATTTGGCGTGGGCAGCTTTTCCCGGCCCAAAGGACGGGAGCAGCGGTTGCCGGAAATATAGCTGCGGCCGCCGCTGAATTTGTTCACGGTCAGGGCGCAGTGATTGGTGCACAACTGGCAGGTGGCCGGTTTGGCCGTATGCTGGAAATCCGTCAGATCCGCCATGGAAAGCAGCATCGGTTCCTGGATGTGGTGATCCCGGGCCGTCAGGGCCGCGCCGAAGGCGCCCATCAGCCCGGCAATGGTGGGGCGGGTCACATTGCGGCCCAGCTCCAGTTCAAAGCTGCGCAGCACAGCGTCGTTCAGGAATGTTCCGCCCTGCACCACAATATTTTTGCCCAGGTCATCTGCCGAAGAAGCGCGGATGACCTTGTAGATGGCATTTTTCACAATGGAAATGGACAAGCCTGCGGAGATGTCCTCCACCGGCGCGCCGTCCTTCTGCGCCTGCTTCACCGAGGAATTCATGAACACCGTGCACCGCGAACCCAGGTTCACCGGCGCTTTTGCAAACAGGCCCAGTTTGGCATAGTCGGCAATCGTGTAGCCCATGGCTTTGGCAAACGTCTCGATGAAGCTTCCGCAGCCGGAAGAGCACGCCTCGTTGAGCATAATGGAATCCACGGCATTGTTGCGAATCTTGAAACATTTCATATCCTGGCCGCCGATGTCGATAATGTAATCCACATCCGGGTCAAAGTACTGCGCGGCGGCAAAGTGAGCCACCGTTTCCACCAGCCCCAAGTCGCAGCGGAACGCATTTTTGATCAGCTCCTCGCCGTAACCTGTCACAGCACTGCCAGCGATGCGGATGCGGTTTTCGCACTGCTCATAAATCCGGCGCAGCTGCTCGAGCACAATGTGAACCGGATTGCCCTGGTTCGAACCATAATAGGAATATAAAATCCCTCCGTCGCGGTCAATCAGCACCATTTTGGTGGTGGTGGAACCAGCGTCGATACCGAGATACGCCGCCCCTTCATAGGTCTGAATATCCGCTTCCGGCAGCTTTTTGGCATTGTGCCGTTCCGTAAACGCATCATACTCCGCCTGGGAAGCAAACAGCGGGGGCAGCGTGTTCAAGCTCTGGTTGGTATCCACTGCTTTTTCCAGGCGCTGGAGCATTTCATCAAACCCGACCACAGGATAATCCGCCGCGCACAGGGCCGATCCGATAGCCGCGTAGCAGTCGCCGTCAGCCGGAAACACAGCGTGTTCCTCATCCAGCTGCAGCGTTTCCACAAAGCGCTGGCGCAGCCCCTGCAGGAAATGCAGCGGGCCGCCGAGAAACACAATCTTGCCTGTCAACTCCCGGCCCTGGGTCAGTCCCGCGATCGTCTGATCCACCACAGCCTGAAAAATGGAAGCCGCAATGTCCTCTTTACGTCCGCCCTGATTCAGAATCGGCTGGATATCGCTTTTGGCAAATACACCGCAGCGGGAGGCAATGGGATAGAGCTTCGTGTGCTGCAGCGACAAGGCATCCAGTTCATCCACCGTCACATTTAAAAGCGTGGCCATCTGGTCGATGAACGCGCCGGTACCGCCGGCACAGGAGCCGTTCATGCGCTCTTCCAGGCTGTTGCCGAAAAAGATGATTTTGGCGTCCTCTCCGCCCAGTTCAATCACCGCATCCGTACCGGGATCCAGAGCATTGACGGCCGCAGCGGTGGCGTACACTTCCTGCACAAAATCAAGACCGCTGGCCTTGGCCACGCCCAGCCCTGCAGAGCCAGTAATCACCGTCTGCACCTGCTCGCCGGCATATTTTTCCTCGATGCGGTGCAGAATTTCGCAGGTTTTTTCGCGCACTTTGGAAAAATGCCGCTCGTAGCAACGAAACCGCAGCTGCTGTTTTTCATCCAGCACCACAACTTTTACAGTGGTGGAACCAATATCGATACCAATATGATACATGGGATCTCACTTCCATTTTCTATTTGCATTTCTGCTAAGGCCGTCCCCCGGGCGACCGTTTTCTCTAAAAGTTTATTATATAATAAATCGCTGCCCCACACAAGAGAAAAGATACAGGTAAATGTTCTATTTCCGTGAAATTAACGGGATTTGCACCCTTTTTTGATACAAAGCGGCGAACTTGTCCATTTCCGCCCCCCGAACAGCGGCACCCTTGACTTTTTTCCGGCGCCGAATATAATACAAAGTAACCATCGTTTTTCATTTGAAAGGGGAGGCTTTGCCATGATCAAGATCAACAACGATCTGTGCTGCGGCTGCGGTCATTGTCAGTTCATCCGCTTTACCCTGCCGCTGGTGAAAACCGTCGGACGCGTGGATTATTACGAAGATCCCCGCCCGGAGGACCGCAAATTTGTGGAGAATATCGTCATGGAGTGCTGGGCCAGCGCTATGAGTATCGAATAAATGCTCCCTCTTGAAAATGACATATGCAACAAGCACCCCAAGGCAGCCGCCTTGGGGTGCTCATTTTTGCTGCGCACCGCCGGGAGACGGCAAAGCGCGCGGCCGCAAAACGGCCGCGCACCTGGGCACCATGCGTGTTTTATTGCTCCTGCACGCTCTCCATCCAGCGCATCAGGATCGCCGCGCATTCGGCGCGGCTGGCGCTCTTGCGCGGCATCAGCTTGCCGTCGGCGCCATTGAGCAGCTGCGCCGAAACGGCCCAGCGCATGCCATCCTCAAAATAGGGTGCGATTTCCGAAGCGTCGCTGAACGCCGACAGGTTTCCGTCCGTAGTGGCAGGCACGTCCATGCCCATCTTATCGGAATAGCGCATCAGAATCGCGGCCATCTGTTCGCGGGTCACCGGTTCCTCAGGCGAGAACGTCTTTTCTCCCGTCCCATTGACCACACCGTTGTTGTATCCCCACGTCACAGCTTTGGCATACCAGGCCGCGGCAGACACATCGATAAATTTATTGTGATTGCTCACTTCAGGGGAACCGGCCTGCCGGTACAGTACCGTCACCAACATACCGCGGGTCATGGTGCCGCCGGGGGTAAAGGTCGTGTCTGACGTGCCAGTGAACAAACCGTTGTCTACCACATAGGCCACCGCCTCAGCATACCAGTCCGTACTCTTCACATCGGTGAAGCCCGTATCCACTTCCGTCTGTTTTGGTTCAAACCGAGCCGTCAGCGCCACAGACGCTGTCACGGTAAAGCTGTATTCGGCACTGGAGGATACTTTGCTGCCGGCAGCATTGTACCAGCCGGTAAAGGTATACCCCTCATCCGCCGCCGCTTTCACTGTGACGGTTTTCCCCACCAGGAAGGAACCGCCGCCGCTGGCACTGCCGCCCTCCTGGGCGCTGACGCGCACTTCATAGCGCGCCGTTTCCGGATACACTGTCTGACTGGTATAACTCTTATAGTAAGTGCCGTCGATGGGATCGGAAATCTCCATCGTCACATAATAGCCCTCACCCGGAAGATAGCTCTGATCGGTGCAGCTGTGTACATTGCCGTCGTATGTACCTACTTTGGACACCTCGCCGGAGGCTGTCTGCTTGTACACAGTATAACTGCTGGCATAGGAGCTGCCGCCCCAGCGGAGCCGCGCCGCAGAGGAAGAAGCTTCCGCTTCCAGCACAGGCGCAGAAAAGGAGAGATATTCCGGCATATAGAGTACATTAATATCCGTTTTCCCCGAAGCCAGCGCGCCCTGCACCACGCAGGAAGAGCTGTACTGCCAGATATTCGGCTTGCTGGACGTGCCGCGGATGGTGTGGATCGTACTCAGATCCGGCACCGTAGGATACCAGGCATACCAGTAGTCCACCCCCATATCCGTCAGGGACGACAGGTCCATTTTCGAATAAAAGTTCCCGTTGGCATATACCATGGCGTTGAGTCCCGCATCCTGCACAGCGGTGCAGAAGGTCTCGGCAATCTCCACCAGCTGCTCGCCGGTCAGATCGCTGTACTCCTCCAGGTCATAAGCCACCGGCAGCGTGAGCTTGTCCATGTACGGCTCCAGCTGTTTAAGGCAATATGCCGCTTCCCGGCTGGCCTTGGCCGTATCCTTGGCATAGCTGTAATAATAAACGCCAAAGGGCATGCCGCTGCGGATGGCGCCCTCAATATTTTCCACAAAGCGTTTATCTGTGGAGTTCTCACCATAGCCCACCCGGATCATCACAAATTCGATGCCCTGTTCCTTGAGCGCGTCCCAATCAATCGTATTGTTCCAGGAAGAAATATCAATGCCCACATGGCCGCCCACCGTGATGGAAAAGCTCTCGCAGCGGCTGCCGCTGCGCACAGTGATATACGTCCGTCCAAAGCCCTGTCCGGTCACCGTTCCGGAGCTGCTCACCGTTGCGACGGACTCATCGGCGCTGGTCCAGGTGCCGGAAAACGACGCGTCCAGGCTCAGGCTTTCGCCCACGCGCAGCGCATAGCTGGGAAAGGCCATATATGCGATCACTTTACAGTTGGCCACCGCGCTGCCGTCGGCAGATTTGGCCTGCACCGTAGCCGATCCCTCGGCAAGAGCCGTAATATTGCCGGCGCTGTCCACACTGGCCACGCCGGACGTCAGGCTGACCCAGGTCACGGCCTTGCCGTCACTGGCTGTGGCGGTCACTTTCTGACTCTGGCCCACAGGGAGATAAATGGTTGTCTGGCTCAGGGAAATCGTGACGTCTTCCCCATCCGCCAAGGCCGGCACACACAGCACTGACGCGCAAAGCACAGCCGCCAAAAGCGCCGTCCCCAGCCGTCGGATGATCTTCATAGAGCTTGTTCCTCCTTCTCTTTCGATACGCTCTTCCAGTTCTTTCCAGTTTATAACAACAAAAGGAGAAGCAGTCCACCGTCCCGCTTCCCCTCTTCGTCTCAATATCGCCGGTTCCCGCTGCCCGGAACGCTTACATCAGATGCATGGTGTAATATACCGCCAACACAAACAGCAGCGCGATGCCGGCCCACAGAAGATACAGCGCGCATGCCGGGGCAATGATCCCCAGCACAATGGCCGCCGCAGCAGCCGCCAGCGCACCATAGACAAGGGAATAATTCGTCGTCCCGGAAAACACGGTCCGCGCAGCGTCCCCTTTTCCCCATTTTCCTCCGTTCTTGCCAATGGCCACCGCCAGAATCAGCAGCACAACCACCGCGGCCAGCAACACAGCCTCAATGGCCACATATTGTCTGCCCCAAACGGCGCTGCCTACCGCACGGTGCGCCAGCCACATGCCGCTCATCGCCAGGCCCACGCCCAGGCCAGAGAAGAAAAATTCACGCTGATAAAGGTAATACACAAATCCCGCCAGCGCCACCAGCGGCACGGCTACACACATCACTGTAGTGCCTTCTGGATAGATGGCCAGCATCAGCCGTCCGCCGCCGAACAGCACCAGGCCCAGGATCACCAGCCAGGCGCCCCACTGCGCCCCTTTTTGACCCCGCCGCACCAAAGCGAAGACCAGGCCGACCGCTGCCACAGCCAAACCAACCCAGCCCACCACGGCGATCACATTGGACATGGTGACCAGCGTCTGCATCGTGCCCTGGATAAAGAAACGGTAGCACAATAAAAAATAGAACTCCGCCGCCACCAGAACGCCCAGCAGGCCTAAACAGCGATTCAGAAGCGCCGCTTCCTCCTTGGCCCGATCTTCTTTTTTCTGAAGGCTTTGCGCCCGGATCATTTTTTTCTTTTCAAGGCTCTGTTTTTTTGCCATTGTTTTGATTACCCTCCACCCGGAAAGCAATGCTGTGCCGCGCACAGCACTATACTTCCAGTATCCATTTTATCGACATAACATTGGTATTTTAGCAGATTCCGCCCTACATTGCAAGGCACAATATTTTTCCTGCGCGCACGCCGGCCGCCGCATGCTGCCCTTCCCAATTGCCGCCGGCCATGCGCTGTGGTACAATGGCTGCACAAACGTCCCCTGCCCAAAGCAGCTGTTTCACCGCTGCGGGGAAAAAGCCGCCGGGACGGTTGAAACAGCGGAGCAATCATGCTATGATACCATTATATATGTACAATCCATCTATTTTTGCCCGTTTTGCATCATAATTGCATCAGAAAGGTACGTTTCTCCATGAAAAAATGGCTGTCTATCCTCCCATTATCTCTGATTCTTCTGCTGTGCGCCTGTCAGAGCAGCGATGCCAGCGCCCAAATTTTCGCCATGGACACCGTGATGGATCTGACTGTCCAGGGCAGCGGCTCGGCGCAGGCTCTGAAAGACGCCGAAGCGGAACTGTACCGGTTGGACGCTCTGCTCTCCCGCCAGGACAGCGCCAGCGCCGTATCCGCGCTCAACGAAAGCGCCGGTTCCCCCGTGGCCGTGGAGGAAGAACTATACAATCTGCTCCAAACCGCCGTGGAATACTCCACCCTTACGGACGGCGCGTTTGCAGTCACGGTTGCCCCTATAATGGACGCCTGGGATTTCACCGGTGAGCACCCCCGCGTTCCCTCCCGCGCCGAACTGGACAGCCTGCTGTCCCTGGCGGGCGACGAGCGCATCGTCTTTGGCAGCGGCACCGTCACTCTGGAGCCGGGCATGGCCGTGGACCTGGGCGGCATTGCCAAAGGCTATGCCTCGGACCGGCTGGCAGAACTTTTTGCCGCCGACGGCGTTTCATCCGCCATGGTCAGCCTGGGCGGCAACGTTTATGTGCGCGGCACCAAGCGCGACGGCTCGCTCTGGCGCGTGGCCATAGAGGATCCCAACGACACGGCGGCATACCTCGGCGTGCTGTCGCTGCAGGATCGCTTCATCATCACCTCCGGCGGCTACCAGCGCTATTTTGAGCGCGATGGCGTAACCTATTATCATATTATTGACCCCAAAACCGGCGATGTGGCCCGCAGCGGTCTTTTGTCCGCCACCGTGGTGAGCGACAACGGCACTATGGGCGACGCCCTTTCCACCGCCTTGTTCGTCATGGGCCGGGAAAAGGCCGTGCAGTTCTGGCGCACCAGCGGCCTGGATTTTGACATGGTGCTGTGCGATGACAGCGGCCATGTATATTATACCGAGGGGCTGAAAGAAAGTTTCGACACCTCTTTGGCGGAGCATGCGTATGAATACATCTGTATCCCGAAAAACTAAAGTCTGTTTGCGCCCCTCCCCCTGGGATATCCTAGTGGCTGCCCTGGTGCTGGCTCTGGCAGCAGCCCTCGCCCTGTTTTTCCTTTCCCGCGCCGCGGGCAGCACGGAAGGCGATCTGGTGTGCACCGTCTCTCAAAACGGCCGGATCCTGGAGGAAATCACACTGACGGCCGGCTCACCCGATCAGGAAAAGCGCTACGGAGATTACGTGGTGGAAATCAACCACGGCCACATCCGCATCAAAAGCGCTCCCTGCGTGGGGCAGGACTGTGTGCACACCGGCTGGATTCACCGCAGCGGGCAGAGCGTCGTGTGCCTGCCCGGCCGTTTCGTAGTAACGCTTTCCAGCCCTGCGCCAGCCGATCCCCCATTCGATATCGTGGTAAAGTGAGGCAGACAGCATGAAAACCGATGTGCATAAGCTGGCGCTGTGCGCCGTATTGGCCGCCATGGCCCTGGCGCTGTCCTATATGGAAAATCTTCTGCCCACCGCCCTGCTGGTCCCCCTGCCGGGCTTCAAGTTGGGTCTGGCCAATATCGTCACCGTTTTTGCCCTCTACTATCTGGGCGCGGCTCCGGCCATGGCGATCCTGGTCGCCCGGTGCCTTCTGGGCGCCATGTTCGCCGGAAACGTGCCAGCCCTGTTCTTTTCCCTGATGGGCGGCGTGCTGGCCATGCTGATCATGATCCTGCTGCACCGCCTGCCCGGGCTGTCGATCTATGGCGTGTCCGTCGCCGGTGCAGCAGGACACAATACAGGTCAGGTCGCGGCGGCGGTGCTGACCTTGGGCAGCACCGCGCCGGTGGCATATCTTCCGGTGCTGCTGGTAGTATCCGTTTTCACCGGCGCGCTGACCGGCTTCGTGGCTGCTGTGCTCTTTTCGGCCATGGAAAAAGCAAAAATTGCGCCCGGAAGCTGAATCGTTTTTTCCGCACGATAAATCCCGAAAAGGAGTGACGCCGGATGGCATTGCAACTGGGCGGCAGCGCGGGCGACCGCAAAGACCGCATCATCCAGCAGCAGCTGGAACTGATTCGTACTCTCACCGCCAACAACATAAGCCGCATGGGCAGCGATTTCTGGGGGCCCGCGCCCCCCAGCGCCCCGGATCCCAGCAAACTTACGCCCGCCGGCGCCGCCGACGCGGTGAAAAAAGACTCCTCCGCGCCGAAAACGGCCGCTTCCACCGGCAATGGACCCGCCGCCGAAACAGCCCCGGAAGCCCCTCCGAAAGAGGACATTACCGAGCTGAAAACCGAGCTGGAACAGTACATCGGTCTGGATGCAGTCAAGCAGGAAGTCAACAACCTCATCAACATGGCCCAGATCGAGCAAAAGCGCAGAGAAGCCGATCTGCCCTGTACCGACATGTCGCTGCACATGGTCTTTTCCGGCAACCCCGGCACCGGAAAAACCACGATTGCCCGCATCATGGCCCGCATTTACCACAGCCTCGGCATCCTTTCCCTCGGCCACCTGGTGGAGGTTGACCGCAGCGGCCTGGTGGCCGGTTATGTGGGGCAGACGGCAGCCAAAACCAGCAAAGTCATCGAAAAGGCCCTGGGCGGCGTGCTTTTCATCGACGAAGCTTACGCCCTCAACGGCAAAAGCGAAAACGATTTCGGCCAGGAAGCCATTGACACCCTGCTCAAAGCCATGGAGGATCACCGGGACGACCTGGTCATCATTGTCGCCGGCTACGACGGGCTGATGGAAACCTTTGTCCATTCCAATCCCGGCTTGGAATCCCGTTTCAACCGGTATCTGCATTTTGACGATTATTCCGTGGAGGAACTGGTCCGCATTTTTGAACTGCAATGCAAAAAAGGCTGCTATAAATTGGACGAGGACGCCAGAAAAGCCGTCCGCCTCCTGATCGCCGAAAAGAATACCGCCCCGGTATCATTTGGCAACGCCCGTGGTGTGCGCAACCTGTTTGAGCAGATCCTGACAGCCCAGTGCAACCGCTTGGCTGCCCTGGAAACGCTGTCCCGCGAAGACCTGATGAGGCTGACCTGCGCCGACGTGGAAACCGTCCGCGCCCTTCCGGAGAAAAAGCTGGTGTGAGCGTGCGCCGCTCCTGCCGGCTGGCGACGCGCTTTGGATACCGCCGGAATCATCCTGGCCGTGGTGCTGCGGCTGGGTAAAAAGCACTGACCATTGCCCCCCCGCATGGGGGGCTTTTTTCTTTTTCGGTTTGTTGCCTTGAACCGTACAACATTCGCCCTGCCCTACACGATAAGTGTAGGGCTTTTTTCGCAAAAGCCCCAAAATTCGACTACATAAAGGAGAAATCGATTTGAAGTATACAAAAAATTATCAGTTAAACCAGTGGGACGCCGCCGACCGCGTCCTGCGGGAGGACTTCAACACGGACAACCGGAAAGTGGACACGGCGCTGGCAGCGGTGCAGGCGGCATGCCCCTGGAGTAAACTGGCGGAAATCACCACTGACACGGAAACCACACAAATTGACATGGATCTGTCCGCTTATGATCTTACCCGGTATCAGCAGCTGAATCTCTATTTGTCCTGCGGCGACGGCAGCAACGCTACCCAGCTTCAATTGCGCTGCAACGGCCTGACCGAAGGCTATGCCATTCATCATGATAACGGCAACGACCCGTATACCTGCGACTATCTTTGTCTGGTAGACTATCTGAACAAATCAGACGCCCCCGGCTACAGCAAGATCTGCCTGTATCCCGGCCGCGTGATCATGGGCACCTGGGAAGGCGCAGCCTTTCCGTCGGTAAAGCGTTTCCGTGCCACGCACCATTATTCCTGCGGCGTTCTTTCGCTGGCAGCACAGGATCTGCACACACTGAACCTTGCAGTATATAAGCGTGATGAAACTATGGCCCCGGGAACCTCCGTGCTGGTTTACGGGATTCACCGTTAAACGGAAAGGGCCTCCCCATCCAAAACGGACGGGGAGGCCCTTTTTTAATTCAAAGCAAATCTACATTTGGAACAAATCACTTAATAGTGAAGTTCACCGTAGCATCGCCGTAAATGGCCTGGTAGTTGCCTGCGGGCAGGTTCTCAACCGTACCAGTACCGGTCTTGCTGTCCTTGTTTACAGTCACTTTGCAAGTGCCATAATCCAACCAGCCACTGGCCGATTCTTTCTGCACCTTAACAGACAGCGTGACATCCTTATCAACGTTATCCGTCATGGTAGCAGTAATAGTAGTGGTAGTACCAGATGTCGCAACAGTCAGTTCATCAAACTGTGCATCTGTATCATTACCGCCATCGGGAGCCTGATTGGCTTCCTTCTCAACCTCGGTAACTGCGATGAAGAGGATATCGCCGTCCTTGACATAGACATCCAGCTTGATGCCCTTTGCGCTGCTGGCAGTGGAAGCGTCCACCTTGTCCAGAGCACTTTCCAGTGCGCCGACGGAGGAGATGGTGCCGCTGTACGCAGAAGCATCCTTTGCATCATCCGTACGGGCATCGATGATCTTGGCGTCTGCATAAGACACATCGTCGAAGTGACTGCCATCGCTCAGCAGATGATTGTCGCCATTATACTCATCGGAATAAACCGTGATAGAGGCAACACCGTCAGTATCATCATCCACATTCGCAGTAATGCTGTCTGCATTGTCTTCCAGCGTGTACTCGTCGTCAGAGTTCACATCGTAGGTGTAGAAGCCCTGGTCATTGCTGTCCAGCGTGCCGTCCACCACAACGTCCTTCTCAGTCATGCCGTCCATGAACCACAGCTTGGCGTTGGTGGTGTCTTCCTTGGTGTTGATATCGAAGTCCTGATCGCCCACCAGATAGACAACATCCTCGGAGCTGACCGCACTGCCCAGATCGGCGCCGGCATAAACCACATAAGCGGCCTTGTTGCCGTCGTTCTTGAAGATCACTGCCACATAGCCGGGATCCTTCTCGGACATCTTCATGGAGCCGGTAGCCGTCTTCACAGCGATATCGCCCTTGACGTCCTCAGCTGCCACAAAGGAGGTTTTGTCGTTCAGGTACAGCTTGGTGGTAGCCTTGCTTGCCGCAGAAGAAGTACCCGTATAAGTCTTCGCATTCTGCACCTTGATGGAGGACGCATCAGCATCAATATCATCCACCAAAGCGTATCCGCCGTCGTTCTGTGCCGTTGCCTTTGCGATGGTCACATTGTAGTCCTTGTTGCCATAGAAAGGAACAGCGTTGAACTTATCGTTGTTGGCCTTGCACTCAACATTGCTCTTGCTGGCCTTTTTGTCCGTCATAACATACAAACCAGCAATAGTAGGATCAAAGTCACTATCACTCAGGTTAACAAACGCTTCGTCATCCAGAACAGCACTCTTCGGATTCTCCAACTGCAGTTCTTCCACCTCACCGGTCATCACATTGACCGCCTGAGCATAGTAGGAAACACCGCCGTAGTTGGAAGAAGCGCCATACACGCCAGTGACATAGTACACATCGTTCAGATTGGCCAGGCCAGCGCCAGTGACCGCAATGGCATAGCCATCCTTGCTGACATAGATGTCATACTCATCGTCGGAATTGTACGTAGAATCAGCATCCGCACCATCCACTTGCGCGGCATAGGTGTACTTGGTGCCGTCAGCCTTGATATAATCCTTGGTATAAGCGGAAACGCCGCTGGTGATCTTTTCCGCCACATAGCTGTTCAGAACCTGGTTGACCCAGTTGCTGCCGTCATACTTGAAGGCAACTGCCAGAACCGTGTCCTCAGTGTAATCGGAGGTATAGCCCTTCATGATATAGGACTCGCTGTTGTAGTCATCATAGTAAGGACCTGCGGGAATCGTAGCGGAATCAACCTTGGTCAGAGTGACGCTGACGCTGGCGCCCTTCTTGGTATAGGTGCTGGACAGGTCTTCATCCACATCGTCAATCTGAGCCGCCACATAGCGGGAAATTACAATGGTGTCCACTTCGTCATCGTCGTTTTCATATGCTTCGACAATATCGCCGGCACCGGTGTACGTATCGTCGCTCTTCAGGTTCTTGTACTCACCCAGCTCATAGCCATTGAAATAAACTTTGGCGCTGTCCAGGACATCGTCATTGTCATAATTCATGTAATCGCTGCTGGTCAGAGAATCCTTCAGGGACTTCGTCTTGTCCATGACAACGGAGTTATCCGCATCATCGGCATAGGTGCCGATCTTGCTGCCGTCATACTTCCACTCCGTAGCGGGATGGCCAAACGCATCGTCTGTGCCTTCCTTGGCCACCAGGTCTTCGCAGTACTTCTCAGCAAACTGCACCGTGTAAGCATTGGAGTCGGTCGCCTTGTCCTTGCTGATGGTCTGCTTGTCAGCATTGGTGGAGGTCACGGGAGTGGCCTTGGAAGCGCCGATGTTGATCGGAATATCACCAATGATGATGTCGCCGCCCTTGTCCTCATACTCCACCAGAGTGGCCTTCATGG
>QFCE01001469.1_pt1 | contig 22022 bp, 21 predicted proteins | sample 5346091 | NCBI WGS metagenome assembly QFCE01 (sample SAMN09062252, study PRJNA434731) | Human gut metagenome, whole genome shotgun sequencing project. | isolation source: stool timepoint A chromium assembly | host: Homo sapiens | collected 2015 | reverse complement strand
ATGCCCCGGCAAGTTCAATCATTTCATATTCTTTGTCCGGAAGATCAAGACAGCCACTCATCGCATTTAAAATTGTAATTCCTTCCTGATTATCGCATACGAATTTTACATGTTTTGTGATAACCGGATATACTTCAAAAATGGTATATGACAGAATGATTTTTGTTTTAAGCAGCTTATCTTCCAGTACCACTTCAAGTGTTGCTGCTTCTGAATCCGTTTCTGTATACACAGCCGGCAATCCTTCTAACTTCTTCTTGCCCGCAAAAATCACATGCTCTTTATACTGAAAATCAACAGTTCTGCTCCCATTTTTCTGTTCCAGCTCAAATGCCGGATATCTCATATCTCCTGAACCATACGATGGATATTCCTGTTTTAAGTGCTCCAGAGAAAATCTGTAATTTCCTTCAAAACAATTCGGAGTCATATCTCTTCCTGCATATTCAATTAAGTATCCAAAATCATCGCAATCCGTAATTTTCTTGCCATAATAGATATGTCCTAACTGTCCATTTTTCATTACTTTAAAAATATAACTGATACTCTGATTGTACAAATGAAATTCTTTTGACTGTTCATGAAAGATAATTGGCATAATACTTCCTCCTCAGGATATTTCTGTAATTATTTTTTATTATAACAGATTTTTTCGAACTGAAAAAAGCCTTCTGAAAAATTCTGCATAAATTTTTCAGAAGACTTTTGATTACAGAAAATTATTTTATCTCTTATTCTTCTGTTTCTTGTTCCTCTTCAGACTGTTCTTCTGTTTCTCTTACTTTTGCGATACTTGCTACCTTGTCATCACCTGACAGATTGATCAGTTTGACACCGGATGTAATTCGTCCAAGAACAGATATGCCGCTGCATTCCATACGGATAATAATTCCCTCTGTATTAATGATCATGATCTCGTTGTCCTGATCTACTGCTTTTACGCCTACGACATTTCCTGTCTTTTCAGTAATCTTATAACATTTTACGCCTTTACCGCCTCGATTTTGTTTTGTAAATTCTTCTAGTTTTGTGAGTTTACCCATACCTTTTTCAGATACGATCAGAAGGTAATCTCCCTGTATATCAAGCTGCATTCCAACGATTTCATCCCGATCGCCGAGATTCATACCGCGAACCCCCATTGAAGTCCTTCCGGTCGGTCTTACATCGCTTTCATTAAAGCGGATACACTGTCCATATTTTGTCACAAGAATAATATCTCGCTCATTATCTGTTGCCTTTACTTCGATCAATTCATCATCTTCTCTGAGGGTAATTGCTGCCAGTCCGGTCTTTCTTACATTTGCATAATCCTGAATCGGAGTTTTCTTTACAAGACCTTTCTTTGTAGCCATAAACAGATAATGTCCTTCTTCGTATTCCTCAATCGGAATGACAGCGGTGATTTTCTCACCTGGCATCATCTGCAGCAGGTTAATGATTGCTGTTCCTCTTGCCGTTCTGCTTGCCTCCGGAATCTCATAACCTTTCATGCGGTACACCCGTCCTGTATTCGTAAAGAACATAAGATAATGATGTGTAGAAGTCATAAACAGTTCTTCTACATAATCTTCGTCCAGTGTCTGCATTCCTTTAATGCCCTTACCTCCCCGGTTCTGGCTCTTGAATGCATCTACAGACATTCTCTTAATATATCCTAATTTTGTCATTGTGATAACAACATTCTGTTCCGGAATCAGATCCTCCATAGAAATATCAAACTCATCAAAACCAATCGATGTTCTTCTGTCATCACCATATTTATCACGGATTACAATAATTTCTTCCTTGATTACTCCAAGAAGCAATTTTCTGTCTGCAAGAATCGCTTTTAACTCGCCGATTCGTTTCATCAGTTCTGCATACTCTGCTTCTAGTTTCTCTCGTTCCAGACCTGTCAGCGTACGCAGGCGCATTTCTACAATCGCCTGTGCCTGTGCCTCAGACAATTCAAAACGTTTGATCAATTCTGCCTTTGCAATCTGTACGTTTTTGGAACCGCGGATAATTGTGATTACTTCATCAATATTATCAAGTGCGATCAACAAGCCCTGTAAAATATGAGCCCGCTCTTCTGCACGATTTAATTCATATTTCGTTCTTCTTGTGACAACCTCTTCCTGATGCTTCAGATAGAGATTCAGCATATCGAGAATATTAAGCACCTTTGGTTCATTTCCAACAAGCGCCAGCATAATTACACCAAAGGTATCCTGCATCTGCGTATGCTTATATAACTGATTTAGAATTACATTTGCATTGACATCTCTTCTAAGCTCAATACAGATACGCATACCTTCACGGTTCGACTGATCACTCAGATCTGTAATTCCATCGATTTTCTTGTCACGCACAAGTTCTGCTATTTTTTCAATCAGGCGTGCTTTATTTACCATATACGGCAATTCTGTGACAACAATACGGCTCTTGCCATTTTGCATCGGTTCAATGTCTGTTACTGCACGCACACGAATCTTACCTCTTCCGGTACGATAAGCTTCCTCTATGCCTCTTGTTCCAAGAATCGTTGCTCCTGTCGGAAAATCAGGTCCTTTAATAATCTTTAGTATATCTTCAATTGTCGTTGTTCCATTATCATCGATCTGATCATCAATAATCTTCACCACTGCATCAATTACTTCGCGAAGATTGTGCGGTGGAATATTCGTCGCCATACCAACTGCAATTCCGGATGTTCCATTGACAAGAAGATTTGGAAATCTTGCCGGAAGCACGGTTGGCTCTTTTTCTGTCTCATCAAAGTTTGGAGCAAAATCTACAGTATTTTTATTAATATCTGCTGTCAGCTCCATGGAAATCTTACTGAGTCTTGCCTCTGTATATCGCATGGCAGCAGCTCCGTCCCCATCGACAGAACCGAAGTTTCCATGTCCGTCTACAAGCGGATATCTTGTAGACCACTCCTGAGCCATATTTACAAGTGCACCATAGATCGAGCTGTCTCCATGCGGATGATATTTACCCATTGTATCACCGACAATACGCGCACATTTACGATGCGGTTTGTCCGGACCGTTATTCAGTTCGATCATTGAATACAAAATTCTTCTCTGTACCGGTTTCAGACCGTCCCTTACATCCGGAAGCGCCCGGGATGCAATAACACTCATGGCGTAATCAATATACGATTTCTCCATTGTCTTTTGCAGGTCTACTTCGTGGACTTTATCAAAAATGTTGTCTTCCATGTCTTACTCTCCTTCTCATCCACAGATTAAATATCAAGATTCTCTACAAATCTTGCATTTTCTTCAATAAATTCACGTCTTGGCTCTACCTTATCTCCCATTAATGTGGTAAATGTCAGGTCAAGTTCCGAAGATGTTTCATCATCCATTACAACACGTTTCAAGATTCGATGCTGCGGATCCATCGTTGTATCCCAAAGCTGTTCTGCATCCATTTCTCCAAGACCTTTATAACGCTGAATCTTATTATTCTGATCACGTCCAACTTCTGAAAGAATCTTATCCAGTTCTGCATCACTGTATGCATACCAGACTTTTTTATTCTTCTCAAGCTTATATAACGGCGGCTGTGCAAGATATACATATCCCTGTTTGATCAGCTCCGGCATAAAACGATACAAAAATGTTAATAGCAATGTGCTAATATGTGCTCCATCGACATCGGCATCTGTCATAATGATAATCTTGTGATATCGAAGCTTTGAAATATCAAAATCATCATGAATTCCTGTACCAAACGCAGTAATCATTGCTTTAATCTCAGCATTGGCATATATTTTATCCAGTCTTGCTTTTTCTACATTCAGGATTTTTCCGCGAAGCGGCAGGATTGCCTGAGTCGCACGATCACGGGCTGTCTTTGCAGAACCGCCGGCAGAATCTCCCTCTACGATATAGATCTCACAATTTGCCGGATTCTTATCCGAACAGTCTGCAAGTTTTCCCGGAAGTGACATTCCTTCCAGTGCAGATTTTCTTCTTGTCAGATCTCTCGCTTTCCTTGCGGCTTCCCTTGCACGCTGTGCCATAACAGATTTTTCAACGATCATTTTTCCGACAGACGGATTCTGTTCAAGGAAAATTTCCAACTGTGATGCAACAACGCTCATAACAGCTCCGCGCGCTTCGCTGTTTCCAAGCTTTTGTTTTGTCTGCCCTTCAAACTGCGGATCTTCAATCTTAACACTGACAATTGCAGTTAAACCTTCTCTGATATCTTCTCCTGATAAATCCGGTTCATTATCTTTTAATAATTTATTTTTTCTTGCATAATCATTAAATGTCTTTGTCAGCGCAGTACGAAAGCCCGCAATATGAGTTCCGCCTTCCGGTGTTGTGATATTATTAACGAATCCATATGTATTTTCTGTAAATGAATCATTATGCTGCAGAGCAACTTCTACTGCAACCCCGTCTTTCAGACCTTCGCAATAAATAATTGTCTCATATAATGGTGTCTTGCTTTTATTCAGATATGCAACAAATTCCTTAATACCGCCTTCATAGTGGAATATATGCTCTCTTACTTCTTCTCCTCTGTAATCGTGCAGAACAATTCTAAGACCTTTCGTTAAAAATGCAGTTTCCCTGAGCCGCTGCTTCAAAATATCGTAATCATATACGGTTTCTTCAAATATCTCTCCGTCCGGAAGAAATGTTACTTTTGTTCCGGTCTTTTCCATATCGCATTCGCCGATCACTTCCAGTTTCTTGACTACTTTGCCCCGCTCATAACGCTGCATATAAACTTTGCCGCCGCTGCAGATTTCTACTTCTAGCCACACAGAGAGCGCATTTACAACAGACGCGCCTACACCATGCAGACCTCCGGATACTTTGTATCCTCCACCGCCGAATTTACCTCCTGCATGCAGAACAGTAAATACAACCTCTACTGCCGGAAGCCCTGTTTTGTGATTGATTCCAACTGGAATTCCACGCCCATTATCAATAACTGTAATAGAATTGTCCTGATTGATCGCCACATCTATCGTATCACAATAGCCTGCCAGTGCCTCATCAACTGCATTATCTACGATTTCGTACACGAGATGATGAAGTCCTCTCGATGACGTACTTCCTATGTACATTCCAGGTCTTTTTCTTACCGCTTCCAGTCCTTCTAATATCTGGATCTGGTCGGCGCCGTATTCTGTACTTACTGTACTACCCATTTTAATTCCTCCTAATTTTCTCCAGTGACTTCACCGTCTTTTACGTGAAACACTTTATTCATTGAAAATCTGTGATTAACAAATTCATCCAGACCGGTACAAGTCACAAGCGTCTGCACCCCCTGAATACTGTCCAACAGATAATTCTGCCTATGTTTGTCAAGCTCAGATAATACATCATCAAGCAAAAGAACAGGTGTATCATGAAGCACCTGTTTCACAAGTTCAATTTCTGATAATTTTAATGACAATGCTGCCGTTCTCTGCTGTCCCTGTGATCCAAACTTGCGTATATCAAGATCATCTGCAAGAAAACAGATGTCATCCCGATGCGGTCCTGTTGAAGTACTCCTCATCCGGATATCCCTTTCCCTGTTCTTTCTGACAGCTTCTTCCAGAGACAGACTTCCGCAGCCAGGTTCATAAGAAAGAACCAGATTTTCCCGTTCTCCGGTAAGTTTTTGATGAATTGTTCCGACAATCTCATTTACTTCCCGCACAAACTTCCGTCTCCGTTCCATAATCCGTTCGCCATAATCAATCAGCTGCATATCCCATACTTCCAGCGTATCATATAGATCTCTTCTGTCAGGAATCTCTTTCAGCAACTTATTTCGCTGATTTACGATTCGATTATAACTGGACAGATTACTTAAATATATCTTATCGAGCAGAGACAGCTCCATATCCATAAATCTTCGCCGTTCTGCCGGTCCATTTTTAATAATATTCAGATCTTCCGGTGAAAAAAAGACAAGATGAATCATTCCGAACAGCTCACTTGCCTTGCGAATCGGAATTTTATCAATGGCAATTCCCTTTGGGCTGTTCTTCTTTAAATGTACATCTATCTGGTAAGGAACTCCGTCCTTTTCTACCAAAATTTCAATATGAGATTCCTCTTTTCCAAACTGAATCATATCTCTGTCTTTCGTACCTCTGTGGGATTTTGTTGTCCCACAGAGATAGACTGCTTCAAGAATATTGGTTTTTCCCTGGGCATTATCACCATAAAAGATATTTGTTGCATGATTAAAATCAAGTGTCAACAAATGATAATTTCGGAAATTTTTTAACTTTAATGATTTCAGAATCATATGTCTACCAACTATCTGATAATTTTTACTTCTTCATTCTCAAAGAAAATGATGTCTCCCTCATGCAGCTTTTTCCCGCGGCGGGTTTCTACTTCACCATTTACTTTTACTTCTCCGTTCTGGATCACGATTTTCGCATCTACTCCGGATTCTACAAGACCAGCCAGTTTCATTGCCTGACCAAGTTTAATAAACTCATCTCTAATTGTAATTTCCTGCATCTTTTTCCTCTCCGACTATACTCCGGCATTAAAGTTGACCGGTAAAATTAAATAAATATAAGTTTCATTTTCATCTTTGATGAAGCAAGGTGCTTTTGGATTCATCAAAAACAAATTCACTTCTTCATCATCAATCACGCGAAGTGCATCGATCAAAAATTTAGGATTAAATCCAATCAGCAGATCTTTTCCTTCTTTTTCAATCATAATTTCTTCATCCATCGAACCAATCTGAGACTGAATCTTCAGCTGCATTGTTTCATCACCAATATTGATGATGATTGGTTTCTTATCTCCTTCTTTTACCAATAATGTTGCACGGTCAATACAGTTTAACAGTTCTTTTTTATTGATTTTTACTTTTGTTTCGTAATCATTAGACAACATTTGGTCGATGCGGAAATATTCCCCTTCGATGAGTCGGGAAACAACAACCGTATTATCAAATTCAAATACAATATGATTCTTTGTAAAATATAAGTTGACATCATTTTCCGTTTCACCGGATAAAATCTTACTCACTTCGATTAAAGTTTTGCCTGGAACAACAACTTTTGTATCTGGATAGCTTTCTTTCAATGCGATTTTGCGAATCGCAATACGATGTCCGTCCAGGGAAACAACTTTTAGCTGATTATCATGGATTTCAAATAATTCTCCAGTCATCAATTTATTACTATCATTGTCTGCAATAGAAAAAATTGTCTGGCGGATCACTTCTTTTAAAGTAAATTGAGATAAAGTGACTGCCTGTTCTTTCTCAATATAAGGTAAATAGGAAAATTCATCTCCCGGTTTGCCGGAAATGTTGAATTTAGCTTTTTCGCAAGTAATTAATGTCTGCAAATTAGAATTTGTTTCAATTGTAATAGTATTATCCGGTAATTTTCTTACAATATCAGAAAAAATTCGTGCATCAATTGCAATTAAACCTTTCTCGAAGATATCTCCTTCAATAATTGTTTCAATTCCGAGTTCCATATCATTAGCTGTTAATTTAATGATGTCTGTTGTTGCATCAATTAAGATACATTCGAGGATCGGCATTGTTGTTTTAGAAGGTACTGCTTTGGAAACAATGCTGACACCTTTTACCAGATTTGATTTGGTGCAAACGATTTTCATGTGAATAACTCCTTTCTGGGTGTGCGAATATATAAATATATAAAAGTTGTCCGCAGTAACCGCCGTAGGGGGTGTTGATATGTGGATAACCCTCGTGAGCCGTGTAAATACGCAACTTTTTCGGTCTAAAAACTCTGTGGAAAAGAAAATGATGACATGTGAACGCCCTTTGGATAAAAAAATCCGAAAAAAAGGCCTTCAAGGTGTATCAACAGTCTGTTCACAGCTTGTCCACAAGATATGCTCAAAGTTATCCCCATATGGTGTGAATAACTTTAGGATAACTTGAAGTATATTTAAACAGGATTAATTTTCTTTTTAATAATATTAACAGTGTTACTTAATGTTTCGTCTGTCTTTAAATCAGCCGCAATTTTGTCTACGCCGTGGCTGATTGTTGAGTGGTCGCGGCCGCCCAGGATAATCCCGATGGATTTTAGCGGCGTATCGGTAATTGTGCGGATCAGATACATGGCAATCTGTCTTGGAATTGCGATGTCAGCGCTTCTCTTGCCGCTCTTTAAGTCAGCGATTGAAATATCAAAGTGTTCAGAAATTACATCCAGGATAGATTCCGGTGTAATCTGACGGTTCTCATCCGGTGAAATAATGTCTTTTAAAGCTTCGGCAGCCAGATTAATGTCAATAATAATGCTGCGGCCACCGGTCTGATTCAGCTTATAAAGTGCGATCAGTTTATTTAAAGAGCCTTCCAGTTCACGGATGTTTGATTTCACGTTAGATGCAATGTATTGTAGTACGTCATTAGGAATATGATATTTCTCAAGACCGTCAATTTCGATTTTTTTCTGTAAAATCGCCATTCTTGTCTCATAATCCGGTGATGAAATGTCAGCGATCAGGCCCCACTCAAAGCGTGTACGGAGTCTGGCTTCTAATGTTTCAATATCTTTCGGTGGTTTATCACTGGAGATAATGATCTGTTTGCCGGATACATGAAGATGATTAAAAGTATGGAAGAATTCTTCCTGTGTACTTTCTTTTCCTATAATAAACTGGACGTCGTCAATTAAGAGAACATCATTTGTACGATATTTTTCACGAAAAGCGGCCATGGCAGATTCATTGCCGGTACGTCCGCTCTTGATGGCGTCGATCAGCTCATTCGTAAATGTTTCACTTGTAACATAAAGCACTTTTTTAGACGGATCATGTTCCAGAATAAAGTGTGCAATGGAATGCATCAAATGAGTTTTGCCAAGTCCAACACCTCCATATAAAAAGAGAGGGTTATAAACAGCACCCGGAGATTCGGCCACAGCAAGGGAAGCCGCATGCGCAAAATTGTTGTTGCCTCCGACTACGAATGTGTCAAATGTGTACTTAGGGTTAAGGTTTGCCTTCTCACTAAGATATTTGGAACGTTTTTTCTGTTCCGTTGTTTCTTTGATTTCTTTTTTCATCTCATCAAGTTCCGAGTAATCATTTTCGGAAATAAATTTGATGTCAAACTCTGTACCGGTTACTTCTGCAATGCAGACTCGAAGCGGGAGCAAGTACTTATTTTTAATATGCTCGACGCTTGCCTTTAAATTGACTGACAAAAATACTGTATTATCGATAACGTCATACACTTTTAGTGGGAGAATCCACGTTTCATATGAAATATTTGATAAACAGTATTCAAAACGCAGCTTTTGTATTATTTCTGTCCATTTTTCTTCTACTATGTTCATCATCCAAACTCCTACATATACTTATACATACTTGATTATATTCTACATCAAAAAAGATGTTAAGGCAATCAAAAATAAATGTGGATAACTTTTTGAACATCTTAAAGTACCGATTTTAAGCCATTCTTTGTTAAAAAAAAGATAATATCCAAAATCTTTCCATATACTTTCCACTAATTATCCCCCAAAAAAAGCAAAGTTATCAACATTTTGTGGATAACATGTGGATAAGGGGATAATATATGGATAACTCTGGGGAAAAGAAAAAAGTGATAGAAAACAAAAGAAAATGTAAGGATTATCTTGACTTTCAGCCGGTTTCAGACTATAATTATGAGCGATGTCTAAAAGAATATATTTATCTTAAATGACAATAATCGTATATAATTTGCAGCAAGTATATTATATAAAATACTTGAATTCAGTAAGGAGGTGGATATCAATGAAAATGACATTCCAACCAAAAAAGAGATCCAGAGCTAAAGTTCATGGTTTCAGAGCAAGAATGAGCACAGCTGGCGGAAGAAAAGTATTAGCAGCCAGAAGAGCAAAAGGAAGAAAACAGTTATCAGCATAGGCCGCATATATGTGGCCTTTTCTTCTATATATAAAGAAGAAAAGGAGAACTTTGAATGAAATTTTCCGAATCACTGAAAAAAAATCACGATTTTCAGTATATATATAAAAAAGGAAAGTCTTTTGCAAACAAATATTTGATTATGTATCAGATGGAGAATAACCTGGGAAAGAACCGGGTGGGAATCTCTGTCAGTAAAAAAGTAGGAAATAGTATTGTCAGACATCGTGTTACACGTCTGATCAGAGAAAGCTACAGACTACAAGAAGGCAGATTCCAATGTGGATTAGATATTATTATTATAGCAAGAGCAGGCGCGAAAGGCAAAACATATCAGGAAATAGAGAGCGCATTACTCCACTTGGGAAAACTTCATAATATTATAGATGATATAAATGGAGATATCAGCAGTGAAAAAAATATTAATCGGAATGATTAAATTTTATCAGAAATATTTATCGGGATTAAAAAGATCGGCCTGTTGCATCTACACACCGACATGTTCTCAGTATGGCATAGAAGCGATTGAGAAATATGGTGCATTCAAAGGCGGTCTTTTGACGTTATGGAGGATTTTGCGCTGTAATCCATTTTCAAAAGGAGGGTATGATCCTGTACCTTAAAAAAAGGTAAAGATGGAGGAGAAAAAATGTCAGGAGTTTTATTAACACAGTCAAATTCATTTATTATTGGACCGATCGCTTGGCTGCTCGGAAAATTAATGAATGGTATTTTTGTTGTGCTTGATACAATCGGTATTCAGAATATCGGTTTATGTATCATTCTTTTTACAATTGTTATTTACACATTGATGCTTCCGCTGACGATCAAACAGCAGAAATTCTCAAAAATGTCAGCAGTAATGAATCCGGAGCTTCAGAAGATTTCAAAGAAATATAAAGGAAAGAAAGATCAGGAATCTATGCTGAAGCAGCAGGAAGAGATGCAGGCGCTTTACATGAAATACGGTGTTTCACCGACAAGCGGTTGTTCCACAATGTTTATTCAGTTTCCGTTGATCATGGGACTTTTCGCAGTAATTCAGAATATTCCGGCGTATGTAAACGGAATTAAAGCAGCATATATGCCGCTTGTAAATAGTATTTTAAGTTCTGATTCTGCATTAAAAGCAATTGAGAAGATCGGAAGCAAAGCGCCGATCAATATTAGTCCGGAACGTTTTGATTATACAAAAGCGAATACGATCGTAGATGTTCTGTACAAATTCCAGAGTGAATCATGGGCAGAACTTGCAGATAAGATTCCAAATATGGCAGATTTAATTACAGATACACAGGGCAGTCTGATTCATTTGAACAGTTTCCTGGGAATCAATATTGCTGAGACACCAATGACTCTGTTCATGGATGCAATTAAGACAGGTGCGATTCTTTCTATCATTCTTGCAGTTGCAATTCCGTTAATTTCCGGATTTACACAGTGGCTGAACATGAAGCTGATGCCGCAGCAGGAGACAGATCCGGACAACCCGGTTGCTTCTTCTATGAAGATGATGAACCTGACAATGCCGATTTTCTCAATGGTAATGTGTTTCACATTCCCTTCAGGTATTGGATTATACTGGATTGCCAGTGCAGTTGTAAGATCTGTGCAGCAGGTAGCGGTAAATAAATATATGGACAAGAAATCTATCGAGTCTATGATTGAAGAGAATCAGAAAAAAGCTGCGAAGAAGCGTGAGAAACAAGGTGTTGCGGCTTCTACATTAAATGAGATGGCTCAAAAGAATGTCCGTAATATTGCAGAGCCGAAGACAGCGCAGATGTCATCGAAAGAGCGTGATGAGAAGCTTCAGCAGGCAGCAGAGAAAAATAAAAATGCAAAACAGGGCAGTCTTGCAGCGAAAGCAAATATGGTTAGAGAATTTAACGAGAGCAATAAAAATAAGTAAATGATAATAGTGACTGGATGGGGGCACGAATTATGAAAGAAATCACAGTATCAGCAAGAACGCTTAGTGATGCGATTACAGAAGCTTTGATCGAGCTTGAAATCACAAGCGATATGTTAGAATATGATGTTATTGAAAAGGGAAGTGAAGGTTTCTTTGGAATCGGCCGCAAGCAGGCTGTAATCAAAGCCCGCAAAAAGGTAGTGGAACCTCCGAAAGAAGAGATTAAAAAAGAAGAGTCGGAAGCGACAGTAAAGGAAAAACCGAAAAAAGAGTTTAAGAAAGAACCAAAAAAAGAATCTCACAAAGAACATAAAGAGCATAAAGAACAAAAAGAGTTCAAAAAGGATGCCGCAAGAGAAGTTCACCGGGAAGTAAAAGAATCAGTTGCTCCGGCAAAGGAAGAGGAAAAAGAACCTGTGAAACTTGCTGAGATTTCAGAAGAGACAAAAACAGCCTGTGTGGATTTCTTAAAAGGGGTCTTTGAGACAATGAACCTGGAAGTTGAGATTGTAACAGAGATCGATGAAGAAGGAGCTCTTGCAATCGAGCTGAAAGGAAAACATATGGGAATCCTGATCGGTAAGAGAGGACAGACACTAGATGCACTTCAGTATTTGACAAACCGTGTTGCTAACAAAAATCAGGAAGAATTTGTACGTGTTAAATTAGATACAGAAAATTACCGTAAGAGAAGAAAAGAAACATTAGAAAATCTTGCGAAGAATATCGCGTCAAAAGTAAAACGTACAAGAAAACCAGTTTCCCTTGAACCAATGAATCCATATGAGAGAAGAATCATTCACTCAGCACTACAGGCAGATCGTTATGTATCTACTCACAGTGAAGGAGAGGAACCGTATAGAAGAGTTGTAGTAACTCCAAATCGTAAGTAATTTAGGAAGAAGACAGTAGGGTATCATACTTTACTGTCTTTTTTTATATTAAGGCAATGGTGTCGTTTGATGGTTGTTCTTGTACAGCTGATAAAAATATAATATAATAAGTTTGCGTTCTTGAAGAAAAAAGGAAAGGGAAGGCTATGTTAAAAAAAGATACAATTGCTGCGATCGCAACAGCAATGTCAAATTCCGGTATTGGAATTGTGCGGATCAGCGGCGAAGATGCATTAGATATTATTACAAAAATATATAGGAGTAAATCCGGAAAATGTCTGGCTGACCAGAAAAGCCATACAATCCACTATGGATATATTGCAGACGGCGAAGAATTTATTGATGAAGTGCTTGTGATGCTAATGAAAGGACCACACAGTTATACGGGTGAAGATACGGTAGAAATCGACTGCCATGGAGGCGTTTTTGTTGTCAAGAGAATCCTCGAAACTGTGATTAAGTATGGTGCAAGACCGGCAGAGCCGGGAGAGTTTACAAAAAGAGCATTCTTAAACGGACGAATTGATCTGTCTCAGGCAGAAGCAGTTATTGATGTCATTGAAGCTCAGAATGAGTACGCACTAAAGAGTTCTGTCAGTCAGCTGAAAGGTTCTGTTCATGAAAAGATTGGAGAAGTCCGCGCGGAAATCCTGTATCATACAGCGTTCATTGAAACTGCGTTAGATGATCCGGAACATATTGATGTAGATGGATATGGAGAAATACTTCGGGGAATTGTGGAGAAACTTCTTGAAGAACTTCAGAAGCTGATAGATTCTGCGGATAACGGCCGTATTATGAAGGAAGGAATCCGTACGGTTATTGTCGGTAAGCCAAATGCAGGAAAATCTTCTCTGTTAAATGTACTTGTGGGGGAAGAACGGGCTATCGTAACAGATATTGAAGGAACAACAAGAGATATTCTTGAAGAACATATTAACCTTCACGGAGTAAGCCTGAATATTATTGATACAGCAGGGATTCGCGATACAAAAGATGTTGTGGAAAAGATCGGGGTTGACCGCGCTAAATCACAGATGAATGACGCGGATCTTATCATCTATGTAGTAGATGTTTCCCGGCCGCTTGATGAAAATGACAGTGAGATCATGCAGATGATCGCGGATAAGCAGGCAATTGTGTTGTTAAATAAAACAGATTTGGAATCAGTTGTAACGGAAGAAGAGCTGAAGAATCAGCTTCAAAAACCGATGATCCAAATCTCTGCAAAGGAAGAAACCGGAATCAGAGAGCTTGAACAGGTTCTGAAAGAGATGTTCTTCCAGGGAGATATTTCTTTTAATAATGAAGTTTATATTACAAATGTCCGGCATAAGACAGCGCTTCTGGATGCTCGGGAAAGTCTGAAAAAAGTACTTCAAAGTATAGAAAATCAGATGCCGGAAGATTTTTATTCCATTGATCTAATGGATGCTTATGAGGCGCTTGGAAGTATTACCGGAGAAACGATAGGAGAAGATTTGGTTAATGAAATATTCAGTAAATTCTGTATGGGAAAATAAAGATCCATACGATGTTGTAGTAATTGGTGCAGGACATGCAGGATGTGAGGCGGCATTGGCATCTGCAAGGCTTGGTCTGCGCACGATTGTATTTACCGTCAGCGTAGAAAGTATTGCGTTAATGCCGTGTAATCCGAATATCGGCGGAAGTTCAAAAGGTCATCTTGTAAAGGAAGTGGATGCTCTGGGCGGTGAAATGGGAAAAGTCATCGACCGGACATTTATCCAGTCCAAAATGCTGAACAAATCCAAAGGTCCGGCAGTACATTCACTGCGTGCGCAGGCAGATAAGGCAGAATATACAAAGGAAATGCGTCTTGTACTGGAAAATCAGGAAAACCTGGAAGTAAAACAGGCAGAAATAGTAGATATTCTGACAGAAGATGGGAAAATAACAGGAGTACAGACATATTCAGGATGTATATATCGCTGTAAGGCTGTAATTCTCTGTACAGGGACATATTTGAAAGCAAGGTGTATTTATGGCAACGTCAGCAGCGAAACAGGCCCTAACGGGCTTCAGGCGGCTAATTACCTGACAGAGACATTAAAGCGGCTTGGAATTACCATGTACCGCTTTAAAACAGGTACACCTGCAAGAATTGACCGAAGGTCAGTTGATTTTAGCAAGATGGAAGAACAGTTTGGAGATGAGCGGGTCGTTCCGTTTTCATTTACAACAAACCGAGAAGATGTACAGATTGACCAGGTATCATGCTGGCTTACTTATACAAATGAAAAGACACATGAAATCATTCGGAACAATCTGGATCGTTCACCGCTATTCTCAGGTATGATTGAAGGAACCGGGCCACGGTATTGTCCGTCTATAGAAGACAAAGTAGTGAAATTTTCCGATAAAGACAGACATCAGGTATTTATTGAGCCGGAAGGATTGTATACAAATGAAATGTATGTGGGAGGAATGTCCAGTTCTCTTCCGGAAGATGTACAGTATGAGATGTACCGCAGCGTGGCAGGCCTTGAACATGTAAAGATTGTGAGAAATGCCTATGCGATTGAATACGATTGTATCGATGCAAGACAGTTGGATGCCACGTTGGAATTCAAAGATATCAGCGGACTTTACAGCGCCGGACAATTCAATGGAAGTTCCGGATATGAAGAAGCGGCTGCTCAGGGGATTGTTGCCGGAATTAACGCAGCTTTAAAGATTCTCGGCCGTGAACAGATTGTCATTGACCGTTCACAGGGGTATATTGGCGTATTGATCGATGATCTTGTAACAAAAGAAAGCCATGAGCCATATCGAATGATGACATCCAGAGCAGAATACAGACTCCTTCTTCGACAGGATAATGCAGATCAGCGGCTGACGAAGATTGGTTATGAAGTCGGATTGATTTCTGAAGAGAGATATCAACATCTTTTGGAGAAAGAACAGCAGATTTGTGGAGAAGTAGAGCGTTTGGAGCATGCGCATGTGGGTAACTCTGAACCTGTGCAGAGACTTCTGGCGCAGTATGGAAGTACACCTCTTACGTCAGGAACTTCTCTGGCAGAATTGATTCGCCGCCCGGAATTGTCGTATGAAGCGATAGAACCAATCGATAGTACACGTCCGGGAAAATTCAGCGAAGAAGTGGAAGAACAGGTAAATATAAATATTAAGTATGACGGTTATATCCGGCGTCAGGCGAAACAGGTAGAACAGTTTAAAAAACTGGAGAAAAAGAAAATACCGGAAAATATTAATTATGATGATGTAAAAAGTTTGAGAATTGAAGCAGTACAGAAGTTAAAGGCATTCCGACCGCGTTCTATCGGGCAGGCATCCCGGATTTCCGGTGTTTCTCCGGCGGATATTTCAGTGCTTCTTGTTTATCTTGGAGGGAAATAAAATGAGTCAGTTATTTGATGAAAAGCTTCAGGAGCTTAATCTTGTATTGACAAAACAGCAGAAGCAGCAGTTTGATAAGTTTTATGAACTGTTGGTAGAATGGAATAAAGTAATGAATCTAACAGGGATTACAGAGTATGAAGAAGTAAATGAAAAACATTTCATAGATAGTCTTGCTGTTGTAAAAGCCGCAGATTTAAGTAAAATAAATACAGTCATCGATATCGGAACAGGAGCCGGATTTCCTGGAATTCCGTTGAAAATTGCATTTCCTCACTTAAAGATTACATTACTTGATTCTTTGAATAAGCGAATTAAGTTTCTTGATGAAGTAATCCGGGAATTAGGGCTGCAGGAGATTAAAACAATTCATGGCAGGGCAGAAGATTTTGCAAAACAGAAAGAATATCGCGAGCAATATGATCTTTGTGTATCCAGAGCTGTTGCGAATTTAGCAACACTCAGTGAATATTGTATTCCATATACAAAGGTTGGAGGACAGTTTATTTCTTATAAATCAGGTGAAATTCAAGAAGAAATTGATGCATCCAGAAAAGCTGTATCGATTCTTGGAGGAACAGTAGCGGATGTCGTGAAATTTCAGCTTCCGGGAAGCGATATTGGAAGATCATTTGTAGTTATAAAAAAAGAAAAAGCTACAGCAAAAAAATATCCTAGAAAAGCGGGGCTTCCGGCAAAAGAACCGCTAAAATAATTCATAAAGGAATTCATAAAGAAAAAGATAATCAGAAAGCGAAGTCAGCTGCTAGAGATGCAGCATGGCTTCGCTTTTTGATTTTATTCAGAATTTTGTTCAGAGAATCTATCATAGAATTTCTGACAATGCTATTTTTCTGATAGTGTATACTCTTTGTAAATATCACCGGTTTCAAGAGATTTCCAGAGAAAATGTCCATCTTTCAATGTCATATAGCTTGGCAGGCTGTCTTCTTTTGGGAGAGAAGTAGAGCCTGGATTCATATAAATACAGTGTTCTGTAGCTTCTAAAGCAGGTACATGGGTATGACCGTGAAGAAGAATATCTTTTGGTCCAATTTTTGGTAAGTCTGCCAGATTATAAAGATGACCATGTGTGATAAAAATCATCGTCCCCTGCTCACATAAAAGTGCATAATCTGCCAATACCGGGAAATCTAAAACCATTTGATCTACCTCTGCCTCACAGTTTCCACGGACACAAAAAATCTTATCTTTAACAGAATTCAGCATTTCTGTAACTGCTTTCGGGTTATATTCCTTTGGAAGATCATTTCTTGGACCGTGATAAAGAATATCACCAAGTAAAATAATCTTATCGGCAGCTTCCTTTTCAAATTGTTCTAATACTTTTCGACAGTAGTAAGCAGAACCATGGATATCTGATGCAATTAAATATTTCATGTTATTAATCTCCTGTGATTTCAATAAATTAGTATGTGTGTTTTAATAAATTGTATTTGCTGTATCAGCTGCGATGTTAGAGACACTGCCTGCAGTGCTGGTTGAAATATCGTCTGGGATACTATCAATAGCATCATCAAAAAAGACAGCAATTTGTTCTAAAACTTCCAGTGGAACTTCCAGATGTGGAAGCTCTTTTGCTTTATCTATATCAAAAGATTCAATAGAAGGTGCAAGGTGTTTGTACTGTTCAGCAACTATTTTATTATCTGGTGTACCGATACCGGATAAAATAAAGATACTATTATTTAGTTCTTTTAATGCGGTAGTAATATTAGCTTTAGTATAGTTACCGCGTAAGCTTGCATATAAATATTTTCCGTGACAGCTGTCAAGATGAGCAGTTTCATAGTACGTTTTTAAATAGGAATCCTCTGCTTTGCTTGGACTATAGAAATAATTCATAAAGAAATCAGATTCAATTTCACGACGGGAAACAAGTATATTGTACAGTAATGTACCCAAAATAGGAACAGAAATAAGGAATTTCTGTATTTTGGCTTTTTTTGTCGGAACTTGCGATAACTCCTGAAGTGAAAGAGGATTGATCATTATAATTCGATCAATAATAGAATCATCATTTCTGCAAGCCATTGTCACAAAAGAAGAGGATTCTCCAGAAGAGATAATATCTGTTTTTTCTCCAATGACATTTTTAATAAAATCAGTAATTAATTGGACGTATAAAAAATTAGTATAAGTTACATCAGGTTTATCGGAGCGTCCGCAGCCAAGTAAATCAATAGTATAAACAGTGTATTTCTTTGCAAGCTGATTTTCGATGCGATGCCACTCGTATCCAGAGGAAGACGGATTTAAGTCATGAATAAGAAGAAGTGGTTTTCCGTCTCCTTTCTTTGTGTAAAAAATGTTTCCAAATTTCCATTCATAGGTTCTGCCATCAGTAGTTTTTAAGAGATTATCTACAGTGGCAAGAAAATATGTAAGTTTATTCATTGTATAGATGAAAAATGAAGCCGCAGCGGCGGCAGCAGCACAAGTAGTTAGTTTTTTCTTCCAGTTCATATATACACCTGCTTTCTTTCTGATCAATTAAAGTATTTTATAGTTCTTATTATACTACAGTCCTTTGCTCAAGAAAAGCAAAAAGAAAGAAGAAAATATTTTGAAAATGTTTCACGTGAAACATTAAGAGAAGTATGATAAAATGTCTAGTAATTTATATAAAAAGAATTATGTACTAAAAGTAAAACAGTGAAAGGAGAAAACAGTATGCAGCATAAAGGAACAATTAAAATAGAAACAGAACGATTGATTTTACGGGCATTAGAAAGTGAAGATGCAGAAAATATGTTTCAAAACTGGTCGAATGATCCAAAAGTTACAAAATTTTTAACTTGGCCAGCAAATAAAGAAATAAAAATGGCGGAAGATATATTAAAAATATGGAAAAGTCAATATGAAAAATCTGATTTTTATCAATGGGGAATTGTGCCAAAATCCTTTGGAGAAGTCATAGGTACCATATCTGTAGTAGAATTAGATGAAAGAGTAGAAAAAGTACAAATAGGATATTGTATAGGAAGAAAATGGTGGAGTCAGGGATATACAACTGAAGCATTTGCAGCGATCATTTCATTCTTATTTGAAGAGGTAGGCGTAAACAGAATAGAAGCAATGTATGATCTTAGAAATCCGGGGTCAGGTAAAGTAATGGAAAAGTGTGGTCTTCAATATGAAGGGACGTTACGACAGGCGGGATGGAGCAACAGTGGAATTGGAGATATGGCAATGCATAGTATTCTTGCATCTGAATATTTCAAAAAACACAGTGGTGCAGAAGAATAACTGATAATATGTTTCACGTGAAACATGAAAATTGTTTTATAAAAGAACAGTATTATAAGCGAAAGTTAAGTTAAATCTTTATGAAACATAGAAAAAAGTAAATAAAAAATGTTTCACGTGAAACATTCTATGGAATCTAAAGAAAAAAGATGCTATAATCATATAGTAACACACTTACGGCAAAAGTAGGTATGAAAGAAACAGGAGTATAGATATAGAAAGGTGACATCGTATGGGAAGAATAATAGCCGTTGCAAATCAGAAGGGCGGCGTAGGAAAAACAACTACATCCATTAATTTGTCTTCATGCCTTGCAGCAAAGGGGAAAAAAGTTTTGGCGATTGACATGGATCCACAGGGAAACATGACAAGTGGACTCGGAATAGATAAAGATGGTGTAGAAAAGACAGTTTATGATCTGATCATTGGACAGGCAACAATCGAGGAAGTACTCTGCAAGGAAGCATTAGAAAATTTGGATGTTCTTCCAACTAATATAGATTTATCGGGAGCAGAAATAGAATTAATCGGAGTGGAGAATAAAGAGTTTATTATTCGCGATGAGGTAAATAAAATTAGAGATAATTATGATTTTGTGATCATTGACTGTCCACCGTCACTGAGTATGTTGACAATCAATGCGATGACAACTGCAGATACTGTTCTCGTACCTATTCAGTGTGAGTACTATGCATTGGAAGGATTAAGTCAATTAATTCATACAATTGAACTTGTTAGAGAACGATTAAATCCATTATTAGAAATGGAAGGTGTTGTCTTTACTATGTATGATGCAAGAACAAATCTTTCATTACAAGTAGTGGAAAATGTGAAAGATAATCTTCAACAGAGAATTTACAAGACAATTATTCCTAGAAATATCCGTCTTGCAGAAGCGCCAAGCCACGGACTTCCAATCAATATATATGATCCGAAATCTACAGGAGCAGAGAGTTATATGCTTTTAGCAGATGAAGTGATTGCAAGAGAGGAGGAAGAGTAATCATGGCAGTAAAAAGAGGTGGTTTGGGAAAGGGATTGGATAGTCTGATTCCAGATCATAAACATGATAAGCTTCCAGAAAAAACTGTGCAATTGGAAAAAACTCCGGAAAAGAAGAAAGATTTTGAAATTCGAGAGAGCGGCGAACAGATGGTGAAGATTACGAAGGTTGAACCGAACCGTGAACAGCCGAGAAGAAATTTTGAAGAAGATTCACTTTTGGAACTTGCAGATTCTATTAAACAAATTGGAGTTTTGCAGCCGCTTATTGTGCAGAAGAAAAATGATTACTATGAAATCATTGCGGGAGAAAGAAGATGGAGAGCTGCAAAGATAGCTGGTTTGAAAGAAGTTCCGGTAATTGTAAAGGAATTTACCGATCAAGAAGTTGTAGAGATTGCATTGATTGAGAATATCCAAAGAGAAAATTTGAATCCTATTGAAGAAGCTATGGCTTTCAAAAAATTGCTTACAGAATTTCATTTAAAGCAGGATGAAGTAGCCGAAAGAGTTTCCAAGAGCCGAACAGCAGTAACAAACTCCATGCGGCTTCTGAAATTAAATGAAAAAGTTCAACAGATGATAGTCGATGATATGATTACAACTGGACATGCCAGAGCTTTGTTGGCAATTGAAGATCAGGAACAGCAATATGTGCTTGCAAACAAGATTTTTGATGAGAAATTAAGTGTTCGCGAAACAGAAAAACTCATTAAATCTTTAAAAGCTCCTAAAAAAGAGAAAGCAAAAAGAGAAGTTGAAAATGATTTCATTTATCGTGATTTGGAAGAAAAAATGAAATCTGTAATGGGAACGAAAGTACACGTTAATCAGAAACGTAACGGAAAAGGAAAAATTGAAATAGAATATTATTCACAAGATGATCTCGAACGTATATTTGAGATAGTAATGGGAATGAAATAGAGAACAATCAAGGAAGAACAATTAGATAAAAGGGAGTATGGTATATGGAAAGCAGGATGTTAGAAAGTATCGGACTTGATCCGGGGTATCTGTTTCTTGCAATGTTCATTATGATTGTTTTGTTGTTTCTCTTTACAGTCAGTGTGAATATGAAATATAATCGGTTGAAAAACAGCTATAATAGGTTTATGAAAGGAAAAGATGGAAAAACTTTGGAAGAAGAGATGAACCAGAAATTCCTCGAATTAGATCAGATAGCGGAAAAAACCGGAACTATTGAGAATGAATTAAAAGAAATTAGTCAACATTTGAAAGAACATTACCAGAAAGTAGGTATTGTGCGGTATAATGCATTTGATGGGATGGAGCATAAATTAAGTTTTGCGCTGACATTGCTAGATGGAGATGATAATGGTTTCATTTTAAATGTCATGCACACCCAGGAAAGATGCTATACTTATATGAAAGAAGTAATTAAAGGTCAGAGTTATATAGAATTGTGTGAAGAAGAGGAAGAATCTTTGGACAGAGCAATTTTTCAGGAAGCTTATGGCCTAGATTTTAAAGAATGAGATATAAAGGAGAAAAAACATGTTAGACATTAAATTTTTAAGAAGCAATCCAGACGTAGTAAAACAGAACATTAAAAATAAATTTCAGGATGAAAAACTTCCGTTGGTAGATGAAGTAATCGAATTAGATGTAGAAAACAGAAATATTAAGCAGGAAGTAGAAGCACTGCGGGCAAATAAG
>QFCE01002767.1_pt1 | contig 22099 bp, 29 predicted proteins | sample 5346091 | NCBI WGS metagenome assembly QFCE01 (sample SAMN09062252, study PRJNA434731) | Human gut metagenome, whole genome shotgun sequencing project. | isolation source: stool timepoint A chromium assembly | host: Homo sapiens | collected 2015 | reverse complement strand
TGTGGTTATACCATGCGAGTTCAAGTCTCGTTCCTCGCACCAATTTCAAAAACCGCATTGCAGGCTGATTTCGGCTTTGCAATGCGGTTTTTTCACACTTTTCCAGTTATTGAAATTTATATAAAAATACCCGTTTTTACCGTTACTCTGCAGAGTAATGCAGAGTAAAATGGAGGTGCAATGTGGCTGCTGGACGATTTATAATTATTGCAAAAGATGAATATGGAATCCCATACAACTTTATGGTATTGGCTTACACTGAAGAAACAGCGCGAGAAGTGTTTGCTGAAGCTAATACTGGAAAGATAATCGAGTATTGCTATCCTATGCCGAGCAATATTACATATAGCACGGTAAAACAAATTACACCTGATGTGTTTGAAGTTCGATAGGTGGCGTTATCGCGCGCTAGGACCATATTTTACCTCATTGCATTCTTGTCTTCTTGGCATCGTTGATGAACTGTATAAATTTAACGGAATTTTAGCTGACAAAACCATACTATTGTGGTATTGTATCCTCATAGCCGCGCTCCCCACTTCGCGCGGCACCTTGCCGCCCTTATCCGCTATCCACGGATAGGGCGGACCTCTTTTGTGTAAAAAGTGTTTTTGTGTTATACTTATAGAGGGAGAAGCACTAAATATAGTATTTTGTCAATGGGTAAAATGTAAAAAAATAACGCGAATTTACAGAAAATTGTTGAACTTTTCAAGCGACTGACATATAATATGTTGTACCGAGGTAAACATCGGTAAGATTATGTGAACTCATACTAACCCAAGAAAGGAATAGGTGAACATCATGACATCAGGAAGGTCTAATATGGTGTATATTGCTGGTCAAAGAAAGAACCCGGAGAAACCTATTCCGGTTATTTCAAAAGAACGAATCCGAGAAGCACAGGCGTTTGCAGATAAATTGAAAAAGAGCAAATGATTGATGCGTGCTGGGAAAAATTCACAAATAAACTTGCAGGGTTGGCTTTCAGATTTGAGGTCAACCCTCTTTCTTGTGGAAATCCGGAACACTTTGCAGAGTATATCCGATTTTGCGCGATTTCAGATAACAAAGCGGGTCGGTCTGTAACCCATGTTCTTTTGAATAAAGAAAAGGAAGTTATTGTTGGCTACATCAGTTTGAAAGCATCATCTTTGCTTACGGAGATTGAGGTGCGTGGAAAGCAAGTCTGGACTGGTGAGCCTGCTTTAGAGATTGCGGAACTTGCTGTACATAAAAACTATGAAAGGCAGGGCGTTGGCCGAGCCTTAATAGATATTGCTATCACAGTTGCAACACAAACAAACGACATCATATTGGGCATTCGACATTTGGTGCTAGCTGCGGATCCTAAAGCCGTCCCATTTTATGAACGTATGGGATTTTCCCCGATTAGAGATTACTTTCATATACCACAAGACGCTGCAAATGCTAAATGCGTTCCAATGTTTATGCAGCTATATTAAATCAAAAAAGCCCCCGGCCAGGAGAAATCCTGAACCGGGGGCTTTCGTCATATACTATTCGGTTTTTGCCGCGCCCAGCGCCTGCAACTTCTTTACGAGGTCGCTCACATAATTCGCGCCTCGACTGGCAAAAACGCCCGTAAGCGCAATGCCAATCCATGCCACATTAAAATTCACGCCCAGCGCGGCGTAGAAGTCCGCTCCAACACCAAAGCATAGCAGCACGCCAAGCGCAACGGCCCCCGCCTGCGTGGCGGCGGTTTTCCACTGCTTTTCGATGATCGCTTTGCCGAAGGTCTTGGCGTATTCGATCAGAGCCTCCACCGTTACGGCCATCATAAGTACAAGTACGATCATGTTCATGTTATTTACCCTCCATCCATTTTTCCAGGTCGCTGATACGGTGATTGGCGACCTTGATTTGTTCCTCAAGGACAGGTACGCGCCGGGCAAAGTCGTTGTGCTCCCGCACCTCCCGCGTCAGCTCGTCCAGCTTTGTGTCCGTCACGGCCTGCGCTGTGGTAATCTTGTTCTCTGTTCGCCGGGCGGCCGCCGTATTGGTAATTACCACGCCCACCAGAGACAGCAAGCCCGTGATAAGCGCGACGATGATGCTCTCCATCGTTCCTACACCCCCAACGCAGTTTTGGCCGATTCGATGCGTTGCAGGTACGCACCCGCCTGCTGCTCGGCTTTCTGTGCGCGCTGTGTGGCTGTGTCGCGCTCTTTTGTGAGCTGTTCGACCTGCGCTTCAAGCTCGGATGTATCGTCGCCCGAGCCTCCCTGCGCCACGCAGGCCGCGAACGCGTCACCCGGGGAGAGCTTCACAAGCTGGCAACGGTCGGCCAGCACCACGGCGTAACACTGCACCCCCGCCACGAAGATGCGCACCCAGCTGTATCCGCCGGAGCTGCCCACCTCGGCCTGCACCGGGTAGCATGTCCCCTCGATCAGCTTGCCTCCGTTATAGGACTTGTCCACCGCATTCACATCAGGCGCGGTGAACACCTCACATTTGCCGCTCGTCACTTTCAGAAACTTCATGTCGCTTTCCTCCTTGTCCGTTGCATCCGTATAAGTTCCAACCGCATTCCGCACGCCTGCATAACTTGCCGGGTCTACTGGGGTGCCATAGGCGTTGCGCACTTCAAAATGCGTGTGCGCGCCGAAGCTGTACCCGGTATTGCCCATCGTGCCCAGCGCCGTTCCCGCCTGCACACGCTGGCCGGCTCGCACCAGCAAGCTGCCGGCTGCCAAATGGCAGTAGTAATACTTGCGCCCGTCATTGCCGTCAATGCGCACATAATAGCCCCACTGCCACGTCAGACCGCCCGCGCTTTTGGACACGACGCCCGCAAAGCCCACCGTGCCACCGCGCACGGCATAAACCATTCGGTCATCGTCCCCCACAATGTCGATGCCGTTGTGCTCCGGCCGGGCTGCCAGTCGAAAGCCAGACGTCACCCGGTTCCTGCCTTTGAAAATCATCATGCGCTTTCCGCCTCCCCGGTGATCTCTTTGTACTGTGCCTCCGTGATAACTCCTTTGATGACGGCCTGCCGCACCTGCGCGGCGCTCCACAGGCCCATGGCGCACCACTTTTTAATGTTGTCGTACATGCTTAACCCTCCAGCATCGTGTCCGTTATCATGGCCGTGTAGGTAATCTGCGCCTCCACACGGTCAAGCTGTGTCGGCTCCGGCGCGGGCCGCGCAGCAATCTCTGCCGCCTTCTCCGCCTCTGTGCGTAGGGCTGGCGTACCGTCTGCCAACTTGTAGTTCGCGCAGCCATCCGTTCCGTACAATGGTAGCGGGAAATAGTTTCCTTGGGCGTGATGGTATTTGTCGCCATACCCTTCATCAATAGCCGTCCAGCCCGCCGTGTCAGCCATAAACGCGATGCTGTTTACCTCTACAATTCGTCCCGTTTCATCTGCTCGCACATATACTGTATACTTTTCATCCATTGTTTTCCCTCCTCTATAGGTCCGCAGACAAATCAAAATAACCTAACATCGACGCTGCGGCCGCATTTTGCCCTTGCTCAGTTATTTTTGTTTCTACTGTAAAGGCCATTGGCTGGGCATCTAAGGCGTTAATTGTGCAACCAAAAGTATATGGCGTACTATGAGCCGAAATTGTTGGCTTAATTCGCATAACTTGTAGTGTAGACTGAGAAAAACGATAGAGCATATCTTTCAATGTAGGATAGATTCTCCAGTCCGCATGAACACGTTGAAAATACCGCAAACACTCCGCCAGCTCCGCCCCGTATCCCTTCGGCACATACGGCGTGGCCACGCTGCCTTTTTCAAGTTTTACCCAATTGATTTTTACCGATTTGTTTTCTTTCAAAAAAACGATTACGTGGCATACATTCTCTTTGATGCAACCGATTTTCACTCCGCCCCAATCCTGCTCTATCACATATGGCAAATCGGAAACGGACGTGTCTATTTTCAATTCCAATTTAGCCGTACCATTCAAAATACCACTTTCGGTAGAAATAGACGCAGTAACGGTATCGCCAATTTTTATTTTTTCAAGCGGGATAATTTGTCGTAGTTGTGAGCCATATGTGTGAGAACTCCCTGCAGAGGTCACAGTTTGTGAAGCAAGTGTGTACTTTGCTTCAACCAGTTGCCACCGATCAGGCCCGTATCCAATGCCGGTTAGATAGTCGTAAACAGCTTCGCTCCTCTGGTTCACCGGATTCGTGAAATCGCTGTTGTCCAGCAGGTTCGGATACACCGCACCGTTCACCAGCTTATTCACCTGGTTGATATCCTCCGCGCCCCAGGTATCGCCGACCTGCTGATATTGGGTAATATCTTCAACGGATGACGAACCATCGGAATTGGCCGTAATTTTATACTTGCGGCCCCCGGACGGCGGGATATAATCTTTGTAATCTGTTTTCAACGCCATCAGAATGCACTTCCTTTCAGTTCAAATGCCAGCTTCGGCCGGCACGCAGCCTGCCGTTCAAATTGCTCAAAAAGCAGCAGGCATGTGTTCTCGATGCGGTTCCAGTCGTCGGCCCCAGGCGGCGGCTGGTTGCCGCGCCACTGCTTCACAGGCAGCATGTCGGGCGGCCGGAACGTATTCGCGGCAATGGCCTCCAGGTTCGCGTCCAGTGCGTCGATGGTGGAGGCATATCCATAGCTCTCCACCGTTACAGCCGCCATGCCCCGCAGGGTAAAACCGCCATACAGAAAATACGCATACTCCCGCAGGTATTCGATATTTTGCTTGATGCGGTCGTAGTCCTCTACATTGAAGAAGTCTCCCGTATATTCCTCCTCAGAATCGTACTGAATCGTCCATGCGGTGTAGGGCGTCAACATGCGGTGCGTGAGCGTCACCTCAAGCTCACCGCCCGTCATGACGGTGAGCGGGCCCGCGGCGTTGTCGAAGTCCAGAGGGTCTGTGGCGTAGGTTTCGGGGGTAGCGAGCTGGTAAGCAATCTGTACAGGCGTGCCTGCTGCTTTTTGGGCGGCTAAATAAGCTTTAAAGGCGTGGATATAAGTACCGGAATCGCCCGCAACAAAGCCATACTCAAGCAAGGGATCGCGCAACCAGACAGCAACGAGCAATCTGTTGTCGTAAATAGAGATCGATTCTTCATTAACCGATGACGCAGAGCTTATATGAGAACAAATCGCATCCGTACCTTTTGGAGATGACAGTACATTACTGATATTGAATTGCTGGACTTTTTGAGAAGCATCTATATTTCCGAGCGTCATGTATTCCGTCCCATCCAGCTCCACAAAGCCCACATTGTACGTCACAACGAGCTTTTCGGTACCTTCATATTCTTGTCGGGTAACACACACATCCCGCACATCTCCCACACGCCGCAGCGGGCGCTGGATGGGGAGCTGCGTCACGCTGCCTTGATAGGGTTCGTAGGGCAGCGGCTCAGTTCCAACATTCAGCATTATCGGTGCATTGGGGTCTGTCACACGTTCTTCAAGGACTGTAAACATAATATAGTCTGCATCATTCGGGACTGTAAAAGTGTAAAAGTTAAATATTTGACTTAAAGTCTTACCTTTCTTGTTTTTGAAATGTAGGTTGCCCCTAAATAACACACCGGAACTTGATAGTCTATATGTCGTGTTTTTCATTACTGGAATTGGCGTGTCGGTTGAATAATAGTTGGATTTATCATATGAGGTAAATCTCTTTACATCAACGACTTTATCAGCGACAAGTTTGGCACTGAATAAGTTATTTCCGCCCACAAATACGCTATCTACCCCCGTGAGCGCCACAGGAGCCTCAGTTGTGCCGCCCTGTGCGTTCTCGCCGTAGGCTGTGATGGACGCGATCTCCCAGTTCTGCCCGTCCGCTATTTGCACCGTGCTCCCGTACAGTTCTTTTGTTTTAATCGGCGGCTGCTTCATTCACGCCACGCTCCTTCCGTATCGTCATCGTCCCGCGAAACGCGCCGCTGAAGCGCGTCTCGATGCTCTCAACAACGCCCCATGTGCCATCCTCCAGCGGCAGCACGTCCAGCACGTCATACTGCGGGTCGCCGCGTGTCTCCAGCGTTGTCACCACCCGGGCCGCGTAATATTCCCGGATCTGGTTCAGAAACCCGGGCCAGTTTGCGTCCACCCAGTGCACGAGCACCGGGTTCTCCCAGTCGAACGTCTCCCCGCGCGGATTCGCATCCAGCCTGCGTTCCAGTGTCGTCAGGTTGTACCCGTTGCTCCAGATGGAAAACTCTACGTCATGCACCGTGGATGCGGTAAACTTCACATAGGACACATACCCGTAGTGCCTCGCCTCCGCCGTTACGCCGGTATCACCGGTGCGCAGCTGCGGCGATATCGCCAGATCATGCTCGATGCGGTTCCACTGCCCGTCCGACGGCAGCTTTCCCGAATAGATCTCCCTGCGCTGTGCGTCCGAGGCCGCCGTTGAAAAATAGGACACCAGCGGGACATATGCCGTGATGTCTTTCAGCAGCGGCTTCATCTCGTATTTCGGGTCGCCGTATGCCTCGGCCCTCATATCCACACCGTTGAGCCGCCACGTCAGCAGCCGCGCCCTCCGGTTCGGCGCGCATTTTCCGAACGTTATCTGCCAGGAACACGCAGGCACGGCCGGGAACTCAAACGTTTCCGTATGAGCTGATGGCGTATATTCCTGCGGCTGTGCCCAGGCTTCTCCCGCCCTGCGGGAATACACATATATTTTTTCCGGCAGCGGGCCGGGACCAAAGGTCACTGTCACGCTGCCGGCGCAGTTGTCCGTCTCTTCAATGTTGTTTGCATCCCGTCCTATGTATCCGAACGCGGCCGTTTTCCCCTCTGGGAACGCCCCGGACGCATCAGCAACGTCCTCCCATACCCATTCGCCCGGCAGATAGCCTCCGCTGTCCGGTACCATCCGCTGCGTCCCGTCCAGCCGCATGAAGTCCTGCTCGAACGTGGCGTATTCCGCGCCCGGCGCCCCTGTCAGCGCGTTGCTCGAAAACGCCGCATGCTCCGACAAATGCGCGGGCGCGGAAAAGGTCAGCGGCGCTAGCGTGATCCCTGCTCCGGGCGCCTTCGTCACGATGGCGCCGTCCCTTGCTTCGCTCAGTGCTGCAAGGTTGCTGTTGGCGAGCAGCTGTACCGCCTCGGCGTGTGTTGCGACAGGCAGCGGGAGCATCCAGCGCGTCACGGATTTGCCAAGACGGTAAGAGTACCCGCCTGCATCGGCCAGTACCTTCTCCAACTCCTCCCGTCCCTGGACATACGGCGTTTTACCGCCGTCGCCAAACACGCTTTTTTCATACGTCGTCTTTCCCATCCGCTCAAACAGCGCAAAGGCCGTGAAAGAGGCGCGGATGCCGTCCACCTTCCAGCTGTCCAGATACCACGGGTGCGTCGGCACCCACTCCACACGGCCGTCCTCCAGCGTCTGCCCGTAGAACAGCGCAACGTCCTGCCCCTCCGCAAGAAAACGCTGCAGCGCCGTGCTGCCCTCCACAGAGAAGCGCCCCTCCTCGTTGTACAGCGTAAAGGACAGCGACGCCGTAGGCAGCGAGAGGGAAAGCGGCGAGGCCGTGTGCTTCTCGGCCAGTTCGATGATCTCATCGTTTCCGAACGTATAGCCCACGCCATACCGCAATTCGTTCAGCCGCGCACGGGTGTACGGCGCGCGCATCCTGTCGAAGCTTATTTCCAGCGCGTCCACATCCTCCAGCAGGAACTCCCCGCGGTAATACGGCTCCAGCGCGTCCGTTACAACGAATGTGTCCGCAAGCGCGCCGGCCGTATAGGCCCGCACCGTGATCTGCGCGGGCACGCAGTCCCCAAAATCCAGCGTCAGGCCTGCCATGGAATGCACCGTACCAAACGCCACGCTTACCACCGGAGGCGATGCAAAAACGCCGTCCGCGCCGCACAGCGACGCGCTCACAAAGCCCTGCGCCGCAAGCTCCGCGCCGCTCTCCGGCAGCAGCCGCTGCGTGCCGTCCAGCCGCATGCGGTCCCCCTCAAAGGTTGCATAACTCACGCGCACCGGGCTTTCTCCGCCATCCAGCACCGAAGCGTCCGAGTACCATGTGCCCGGCGGTACCGTTACCGCGGCGTCCCCCGGCGCGCTGGCATCGAAAATGCCGAACTGCAGCCGCACATATCCCTGGTCGCGCACCTGCCGGCGCATCGCGTGCCGGTATGCCGCAGATACTGGATACATCCTTCCGCCTCCTTTTACACCTGGATCAGATTCGCCTTGACGCTTTTCCATGCACCCGGAAGCCACCGTGCGGCGTCGATACGGACGGGCGTACCGCTCCGGTCCCCCACATACATGTCCATGTATACGAAATCATTCACACGGGGGTCGAACACACGAAAGGTGTTGATGAACTTCCCGCCGCGCTTGCGGTCGAACAGGGAAAGCAGTGTTTGCATCTCCGACGGTGTCAGCATACCGAACGAGACCTCGATTTTGAGCTTGTCGTCGCCCACCACCTGCCCTATGAAATCGCCGTTCCCATTGCGTGCGCCGTCCACCATTGTGGAGATCGTAACGCCGCAGCTCCCGAGCTCAGGAGGCGGCAGAGCAATGCCGCCCGCTGTTTCGATCCATGCCAAATATACCGCCTCCTTATAACAATGCAGGGTTTCCCACAACGCGCCGTCCGCGCGCCTGCTTTCCCCGCTCGTAGCTTCGATAAATGGTGTCGTCCCCGATGGTGATGCTTTCGTCTTTTTCCAGCAGCGCCCGAAGAATTTCCAGCATCTGCCCCAGCAGCGCCAGCAGCTCCGCGCCGTTCAGCCCCCCTGCCATTCCAGCGGCGACGGCCTCCGCGATCTTGCTCTCCGGCGCCACGATCTCGCCCTCGCGCTTGTTGTCGCCGATAAGGGCAAGCTGCGGCGTATTGGCTGCCACATACCCGCCCTGTGCCAGGTGCGGGATCTGCGGCGGCGTTACCTGCGGCGAGATATCAAATCCGAGCTTTCCGGCCACACTGCTCACGGCCCGCAAAATCGCGTTGATGCCCGCACAGATGCCCGCTATCATGCCGTTCACGATGTCAATGATCCCGTTCACCGTGTTCCGGATGGCATTTTTGATGCCGTCCCACACTTTTACGACTGTGTTCTGCACCGCTTCCCAGGCGCCGTCCCAATCCCCGCGAAACACTGCGGTGAAAAATTGCAGCAGCCCGCGGAATAGAGTGATGGCGATGTTTATACTGTCGCCGATGCGCTGCACAACGTACTTTACCACATTGACAACGCCCTCGAAGATTTTCTCCCAGTATGGCCCGAACACTTGAACGATCCAGTTGATAAAAGGCAGAAGAACCTCATTCCACCAGGTAAGGATGTACTGGATGATATCCGCTGCCATGCCCACAAAGTTATCCCACAGCGGTTTGAGCGTTTGGTCCCAAAGCTCCGTGCCTTTTTCAATGCAGTACTGCAGGAACGGCTTCACCGCGGTATCCCACAGGCTTTGAAGGATATCCAATATCCAGTTGAACGCCTCTACCACGCCGTCGCAGATCGGCTCTCCGTACTGCTCCCAGGTGGCTTTGATACCGTCCATCAGGCCGGTCCAGATATGCTTTACAAGGTTCAGCGCGGGGAGCAATACACTGTTGACCGCATCTGTCACGATACCGCACGCCCACACAAAGAAATCAGTAAACATCTGCAGCTTCGCGCTGATCACATCGCCCGTAATGGGAGCGAACGCCTCGGAAAAGGCATTCGCCACGCTGGGCGCGAAATCCGTCAGCAGATAATCGCCCAGCGGTTTCAGTCCGGTATCCCACAGGTTTTGCGCAGCGGCCTGCACCCGCGGCCATACCTCCACGGCCTTGCCTTGTATCTGGTCCCATGCAGCGCTCCACGCGGCAATGGAAGGCGCCATAAGCTCTTTGAAACGCGCCCAAAACGCCTCCAAAGGCTTCATCAGCCCGGTCATTTCCTCGCCGGTATCTGCGATTGCAGCGGAGGCCCCACCGCCACCGCCGCTCCCGCCCGGATCAACGACGTTCAGCTCGTCAATGCCAAGCGTGGCGTTTGCCTTTTTGGCAGCGCCGCCCGCCGCGCTGCTCACGCTTTGGAGCTTTTTGCCCGCGGCCTCCGCCTGCGCAAAGGTCTGCCCGAAAATCGAAGCGATAAAAGCGGCCACGGCGCGCGTGGCGTTCGCAAGCCCCTGTATCAGGGCCGTCAGGGCCGGAAGGACGGCGTCGAGAATGGGGGCAAACGCTGTGCGGAGATTGCTTTTGACGCCCTCCAATGCGGCGCTGAACTCCTTGCTCTGCCCGGCCGCGCCGGACATCAGGCTTTTCATTGCCCGGAAAAACGCGTACAGCCCCGCCGTAAGGAAGGTCGCCTTCATGGTGCTGCCGACGGTTTTGAACAGGCCGCGTATGCCCTTTGTGGCTTTCTGCCACTGCTTCTCGCTCTCCCTTGCGGCCTGCGCCTGCGCCCGTTTTTCCGCCGCTGCGGCGCGTTCAGCGGACGCAGTCTTTTTTGCTTCTGCCCGCTCTGCTGCGGCAACAGCACGCTGCCGCGCACGTTCCTCCGCCGCGGCTGCTTTGGCTTCGGCCGCCTCCTGCTTGGCCTTGGAGCGTTCTGCCGCTGCCGCCATTTTTTCCTGCGCGCGCTGCTGCGCCTGCGCGGCTTTCGCCGAGGCCGCCTCTGTCTCAATGCGCAAAACTTCCTGTGCCTGAAGAAGCTTCTGGCTGACAGCCTCCTGCTGTGCGGTCAGGGCATTGAACGCTTTGTCGTTCCCCAAAAACTGATCGGCCGCGCGTCCGGGGTCTTTCAGCCCTTTGAACATTCCTTTGGCGCTCTGCCGCATGCCGTCCATCTTACTGCCCAGGCTGTCAAACTGGCTTTCCAACTCGCGCACCTTGACGCGCGCTTTCTCCAGTGTCTTGTTGTATCCCCCGCTGAAAGCGCGCTGCATGGCGTCGCCGGAGGCTTTTCCGGCGGCCTCGAACCCCTTCTGTGCCTGTGCGGCTGCCTGGCTTGTGATATCCCGTATCTGCTGCGCCACCGTGTTGCGCACAACAAAGTCAAGATATACGCTGCCTACGCCTGTGCCCTCCGGCATATCACCCACCTCCAAACATCTTCGCCATCATGCGCTCCAGTGCATCCATTTCACTTCGCACCCCCGCCGCGCCCATGCGCATCACATCCCTCTTTGCGCGGAACGCCGCCCACTCCGTACGCAGCTGTTTCTGCCATTGCGGCATATTGCGCACAAGGCTCGCGTCGCTCTCGCTGCGCACCGCAACCACGCGCCCCAGCGGCGTGTCATCCATCAGGCCGCCGACGAGCTTTACCCATTCGGCCCAGCCCAGCTCTCCCTGCGCAGCCGGCAGGATGCCGTACTGTTTGGCGATGCTCTGCTCGATCAGCACGGCGTCATAGTCCAGGTCATACCACTCGTCAGCCTTTTTCTGTCTGAAATCGGGCCTTGTCCGGTTCGTCCTCCTGCCCGGTCACTGCGTTCATCACAAGCTCAAACAGCCGCTGATAAGCCGGGAACGGCATGTCCATCCGGTCGATTTCAACCGCGTTTTCATCGCCCAGCGCAAGCTTCAGCGCCTCGTCGATGCGTTCGCCCATCGGCACACTTTCGTCATCCGCCAGCGCAAGGATCTTTTTCACGGTTTTCTGTCGGCTGTCTACCGGATACACCTTTTCACCGATGCGGATCTCCGGCGTCTCGGTCAGCAGCTTACCGTCCAGCGTGTACAATTTTCCCATGTCGTTTTCTCCTCTCATTTCAAAGAAAGCCCCCGCCCAAAAGAGCGGGGGCCTATGCATGTCAGGCGCCGGCAGCGGGGGTAAACGTCGGCTTGCCGTTGGACATTACGTCAAATTCCAATCCCGCAACATTGCGGCTCTCGCCGCCGCCCGGATTGGTCACGCTCAGCACACAGGGGAAAGCCAGCTTCGCACCGCTGGGGAACTCCCATTCGAAATGCGCTTCGCAGTCGGAACCTGTTCCCCAGGCACTGGCCTCGACAAAATCGTTGCCCGGGTCTCCGATGCAGCGTTTGCCGGACAGGCTGATGGTCAGGGCCTTGCCCGTCACCATCCGTTTCAGCCATCCCTCCTGCTCCATCGGGCTCCATTCCTCCACATTCCCGTCGATGGATACGCTGAAGTTTTCCATCTCGGCAATGGTGTTCAGGCTTTCGGCAGAGGCACCGATCTTGAATTTGTTTTCAAATACGGGATATACGCCCGTCTTTGCCGCCATACTCTCACTCCTTCATGTAAGTCATTTTCAGGTTTATCACGAACTCGCACACACCCCCGTCGTCCTTCCCCACAGGCACGGGCCCGCCGCCGGGCTCCACGGCGCACACGGTGCAGCCGTCCATGTCGAAGGCCCCGCGGGCATAAAACAAAGCGTATACCGCATCAGCTTTGGCCTGTGCGGACCGCATGTTCCTGCCCCAATGCACCAGCACCGTGGCATAAAACTCGCCGGCGCGGGTCTGTTCTGCTCCACCCAGGCACACGCGCTGCGCAGCCGGCGGTTTCCCGGGATATACGCCGATGTATTTCTCCGTATTCCCGTCGATGCCGCCTAACTGGATGCCCTCGCCCACGTCGGTATTCGCTTTGATGTAGTTTTTCAACCTTTCCAGCATCATGGTATTTTCTCCTTCATCCGCGCCGCAAAAGTGTCGGGGATAAATCTTTCTTTTGCCCCGCCCGCTTCATAAGGCCCGTACCAGGCGGCCCCGGCGTTTGGGTTCTTCCCGCGCTGGAAATTGTACTCGGGATGAAAATACAGCCGCCGGGCCTGCGGGCCGTCCGTCTGGAGCACCGTATGGCTTTCGTCCGCCGCGTCAAACTGCTCCGTGTGCAGGCTGCCCTGCATCGCGCCTGTGTGAAACGGCATTGTCTGGCTGCTCACAAGGTCGGTCTTTACCGCTTCCACCGTCTCCAGCGCCGCGGCCTTCGCCGCCCCGTCCAGCCGGGCCAGCGCCGCCTCATCCAGCTTGATCTCGACCATACTACATCAGCTCCAAACGGGTATAGTTCACCGTGCCGTCCGGGTTGCGCGCACGGTCTGCCGCGTGAATGGTAAGCCGTGCGCCCAGCACGTCAGCCCATCCGGTCAAATGCACAAGTTCCGGCGCAATATCGCCCGGGAAAAGCGCGGACGCCGTGTATCGTACAGCCTGGCGCCGCTCGTCCACGCTCCATCCGCCTTTGCCGTTGTAATTGCACATTGTTTCCACCACCACAGCCACCCTCGGCGCACCGTCCTCGTCGTTTCCGTTTGTCAGCGTTACGGCAATCGGCACCCTGCACACCGCCGGCGGCACAAGCTCCGGCCACTTCATTGCTGCACCCCCAAAAACGTAAGCCCCGTCTGGCGCAGCAGGCTCATCACATGAGCGGGCGCTTTCACGCCGCCGCGCTCCACGATGCCCGCACCGTCAAACTGCATGGCCACGCCGTTGATGCTGTAAGAGGAAAACGGGCTCGCCAGCAGCTCGGCATATACAGACCGGAACTCCGCCTGTTCGCACACGGCGCGCTTCACCAGCTCCTGCTGAAACGCCGTCAGGCGGTCGAATCCCACCGCGACGATACGGTCAAAGGTCAGCCCGTCGATGTCACGGCTGGCAGCGTCCAACGCTGCGTCCTGCTCCTCCGGCGGCACTGTGCCGCCCGGGCAATATTTTGCGTAGTCCTCGCTGCTGGCGTATTGCATCCGTTATTCCTCCTTTGAAGCTTTGCCTTTGCGGGTCTTTGCCGGCTCCGGTTTAGGCTCAGGCTCCGGCTCTGGTTCAGGTGTACAAATTGCCCACATCGGGTCGCGCGCCAGCATCGCGGCCACGCTCTCCTGCGCAGGCTGGAGCAGCACGCCGGTGCTCCGGTTCACATACTTCTCCATGCGGTCCGCCCCTCTCTTACGCCGTGGTGGACGTCTGCAGTTTGAAGATCAGGTCCGGCGTCAGCGCCTTGGTGCCGTAGTCATAGAACAGGCTTACGGCGTAATCGTTGGACAGCTGAATTTTTTCCGGGTCGCCGTACTGGTTCACCACAACGGGCTGTGCCACAGCGCCGCGCACCATCAGCAGCGCGTCAGTCACAGTGGTCTTTGTTTTGCTTTCCTCCACCGTTTCGGTGGTCACGGGCATGCGCGTGCAGCTGTATACGCGCACACCGTGGTACATCCCGAACTCCTCACCGGCCGTATCCACATTGGGATTGCTCTGTGTGTCCAGGAACGTGCGCAGCAGGCCGTACTTGGCCGGTGTCAGCACAAGGTCCATCATGCTGCGGTCCACGCCGTCCACATAGTCGTTGTGCACGGTTTCCAGGGTCTGGATCATGCTCTCTACAATTTCCTGAATGGCCGTAACGCCGCTGGCTGGAGAAAAAGCCGTTCCATCTGCTGCCGCCTGTGCGAAAAATGCACGGTCAAGCTCCGCGCTCATGCTCACCACATGATTGTCGGCCCGGCGCTGCATGACGCCCGCCACGCCAAATGTGTCAAGGTCGAATTTCGCAACCTCTTCCACGATCTCCTTGTGCTGGTTCAGGTTCACCGTGGTGGGCGGAGCGGTCACCTTATCGCCCTTGGCTGCCGTGCGTGCGGTGCCGTAGGCCTTGGACGCGCTGTTCACAAAGCGCTTGAACTCCACGCTGCCGGCGGCGGGGTTCCCCGTGTATAGCTGGCTTTTCAGCGTGGTGGAAAGCGTGCTTTTCTGCACGTTCTCAATGACGCGGCCGTAAATCTCGGCCAAAGTCGCCGGGGTGCTGGCGCCTGCCAGCAGGCTGATTGCATTTGTTCTTGCCATAACTTCAAATCATCCTTTCGCTTACAAAATCACCGTGCCCGTAGGCAGGGCACGCTTGCCCGCGCCGTCTTTTCCATCGGCGCCGGTCGTATCCACCCCAACCTTGAAGCCGTTCTTCGCGGCTTCCTTTTTCTGGGGCTTCCATTCCGGATGGCGCTTGAGCACTTCTTTCAAAGCGTCGCGCACGCCCTCCTCATCCGCCTCTCCGGCCTTTTCGGCCTGCATCACAGCGAGGCAGACGGCGTCCTCCACCGCGCCGGGGACGATCCCCTCACGATAAGCGTCCAGCTGCGCCCGGGCAATCAGCAGTTCGCGGTCCTTTTCCGCCAGAGCCGCAGCGTCCACGCCTGGCTGCGCGCTCTGTGCCTCAGGCTGTGCCGCACTGCCTTCCGCCGCCGGAGCGCCGGATGCCTGCGTTCCCAGCGAAGCTTTTGCCAGCTTTTTTCGCTCCCGCGCCAGCCGTTTTTCAATCAGTGCATCCAGTTCCTCCTGTGTTTTGGGCAGGCCGCTGTCCTGCTCGGCCGCAGGCTGCTGGCTGCTCTCCTCGGCAGCCGCAGGCTGCTGGACAGCCTTGTTTTCATCGTCCTTGTTCATGGCTTTTTCCCTCCGTTTATAGCCTGTCGGCTTATTTCCGCCGGGTGCTTTTTATGCCGTCACCGCGTTTTGGGCATAACAAAAGGCCCGCCGCCGAAGCGTGGGCCTTGTGCTATTGAATTTTGGCATGAAAAAACCACCGCCCGTGAGGTGGTGGTTTAGTCTCAGCGCTTCCCTATGAGGGAGCGGCCTTAGCTCTTGATAATGAATTGGTTAAGCTCACGAAGTGTCATATCCAGAGGCTCAATGCCTTTTTCCTTACAGAACTTCGCAATAGCTCTCAAATCATAGTGAATGTCACTGGGATGTGGATCCACATATCCACCTGCTTTCTCAGCAGCTTCCTCTAAAGCATCCCAATCCTTGCGTTCCTGCTCAGTCATGCCGTTCAAACCTCCTCCAGCGAATATTTTTCGATTAATTTAAAAGCGCTCTCCTCGTCCACATACATACGGTATTGATGCGGGCGTCCAAGCAAACGGGCGTTCAGAAGATTTTCATAATGGTGAACTAATTCAATATTTTTGGCGTCGAGAAAGAAAAAGCAAGAATGCCCCAAATCGTACGACCGCCTCGCTGCAATCGCGAATAGATGACCGCCAACACCGGCATATTTTTTATTATGCCCAAGATTCTGCGGCGAGCTTTCCGCGAGATTGACGTAAACCGCGCTATCGTGTGGCATGTCGCTGATTGCAATCAAGCCCTGAATTTCCTCGTCTCCAGCCAGCGTTAATTTGTAAATTTCGCACCCATTCAAATCCGACGCTGTCCAGTCGAATTTCCAGCCTTTCAGCCCCGCTAAATCATCGGCAGATGCCAACGAATAAGCAGTTTCCAGAATTTCACCTGTCCGCGCATCCTCAAGGCATGGCGTAAACTTATCAATTTCTATGTCCACACCATCACCCCGCGAATTTATTATACCATTTTTTGAAGCAGAAGTAAATGAACCTGTCCCATCATACCGCTCTCTCCAGTAATCCCGCCGCAGAACGTCCCCGTGTTCGTCCACGAACTCGCGCACATCCTTCTGCGCGGCCCGCACGGCCCGGCGGTATCCGGCCGCCTTTTCCGGCTCCAGCGTGCCTTCTGCCAGCCGCTTGTATTTGCGCACCCGGCGCTCCAGCTCCCGCTGCCTTGCCTCCAGCCTCGCCGTGCGTTCCACCGCGGCCCTGTCCATTGGTTCGGGCCTCACGCTCACGCCCTCTACCCATGTTGTCAAATGGTGGCGGCAGTTGGGGTGGAACAGCCCGGCCCGCACCGCCACGCTCAGCAGCGGATAGCTGCGGCCGTTTCGGCTGTACCCATATGTGCCGCCGAAGTTCCTGCCGCCGCCACGGTATGGCTGCCACACGTCGTCGATGTATACGAGCCCCTGCCAGGGCAGGCATGTCTCACTGCATCCGCCGTACTGGCTCACCAGCACCGTGTCGATGTTCATGCGTTCGCGCAGCTGCGCCTCGCCCAGCAGCATCGCCCGGGTGCTGTTCGTCCGCAGCGCCATTTCAGCATAGGACGCAATGTTCACCATCCGGCCGTTCTTGTACCGCACGCAGTTGATGCCCTGCGCCAGAAAATCCTTTGTTGCAAGGTCCGTGGCCTGCTGCACCGTCATGCCGCCCGCATCCAGCGCCGCAGCTGCACGAAGAATTGTTTTGCGGTACACATCGTCCATATACCGCAGCGCCGCGCGCTCCACCCTGGCCTCGCTGTGCGCGATCCCATCGATCAGCGCATCCAGCTTGCGGGCATTGACGCCGAAAAAAGCACCGGCGCTGCCGTCCGCCTCCGCAAACTGCCGGCGCATCAACGCGCGTGTCTCCGCATCGATCTGGTCGGAATATTCAGCCATGATCGACTTGTTTTCACGCCGGAAACGCTGCAGGCTGTGCAGCTTCTCGGCCTGCCATGCGGGCCAGTCGAAACCCTCGTCCTTTTCCTCGGCTTTATGCCGCGCAAGGTTGCGTTTGAGAGATGCAATCAGCCGAAGCTCCAGGTCCTCAAACAGTGCGGCGATCTCCCGGGCCGTCATACGGCGTCATTGCCCGGAATATCCGTATCCTGCCCGGCCGGCAGGCTTTCCACGATACCGGGTTCAGGTGTATCCTCGATGCCGCGTTCGGTCAGGATGCGCTGCACCTCCGCTCGCTTCCAATCGTCGTCCTTGCTCGCCCCCCAAAGCTCGTCCACCTGCGCCTCCACGCTCATCACGCTGGCGGCGGCTGCACTGGCAATGGTCTGCACACGGCTGTCAAAGTCCGGCGCGCCGTACTCGCCGAAGGTCACCTTCGGCTCATATGCACCCGCCTGGTTTGAGTGCATCAGGTCATACGTCATCAGCATGGAGCACACCACCTGCGGAAGCACCTTTTCCAGTGCATCCGTAATGGCATTTCGTGTCATGCCTGTAATATCTTTCTTTTCGCGCTGCGCCTCGGCGCTGCTCATTTTTCCGACGTCGATTCCAAGCGTGGCCGGGCTCACAATCCCTTGCAGACACATATTCAGCGTGGCGGCATAGCTTTCCACAAACGCATCATAACGGATCTCGGGTTGCACGGTGTCGATCTGTGCCGTGGCGTTTTCCTTGTTTGAACTTTGCACCTGTATAAAGTTTGTGCCGAAGCTGTCCACGCTGCGCAGCTTCCCGGTTTCCGGGTCGCGGGGGATCATGTCCTCGGGGATATAATTCTTCACGCGCCCATGCCTCACCGCGTCGATCCACTGGCTTATTACTTCGTCATGCGCGTCAAAGGCGTCGGTCTTGCCGTCAAACACGCTGCGCCCGCGCCCCGGGTACCGCTGGCTTTTGAACACACACAAGGGTACGGCCAAAGGAAAAGCGGCGTCATAATGCACCGGCTTGTAGGCGGAAAGCTCCGGCACACGCCCCAACGGCACAACCTTCTCGCCCTCCCAAAGTTCATAGCGGATGCTTCCGGGCTCGTAAATCTCCCGCAGCTCATATTCTGCCCCGCCCTCGTGATACAGGCTCTTGAATACCACACCCGTTATACGGCCGTGCCTCCGGATAAAGTCTACACGGTCTCCCGTCCAGAACTCAAGCAGCGGATACTCGCTCACATGCGGATCTATGCTAATCTTAAAAGCCCCGTCACCAATGGCCAGCACGCCGGATACTGCGTCGCCTATAATTTCTTCCCAGCCGCAATCCCTCGCGATGTCCGGCCATACACCGGCTCCGTCCGGACTTTCAAAGTCCACATCATTGAGGTCGCTTTTGACTAGTCAAAGGCGTCGGTCTTGCCGTCAAACACGCTGCGCCCGCGCCCCGGGTACCGCTGGCTTTTGAACACACACAAGGGTACGGCCAAAGGAAAAGCGGCGTCATAATGCACCGGCTTGTAGGCGGAAAGCTCCGGCACACGCCCCAACGGCACAACCTTCTCGCCCTCCCAAAGTTCATAGCGGATGCTTCCGGGCTCGTAAATCTCCCGCAGCTCATATTCTGCCCCGCCCTCGTGATACAGGCTCTTGAATACCACACCCGTTATACGGCCGTGCCTCCGGATAAAGTCTACACGGTCTCCCGTCCAGAACTCAAGCAGCGGATACTCGCTCACATGCGGATCTATGCTAATCTTAAAAGCCCCGTCACCAATGGCCAGCACGCCGGATACTGCGTCGCCTATAATTTCTTCCCAGCCGCAATCCCTCGCGATGTCCGGCCATACACCGGCTCCGTCCGGACTTTCAAAGTCCACATCATTGAGGTCGCTTTTGACTAAGTATGCCAGCGTGTCCACCAATATGGCCGGGATGCCGCTGTGCGCCTTGCGCACGTCGCTCGTGGCCGGCGCAGCGGCCCAAAACCGGGCACATCCAACCGCGTCCTGCCCCAAGGCCTTGAACAGCTGCTCGATTTCGCTCGCGTCCCCACGATACCACACACGGTTTCGCATACAGTTCACGTCAAAGCTCGCGGTCTCCCTTATCGTGATGTTCTGGCCTGTTGCCGGCTGGATCTGCAGCCAATGCCGTATCATGTCGCGCACCCTCTCTCCAATCTTCACGCTGTTCCTCCTATCCGGTCCTTGAACGGGAGCCACGCATACTGTCCGCTGTTGATGCAATGGTCGTTCCCGTCTTCCGGCTCGTATTTGTCCTCTTTCCAGCTGTACACGTTGAGCTCATCAATAAGCGGCCGGCACGCTTCGCGCACCAGCAGATAATATCCCTGCGCCATCCATCCGGCCTGCAGGTTGATGCGGTCGATAATCTTCGTCTTCTTCCAGGCGTCCAGATAATTGTACACACTGCCATGCAGCTGCTTGTACTTCCGGCACTCCAGCAGAGTGGCCTGGTCGGCGCTGTCTATAAAAGCGTCGCGCGCAAATCCCCACCGGCTCCGGTTCGCCTCCAGGAATTGTTCAAACAGCGGCGGGATGTCGCTTGGCGTCAGCGGGCGGGACAAGTCGCGGTTGTTGTACACGCGCACGTCCAGCCCCACCAGGCGCCGGCATGTGGTAACGCCCCAGAAGGTAAACGCAAACGTGTCCGCCGAGTTCTGGCTGTAAGCCGTATCAAGCCCCGCTGTAAACAGCAGATACTTAAATTGCCGCGCCTGCTGCACCGTGATAAGGCTTTTGTCCTCTAAGTTGAACACCAGCCCTGTGGCCCGCCCGCGCAGGCCAAGAATCTTGTTTTTATACAGCTTTGTGCCGGGAGGGACCATGCTGATGATCTTCTCGACTTTATCTGTGGAAAGCCCGGCATTGTGCTCAAAAGAAAAGAACCAGTGCACCCATCCCTGCTTGGGTTCACGGTTCAAAAGCTCCAATATTTCACGCGGCGTGTCGTTCTCCCATTCCGGCATAGGCCGGCTGTGGTTGATGTATTCCTCGTACACGGGCAGGCCCGGGTCGTCCGGGTTCAATGTAGCCAGCAGATAGTCGCAGCGCATGGACGCCTCCCGCACAAAATCCATGTCCGCAATGTTTATTTCATCAATATACAAACATCCGTACTGTCCGCCCAACGCCTTTTTCCAGCGCGCCTTGTCCGCGTAGCCAAGCACATAAATCTTCTTGTCCTCGTCCGTGGTATGGAGTATCAAATGCGCCATACGGTCGTCGCCGCGTCCGCTGGGCCAATACTCCACCAATCCGCCGAAGTCATCCAGGATGCCAAGTTCCTTTGTGATAATGTTCTTTTCGATGGTCCCCTGATCCAGGCCGCTCAAAACATGGATGCGCTTCTCGCTCTCCGCACACCGTAGAATAAATTTGAACAGCCCCACGGTCGTTTTGCCTGCGGCCGTCGTGCCTTCCAGAAACTCCACCGGCGCCGTGCAGCGCAGGAATGCCTTATACTTCTCCGAGAGGATCAGGTCAGCCATCCGGCGGCCCGCCTCTCAGCTGCGCGAGGATGCCGTCCAACTTGCCCGTGTCCACCTTCGCGGCCACTTTCAGCCGGTCCTCGAACATGCCCAAATGCTTGCCCAGCAATTCCAGGGCCTTGAGCTTATCTGCCATTTTGATCTCTCGCTCCAGTCCGTCCTCTCCGAAAGTTTTCACCTTTACCGATTGAATGGCCGCGAGATCCTCGGGGGCGGCGTCTTCTCTCAACGTGGCGTCGCTGGCGTCGATCACATCCGCGGCATTCACAAAAGCGATTTTTGCCAGCTCCGTAAGCACGCGGTCAGCGTTTATACCTGTTCGCTTCGAACGTTCAGCCATCGCCTTTGCAATATATGCGCCAATGTCTGGTTTTGCCATGTTTTCCGCCGCAATTTTGTTTGCGCTTACCGCACTGTATCCCGCCCGTATGGCGGCTTGCGTGGCGTTCAGGTCGATTAAATATTCTTCACAGAACCGCTTCTGCTTTTTCGTCACATTGCCTCCCCCTTCCCGACGTGCAAATACAAAGAAAGCGCACCGGTTTCCCGATGCACTTTCTCGATTTTAAGTATAGCATACTGTTTCGGGACATTCAGGACATTTGCCTGAAATTATGAAAAATATCTTCCAACACACTTTTTTACAGCATCTTCGCTGCGTCCCAGCTCCTGCGCGACCTCCGCCCAGCTCCAGCTGTCAAAGCTCCTGCGGCTGATTGCCACACGCACCTCGGGATCTGTGATATCCTCTATCTCGATCAGTGCCCTGCCGTACAGCCGGTCGTATTCATCGTTGAGCTTTTTCAGTCTTTCCTGCATGGCCAAAACGTCGGCGTCGGTTTCCACCCCGCGGATAATGACCGTATGCTTTGTGTAGGGAAAGCTTTCAGCGCTTCCATGCACTGTGTCCTGCGCAATGGCTTCTTTCCGCCGGAGCAGTTTTTCGATCCGGCTTTCCCGGGCTTTTATGTCGGCAGGGAGAGCCCACAGCTTTTTGTACTCCTTGAATGTCACCCGAACACCTCCCGATAACAAATTCCGCAGACAACAGGGTCCTCCTTGTTCATTCGCCATTGACAGTGTTCGCACGGACGCTTTTCGCGCTGTACGCCAGCGCCCGGTGGCCGATACCGCACAAGCTTATGTATCATTGCTTCGATCTGCTTATCCTTCCCGCTGCTTGCCAATGGCCGTTCCACGCATGCGGTCACGTTTGCAACGCTGGAAGCCGAATATCCTGTCGCCTTAGCGATATAGTCCAGCGTAAAGCCAAGCCTGCGCATTCGGCACATTTCGTTTTTATCGTTCTCGCTTATCATCGCCCATCCCTCCCCGCGGCAATGCAGGCCAGCGTGGCCACAACCGCCAG
>QFCE01002350.1_pt1 | contig 22299 bp, 15 predicted proteins | sample 5346091 | NCBI WGS metagenome assembly QFCE01 (sample SAMN09062252, study PRJNA434731) | Human gut metagenome, whole genome shotgun sequencing project. | isolation source: stool timepoint A chromium assembly | host: Homo sapiens | collected 2015 | reverse complement strand
GTTGGGCATGAAAACCTAAAACAAATTTACCTGATAAAGGTGCGTCTTCAAATTGTTTTGGGTCAATCTGAGAAAGAATATCACTCAAAAGATATTCGTAATAATCTGTTTTTAATCTTAATAAATAGGGCTGAAGTTTACTTTGCAAACTAATCAATGTGGATTGTGGATAACGTGAAAATTGGCCCATATACCGCATAGCATTCGTTTCACGTTTCTTTTCATTCTCTGGTTTTGCTTTGTCTTCAATAAAATTCATTACTGCCAAAGCGCGGCCACAAAGATAACTGATATCTTTGCATTCCAAATCTGTTCTCACAGGCATTTCCTCCTCTTTTCCATTTATTTTGGCTTCATCAATGTAATATTTCCGGATCACCGCGCAGCAGACTTCTAAAATCTGATTGTATTCATCTGCGCTTTTCCCATAGGGATTTAAAGCTTTAACGACCGCTTTCTGCATGAAATCCCGCGGTAATGGCTGACCTTCCTGAATACATTTAACCAGTCTTTTTGCTGAAGATGCAAGTAATTTAGGATTGACTGATTCACCATATAATGTCTTAATGATTTTATTCATATCCGGAGATCCTATGGTTTGATATGAAATCGTCTTTCCTGTTTCTGCATGTTTGTAAAATAGGGTTTTATACCAACTTATCGTCTTATGCAAAAATAAAACATTTCTAAATAACTGAGAACTGCTGGTTTGTTGATAATAAATGATCGAAAGTCGTCCCGGTGTTGCAGCTTCTAAGCCCAGGGTCATAACTTCTTCATTCGCAATTAAGGGTTTTGACAGATATCCTTTCATAGCTTGATTTAAAGCTTTAGAAAATTTTTCATAAGTATCAAACTGAAACTCCGGCAGATTTTCATCAAGATCAAATAAGTCAGCACTTTCATTAAACTCGATCAGACTTGTAATATTACTCCCCCAGCTGACAAACACTGCTTCTCCAAAAGTGCGGCCTTGTTTATTAATTAACCATTTTAGTGCATTAATTGCCTTCTGGGAAGATTCGTACCCCATACTCATCGATTCTTCCGGATTTACAAACCGACCGCGATATGTAAAACCTTGAGAATCATTGGATGAAATCAATTTACTCATATCCGCAGAATTTCTAACTTTTGACGGAATTCTCATAGTTACAGGCATCTGTTGACCTGTGATTAAGTCTAAATCAATTCTTTCCTTCTTCCTCAATTGATCCTGATAAAAATGAGTAAAGGATTCCACTAAATTGGGATCTTTCCACAATTGAACACCATCGACAACAAATCTGACAAAGGCATCGGCTTGAGTTCCCGTAACTATTTGAAAAATCGCTGGTTTGTTTTCTAAACCTTTCCATTTTTCAATTAGTTTTCCTTGTTCGTCAAGGACTAGTATTTTTTCCTCAACTAAATCCTGAATCAAAGTCCCCGCTTCTAAGTATTCAAATAATTCCCGCACTAATGGATACGCATAAGAGGATTTACACCAAGCTTCCAAAAATAAGCGATACTGAGAATAACTTCCGCCTTCTTCTGAATATTGATCAAAATCCTTCGCAATATATTTAAGTTTATCAAATAACGGATGAGGCGCTGGATTTTTACCAGACCGGCTGGAAGATTCAATAGTACAGGGGATTCGTGTCATGGATTCAGATTTAGGCAAAACCCTCGCATATTCAAAACAGCCTTGATCAATCCATACTTCTAACTGAGCTGCTTGCTCTATGTACCCGATCGGTAAAAGGCCTTTTGTTTCTGCCTTTATTTCTTCGAGATTTTGATCATAAACTGAACACAAGTTTTGTATCCATCCCATGTCACTTGTCCTCCATCGTCATATTCACGCCGGGAATAAACTGCTTTTCCGACATTTTCCCTAATTCCCGGATCATTGTACATGACTGCGGTGAAATAAACTCGATCACACCTTTCTTCATAATCGGCATCCAGAAACAGGATTTTAAGTTTTCATCTTGGGATTCAGAAGGATAGATAAACGAATGAAACATAACACCAAAAGCTACCTCACCCGCTTCATCATAAGGCGAAGTTCCTTCTCCAAAATTACAAGGTTCAACATAGCCCTGGCACTCTCTCGTTCCTAAGAAAATATCTCGGCGACCGCCGCGAGCAACCATTCTTTTAGCGATATCATAATGCTTATGTTCATTGCGATCCTGAGCTAAATCCGCTCGTTTTTCATTCCAAATGAAATGAGCCTCAACCTGATATTCAACATCATGAAGGTAAGTGTACAGCGATAAATCATTCTGGTTGGAATAATATCGAATTGGCCGAATCCCTTTTGACTGCGTCTGAATGATTTTCATCACCCGGCAACGATCGATAACCCAAATTAATGTAGGTTTCCAATAAATACTTTCTGTGATTCCTTTCAGAGCTTGATACGTCGGGACAGGATAACTGAATTTTTCTCCGCCCACCTTGGTAAGTGGATCTGTAAACAGCGCTTCATTTCCCCAGACACGGAAACAAATCTTATTGTCATAAAGCATTTTCTCACCTCTTTCAAATAATCCATGACTGTGCTTCGAAATCAGTCACACCCTTTTCTTCGTCATAACAGCCTTCTTTTAAGCAATAAAGATCAGCAGCTTCAAAATAACTAAAATTCTGCTTATGTTTCCGAATATAGGATTCATTCAGATTAACACTATAATTTTGAGCTTGACATTTTAATTTTCGCAAATTATCTGGCTGGAATTTAATATTTCCACTGTTCAATTCTTCAATCAGTTCTCTCCCTTTTTCATAAGGGACTAAAACCCCAATTGAATAATCTTCAATCACTTTAAAATACCTTCCTGCAGTTTCAAAAGCTTGATGCATCATCCAGTTTGTACCTGATTTCTTTGCCTTTGAAATTTCAGTCTGCCAACAAGAACAGAAAGAATTCAGATCATATAATGTAAAACCCTGGCTTGTTACAGGATAATCAACTCGATCCTGAATAATTTCATAATATCGAGAATAATACATTTCCAAAGCCTTATTCGATAATATATTATTTTCAAAATCTTCTGGAGCTTTCTTGAATTTATCTAATACACAATGAGAGCAAATCAGTTTTCTTGTCAGCTGTGAAACGGTTGTATTCTTAGTTATTGATTCATGCATAAAATCAATTTCATACGAATAAAAGACAATGAGTTCGCCTAGCTTTTTATGATCATGTCGATTGCATCTTCCAGCGGCCTGAATTAATGAATCCAATCCTGAACAGGCACGTAAAACAACATCAAAACTGATATCCACCCCGGCTTCAATCAAGGATGTACTCACGCACAAGACTGGAATATTTTCTTTCAAAGCGTTAATCATCTGTTGTATCCGTCTTTTTTTGTGATCAGGGCATAAATTTGTTGTCAAGAGAATTAAGAGTGGCCGATTCATCTCTGGAATTTGCTCAAATTTCTTCTTTAAGCATTCAAATACGCGAGTAGCTCCGGATACAGTGTTCATAATCGTTAATGCATTAGATCGCTCTTGCTGCTTTTCATAAGCAAGTTCAGCAATCTTTTCAACTGACAAACAATTTTGCACATCAGTCTTATCTGTAACAAAAACACGATGAATTTTTTTCATATCTTTTGAATAATTCGTGTCGATATCTTTGTATTGCGACCATTGTAATGGATGTTTTATTTTTTCCAAAAGCGGCGGCGTAGCACTGCATAAAACAACTTTCACATCGGCTAAGTGTTCAAGCATATTTAATGCACTATTAAACATTCCGATACAGTTGTCCGGTATAGATTGAATTTCATCAAAAATAATTACGGAATTGCTTAACTGATGAAGACGGCGTACATCTTTTTTCCTTGCGGAAAAAAATGTATCCATAAAGTGAACCAAAGACGTAATAATTATTGGAGAATCCCAGCGCTCTGTTCGCAATTCATATTCCTGAAGTTCTTCCTGTTTTTGCAAATTATCATCCGTTGATGCATTTATTAACTCATTCTCAAAGTCAGAGTAATGTTCAAGAATCCAGTCCGAATGTTCTTCTAAATGGAGAGTTTCTTTAATAGTTTGTGAATTCTGCAGCAAAATACTCAGAAAAGGAATAACATAAATAATATGTTTTGTTTCAGGAAAATTACAAGCGTGTTGCAAAGCGAGACGGAGACTTGCCAGGGTTTTTCCGGATCCAGTTATTGATTGTAATCGATATATTCCTGAGGGCCAATTTCCTGCGTTTAAGCATGATTTGCTCACTCGCTTGCGAATTTGATTTAAAGTCGAAGAAGCTTGTGATGGATTGAGTTTTTCTAAATTCAATAATTCTTTATTCAATCTCTCCTGAAGTTCTGTCCAGATTTCTATCCTATTTTCTGCTACCGGAATATTTTTCTTATCTAGAAAACAAGCTGTATCCAGACGATCACTATCTATTAAACTACTGAAAAGAAAACGTTCGATCAGTCCATAGGTGAACATCCCTTCTTCTAACTTCGCCTCTTTGTGTTTATCATCATTTATTTCAAAGGAATGTCCTTTTACAAGTATATTTATTCGGGTATTTAATTGAATTATTTCATTTTGTGCTTTTTCAATAAGCTGATTTATCTCTTCTTTACAATTTGATTCATTGAAAAACGAATCATGAACTGATTGGTTTTCCTCAGCATTCAGCATCCGCTCAAAAGGAGAGTTCCCATTTGGATCATATATATCCATCAATCCACGATGATGTCCTAATATCGCGATGGAACATAGCTGAAAAAGAAGTGTTCTGAACTGTTGCTGCTTTTTCGGTATTATCCAAAATTCCGTACCAAAAAATAGTTTTCTTAGGATTTGAGCTCCTGCAGCCGAATGATTGATTTTCCCTTTCTTCTCTGTTTGATTTTCAAGCATATACTGCTGAAATACAGGATTGGCTTTCCCTGCATCATGGAGTAAGCCTATTAATCGTCCCGTTGACGTAAGGCCAAGCGAAAAACAATTTTCTTCCATTATTCTTGCTACATTTTCACTATGATCTTTTAGGGATTGTGCTCGATGTTCTTTCCCATCCCAGTGTGCTAATAACATAAACACACCTCCTATACACAGCCTCTGATAGTTATATTATATCTTATTTCCTAATTATTCCTACCAAAAAATAAATCTTACATCTGGCTAACTTTTTCCAATCAAGTAAAAAACAGCACGCTATCATAATAATTAATACATTGCTTGAGGTACAAATTCAAACTATTAATGAGTAAGCAGAGATTAAAGCCCCTATTTCAATCAATACACCGCGTGAGCGATGCGACCTGGATATATCCGACTTGCGGATAATCCGGAAGTGAATTTCAATCCACGCACCGCGTGAGCGATGCGACTTGTCGGCTTAGCAGGGTGGCTGTCAGGACGCGAATTTCAATCCACGCACCGCGTGAGCGATGCGACTGACCAGGTTGGCTCCGAAGTCGTCGCCGTGTTTAAATTTCAATCCACGCACCGCGTGAGCGATGCGACAAAATGCCGATCGTGGCCGCGACGCTGATCGCTATTTCAATCCACGCACCGCGTGAGCGATGCGACATTATGTCCAGTCAAAACCTGTCCACCCATCTCATTTCAATCCACGCACCGCGTGAGCGATGCGACAAACAAATACCAACCAATCCATTGTTACTACAGAATTTCAATCCATGCACCGCGTGAGCGATGCGACTTTTTGAGGATTTAATGCCGACCGCAGACAAAATATTTCAATCCACGCACCGCGTGAGCGATGCGACCGATCACTCTTGCGCCGGCAGACGATACTCTTAATTTCAATCCACGCACCGCGTGAGCGATGCGACGGATCCAGCCAAGCAACCATTTTTGTTAAAACTGATTATTTCAATCCACGCACCGCGTGAGCGATGCGACCGTTATTATGATCTTGTCGATGATTGGGGGCTAATCATTTCAATCCACGCACCGCGTGAGCGATGCGACCGCAAATAAGAAACTGTACAAGTTTTACTTGTTACTTATTCTATACTTAGAATAACGAATCACTTGGCAGCTTGCAACTATTTAAATAAATTTCACAAATTTCCGGTGCGAACCTCCCTAGGTTTTTATGTTCACTTCAGGTTCGCACCAGATTATCCTTTATTTTTCCTAAGTAAATAATTATTACTAATTTAAAGAAAGGTCAGGAACATGTTATAGGAAACATTCCTGACCTTTATCTCTTTCTAATAATAAGCATCGTTCAATAAGCTAAACCAGAAAGCTCCCAATCCTTCAGCGGTCAAAGATAGTTTTCCTTCACGATTGATAAGACATTCCTGATGTATAAAAGAATCAATTTCACTTTGTATATTCTCTGTATATCCTTCAGCGGCAGCTTGCTGATCCAATAATAACTGACCGCGAAGTTTTCGCATTGCCATTTCTTCTGATGATAAAGACTGAGGATTTTCAATTAACTGCTGACAATTTTCAGCTTCTTTTATATAAGTTTCCAAATTTCGTGTGTTCCTGTACTGATAACCATCAAAGCAGGAATAAGCATCTAAACCAAAGCCGACAACCTCACCTTGTAACCATAGTTGACTTAAGAATTGATCCCGGCACTCCTTTTTACAATAAAGCCCAGGTGCATAGGCAATCCACCCCTGCTCTTTTAAATACTCATCTGTGGCTAGTAACATACGTCGCTGTAATTTTTGATCTGCCTGTCCTTTCGGCCCTAGATACGGCCGAAGCATTAGATGATCCGGCTCCATTTCCAAACAAGAACGCAATGTGCGCTTTAAAGAAACAAACGTCTGTCCAGGAATTCCCAGATCTAATACCATAGAAACATTATTAACCCGGAATTTATCCAAAAATAAGACCGCATTTTGCACATCCGGCAGGGTAAACGGAACTTTCAACGTCAGCAATTCGCGTGGCTGCAGCGAATGAATTCTTAGTTGGAAACGAGTAGGCTGTCCCTGACTCAATCCACTTAATAAAGGGACACATACGGTATTGGGCAACGTTTCAATACTCACTTCGCAGAAATCCGCTAGCCGGTATTCCTGTCGAATTTGATGCAATAACATTCCTAACTTATCCGCATTCATGATCGTCGGACATCCAGCAAACTTCACTGCAGTAAAAGTAATATCTTGAAAATCATCCGCAGCACTGTGAATCTCACGGCTCAACGCTTCCACATAATCCAGCTTAGTTTGTGAATCCCCAAGAATCTGAAAAGGATGTGCTAAATTTTCTTCCTGCAGACAGAATGGAAAATTAATCGCCATGACCATCGTTTTGTTTTATTCATCTATAAATAATCCTCCCCTATTTTCTTTTCGTTCATTATATCACGAATTGCCGCTGAAAAAAGAAGATCACGATTTCCAATCAGTCACTAAAAATGCCCAAGTAGTCTTTGTAAAGGAATCTGCTTTTCTGAATCCGGATTGTTTGGTCTCTTAAACTATGATATGATACGAATAACGTAAAGATTTCACAAGGAAACACAAGGGGGAACGACGATGATCAGAGTGGCGCTGGTAGAAGACTATTTACCGCAAATCCAACGCATGGAAGAAATTCTGAATCAAATCCAGCATGATGAAAAGTTAAATTTGCAAATTACTGTTTTTCAGGATGGTGAAACTTTTTCCTCCATGCCTCCGCATTCTTTTGATTTGGCGTTATTGGATATCCAAATGGATAAAATGGATGGAATGCAGGCTGCTGCTAAGATCCGAAAGCAAGATGAGGATCTGATCATCATTTTTATCACGAATCTTGCCCAATATGCAATACAAGGCTATGCCGTGCAAGCGATGGATTTTATTCTGAAGCCGGTGAACCCTGTTCTGTTTAAAGAAAAACTGATGAAAGCCATACGCCGCATTGAAAGAAAGCAGAAGGAAAAACGAATTTCAATTAAAACAACTCAGGGATGGGTTTGGCTGAAAATGGATGAAATTTGCTATGTCGAAATTGTTAGCCGGCATCTTGAAATCCATACGGACACCCAAGTACTGTGCTGCAGTGAACCCCTTCAGAATTTGCAAGCTTTGCTGGATGAACGCTTTTTCCGCTGTCATGTCGCTTATTTAGTCAATATGGATTATGTGAAGCAGGTTTATAAAACGACGGTTAGGGTTGGAAAAGACGAATTATTAGTTAGCAAGTACCGACGGAAAGAATTTATGGAAGCTCTGACGAAACATGTGGGAAGGTCGCTGTAATATGACACCGGAAGCTTTGTTTGATCTTGCGTTTTTATTGCTTTTTACACTTTGTGAAGTGTTGGCGATACTTTATTATCTAGCACCTCTGCGCCCCTGTTCCCTTTGGCGTCGCTGGGGAGGGCCACTCCTTTTGATCGTCATCTATTACTGTTGGAATATACTCAGCATGACTTCCCAGCAAACCCGCATATTTACAGTATCCTGTATGTTTTGGAAACCTATTTAACGCTGACAATTTTTGTTCGACTGTATTGCGGTTGCCAATGGCGGGAATGTTTTTATTATGTCGTTGTCCTGTTTTTGGCGACTCGGTTTGTCCGACATTTGATCGGTCATCTGATGATCAGCGCGCAATCGACGAATTTTTTGGTCGAAGGTTCCGCATGGGGGCTGCGCTTAATTTCCAGCTTGAGTTTGCTTGGTATTTATCTGCTGTTGCTGACACCCGTTAAAAAAATGGTTTTTCGTTATGATTTAACCCGGCAAAATCCGATTTATATGGGATTGGTGGCTCTGAGCGTCGTTCCGGTGGTCTATATTGGCACGTTTGCGGAAACGCTAGGCAAGGAAAGCTGGGCGCGCGGATTGGAGGCGATTTCGATCGAAGGTATTGCCAGTGTCTGTGGGTTTTTAACGATCATCGGCGTGCAGTGGATGATGGAAAGTCAGCGCAAGGAAGAAGACTTGCAGCGCATGCAGACGATGCTGAAGCTGCAATACCGGCAGGTAGAGAATCGACAGCAGACAATGGAGATCGTGAATCAGAAATATCATGACATGAAAAATCATCTGCAGGTATTGGAACAGCTGGAAGATCATGAAAAACGTCGGCGATATTTGAATACGCTGCAGGAACAAATGGCGGGGGTTGAAAATTTCGTCGATACAGGTAATGAAACTTTGGACGTAATTTTGACTGATAAGCATGAACAGTGTATGAAAAATAACATTCCGCTCTTGACGATGATTCAGGCAGAGTTGCTGGATCTTTTATCACCTGCCGATTTAACGACGATTTTTGCCAACGCGCTGGACAATGCTATTGAACATGTCTGCGAATTACCGGCTGATCAGCGGGAAATAAACGTCAAAGTTTGCCGCCGCCAAGTCTGGTGCGTTATTTGCTTTAATAACCCTTGTCAAAGCGAAATGTTGATCTGGCATAAGAATCAGTTGCAATCTACCAAACACGATGCCGGACATGGCTATGGTTTGCGTAGTATTCGTTATACTATTGAAAAATATCATGGAACAATGAGTACAGAGGTGATCGAAAATCATTTTATCCTGACGCTTCTTTTACCCTTACCAAAAACTTTGTTAAAAGATTGACTAAGCAGACAGGAGAAATGTCCAAGCAGACAGACCCCATTTTTTTTCAATATCGTCAATGGTAGGATAAAAATACCATGAACGAAGGGAGAAACTTATGGGTAAAGGAATTTCAAGACGTGATTTTCTAAAATCAACAGCGGCTGGCGCTTTAGGCGTTGCAGCGATGGGACTGCTCAGTGCTTGTTCAACGAATGAGACACAGCCGGAAACAACACCGGTTGTAACGGCGGGCAATGATGCTGCTTCAGCGGCAGGACGTGTTCCAGGTTATTGCGGGCCCGGCGACTGGTTGGGCGAAAAGCCTGTGATTGCAGATTCAGAAATCAAAGAAGAAAAAAAATTTGATGTTGTCATTTTGGGCGGTGGCCATTCCGGTCTAGGTGCGGCTCTTGGCGCGGTTGATGAAGGAGCGAGTGTCGCGGTTATTGAACAACAGGCCTGGGGTGCCTTTGTCGATCTGGAAAATACCGGGGCGAATATGGGCGGCTGGTTTGGCGAAGATATTGGTCATGTGAATTCTCAGTTTTTGATCAATCGAGGTTTCGGTCCATACAATACCGGAGAAATTACTTCCGAATTCTGTCTGCGTGCTAACGGACGCTGCAATCCGGATATCATCCGTGGTTTTGTTCAGAATTCCGGAGCGATGTTCGACCGGTATCAGGAAGTTTACAATCTATATGAAGAAGAACGAAAGGCGAATGACAGCCAAGTCTTCATGAAGGGCACAATGGTTCGGATTCCGGGGGTCGAAGTTCCGGATGAAGGGCAATTCGACATGTCCAATATGTTTGAATATCCGTTATGCAACACGCAGGCGGCTTACAGCGGGGCAAAGGTTTCCTATCCGATCCGCTGCGGTGGTTATAAAACATGGCCATGCAATGCGCAGTTCTATGGCTATCAGGGAAATAATATTGAATTTGTCCACAAATACATTGTTAAATATACCCAGGAACATGGAGCGGAGTGGTTCTTCGAGCATACTGGTATTGTCTTAGTCCAGGCAGATGACGGGACAGTCACTGGGTTAATTGCAAAAAATGCTGATGGCGAGTACGTTAAATTCACAGCGGACAAAGGTGTTATTTTATGCGCAGGTGACTTCATTGGCGATCCGAAAATGTGCTGGGCTTTGCTGAATGAAGGCATGGAATGGGCAGAACGTGATGGAAAAACGGCTGAAGATTGGGCGAGCACGACGATTCGTGCCGGAATCGGTCATAAAATGGGCTGTTGGGCCGGCGGTATGATTGAAGCTTCTCCGCGCGGATGGATGGCGCTGGGCGGCGGTGTAAGTGGTCCTTGGGGAACCTGCCCGATGTTGATGCTGAATGTTGAAGGCAAACGTTTCTGCAACGAAGGCGCAATCAGTCAGCTGGGTTCCGTATCTAAACGTCAGCCGGCAGGCTTAGCTTGCTATGTCACGGATGCGAACTGGAGCGAAACTGTAGCGAAGGCGCCGCTGGATCACGGAGCGCCTAACTTTGGCATGGATGATTTTTACGATGTATTGAAAGCCGATATGGATGCGGTTGAGATCGGCAATCCGGAAGGCTCGACAGTCACCGGGGCAAATCTGGCAGAACGGAAAATGATGAAGGGGACGGTTTTTGCTGCCAATACGCTGGAAGAATTAGCAGACTTGTTAGGTTATGAGGGGGAAGCAAAACAGAATTTCCTTGACAGTATTGCGCATTATAATGAGTTATGCCATTCAACCGAGGGAGATACAGATTATGGCAAAGATAAAGAATTCATGATCCCGATTGAAAAAGCGCCGTTCTATGGCGGAGCTGGAAATTTAGGTCATGGCGGCAACCCGTCAATGGTTACGTTGTCGGGACTGGTTACGGATGCCGAACAAAACGTGCTGAATACACAATGGGAAAAGATCGGCAACCTGTATGCGGCGGGTAATTGTTTAGGTGGCCGTTATGGCTTAGGTTACAGCACGCCGATGGCAGGCAACTCAGTCGGTATGGCAATGACCCATGGTTGTCTGGCAGGGCATACCTGCTGAAAAAATAGATATGATTTTCTCCATTCTGACTTTGTTGGGATGGAGTTTTTCTTTTTGTTTTCCTGCGGACTGTTATAATAAAGAAAAGGGAGGGCCTTAAAATGATGGATGAAAAGCGTATACAGACACTTATTCGGGAAGGCCGGCAGTTTTTGCATTGTCAGAGTATTGCAGATCAGGATGATTTTGTATCTGATCAGCAGTTGAAGAAACCGCAGCCGCCACTCGTGAAGGCTGCGATAAGCGAACAGAGAATAATACTGCCGCATAATTTTGAAGATTTGGATATTGATGGGGAATTTTACTGAGATTTTATCAAGACGGCATAGTTCTCGTGTTTTTACTCAGCAGCCGATCAGTTTGCTTCAATTATCGTATTTATTATGGGTAAGTCAAGGGGTGAAAGAAATTCGTGGAAAGCGATATGCGACATTGCGAACGGTGCCATCCGGCGGTGCTCGTCATGGATTTGAAACGTATTTGATTGTGCGGATGTGCGAAGGGATTGGATTGTGGAGTTTATCATTATTTGCCGATGAAGCATGCGCTTGAATTTTTACATAGAATAGATAATGAAGAGCAGATGATTTCGGATTCACTGTGCGGACAGCGCTGGGCGAGCAAAGCGAGTGTTGTTTTCTATTGGTCGCTGGTAGCCTATCGTTGCGAGTGGCGATATGGGATTCGAGCGCATCGAGTGGCATTGATCGATGTGGGACATGTTGGACAGAATTTATATCTGGGCTGCGCCGCGCTAAATTTAGGGATTTGCGGGATTGCGGCGTTTGATGATAAAGTTTGCAGTGACATTTTTGGATTGGATAAAGATGAGGAATTTATTATTTATACTGCACCTGTAGGAACGATTAGTTCTGCGGATATTGAGAAAGAAAAAGGTTTCTATCGATTTGTGGAAGAAGAAGGTTTTTAAGTGCGAACGTGAAGTGAACATAGAAATCCTGGGAGGTTCGCACCGGGAAAATGTGAAAATTAAAGAAAATATTGCAAGTGTACCCAAGATTGTTTATCATAGAATCGAAATAGGAAACAAATAGAAGTCATTAAGTTTCTTATTTGCCGTCGCATCGCTCACGCGGTGCGTGGATTGAAATGCGGTCTCGATTTACTATACGCGCCTTGAGTCAGAGCAATGGCGTCGCATCGCTCACGCGGTGCGTGGATTGAAATCCGTCATCGCCCGGCTGCGAGTCTGCAGCGATCCGTCGCATCGCTCACGCGGTGCGTGGATTGAAATGTCTGCCGTTGTAGCGTAACATTAAAGAGCTATCTGATATGGGTCGCATCGCTCACGCGGTGCGTGGATTGAAATAGTATAAGATGGCGGTAGTCTTCCATGCAGAGTGCATCCTAGTCGCATCGCTCACGCGGTGCGTGGATTGAAATAAATAAAATTGCGTTCAGCTATCAGACCGTCCACGACACGTCGCATCGCTCACGCGGTGCGTGGATTGAAATTGATAAGTCATTGATAGATTGATTCGATGCGAAAACTAGACGGTCGCATCGCTCACGCGGTGCGTGGATTGAAATGCGTCTTTGCTCTGCAATTTAAGACGGCGCATGCTCCGTCCGGGTCGCATCGCTCACGCGGTGCGTGGATTGAAATTCAGCAGATCATCTGCAGCTTGCTCCGGGCATTTGGTCGCATCGCTCACGCGGTGCGTGGATTGAAATCGGGTTTATGATCGACGACCGACGATCAAAGCCGTTATGAGTCGCATCGCTCACGCGGTGCGTGGATTGAAATACCCGGGCTTGTCACCGGCTGCGGCTGCATTAAGGTCGCATTGCTCACGCGGTGCGTGGATTGAAATTACATTGTTGGAAGGATTTGTCGATACTATCGACGGTCGCATTGCTCACGCGGTGCGTGGATTGAAATCGGCGAGGCAAACACAGCGGCAAGTCCCCATGCTCATAAAGTCGCATCGCTCACGCGGTGCGTGGATTGAAATTGGTACGTGGGCTAGTATTGGATGGACATGCAGCGCAGGGTCGCATCGCTCACGCGGTGCGTGGATTGAAATCCTGTAAACTCTCGTGCCATATCAATGAACCTCGCAGAGTCGCATCGCTCACGCGGTGCGTGGATTGAAATGATCCCTGATACGATCTGTAGACGGATCGCGCCGTACGTCGCATCGCTCACGCGGTGCGTGGATTGAAATAGATGCGCGTCTCATAAATTCTGACGATGACGGCCGCCGGTCGCATCGCTCACGCGGTGCGTGGATTGAAATACGGCCGAGATGGATGAGCCATAGCGAGAACTAGTATCATGAAGTCGCATCGCTCACGCGGTGCGTGGATTGAAATGCGCTATTATTATGCGGCAGAGTATCCTCTCCTTATTACGTCGCATCGCTCACGCGGTGCGTGGATTGAAATGCTCACGACCGGATATAGATCACTGACAGCTGCTCCGTCGCATCGCTCACGCGGTGCGTGGATTGAAATCGCGCTCAAGTTTAGCCGCTGAGGGTGGCGCAGCAGTCCGGTCGCATCGCTCACGCGGTGCGTGGATTGAAATTTAAACTTTTAAGTTTGAGCTCCATTTTTTTTCGTCGCATCGCTCACGCGGTGCGTGGATTGAAATCTCTTTCTTAAATTTATCCATAACCTTAAGACATGTCCCACTGGCAGTGCGTGAATTTTTGCCAATCGTTTTATAACTAGAATTTTATCTCAAGCAATGTATTGATTGTTATGGTATAACGCCGTTTTTTTGTTGTTAATCTAATTGATAGAAGTTGACTTTAGTTAAATCTTATTTTCTGGTAGGAATAATTAGAAAATGGGATATAATATAATTATTAAAGACTGTTGTATTAGGAGGTGTGTTTATGTTATTAGCACACTGGGATGGGAAAGAACAACGAGCACAATCCTTAAAAGATCATAGTGAAAATGTAGCAAGAATGATGGAAGAAAATTGTTTTTCGCTTGGCCTTACATCAACTGGACGATTAATAGGATTACTCCATGATGCAGGGAAAGCCAATCCTGTATTTCAGCAATATATGCTTGAAAATCAAACAGAGAAGAAAGGGAAAATTAATCATTCGGCAGCAGGTGCTCAGATACTAAGGAAACTATTTTTTGGTAAGGAATTTTGGACAATGCCGAAAAAACAGCAACAATTCAGAACACTTCTATTTCAGCTATGTTCCATCGCGATATTAGGACATCATCGTGGATTGATGGATATATATGATCCAAATGGGAACTCTCCTTTTGAGCGGATGCTGAATGCTGAGGAAAACCAATCAGTTCATGATTCGTTTTTCAATGAATCAAATTGTAAAGAAGAGATAAATCAGCTTATTGAAAAAGCACAAAATGAAATAATTCAATTAAATACCCGAATAAATATACTTGTAAAAGGACATTCCTTTGAAATAAATGATGATAAACACAAAGAGGCGAAGTTAGAAGAAGGGATGTTCACCTATGGACTGATCGAACGTTTTCTTTTCAGTAGTTTAATAGATAGTGATCGTCTGGATACAGCTTGTTTTCTAGATAAGAAAAATATTCCGGTAGCAGAAAATAGGATAGAAATCTGGACAGAACTTCAGGAGAGATTGAATAAAGAATTATTGAATTTAGAAAAACTCAATCCATCACAAGCTTCTTCGACTTTAAATCAAATTCGCAAGCGAGTGAGCAAATCATGCTTAAACGCAGGAAATTGGCCCTCAGGAATATATCGATTACAATCAATAACTGGATCCGGAAAAACCCTGGCAAGTCTCCGTCTCGCTTTGCAACACGCTTGTAATTTTCCTGAAACAAAACATATTATTTATGTTATTCCTTTTCTGAGTATTTTGCTGCAGAATTCACAAACTATTAAAGAAACTCTCCATTTAGAAGAACATTCGGACTGGATTCTTGAACATTACTCTGACTTTGAGAATGAGTTAATAAATGCATCAACGGATGATAATTTGCAAAAACAGGAAGAACTTCAGGAATATGAATTGCGAACAGAGCGCTGGGATTCTCCAATAATTATTACGTCTTTGGTTCACTTTATGGATACATTTTTTTCCGCAAGGAAAAAAGATGTACGCCGTCTTCATCAGTTAAGCAATTCCGTAATTATTTTTGATGAAATTCAATCTATACCGGACAACTGTATCGGAATGTTTAATAGTGCATTAAATATGTTTGAACACTTAGCCGATGTGAAAGTTGTTTTATGCAGTGCTACGCCGCCGCTTTTGGAAAAAATAAAACATCCATTACAATGGTCGCAATACAAAGATATCGACACGAATTATTCAAAAGATATGAAAAAAATTCATCGTGTTTTTGTTACAGATAAGACAGATGTACAAAATTGTTTCTCAGTTGAAAAGATTGCTGAACTTGCTTATGAAAAGCAGCAAGAGCGATCTAATGCATTAACGATTATGAACACTGTATCCGGAGCTACTCGCGTATTTGAATGCTTAAAGAAGAAATTTGAGCAAATTCCAGAGATGAATCGGCCACTCTTAATTCTCTTGACAACAAATTTATGCCCTGATCACAAAAAAAGACGGATACAACAGATGATTAACGCTTTGAAAGAAAATATTCCAGTCTTGTGCGTGAGTACATCCTTGATTGAAGCCGGGGTGGATATCAGTTTTGATGTTGTTTTACGTGCCTGTTCAGGATTGGATTCATTAATTCAGGCCGCTGGAAGATGCAATCGACATGATCATAAAAAGCTAGGCGAACTCATTGTCTTTTATTCGTATGAAATTGATTTTATGCATGAATCAATCACTAAGAATACAACCATTTCACAGTTGACAAGAAAATTGATCTGCTCTCATTATGTATTAGATAAATTCAAGAAAGCTCCAGAAGATTTTGAAAATAATATATTATCGAATAAGGCTTTGGAAATGTATTATTCTCGATATTATGAAATTATTCAGGATCGAGTTGATTATCCTGTAACAAGCCAGGGTTGTACATTATATGATCTGAATTCTTTCTGTTCTTGTTGGCAGACTGAAATTTCAAAGGCAAAGAAATCAGGTACAAACTGGATGATGCATCAAGCTTTTGAAACGGCAGGAAGGTATTTTAAAGTGATTGAAGATTATTCAATTGGGGTTTTAGTCCCTTATGAAAAAGGGAGAGAACTGATTGAAGAATTGAACAGTGGAAATATTAAATTCCAGCCAGATAATTTGCGAAAATTGAAACGTCAAGCTCAAAATTATAGTGTTAATCTGAATGAATCCTATATTCGGAAACATAAGCAGAATTTTAGTTATTTTGAAGCGGCTGATCTTTATTGCTTAAAAGAAGGCTGTTATGACGAAGAAAAGGTGTGACTGATTTCGAAGCACAGTCATGGATTATTTGAAAGAGGTGAGAAAATGCTTTATGACAATAAGATTTGTTTCCGTGTCTGGGGAAATGAAGCGCTGTTTACAGATCCACTTACCAAGGTGGGCGGAGAAAAATTCAGTTATCCTGTCCCGACTTATCAAGCTCTGAAAGGAATCACTGAAAGTATTTATTGGAAACCTACATTAATTTGGGTTATCGATCGTTGCCGGGTGATGAAAATCATTCAGACGCAGTCAAAAGGGATTCGGCCAATTCGATATTATTCCAACCAGAACGATTTATCGCTGTATACTTACCTTCATGATGTTGAATATCAGGTTGAGGCTCATTTCATTTGGAATGAAAAACGAGCGGATTTAGCTCAGGATCGCAATGAACATAAGCATTATGATATCGCTAAAAGAATGGTTGCTCGCGGCGGTCGCCGAGATATTTTCTTAGGAACGAGAGAGTGCCAGGGCTATGTTGAACCTTGTAATTTTGGAGAAGGAACTTCGCCTTATGATGAAGCGGGTGAGGTAGCTTTTGGTGTTATGTTTCATTCGTTTATCTATCCTTCTGAATCCCAAGATGAAAACTTAAAATCCTGTTTCTGGATGCCGATTATGAAGAAAGGTGTGATCGAGTTTATTTCACCGCAGTCATGTACAATGATCCGGGAATTAGGGAAAATGTCGGAAAAGCAATTTATTCCGGGTGTGAATATGACGGTGGAGGACAAGTGATATGGGATGGATACAAAACTTGTGTTTGGTTTATGATCAAAATCTCGAAGAAATAAAGGCAGAAACAAAAGGACTCTTACCGATCGGGTACATAGAGCAAGCAGCTCAGTTAGAAGTATGGATTGATCAAGGCTGTTTTGAATATGCGAGGGTTTTGCCTAAATCTGAATCCATGACACGAATCCCCTGTACTATTGAATCTTCCAGCCGGTCTGGTAAAAATCCAGCGCCTCATCCGTTATTTGATAAACTTAAATATATTGCGAAGGATTTTGATCAATATTCAGAAGAAGGCGGAAGTTATTCTCAGTATCGCTTATTTTTGGAAGCTTGGTGTAAATCCTCTTATGCGTATCCATTAGTGCGGGAATTATTTGAATACTTAGAAGCGGGGACTTTGATTCAGGATTTAGTTGAGGAAAAAATACTAGTCCTTGACGAACAAGGAAAACTAATTGAAAAATGGAAAGGTTTAGAAAACAAACCAGCGATTTTTCAAATAGTTACGGGAACTCAAGCCGATGCCTTTGTCAGATTTGTTGTCGATGGTGTTCAATTGTGGAAAGATCCCAATTTAGTGGAATCCTTTACTCATTTTTATCAAGATCAATTGAGGAATAAAGAAAGAATTGATTTAGACTTAATCACAGGTCAACAGATGCCTGTAACTATGAGAATTCCATCAAAAGTTAGAAATTCAGCGGATATGAGTAAATTGATTTCATCCAATGATTCTCAAGGTTTTACATATCGCGGTCGGTTTGTAAATCCAGAAGAATCGATGAGTATGGGGTACGAATCTTCCCAGAAGGCAATTAATGCACTAAAATGGTTAATTAATAAACAAGGCCGCACTTTTGGAGAAGCAGTGTTTGTCAGCTGGGGGAGTAATATTACAAGTCTGATCGAGTTTAATGAAAGTGCTGACTTATTTGATCTTGATGAAAATCTGCCGGAGTTTCAGTTTGATACTTATGAAAAATTTTCTAAAGCTTTAAATCAAGCTATGAAAGGATATCTGTCAAAACCCTTAATTGCGAATGAAGAAGTTATGACCCTGGGCTTAGAAGCTGCAACACCGGGACGACTTTCGATCATTTATTATCAACAAACCAGCAGTTCTCAGCTATTTAGAAATGTTCTGTTTTGGCATAAGACAATAAGTTGGTATAAAACCCTATTTTACAAACATGCAGAAACAGGAAAGACGATTTCATATCAAACCATAGGATCTCCGGATATGAATAAAATCATTAAGACATTATATGGTGAATCAGTCAATCCTAAATTACTTGCATCTTCAGCAAAAAGACTGGTTAAATGTATTCAGGAAGGTCAGCCATTACCACGGGATTTCATGCAGAAAGCGGTCGTAAAAGCTTTAAATCCTTATGGGAAAAGCGCAGATGAATACAATCAGATTTTAGAAGTCTGCTGCGCGGTGATCCGGAAATATTACATTGATGAAGCCAGAATAAATGGAAAAGAGGAGGAAATGCCTGTGAGAACAGATTTGGAATGCAAAGATATCAGTTATCTTTGTGGCCGCGCTTTGGCAGTAATGAATTTTATTGAAGACAAAGCAAAACCAGAGAATGAAAAGAAACGTGAAACGAATGCTATGCGGTATATGGGCCAATTTTCACGTTATCCACAATCCACATTGATTAGTTTGCAAAGTAAACTTCAGCCCTATTTATTAAGATTAAAAACAGATTATTACGAATATCTTTTGAGTGATATTCTTTCTCAGATTGACCCAAAACAATTTGAAGACGCACCTTTATCAGGTAAATTTGTTTTAGGTTTTCATGCTCAACTTCATGATTTAAAGTACGGCTATAAAAAAGATCAAGCTAAGGCTGAAAAGGAGGATTAAGTGTATGAGTTTAACGAACAAGATTGATTTTGCGGTTGTTTTTTCAGTAAAGAATGCCAATCCGAATGGAGATCCACTAAATGGTAATCGTCCGCGGACGACGATGGACGGTCGTGGAGAAATCAGTGACGTTTGCTTGAAACGAAAAATCAGAAATCGGTTGATGGATCTTGGTGAAAATGTTTTTGTTCAAAGTGATGATAAGAACTTAGATTCCTATCGAAGCTTGAAGGATCGGGCGGATGCTTGCGCGGCGTTTAAAAATGAAAAAGATAAAGAGAAAGCAGCCGCTGCAGCTTGTAAAGAGTGGTTTGATGTGAGAGCTTTTGGCCAGGTTTTCGCTTTTAAAAACGCAGGCGGAGCTAAAGGTGAAGGGGTTTCAATCGGCGTAAGAGGTCCAGTTTCAATTCATCCAGCGATCAGTGTTGATCCGATTTTTGTGAATGAGATGCAGATTACTAAGAGTGTGAATAGTGTTACCGGTGATAAAAAATCTTCGGATACGATGGGAACAAAGAATACGGTAGACTTTGGAATTTATGTGACTTATGGAAGTATTAATTGTCAGCTGGCGGAGAAAACTGGATTTAGTGAGAAGGATGCTGAACAAATTAAACAATGCCTGATTACGTTGTTTGATAATGATTGTTCTTCGGCACGTCCTGACGGCAGCATGGAGGTTCTGGAAGTAATCTGGTGGAAACATAATTGTCCATCGGGTCAGTATTCTTCAGCGAAGGTTCATCGTAGTTTAGAAGTACGAAGAAAAGAGAATGTGGAAATTGGCAGTAAAATTGAAGATTATGAAATTATCGTTCATGCCCTTGATGGACTGACTCCGGAAATTATCAGTGAATTATAACGAAGATCAGTATTTAAATTTAGCCGGCATCCAGCATTTCAGCTTTTGCCCTCGGCAATGGGCTTTGATTCATGTCGAACAGCTTTGGGAAGACAATTCACTTACTATTTTAGGTCAAATTGTTCATGAAAAAGCACATGATGAAACACAGCTTGAAAAAAGAGGAAAAGTAATTATCACTCGGAATTTACCTGTTTATTCAAAGACATTGGGAATAAACGGATATTGCGATGTAGTGGAATTCCATCAGGATGAAGATGGAGTTCCACTCATTCACTTTGATGGAAAGTATAAACCAATTCCTGTGGAATACAAAAAGGGACACAGTAAAACAATTGACGCTGATCGGCTGCAGCTCTGCGCTCAAGCTGTATGTCTTGAAGAAATGTTAGTTTGCGAGGTTAATATTGGTTATTTATATTATGATGAAACGAGAAGAAGGGAAGAAGTCAGTTTATCTCAGGAATTACGCGATCAGGTAAAAACGGATTACAATATGATGCATCAGTATTTATCCAAAGGATTAACGCCCAAAGTAAGGAAAAGTAAAAAATGCCAGTCTTGTTCTTTGAAAGAAATTTGTTTGCCAGGATTGACTGTGGAATCTGCGAAAGGTTATATAACAAGAAAACTGCATGAGGAAGAAGTATGAGAAAAATTGGAAATACGTTATATATAACGCTACCGGATGTTTATCTTTCTTTAGATGGTGAAAATGTTGTTATTTTGAATCAGCAAAAAGTGATAAAACGAATTCCATTACATAATTTAAGCAGCATTGTCATGTTTAATTACCAGGGAATTAGTCCGGCATTGATGGGAAAATGTATGTCACAGAATATAACGCTCAGTTTTCTTTCGCCTGCAGGCTATTTTTTAGGTCGTGTAGTTGGAGAATATCAAGGTAATGTTTTACTTAGAAAAAAGCAAATACTTGTTTCCGAGAATAATCAGCAAAGTGTATTGATCGCGAAAAATATGATTTTAGCCAAAGTTTATAACAGTAAATGGATTCTTGAACGTGCTATTCGCGATTATCCGCTGCGAATTGATATTGAGAAAATGCGAGTCATTTCCAAACAATTGAGTGAAATACTCAATTCGATTGAGAAGGTGCAGAGTCATGACGAACTGCGTGGTCTTGAAGGTACGGCAGCGAAATTGTATTTTAGCAGTTTTGATGATTTGATTTTGCGCCAGAAAGAAGACTTTGTTTTTACCACAAGAACCCGGCGGCCTCCTTTAAATAAGGTGAATGCCCTGCTTTCTTTTGTTTATACTTTGTTGTCTCATGACTGTGCCTCGGCGTTGGAAAGTGTGGGGTTAGATTGTTATATTGGTTTCTTTCATGTTGATCGACCCGGTCGAATGTCTTTGGCTTTGGATTTGATGGAAGAATTCCGCCCTTGCCTGGCAGATCGTTTTGTTTTGTCATTAATTAATCGTAAAGAGATAGATAGCTGTGATTTCTTTGATTATGAGAATGGCGCTGTTTATTTAAATGATGATGGAAGAAAAAAAGTAATCCAAGCCTGGCAGCTTAAGAAAAATGAAGAATTAACACATCCTTATTTGTCAGAAAAAATGAATTGGGGATTAGCTCCTTATCTGCAAGCTCAATTGTTATCGCGTTACTTAAGGGGAGATTTAGATGCTTATCCGCCATTTATGTGGAAGTAGAGGCAGTTTATGTTGGTTTTAATTACTTATGATGTGAATACAGAGACGAAAGCAGGGCGGACGCGTCTGCGGAAAGTTGCTAAGCAGTGTGTTAATTATGGTCAGCGAGTCCAGAACTCAGTTTTTGAATGTTCTTTGGATAATGCAAAATTAATTGAAGTACAGCATTTGTTGGAGGGCTTGATTGATAAAAATGTTGA
>QFCE01001190.1_pt1 | contig 22464 bp, 18 predicted proteins | sample 5346091 | NCBI WGS metagenome assembly QFCE01 (sample SAMN09062252, study PRJNA434731) | Human gut metagenome, whole genome shotgun sequencing project. | isolation source: stool timepoint A chromium assembly | host: Homo sapiens | collected 2015 | reverse complement strand
CAAGGCGTTCGACCTCGATTCCGACAGCGTGTTCGAGGAGACGCAGCTGAGCGCCGAGGAAATCGCCGCGAAGATGAACAAGGGTAGATAGGGGACTGACGATGACTTGGACAAAGAGGATGCCGGCGAACCCGGTGGTGGCCGTGGCGGGCGCCACGGGCGCGGTGGGCGCCGAGTTCTTGCAGGTGCTGCACGACGTCGACTTCCCGGCGGCCGAGGTGCGCGCGCTCGCGTCCGCCCGCTCGGCGGGCAAGGCGCTGCCGTTCTTGGGCTGCGGCCAGGTGCCGGCGGGCGACCTCACGGTGCAGGAAATGACGCCGGAGTCGTTCGAAGGCGTGGACATCGCGCTATTCTCGTGCGGCGCGGGCGTGTCGAAGGAGATGCGCGAAGCCGTAGCCGCGGCCGGCGCCGTGATGATCGACAACTCCAGCGCGTTCCGCATGGACGAGGACGTGCCGCTCGTGGTGCCCGAGGTGAACCCGGGCGACGTGGCGTGGCACAACGGCGTGATCGCGAACCCGAACTGCTCCACCATCCAGATGGTGGTGGCTTTGAAGCCGCTCTACGACCTGTCGCCCATCAAGCGCGTGGTGGTGTCCACGTACCAGGCGGCCAGCGGCGGCGGCGCGCCGGCCATGGCCGAGCTGTACGACCAGACGCGCGAGTTCCTCGGCGGCACGCCCGACGACGAGCTGACCGTCGAGGTGTTCCAGCATCGCATCGCGTTCAACTGCATCCCGCACATCGACAAATTCCTCGAGGACGATTCCACCAAGGAAGAGTGGAAGATGGTCGTCGAGACGAAGAAGATCATGGGCGACCAGGGCATCCGCGTGGCCGCCACGTGCGTGCGCGTGCCCGTGCTGCGCTGCCACGCCGAGGCCGTGTACGTGGAGTTCGCCGACGAGGTGAGCGTGGAGGCCGCGCGTGCGGCCCTCGAGGCGTTCCCCGGCATCGTGGTCATGGACGACTGCGCCACGAACACGTACCCCATGCCGGGCCTGCTGGCCGGCACGAACGAGACGTACGTCGGCCGCCTGCGCCGCGACGACACGGTGGACCACGGCCTGGCCATGTGGGTGGTTGCCGACCAGATCCGCAAGGGCGCGGCCCTCAACGCCGTGCAGATCGCGCAGCTGCTGTTGCCGTAGCGCGAGAGCGCGCAGCGAGCTTGCTCCGGCGGCCGCCCTTGGGCGGCCGCCGTGCGTTGCGGGAGGGTTTCAACGCCACGGCGCCCTGATGCGCCAGCCGGTTTCCGTCACGTCGACGAACAGCAGCCCCAGCAAGAACAGCGCCGCGGCCGTGTACCCGCACCCGGCGATGACGAGGGATGCTATCCCGATTGCGTCCATGCATGCTCCTTTCCGTTCGAGAAGCAGCATACGGACGCGCGCGTTAAGAGGATGCGAAAGACGCGCCCCGCACGTTAACATTGCGCAAAGACGCCGCACATCCCGGACGCCCTACTCGTCCTGCGCGTCCTTTCCGCAGCGGGCGTTCACCAGGTCGACGATCTCCTGCTTCGCGTGCACGTCGAGCAGGGCGTAGATCTTCTTCGTGTGGGTGCGCACGGTGTTTTCCGAGATGAACAGCTTTTTCGCGATGGACGGCACGTCGTAGCCGTGCGCCAGCAGGTCGAGCACCTCGGTCTGGCGCGCCGACAGCCCGCGCTCGGCGGCCAGCTGCGCGCACGCCTGCTGCAGCACGTCGACGCCGCTGGGGGCGGCCTCCTTCGGGCGCGCGGCGCTCTTCCGCACGAGGATGAACATGACCAGCGAGCAGCCGTACAGCAGCACGAACACGCTGGTGACGATCTGTGTCTCCTGCGACAGCGAACTGCGTCCGATCACGGCCGCCAAACCTTGCCCGATCAGGCGCGACGCGTATGTGACGCCCGCGAACAGCGCGTACACGAACACGAGTCCGAGGCCGCGCTCGCTCGCGATGGAGATGCACGACACCATCATGACGATGGAGAACAGCGTGAATCCGAAGCTGCCCACGAACAGCACGAGGGTGCGGTACTGCTCGGCCACGAAGGGGAACGCCAGGAACGCGGTGATGAGCACGGGGAACAACACGACGTACGCCTTCGAGATGGTCGTTTCCTTGTCGAGCGCCAGCCAGACGACGGCCAGGATCGCCGCCGATACGAGGTTCGCCGCGAACACGATGGCGCAGCTCTCGAAGAACGCGAGGTCGTCGGAGAACGCCACCGATCCGATGACGGGCGAGATCACGCCGATCATGACGATGCACAGCAGGGGCTTCCAGAAGCGGCTGCGGATGAGCAGCGGCACGCGCGGCGCTGCGCCTGCAGGGGGCGTGGCGACGGGCGCCGTAGCGGGCGCGCCGCCCTCGAACCGCAGGGTGAAGAACAGCAGCACGAGGTTGCAGAACGCCAGCAGCGACTCGGTGAACAGCAGCCCGGCCTGGCCGAACGCGAAGAACAGCCCGAAGGGGAGCAGCGACAGCACCGATCCCAGGATGATCTGCTTCTTCGTCTCGCGCGGCTCGCTGAGCGACAGCACCGTCTCCCAGCAGATGAAGCAGCACGTGGTTCCCACGCCCACGAGCACGGCCGACACGGTGAGCATGACGGCCGACGACGTGACGAAGAACCCCAGCAGGAAGATCATGCCCGCCGCGATGAGCAGCACGGCCTCGAAGAACGGCGCGCGGTCGAACAGCCGCGGAAAGCGCGTCGATCCCAGGAAGTAGACGAAGAACGCGACGATGTTGCTGAGCGACACCGGCGTGCTCCAGCTGTCCTGCGCGCTCGCGCCGAACGCGAACTGCGGCAGGAACGAGAAGCCCCACAGCGAGAACGAGTTCATCGCCAAAAAGCAGGCGAACCCCGTGGCCACCAAGAACAGCTGAGTTTTCTTCGTATGCGCCATAACCCCTCCCCAGGCATATTGTAGGCGAAATCAGGGGACGCTTCGATGGCCGACGCCCAAAAAGACGTGCCGATGATCAGCGAATTTGCCAATTCACCTGATCTATGTGACCCCTTTTCGAGCGAAACACCAAGCGCGGGTGAACGCGCGCCGCCCGCGTTCGTGCAAGACTGAGCCCGTGTTCCGCAACCGATCGCAAGGAGGGAAATCGCATGGAACTGAATCGCCGAGATTTTCTCAAAGGGGCTTTGGCAACAGGCGCGTTGGCGGCTACGGGAAGCGCGCTCGCGGCATGTTCGCCTTCGGGCGGCGCTGCGTCCGGCGCGGCCAGCGCGGGCTCGGCAGCGGGCGCGTCCGACGTGCTGACGGCCGACAGCTACCAGCAGATGAAGTGGAGCTTCGAGATTCCGCCCGAGCCGGTGGCCGATGCCGACATCGCCGAGACCATCACGCACGACATCGTGGTGGTGGGCGCGGGCATGGCCGGATTGTGCACGGCGGTGTCGGCCGCCGAGCAGGGCGCCGACGTCATCGTGTTCTCGGCTAGCAGCAAGCCCATCAGCCGCGGTGGCTCGAACCACGCCATCGGGTCGAAGTACCAGAAGGCGAAGGGCATCGATTATTCGCCCGAAACCGCGCGCGAGATCGTGAAGGCCGAGCAGACCGCCGGCACGTACCTCATGGACAAGAAGAAGTGGGAGCGCTGGATCAACCACTCGGGCGAGTCCATCGACTGGACCATCGACCATATGGAGAAGCAAGGCCTCAAGTGCTGCCTCGAGCCGGGCTACTACGATCCCGACGGCACCATCACCGTCCCGCCCGCGTCGCACAACTTCTACACCGATGAGCAGCCTTTCGGCGCCCTGTACGGCGCGCCGCTCGAAGCGCAGGCGTACGCCGATATCTTCACGGGCGATTTCGGCGGCGAGATACACTACAAAACCGTCGCGCAGTACCTCATCCGCGAGGATGACAACACCGGGCGCGTGTCGGGCGTCGTGGCGCAGCGCGAGGACGGCTCGTACGTCAAGTACGTGGCGAACAAGGCCGTGGTGCTGGCCACGGGCGACTTCTCGAAGAACCCCGACATGATGGCGAAGTACAGCCCGTGGGCGTGGGAGCACTTCAAGGACGCGCTCTCGTTCGGCGACGTGGATTACGATGCCGAGCTCGTGTACTCGGGCCTCATGCCCGGCGACGGCCAGAAGATGGGCCTGTGGGTGGGTGCCGCCTGGCAGAAGACGTACCCGGTGCCGCCCATGATCAACGGCGGCGCGTCGGGCCCGGCCCACGGCGTGATCTCCAACTTCTGGGGGCTCAACATGGACATCCACGGCGAGCGCTACCAGAACGAGTGCACGAACTTCGCGTACGGCGCCATCTCGGTGCTGCAACTTCCGCAGAAGACCGCCTACGCCGTGTGGGATAAGGCGTACGCCTACACGCAGGACGAGTGGGAGCAGTTCGGATGCTGCATCGACCACGAGAACGGCATCATGCCGCTCACGCCCGACGAGGTGATCGCGTCGTGGGACAAGAACGCCGAGGGCGGCAAGGAGTCCATCGGCACGGGCGCCACGTACTACAAGGCGGACACCATCGAAGAGCTGGTGAAGCAGATGGACGGCATCGACCAGGAGCAGGCGCTGGCCACCATCAAGCAGTACAACGAATACGCCGAACAGGGGCTCGACGAGCAGTTCCACGTGAATCCCGAAATCCTGTTCCCCATCTCCACGCCGCCGTTCTACGCCACGAAGATCACGGGCGCCACGTTCCTCACCGTGTGCGGCGGCTTGCGCACCGACGAGAACATGCAGGTGTGCGACGAGAACGACACGCCCATCGAGGGTCTGTACAACACGGGCATCATGACCGGCGACTTCTACGCCAACACCTACAACTTCGTCATGCCCGGTCAGAACCTCGGCGCCGTGTGCGGCACCCTGTCCTACCTGCTGGGTCGCGACCTGGCTGCATTGTAAGCGCAGCTCGAACTCCTGCTGTTCCTCCCTCCATGCGGCCGCCTTCGGGCGGCCGCGGCTCGGTGAGGACGGCGACTTCTCGTCGTCCTTGTTCGATAATCTGGCAGAAAAACCGAGGTAGGTAAATAATATGCGCATTGGAAAAATCGCGACCTGGGATTTTCTGATATGAGCGCGCAGAAAATGGTCGAATTATTTACCTACCTCGATTTTTCTGCCACAATCGGCATCGATGGCTGACACCGCCGTCGGATGCCGACGCAGAGCGCATCCCCCTCGCCGCGCTATTCGTGGACAAGGGGCTGACGGTCGAGGAGGACGTGCTCGTGGAGCGGGTGATGGAGCTGGTCCCGAAGGGCGCGACGAATCTTGATATTTCCTGCGCAAAACGATAGCCGGGGCGATGCGCCGCCTTCGTCGGTGCGGACGTGGTTTGCTCTATACTGTTTCCCATGAAGAAGATCAGACTTGATACGCTGCTGGTTGAGCAGGGGTACTTCGCGGACGCCGGCGCGGCGCTGCGCGCGGTGCTCGCCCACGAGGTGAAGGTGGACGACGTGTATGCCACGAGCGCGGCGCTCAAGGTGGCGCCCGACGCGGAGGTCGTGGTGAAGAACCGCAAGCGCTTCGTGTCGCGCGGCGGCCACAAGCTGCAGGGCGCGCTCGACGCGTTCGGACAGCGCGTCGAAGGCCTGCGCTGCCTGGATATCGGCTCGTCAACCGGCGGTTTCAGCGATTGCCTGCTGCAGGCCGGCGCGGCCAGCGTGGCGTGCGTCGACGTGAACTACGGGCAGCTGGCGTGGAAGCTGCGGCAGGACCCGCGCGTGGCGGTGTTCGAGCGCGTGAACATCAAGCTGGCCGACCCGGCCGAACTGGGCGCGCCCTTCGACGTGCTCGTGGCCGACCTCAGCTTCATCGGCCTCGCGGCGCTCGCGCCCACGTTCGCGCGGTTCTCACAGCCGGGCACCGTGTTCATCGGCCTCGTGAAACCCCAGTTCGAGTCGCGGCCCGACGAGACGGAGCACGGCGTGGTGCGCGACGAGGCCGTGCGGCGGCGCACGGTGGACGAGGTGCGTGCGGCGCTGGTCGCTGCGGGGTTCGGCGTGGCAGGCGTGGTGGAATCGCCCATCACGGGGCCCGAGGGCAACGTGGAATACCTCGTGCGCGCGGTGTTCGAGGGGAGCGGGGTGGCGGATTGAGCGCGACCGAGCAGCAGGTGCCTTCTTGGGATTTCAAATCGTTCGCGGCACGGTACCTGCCGGGCTTCTCGTTCTCGTTTCTGGGAACGGGCCTCGTGCTCGTGTGGATACAGTGCATCCTGTACGCGCGCTACATCTGGGTCGATTCCGGGCTGACGACGGTCGCCATCAACTTCGCGCGCTGCGGGTGCATCGTCGTGCTGGGCGCCGTGGCGCTGCACCGTGCGTTCTCGCCGAGGTTCGAGAACGTGCTCGGCTGGATCTCGGCCGGGCTCATGACGCTGGGCAGCCTGCTGTTCTTCGTGCAATCGCTGTTCCCGTCGTTGCCGTTCACCCTGGTGGCGGCCGTGTGCTCGGGCGTGGGGCTCGCATGGGGCGGCGGCATGTGGATCACGTTCTACATCCGGCTGGGGTTGCGCGAGGCGCTGCTGGCGGCCTTCGCGTCGCTGGCGCTGTCCACCGTCATCGGCATCTTCATCGGCATCGTGGAGGAGAGCACGGCGTTCTTCGTCAGCATGCTGCTGCCGATGGTGACGCTGGTCATGTACTTCCAGGCGCAGAAGACGCTCGACGAGCGCGAGCGGCGCGGCATCGTGGCGCCGCCGCCCGACGACGTGTACGCCGCCGAGCCGCGTTCCACCATCGTGCGGCTCGTGGTGGGCATCGCCCTGTTCAGCTTCGTGCTGGGCGTGTCGCGCGGGTTCCCGTTCGGCGAATCCATCAAGCTGTCGCCCGTGTTCCACCTCGTGCAGCACCTCGGGGTGACGGCCGCCGGCCTCGGCATCATCTGGTGGACGCTCGTGAAGGGGCGCGGGTTCAAGTTCGCCGTGCTGTGGCAGGCGCAGCTTGCCGCGCTGGCGGTGGGCGTGATCTTGCTGTCGACGCTCGATCCGCTGGTCAGCGAGGTGGGTGCCACCCTCATCGCCATCACGAACCTGTTCCAGGTGGGGTTCTTGTGGTTCGTGTCGTACGACGTGGCGCGCCATCGCGCGCTGCCGCCGTATCTCATCCTGGGATTCTTCTGGTTCCTGCACCTGTTCTTCCGCGAGAGCGGTCGGTTGGCGATGTGGTGGCTCGGCGATGCGGGCGGGGCCGAGCAGATGCTCATCGTGGCCACCATGATCTGCCTGCTGGCCGTGAGCGTGGGCTTCTTGCTGACCGATTCCATCCCGCGCGTTCGGCCGCTGTTCGCCGAGGTGTGCGGGCGCTGCCGGTTCCGTGCCGAGACGGAGACGGCGCTGCGCGAAGGTCGTCTGACCAGCGTGGACGAGCGCGTGTGGCGCCCGGAGGAGCACGGGGCGGCCCCGCTGGCCGCCGCGGCTCCGGTGGCGGCGACAGCCTCGGCGGCCTCGCGGGTCCCGACGGCCCCGGCAGCTGCGATCGAGCCGCCCTTCGACCGCGAGGCGTACGTGCGCGAGCGCTACGGCCTGACGAACCGCGAGGCCGAGGTGCTCATGCTGCTGGCCGAGGGCCGCAGCTCGTCCTACATCGCCGGCGAGCTGGTGCTGTCCGACAACACGGTGCGCAGCTACGTGAAGAACATCTACCAGAAGCTCGACGTGCACTCCAAGCAGGACGTCATCGACTTCGTGAAGGCGCTGTAGGCGCTCGCGCGTCGCGGAATCTCGCGCCCGTTGCTCCCTCGCGCCGTGAATGTCCCCCAGGGGGACGGGGGCTGTCCCCGTGCGGGGCATCCGACCGAAACGCACCGCGCCCCGGCTGGGAGGCAGCCGGGGCGCGCGGGAGGGAAGGGACGTCGTCGAGAGTGGCGTGCGGCGCGAGGCGCTAGGCGTTCGCGAGGGCGCTGCGAGCGGAGATGCGGCCGAAGATGAGGCACTCGGCGATGTTGCCGCCGCCCTGGTACACGCCGCTCCACACCGAGCCGAACTCGCCGGCGGAGTACAGGTTGGGAATGGGCTTGCCGTCGGGATCGAGGATCTCGCCCTGGGCACTGCGCACGGGGCCGCCGTCGGTGTTGAGGAACGACGGGCAGCACAGCTGCGCGTAAAACGGAGGCGTGGAGATGGGCGTCAGCGTCTTCTCGGGACGATGGAAGTACACGTCCTTGCCGTTGGCGCAGCACTCGTTCCACTGGTCCACCGTGGCGGTCAGCTCGTCTGCCGGCACGCCCATCTGGCTGGCGAGGTCTTCGATGGTGTCGGCGGAATAGGCCAGCTTGTCGGCCACGGGGTCGCTCGTGGTGTCGGCGGGGATGGCGCCGGCCTCGAGGCCTGCCTGGTCGAACACGAACCATGCCTTGCGCGGCTGGGCCAGGTGCGGCCACTCGCCGCCGATCTGCATATGGCCGTGGCGGCTGCCGACGGAGACGGACGGGTCGTCCATGTAGGCGATGTCGGACTTGTTGCTGTAGCCGTCCCAGTCCATGTAGTAGCGGCGGCCGTTCACGCCCACGGTGATGCCGTACTGCTTCGGGCACGGCGAGATGATCTGGTTGTTCGTGAACTTCGTGTTCTCGAGGTCGCGGCCGGCCATCCAGAAGCCCGCCACGTGCTCCATGTGCCAGAAGTCGGCGCCGATCTTCATGCAGGCCTTGTGGCCGTCGCCCGTGTTGCCCTCCTCGACGGCGGGATGGGCTCCGCCTTGGCCGATGAAGTCCTGGCGCATCGTGGGGTTGGCCTCGAAGCCGCCCGTGCACATGATGACGCCCTTGTTGGCCTTGACGTTCTTGCCGTCGATGACCGCGCCGAGGATCTGCTTGGTGCCGGGGTCTTGGATGAGCTCGCTCATCGGGGCGCCCGTGCGGTACTCGATGACGTCGGAGTGGTCGGCGATGACGCGGTCGAGCAGCTTCGTGATGTGCTTGTCGCCCTTGATCTCCACGTCCTTCTTGCCGGCGACGGTCAGCTTGCCCAACGCGTAGCAGTGCTCGAACTCGGGCCACTCGGGCGTGGACTTGAGCGGGTCGTCCTTGGTGGTGGGGGCGATGATCGACGCTTCCTCGACCACGCCGCCCAGCGTGTCGAACACCCAGCTGTAGTTCTCGGCGGCGCCCTTGGCGTAGGCGGCGATCACGTCGTCGGGCGTGGTGCCCTCCTCGCCGCGCATCTCCAGCATGTACTGGTTGAACGCTTCCTCGTCCTCGGCGTACACGACGGTGCCCTTGCAGTACGGGCTGTTGCCGCCGGGCATCGTGCCCTTCTCGGCCAGCAGGCACGTCGCGCCGTTGCCCTCGAGCGCCACCGTGATGGCGGCGGCCTGGCCGGCGCAGCCCGCGCCGATGACCACGACGTCGAACTCCTCGTCCCACTTCGTATCGGTGCCGGCAGCCGCGGCGGCCGTGCCGCCGTCTCCGGTGCTGGCGGAGCCCTGCGGCGCGCAGCCGACGATGCCGAGGCCGGCGGCGCCGGCGAGGGCGACGCCGGCGGTCTTCAGGAACGTGCGACGGCTCTGCTCGAATGGGGTGCTTTCTTTCATGATGGTCCTCCCTGTCTCCGTGGTGCTGCGATGCAGCTTTCCGGTCCGTGCGCATCCACCGGCCCTCCCGTCGCTGCCGGGATGCTGCGATGGTTCCCGCGCATCGGACGAGGAGCATGCTATCCCGCCCGCCGTTACGGCGGCACCCCCTAAGTGCAGCGTTTTGGTAGGGAATGCGCGCACCCCGCAAAATGCGGGGGCAGGGGGTGGTATGCTTTCGAACTGGGAAAACGTTAGATCGGGCACCGCGGCGCGAAAGGATGCTTCATGAGCGTGATCGGCAACATACTGTGGTTCGTCTTCGCGGGGTTCTGGCAGGGCGTGAGCTGGTGCCTCGTCGGGCTGCTGTGGTGCATCACTATCGTGGGCATCCCGGTGGGCACCCAGTGCTTCAAGATGGCGGGGCTCGCGTTCTTCCCGTTCGGCAAGGAGGTCGAGTACGGCGGCGGCGCGGGGTCGGCCGTCCTCAACGTGCTGTGGTTCATCTTCGGCGGCGTGTTCTTGGCGCTCGAGGCGCTGCTCAACGGCGTGCTGCTGTGCATCACGATTATCGGCATCCCCTTCGGCATGCAGTGCTTCAAGCAGGCGAAGCTGGCGCTGCTGCCCTTCGGCGCGGTGGTGCGCGGGAAGTAGGCGTTGCGAGCGCGCCGCGCCCGCCTTACGCCTGCTGCTCGAACAGCACGAGCAGCTCTTCCTTGTTGCCGGTCTGCGTTTTCTGGTAGATGTGCCGCAGGTGCGTCTTCACCGTGTTCTTCGAGATGAACAGCGATTCGGCCACGTAGTCGAGGCGGTGTCCCGTCACCCACAGCTCGAGGATCTCGCGCTCGCGCGCCGTGAGGCCGGTCGTTTCGACGATGCGGTCGAGACGGCGTTGCAGCACGTCCTCCGCATCGACGATCACCTCGGTCGGATGATCGCTCGTGGCGAAGAAGTACATGCCGGGCACGAGGATGAGCAGCGCGAGGATGGACAGTGCCGCCGGGTCGAGCGGCGCGAGCATGCCGACGCCCGTGCCGATCGCGCGCCCCACAGCTCGGTGGCGATCAGGCCGAGCCCGCATACGAGAAACGGGCTGGTGCGCGTCTTCTGCGCGATGTCGAGCAGGATGAACCACAGCGCGATGGACAGGCACTGCTGCGTGGCCAGGATGATGCAGTGCTGCGCGATTTTGTACGGCTCGGACGACGCGCCCGAATCGGCGCCGATGAGCAGCCCCGACAGCGCGTAGCATACGGCCATGATGCCCGCGAACACCACGAGCGCTTTCTGGAAGTCTCCCTGGCGCCTCGATACGAGCAGCGCCACGATGAGCACCGCGGCCAACGCGTTGCCGGCGATGATGGACCACCACGAGATGAAGCCGCCCGTCTCGGCCGACCCCGGCAGGATGGCGCTGGCCGCCATCGCGCAGCAGATGCCGGCCAGCAGCTTCCACGAAGGCTGCATGGTGCCTAGGCCGCCCGTGAGCGCCACGTAGGGCGGGGAGGACGGCGAGCGGCGCAGCACGACGATGAGCAGGATGGATCCGAGCGGCAGCAGCTTCATGAACGAGACCGACCACGTGCCGGGCAGCACCTGGATGAGCGCGAGCACGGCGACGGCCAGGGCGAGCGAGCCGGCGGTGCGGGCGATGATGGAGCGCAGGGGAAGCTGGGCGTACGCCTCGCCCCAGGCGAGGTCGATGATGGGCAGCACGAGCGCCGACAGCAGCAGGTCGACGGTGAGGAACTGCTGGGGCAGCACGCCTGCGGCGGTCAGCGGGTAGCCGAGGCCGCCAACGATCTGGACGATCATGGCGGCCGCGATGAAGCCGGAATGCAGGCGTGCGGGCGACAGCCGTTTCCACAGCGCGGTGGTGACGAGGGCCGATACGGCGAAGGCGCAGAAGAACGCGAAGCGCGTGCTCACGAGAGCGCCGGTGTCGGAGAAGCCGCCTCCCAGCGATGGCGTGGGCGACAGCACGAGCAGCAGGGTTGCCAAGTACAGGCCCCTGCCGAGGTACAGCCACGATGCTGCGGTTCCCGATGCCCCTGGTGTGCGCGTCAAACGCCCCTCCTCGCTTGCTGCTTCGCTGCTTCTCGGAGCTTCCATTATAGCCAAAACGCGGCCCGGAGGGGCCGCGTTCGGTGGCTCGGGCGCGGGGAGGGGAGGGCGCGCCCGAGCATTCAGGGGAGGGATGGCGATCGGTGGGGCGGAGGGGCGGCCGGCCGTCCTACGCTTTCCGCTGCTCGATGTCCTCGGGCGCGGTGGTGGCCAGGCGCTTGCCCAGCAGCATGCCCTCGGTCATGCACAGCCCCAGGCTCATGCCGCTGATGGGCGTGCAGTAGTTCACGATGTAGCGGTTGCCCGAGTTGTTGCCGGCGGAGTACAGGCCGGGGATGGGGAACAGGTCGGAGTCGAGCACGCAGCCGTTGAAGTCGGTGTCGAGGCCGGTGGTCTGGCAGAGGCCGACGTAGATGTCCTCGGCGTTGCCGGTGACGGCGTAGAACGGCGGCGTGGTGAGCGGCTTCATGATGCGCGCGTCCACGGCGAAGTCCTCGTCGAGGCCGGCTTCGGCGTACTGGTTCCACTTCTCCAGCTCGGACAGGGCGTTGGCCTTCTGCTCCTCGTTGTAGCAGCCGATCTTGTCGAGCAGCTCCTCGAAGGTGTTGGCGCAGTACACGCCGTCCTTGCTGGGCTCGGTCGACGAGGGGTCGAGGGCGGCCATCTGCTCCTGCAGCGGGTCGATGCCGTGGAAGGTCACCTTCGACGTGAGGTTGATGGCGCCGTGCGCCGGCGGCATGCACGCGATGGTGTCGAGATAGCCGGCGTCGGCCACCGAGACGATGGCGCCCTTCGGCTGGCGGCTGGACTGGTAGCCCGAACCCTCGGTGCCGCCTGCGCACTCGTTGCAGAAGCGCAGTCCGCGCTGGTTGAGCAGCATGAAGCCCGGGCCCCACGGCGCGGTTTCCCAGGGACCCGACTGGCCCGTGTTCATGCCCGTGCGCGGGCCGGCCTCCACGTGGCCGCCTGCCCACACGCCCAGCTTGATGCCCGCGCCGTCCTTGACGCCCATGCCGCCGGAGGTGGCCAGCTCGATGTTGCCGTAGTTCTCGGCCAGGTGGCGGTACTCGTCGTTGATGTCGCGGATCATGTCCTCGTTCGCCTGGAAGTCGCCGGCGGTCAGCACCACGCCGCGCGTGCCCGTGTAGCGCACGTAGCTGTCGTCGTCCTGGTTGCGCGCCACGACCGCCACCACGCGCCCGGAGTCGTCCTTCTCGAGGTACTCGGCGTACGTGTTGAAGTGCCACGCGGCGCCTTCTTTGATGGCCTGCTCGCGGTGATGCGTCATGACCACCGGGCCCCATTCCCAATCGGAGCCGCCGCCCGTGACGGGACGGTGGACGATGGTGGACTTGTAGAACTGGTAGCCGGAGGGGTCCATGACCATGCGGTCGTCGGCTTCGGCCGAGTAGATGTTCACGCGGTCGGTGTTGTGGTAGAAGTCGGGGTCCACCTCGTCGATCTCGGAGATGCTCCAGTCCATGATCTGTCCGGAGTAGTCGACGAAGTTGCGGATGAGACGCTGGTTGCTGCGGTTCGCGTTGCGCACGAGCCAGTTCGTCATGAAATTGACCTTGTCGATGCGGTCGGCACCGTGCTCGATCGCCCACTCGCTGTTGATGATGGCCACCTCGCCGCCGATGTAGAAGAAGCTGTCCTCGGGCTGCGCTTCCACGACGCAGACGCTCGCCCCGTTCATGGTTGCCGAGCGCGCCGTCCAGGTTCCCGCCTGGCCGCCGCCCACCACCACGACGTCGAAGGTGCCGCCGTCGGCGATCTTCGCCTCGTCGACCGGCTCGGGCGGGGTGCGCCAGTCGGCCGCCGCCTGGCTTTGCCAGCGATGCTCGGGCTTCGCGCTGCCGTCGGCCGCGTCGGCCTCGGCGACGGCCGACTTCGGGCTGCACCCGGCCAGCGCCCCTGCCGCGGCCAGGCCGGTGACGGCTGCGCCCGTGAGGAAGGTGCGGCGCGAGAGGCCGCGGTTCGCTTTGTTCTGTCCGTTCGTTCCGTTCTCGTTGTGCTTCATGGTCGTGATCCTTTCATTCCCCATCTTGGCCCTCCTGTGCGCCGCTCGGCGCTGCCAAGGTTCGTCGTGCATCATGCCCGGCAACGTGGGATCGCGCGTCATTCCTCAGAGGTGAATGTGCGAACGACCGGCAAAAAAGAAAAATCACCCCTGAGGAATGACGCGGATTTTCGCGTCAACCACCCGCTTCGTCAGGGTGGGCGCGCGCAAGTCACTGCTGAACGGGTGGCGGTTCCACCCGCAACGGGGGGACTGTCGCGAACGCGTCGAGCCTACTATCGAAAGCGTAAGGGCGGCATGAGCCGTGCGGATCGAAGGAGGAACGATGGAACAGTTCAGCAGGCGGAGTTTTTTGAAAGGCGCAGGGCTGGCGGCAGTGGGAACCGCTGCGGTCGGGCTGGTCGGATGCGGGTCGGCTGCCGCGCAGGAGCAAAAGGATTGGTGGATGCCCGAGGCGTGGGACGAGGAAACCGACGTCGTCGTGGTGGGGTACGGCGCGGCTGGCGTGGCCGCCACCATCACCGGTCTGGACGCCGGCCTGGGCGTGATCACGCTGGAGAAGTCGAGCGAGCCCGACGGCGGCAACCTGGGATGCGCGACGGGCTGCATCCAAACCTGCATGAAGCCCGACGATGCCGACGGCATGGTGGAGATGCTGCGGCATTTCAACCAGGGGTCGGTGAGCAAGGAGGACGGCGACGTGCTGTATCCCGCCATCGTCGAGCAGGAGATCGAGGCGGGCGCGTGGCTCGACTCCCTCGAGGACCTCGAAATCTACTGGGTTTGGCGCGATTACGGCGATCCCTCGCGCATGACCGGCGAAGTGGCCTGGTCCGAACGCGGCGATGCGGGCGGTTCTGAGCTGTTCGGGAACTTCCACGAAATCGCGGTCGACAAAGGGGCCGATATCCGGCTCGCCACGCCGGCGAAACGCCTCGTGCAGAATCCCGAGACGAAGGAAATCCTCGGCGTCGTCGCCGAAGGCTCCGGCGGCGACATCGCCATCAAGGCCAAAAAAGGCGTCATCATGGCGTGTGGCGGGTTCGAGGGCAATCCCATGATGCAGCAGTGGTACACCGGATGGGGCATCCACCTGTTCCCGTGGGGCACGCCGCACAACACGGGCGACGGCCACCGCATGTGCGTCGAAGCGGGGGCGCAACTGTGGCACATGGACTGCTCCGAGATAGGATCGCCGTGCTACCGTCTGCCGTCCGAGCAGGTAGGGTGCTCGGTGAGCATGCAGTCGGCGGGGCATTTCCCCGACGCCTCGTCGTGGCTCTTCGTCAACTACAAAGGCGAGCGTTTCGTGAACGAGACGAAGAACCTTTCCCATGCACCGCAGCACACGCGCAAGCGCACGGTGTGGTACGACATGGACACCGACACGTACGAGTTCTCCAACCTGCCGTACTGGATGGTGTTCGACCAGGCGACGTTCGACGCCGCACCGCTGTACATCCAGTCGACGAAGCCGAAGTCGCTCGTGTCGTACGCGGGCGTTCACCAGCTGCTCGGCCAGGAATGGACGAACGCCTGGGCGCTCGAGCAGGGGTGGATCGTGAAAGCCGACACCATCGAAGGGCTCGCTGCGTCGATGGTGGGCACGTCTCCTTCGGGCACGAAGTACGAAGGCGTCGACGCCGCGGCGCTGGCGGCGACGGTGGAGCGTTGGAACGCCAGCTGCGAGGCGGGCGCCGATCCCGATTTCAAACGCGATCCCGAGACGATGGCGGCGTTCGGCGACGGGCCGTTCTACGCCATCGAGATGGGCATGGGCATGATCAACACCCAGGGCGGCCCCAAGCATAACGAGCACAACCAGACGCTCGACACGAACGACGAGGTGATTCCCCGCCTGTACAACGTGGGCGAGTTCGGGTCGCTGAACGGCGGCAACTACAACCTGGGCAACATAGCCGAGGCGCTGACCACAGGCCATTTCGCCATGCTGCATGCAGGCGATCTCGAGCCGTGGGATGCGAGCGACGGAAAGTAGGAGCGCTCATGAACGTATCCGCGAAGAAAGGAATGCGCGCGTTGGCTCCCGCGGCGATCTTGCTCGCGCTGTGCGCGTCGCTTGCCGGGTGCGGCGGCACGCCGCAGCAAGCGGGCGGTGAGGCGGGCAAGGCGGGCGATACGGCCCAGGCGGCGGCGAGCGACGCTCCGTTCTCCTGGTCGGCCGATGCCGATTGCGGTCTGTGCCATGCGACGCAGTCGTCGTCGCTGACGGACTCGTCGTGCCAGGTTTCGGCCAACCATGCCAACCTGCAATGCGTGCAATGCCACACCGATGAAAACGGCCTTGCCGCAGCCCATGACGGCGTCACGCTGGCCGATACGAAGGGAGCGAAGAAGCTGTCGAAGACTTCGGTCGAGCAGGATGCGTGCGTGAGCTGCCACGCCGACGCGGGCGCACCCGAGGCCGCCGCGTCCTCGACGGCGCTCACCGACGACCAAGGCACGACGGTGAACCCGCACGACCTGCCGCAGAGCGCAAGCCACGACACGTTGACCTGCGGAAGCTGCCATACGATGCACGATGAGAAACCGCTTGAAGAGACGGCGGCCGCAGCGTGCACGCAGTGTCACCATCAGAACGTGTACGAGTGCTACACCTGCCACGAGTAAGCGAGTCTCGCTGAACGACCCCGCGTGCCCGCCGCTCTCCCTCCCGGCGGCGCGGTACGGCCTGACGGCCAAGATCGCCCTTCCCTCGGCGATCTTGGCCGTCCGCATGCGCTATCGGCGCTCGTTCACCAGGCGGATGAGCTCTTCCTTGCTGTGCACGTCGAGCTTTGCGTACAACTGCTTCGTGTACCAGCGCACGGTGTTCTCCGACAGGACGAGAATGTCGGCGATTCCCTTCTTAGTGTGTCCGCGGTAGAGCAGCTGCATGATCTCGCTTTCGCGATCGGACAGAGAGAATTCATGCTTCACCTGGCCCCATCCCCTGTCGGGGTCGTCCACGGGATACGAGGGTGCAGGCTGCTCGTCGTGCAGGTTCTGGGCGGTCATGAAAAAACAGCTGGCCAGGAACACGAACACGCAGATGGCCGTCGCTTGCACGATGTGCTCCTCGATGGGGAGCGTCCCGTAGGCGCTTGCGAGGGCGCTGTACGCTGCGATGCCGCCGGCGACGGATGCTTCGTACAGTCCGCGACCGATGCCGAACACGAAGCAGGGGTGCTGCGCGCTTCGCTGGGCGAGCTTGATCAGCACGAGGTACAACAGCACGAGCACGAGGTTGCGCGCCAGGGAAAGCGAGATGTAGTCGATGGCGGACGAGGCGCCGGCTACGAACCAGAGCATGAGCAGCAGGAACGTCAGCGCCAGCAGCATCGAGTTGGCCAGCGCCTTCGCCCGTGCGTTGTCCTCTCGGGCGACGAGCCACATGAAGAGGAGGAAGGGCAGCAGGGCGCGCAGCGCATAATTGGCGAAGGCGATCGCGTGCTCGTGCGACGAGCTGGGAATGGCCCCCTGCAGAATGCTGAATATGATGCCGTTGCCGAAAATCACGGCGTACACGATGACCTGGACGACGAGGAAAAGGGAGGACGATCGGCGCGGCTGCTTGCGAAGCGTGGTAGCACCCGGTCGATTGACCAGGAGGTTCGACGTCCCATCCCAAGCGCGGCGCGCGCAGATGATGGAGCCGAACGGCAGGACGCAGGCGACGGCGAGGACGGGAGCGGTGCCGGTCAGGGAGAAGATGCTCATGACGAGGCAGATGAGGGCCCCGAACGAGAACCCCAGCAAGATGAATCCGCAGGCGTCTTTGGTTTTCATGCTGCTGTAGATGAGGAACCACGACGAGAAGCAGAAGGCGATGCCGAGCCCGCTTATTGCTCCCGCAGCGACCTGGGCGAAAACGGGCAGCGCCACCGAAGCGATGCCGAGCAGCGGCGTGACGCAGAGGGCGACGGCGCTGAGCGGATGGAAGAGGACGTGCGGGTCGCGTTCGGCACCGGGTCGAAACAGCAGGGCTATGGCGAGCAGGGCCGCCAGCATGCCCAGATGGAAGGCGAGTTGAAAGGCAAGCGTGTCGAACACCACGCGTTGGCTCACCACGAACATCCAGGCTTGCGGGAAGCAGAGGCCCAAGAACAGCGCATTGCGTTTCGGTCGGTAGACGCGCGTCAGCTGGTCGATCATCGATATCCCCTCCTGCTTGAAGGGGCGCCGCGCGCTTCGCGTTTCTCCCCCGCGCCGCGCCCTCGTTTCGAGCTTATCAGGTGAACTCGATCCGAACAAGGATGATGCGATGGCGCAGGTTTTTTGGAATTATGCCGATGACCTGGGAATACCGTGCATTGTGCCAACGCGCGCGCAAAGTCCACCCCGATCGGGTGGGGCGCAGACGATCGCGGTTTCGGCACGCCTTGAGATCCGCTGCTCTCCATGCTATCATATGTTGTACGTACAACATTGGAGGTGCAACATGGCTGATGCGATGGTGACGGCGCGCATGTCGGCGGAGAAGAAAGAGGCGGGCAACCGCATGCTCGAGCAGTTGGGCACGAACGCCTCGCAGGCGGTGAATCGCCTGTACGACTACGTGCTGGAGAAGAAGCAGCTGCCGTTCCCCGAGCAGCAGGGGCGACGGAAGTACACGCAGGAGGAAATCGCGCAGGCGATCGCCTGGGTGGATAGTATTCCGCGGAGGGATCGCTTCTCCACCATGACCGACGATGAAATCAGGCGGGAGCGCTTGATATCGCGTGGTCTTGCGACGAGTAAGGATTTCTCATGAGGCTGATGCTCGATTCGAATATCGTGATTGACTATATCAAAATGCGAGAGCCCTTTTATGCGAGTGCTCGAAAGCTAGTGATGCTGGGGTTTCTCGCGGAGCACGAACTCTGGTTCAGCTCGGCGCAAGCGAATGACGTCTTCTATACCCTGACTGGCGGAGGGAGGCCTTCGCAAGCTGCCCAGCTGAAGCAGGATCTCAAGAAGATGCGACAAGGGATGCGCATCTGCGGTGTTAACGAAGTTCAATTTGACGCAGCGCTCGATTCGTCGTGGGTCGATCTGGAGGATGCGTGCGTGTACCAGTGCGCGCTCAGGTTGAAGGCCGACGCCATCATCACGCGCAACCAAAAGGATTTCGAGAAGTCGACCATCAAAGTGTTCGACTGCGACGAGCTGTTCGCCTACTTGGCCGAGGAAAAGGGTTTCACCTACGAGGAAATACCCTGGTAACGAGAAGGCGGCCCCCGCAGGGCCGCCTTCGAAGAGCGTGCTGGACGCAAGCGCGGCCGCCGCGCTAGTTCTTCAGGGAGTTCAGGGGGGCGGGCATACGGCCGCCGCGGTGGGCGAACGTGGTGCCGGCGTACTGGTTCACGGGCATGACCGGGGCGTAACCCAGCAGGCCGCCGAAGTCGAGCTGGTCGCCCACCGTCTTGCCGATGGCGGGGATGAGGCGGACCGCGGTGGTCTTGCTGTTGATCATGCCGATGGCGCATTCGTCGGCGATGATGCCGAAGATGGTCTCGACGCTCGTGTCGCCGGGGACGGCGATCATGTCGAGGCCCACGGAGCACACGCAGGTCATGGCTTCCAGCTTCTCGAGCGACAGCGCGCCGTCCTCGGCCGCGCGGATCATGCCGGCGTCCTCGGACACGGGGATGAACGCGCCGGACAGGCCGCCGACGGACGACGAAGCCATGACGCCGCCCTTCTTCACGGCGTCGTTCAGCATGGCGAGAGCCGCCGTGGTGCCCGGACCGCCGCACTGGCCCACGCCGATGGCCTCGAGGATCTGGGCCACCGAGTCGCCTTCGGCCGGGGTGGGGGCCAGCGACAGGTCGAGGATGCCCTGCTGCACGCCCAGGCGCTTGCTCGCCTCGCGCGCCATGAGCTCGCCGGCGCGGGTGATCTTGAACGCGGTGGCCTTGATAGCTTCGGCAACCGACGTGATGTCGGCGTCCTTCGGCAGGTCGGCCAGCACGGCGCGCACCACGCCGGGGCCGGACACGCCCACGTTCACCACTTCGTCGGCCTCGCCCGAGCCGTGGAACGCACCGGCCATGAAGGGGTTGTCCTCCACGGCGTTGCAGAACACCACCAGCTTGCCGGCACCGATGCACTGGCGGTCGGCTGTGGCCTCGGCCGTGGCTTTGATGATGCCGGCCATCTTGAGCACGGCGTCCATGTTGATGCCCGCGCGCGTGGAGCCCACGTTCACCGACGAGCACACGTTGTCGGTGACGGACAGGGCGTGGGGGATGGAGTCCATCAGCTTGTGGTCGGCCTTGGACGCGCCCTTGTGCACGAGCGCGCTGAATCCGCCGACGAAGTCGACGCCCACTTCCTTGCCGGCCTTGTCCATGGCCACGGCGATGGGGGTGAGGTCGGCGGCGTTCGTGGCGGCGCAGATCTCGGCGATGGGAGTGACCGAGATGCGCTTGTTCACGATGGGGATGCCGAACTCGCGCTCCAGCTGCTCGGCCGTGGGCACGAGACGCTCGGCGGCGGCGGTCATGCGGTCGTACACCTTGCGCGCCATGACGTCTATATCGGCGTCCGTGCAACCTCGCAGGTTCAACCCCAGCGTGATCGTGCGGATGTCGAGGTGCTGCTTGCTCACCATGGCAAGCGTCTCGGCGATTTCAGCAGGCGTGATCTGCATGATGCCCCGTCTTTCTCTCAAGCGTTGTGTGATCGTGCGGAACAGCATAGCAAACCCCGTGGTCGGCGGCGTCGCGGTTCGCTCGATTTCGACGTTTCTTCTCAAGGGCAGCCCGAGGAAGGGAACGGATGTTTCACGTGAAACATCGGCGCGATCGAGTGGCGTGCGGGTTGCGCACGGCGCGCGGCCATCCGTGCGGGCGGCGGGGCAGCGGGTTAGGTGAGCCGGGTGCTGACCTCGCCGTAGGGGAGCTCGCGGCGGGTTTTGTCGGGCAGTTCGACGACCAGCTTGAAGTCGGGCGTGAGGTCGACGGCGCGGGCGCGCACGCGCGAGGGGCCCTGGCGCACGACGAGCGGTTGGCCCAGCAGGAAGCACCGGCGGCGGTACTCGTCGTAGAACGAGGCGTCGGCCACGTGCCGGTACAGGTTCCAGAAGCGCGTGAGGATGGCGGCGGCCAGCTCGCAGCGCACGGCGCCCGTGCGGTCGTCGAGCACGGCGCCCGCCACGTCGGCGATGTCGCGAGGGAAGCCATCGGCCGGTGGCTTCACGTTCACGCCGATGCCGAGCACCGCGTGCTCGAAGCGCCCCGACTCCATGTCCACCATGCCCTCGGTGAGGATGCCCGCCACCTTGCGCTCGTCGCAGTAGATGTCGTTCACCCACTTGATGAGGGCTTCCTTGCCGGTCACCTGCTCGATGGCCTGCGCGCCCGCCACGGCGGCGGCGCAGGTGAGGAACTGGCCGCGGTCGGCGGCCAGCGTGGGGCGCAGCACGATGCTGAGGTACAGGCCCGAAGACGCAGGGGAGAAGAACGTCTTGCCGGGGCGTCCCTTGCCGGCGGTCTGCTCCTCGGCCACGATGACGGTGCCCTCGGGCGCGCCCTCGGCGGCGCGGCGGCGCGCCTCGGAGTTGGTGGAGTCCACGCGCTTGCGCACGGAGATGGCGAAGGGGTGGCCGGGCGGCAGGAACCGCTCGATGCCCTGGGGCGACAGCAGGTCGTTCTCCTGCGACAGCGCGTAGCCCTTGTTCGTGACGGCGTCGATGGCGTACCCCTCGGCGCGCAGCGCCTCGACGGCTTTCCACACCGCGTTGCGGCTCACGCCGATGGCCTGCGCCATCGCGGCGCCCGACACGTAGCGCTCGCGGTTCTCCTCCAGCAGGCGCAGCAGTTGTTCCTTGGTTCCCATGGGTGCATGGTAGGAGAGAGAGGCCGATCGTGTCAACGCGATCGGCGAAAGAAGGTGACAATGGAGGGAAGCGTGCGAGAGGACGCGAGGGCTTGGGCGCGCGAGGGCGGGGGGGGGTGGGCGAAGAAACGAACGAATGTTTCACGTGAAACATTCGGCACGCCGCCGCGCGAGGAAGTGCGCGCGGCGCGTCGCAGGCGAGGTGCGCCCCACGGGAGGCGGGCGCCCTGCGGCACGACGCGCATCGCGCCCCGCCTCGCGGCACGCCGCGCGGCGCGCCTCGTGTGAAGGCGGGGTTCTCCCTCGTTGTGTTCCGGGGCGCGAACAGGTATACTGCTCGTTATTCGACAAGTTGTTCATTATTGACCCAACTGTTCAATTAGAGGTGATCATGACCACGACAACCGTTTCGCCCGCTCCCGTCGCTGTCGCGACGGCGCGAAGCACGGCTGCCCCGCAGGATCGCCGCATCACGCGATCGAAGCGCGCGCTCAGCGACGCGCTCATCGAGCTCATGGAGGAGCGCAGCTTCGACGGCTTCTCGGTGAACGACCTGTGCGAGCGCGCCGATCTCAACCGCGGCACGTTCTACAACCACTTCCGCGACAAGGACGACCTGCTGGCCCAGCTGGAGGCCGAGGTCATGGACGACCTCGACCGGCTCCAGGCGCAGATGCAGAACCTCACCGTGCGCGAGCTGCTGGGCTACCGGGCGCGCAAGAAGCCGCTGCCGCTGCTCGTGGAGCTGTTCGACTACCTGCGCGAGCAGGGCGCGTTCCTTCACGCGGCGCTGGGCCCGGGCGGCGACGTGGGCTTCGGCCCGCGCCTGCGCGACTCCGTGTGCACCAACCTCGTCCAATCCATCCTGCACGAGCGCTACCGCAACGATCCGTCGCCGTTCGTCGGCTACTACGTCGCGTTCTTCGCATCCGCGTACCTCGGCGTCATCACGCGCTGGATCGAAACGGGCATGCAGGAAAGCTCGGAGGAGATGGCCCTCATCGCCATGAGGCTGTTCTTCATCAAACCGGGCGAATCGATCAAGCTGTAAGGCA
>QFCE01000333.1_pt1 | contig 22494 bp, 19 predicted proteins | sample 5346091 | NCBI WGS metagenome assembly QFCE01 (sample SAMN09062252, study PRJNA434731) | Human gut metagenome, whole genome shotgun sequencing project. | isolation source: stool timepoint A chromium assembly | host: Homo sapiens | collected 2015 | reverse complement strand
TAAAGGGTGGATTACACCACCGAAAATTACATCATGACTGCGGCTCATTTGTGGCGAATGAAAAGACAGTTGTGACAAGGAGGAATGCCCCGTACCTGACCGTAGCTGTCAACCTCATACATTCCCACAAAGGAGGCCATTATGGAACTGACCTACACGCAATGCGGGGACTACCTGATCCCCAACCTTGTATTGGCTGACACGCAGGAGTACCACATCGGCAAATATGGCCGGATGCGACGCGTCTATCTGAAAGACCACCGTCCGGCCCTTTACAGTACCCTGCTGCTCACAGAAAAACTCTTTCCTCATTTGGCGGAGATCGACGCCGCCTGCAAAACCCGGCTGGAAATCATTGAAGCTGAGATGATGTGCCGAGAAGGCGTGACCGAAGCACTGAAAGCCGCCGATCAGATGAAGTGGGTACGCCGGAGAAACAGCATCCACAGCCGGGCAGAAGAAATCGTTCTGCATGAACTTGTGTACGCAGAATAAGCAGCAATGCCCTCACAGCAAGCCGTATAAGCCTGCCGTGAGGGCATTTTTCGTTATTTCAGCAACTTCCAGTATCCTTTGCGGTCGGAACCGATGCGCTCAATCAAGCCAGCCCCTTTGAGCATTTTTAATCTAAGCGACACGGTTTTCCGGCTCAGAGACAGGTTTTCGGCAAGGAAAGTCGTTGTGTATGCTGGATCGACGGCAAGGAGATTCAGAATTTTCAGTGATGTCTCATCCAGCATATCTGTCACCTTATCTGTTACCTTTTCTGTCACCCTGCCGGTAACAGAACGGATGACCCGATCTTCCGGTGCGGTGAATTTTATCATAATGTCACCGGGATTGATGGTATATTCCGGCTGTGGTACGCCGTCCTTTTCACAAGCAGAGCAGATTTTCTCAATGCCCCGGCCCCAGCTCTCAATAAAGCCCGCCAGATAGAACACATGGGCGATATTTGGGTTGTAGGGGCTGGAAGCGTGCTTGTTCATCAGGTTTTCCAGTGTCCAGTTTTCCGGCAGGCACCCGCAGTTGGCAATATAGAGTTTATCTTCATACACGCTGATCTGGATCGGTACGCCGGATTGGTACTGCTTATGGCACAAGGCGTTCAGCAAGGCTTCCCGCAGTGCTTCTTCCGGCACAAAGTACCGCTCGATCCGCTGCATCCCTTCATAGGTGATTTTGGCCCTCATGTACTTGAGATACACCAGCTCCACGATTTTATCGATCTGTTCCAGAATGGAGCCGTGTATTTCATCCTGATACAGCAGGTCGGCGTCCGTCTCAAAGTAACCGATTTTCACATACGCGCCCAGCTGCCATTTCTCCGGGTCTTTGCTGAACAGGAGCATGGCCGCGTTGGTCAGATACGGGCCGTTCATCAGGTGCAGCTTCTCCATCAGCACGTCTTTGGGTTCATCCAGCACGCTTTTGTCAATGCGGCCTTTTCTGGCGGCCCACCTCTTAAAGTGTGCCACCGTTTCGTCATCCACATCGTCCAGCGAAAAAGCCAGGAGAGGCAGATTGTCCCAGGTCGCACCCCGCTTGCGCATGAGGAAGGCTTCCAAAGCCGGACCGGTCAGAATCTGCCGGGTACTGCCGCTGCAGTAGTAGTAGACGCCTTTGCAGGAGATGCCGATGGGATACGGCGGCACGTCGATCTCAATATATTCCTTGCCGTCCTTGTCCAACAGGTTGACGCCGACAATAATGCCCATTGCGTCCCGGATTTTGTTGGGGATGTCCTCCAGCAGCTTGCGGGCGTTGGGTAGGCCCACGACGTTTCCCTCATCATCGCAGCCGATATAGAGTTTTCCGCCCTGCGCGTTGGCGTAGCCGCAAATCCATTCCAGATATTCGTCTTTCCACTTGCTTTTCCATTCCGTATTCTGGCTCTCAGGCATTTTCGTCACCGTCCTGTTCTTTATGTTTTCTCCGGCTTTTGTACACATTATACTGGTTCTTGCACCGTGCGCTGCAAAAAGCGGCGTTGGCACGGCTGCTCATAAACACCTTCTGGCAGTGCTTGCACAAACGCAGCGGCCTTGCCTCGTCCACCAGCATGAAGCTGAACATCATCTGGATACCTAGCAAAAGTGAGTGAAAATCCCAATAAATCGTCGGCTTTTCCAGCAACTCAATGTGATAACTGGGCGCGATCCCGCCAAAGGCCGCCATCGCCTTGCGGTACAGGTTCCGGGTTCCCTCGTCGATGGAATCGTAGTCATGGTAGTACAAAATGGAGGTCGTCAGCGTAAAGGCCCAGTCTTTGAGCTGCTGGGCGATCCAGTCGTAGGGTTCTGCATACTCCCGCTGGAAACTCATGGTTTTCGCCATCGGCTCGTCGGCAAAGGTCATGGTCAGCGCGATCATCGTGCGGTCGCCGGAAACCGTCCAGTCAGATTCCACGCCCTTTTTCACCACGTCCAGCTGTTCAAAGGGATAGAACAGCGCCAGATAATCCTCCGTTTCCATCGTCTCGGCCTTGATGAAGTGGTTCTTCGGCAGGTAAACAGCCTCGTAATCCATGAAAGACGGCGTGGTAGGCAGCGCCGTCATCAGGCCCAGCAGGCCGTACTTTGTGACAAATTCCAGAATGGCCGCATCCACGTCCTCATCCGTCCGGCGGCCCATCATCAGCATCCCTACATTGAGAGCGTCCAGCACCATGCCGGGCATCTCCTTCATAGGGTTATACACATCGGGCTTCGCATCTTTGGCCGGTGTGATGTACCGCTTTCCATCAGCGGCAGTTTTCAGCTCATAGTGGTCATACCGCACCCAATGGGAACGGGACTGCTTAAACAGATTTTTCATACCTCCGTCCCTCACTTCCAATCGTCAATACCATACTTTTCGAGCAGCGACCGGGCGTACTCCTTGCCTGTCTCGGTCAAATAGACGCTCTTGCTCCTGCGGCTGCCCTGACGAATCAAATCTTCATCGTCCAACCCATCCAGTACATCAAAATCATAGCCTTTCCAAGCATAAAAGTGTTTTGCCTCGGCGAACTTTTCCCGTTCGCAAAAGCGGGAAAGATAAATCATCATCATTGTCAATTCTTTCATGGCCTGCTTTACTTCGGTATGCTCCATAAATTCCCCTCCCGTGTGTTGTAGCCTATTTGTTATATTTCTATATTACACGTCGTCTTTGTCATCGTCAAGGGCGGCTTTTTTCTTGCGTCGTTTGGTCTTGTTCTCCCGGCGTATCACAGCGTCTTTGCCCTTTTCCCCAAGCAACGCAGCATATTCCTCCATAAACTGCCGCTCCCGTAGCGTCAGGCTTTTCCCCTCGTCCTGCATCTGGCAGAGATGGGCATACAGCCTCTTTTGCAGTTTCTTTTGGATGGTGTTGCGCACCTTGCGGATGTTTCGGTCAGACTGGCCGCGCAACTGCGCCAGCTGGGTGGTGCTGTATAGCCGAATAGAAAGAAAATAGAGGATTTCCTTGTGTTCCTCGCTCAGTTCCTCGATCATCTGTGAAAGAAACGCATTGGCCGTCAGCTGGTGCATCTCGTAGGGGCAGTCAAAAAGAATGTCCAGGAATTTTCCGCTGCACAGCTGCCGCACCGCCGGATTGTTCAGCCAGCGCGGCACGATCTTCGGCTCAGGCACGGCCTGATATTCCAGCGGCACATCACCGCGCAGGTTTTCGTGATCCCGTTCCCGGCGCTCACGATTGCGATCGAGCTTGTTCCATTCCTCCACCACAACGGCGAAGTCCTCCGCCGTCCGGGCGGCATCCTCCAACCGGCGCAACGCCTCGGCCCGCAGTTCCCGTTTCAGCCGCTTCTCGCTGGTGGGCGCAGCTTCTTCCTCTGCGTCCTCCAGCTCGGCGTCGTAGTCAATGGGCCGCTCATCCTGTTCCAGTTCACTTTCCAGCTCTACGGCACGTTCCTGTTCCAGCTCCTGTGCCAGCGTATCGTCTACCAGGGCGTCGTCCCAACCGGCGAAGCCATCCGCCACATCCAGCAGGCTGTCATCATCCAGTATCAGCGCCATGACCTCGCCTCCCTCAAAAAATAATTTTGTGTTTCTGCGAAAATGGTTCCGTTTTACACCCGCTTTTTCTCCTATCAGTAGAGGAAGTAACCCAAATAGCAAACAAATAGGTTACAAGGTGGCTGATAGGCAAGAGAAAGGAGGAATCGTGCCATGCTGATGCACCGCAAGTAGCTGTGCGGATTGACAGTTACACAAAACGGAACTATTCACATTATACAACGGCTGCGCCCCGGGCGCAAGAAAGAGAGGTTCAATGGCAGAAACGAAGGGCATCTTTTTGACACGGCATATCGGTAAGACCACCTACAAGGTGCGTGTCCATCTCAGCGAAACCGCAAACGAGACGATGGAAGATAAAATTTTGCGGCTGATCCGCAATGATGGGCTGGCAATGGACGGGGAATGTGGTATAATGGAATTGCCACAAATGAGCCGTCAGTCTGAAAGGAGCGCCTGATATGGCAACCAGACAGACGGAAGAAAAAATTACCGCGCTCTATGAGCGCCTGTCCCGTGACGATGACGTTGCGGGCGACTCGAACTCCATTCTGAACCAGAAACGGTATCTCGAAAGCTATGCAAAACAGCGGGGCTACACCAACATTGTCCACTATACGGATGATGGATGGTCGGGCGGCAATTTTGAGCGTCCGGGCTGGAAACGCCTGGTCGCCGACATTGAGGCCGGGAAGGTGGCCCACCTGCTCTGTAAAGACCTCAGTCGGATCGGTCGTAATTACCTGCAAACCGGCTTTTATACCGAGATCATGTTTCGGCAGTACGGGGTTCATTTTATTGCTGTCGCCAACAACATTGACAGCGATGAACAGGAAAGCAGCGAATTTGCGCCGTTTTTGAATATCATGAACGAGTGGTATCTGCGCGACCAGTCCAAAAAGGTGGCGGCGGCGTATCGGGTGAAGGGCAAGGCGGGCAAGCCCACATCCAACAGCGCCATATACGGCTACAAAAAAGACCCGGAGGACAAAGACCACTGGCTGGTGGATGAGGAAGCCGCCGCCGTGGTGCGGCGCATTTTCCGGCTGGCCGTGGAGGGGCACGGACCCTATGAGATTTCCAAAATGCTCACCGCCGAGAAGGTGGAGTGCCCGGCCTATTACCTGGCGCGGAATGGCTGGGGGCCTCGCAAAAACACAACCGACATGAGTCGCCCGTATGACTGGTACGGCAACACCGTCAGCACCTTGCTGGAGCGGCCGGAATATATGGGGCATACGGTGAACTTCCGCTCCTCCAAAAAGTCCTACCGGGACAAGCGGGTGAAGAACGCCCCGGAAGATTGGCTGATCTTTGAGAACACCCACGAGGCCATTGTTGACCCGGAGACATGGCAACTGGCCCAGCAGGTGAAGCGGACGGTTCGCCGGACGGATACCACCGGCGTTGCCAACCCCTTCACGGGTCTGGTGTTCTGTGCCGACTGCGGGGCCAAGATGTACAATCATCGAGGGCGGCATACCAGATCGGACGGTAGAGAGTACGGCAGCGATACCTATAACTGCTCCACCTACTGCCTGACTATCGAACGAGAAACCAAACAGTGTTTTTCTCACAGTGTCAGCACCAAAGCCTTGACCGAGCTGGTGCTGGAGACCATCCGAACCACCGCCAGCTATGCCATTCAGAACAAGGAGGAATTTATTCAGAAGGTTTGCAGCATTTCACAGGTTCGCCAGCAGGAGGCCGTCAAAGAGTTGAAGCGCAAGGTGGCTAAGGCCAAAAAGCGCATCGCGGAGCTGGATATGCTCATTAAAAAGCTGTATGAAACCTATGCGATGGGCAAACTGGAGGAAAAGCGGTTCGAGATGCTGTCCACTGAATATGAGAAGGAGCAGGACGAACTGGAACAGGCCCTTGCCAGCGATCAGACCAACCTTGACCAGTTTAACGAGGACACCGACCGCGCCGACAAGTTCCTGGCCCTGGCGAAAAAGTACACGGATTTTTCCGAGCTGACCGCGCCGATGATCAACGAGTTTGTGGAGAAGATCGTGGTTCATGCGCCTGACCGCAGCACCGGCGAACGTATCCAGGAGATTGAAATTTATCTCAAGTTCATCGGAAAATTCGATGTTCCCATGCCGGAGCCGACCCCGGAAGAATTGGCCGCAGAGGAAAAGCGCCGCCAGAAGCGCATCCGTGACCATGAGAAGTATCTGCGGCAGAAGGAACGCAAGAAAAAGATTGCCGAGGGGCAGATCGTGCCGGGCGAACCGTATGCGCTGGTTTGCCAGTGCTGCGGGGAGAGCTTCCACTCCATCCGCCCCAACGCCAAGTTCTGTACGCCCGCCTGCCGCCAGCGGTTTTACCGCCAGCAAAAGCGGGAGCTTCCGCCGCCGGATGCAGTATCCGAGCAGGAACCTACAGAAACAAGCAAAATCGCATAACACAGAACACAGCGGCTTGCCCGACGAGGGCAGGCCGCTTTTTCTATGCTCAAATATGGAGGTACGATTTTGACATTTTTTGAAACTGTGAAACATTCTGTCACTGTAAAGCAGGCCGCCGAACACTACGGCTTCGAGGTCAACCGGGGCGATATGATCTGCTGCCCCTTCCACGATGACCGGCATCCGAGCATGAAGCTGAACAGGGATTATTTTTACTGCTTTGGCTGCGGGGCCACCGGGGACGTGATCGACTTTGTGGCGCGGCTGTTTGGTCTGAGCAGCTACGAGGCCGCAAAGAAGCTGGCCTATGACTTCGGCATCGACCCGGACAAGCCCCCGGCAGCGATAGCCTTGAAAAAGCCCTATCCGCTGGCGCGGGCCTTCCGTAACGATGAGATGTACTGCCAGCGGGTGCTGTGCGACTACCTGCATCTGCTGGAACGCTGGAAGGTCGAGTACGCCCCGCGATCGCCGGAGGATGAACTGGATGACCGCTTTGTGGAAGCCTGTCATATGATCGAGTATGTAAATGATTTGTTGGACGTTCTCATGTTTGCGGAACTGGAGCAGCGTGTGAAAGCGGTAGATATGCTGCTGAAGGACGGCACTATCGCCGCGCTGGAGCAGCGGCTCCAACGTCTGGAAAAGGAGGTGCAGCACCGTGGCGAAGAACGAGAAATCGCGTGAGGTCAACCAGTCTGTCTGGTTTGATGGCAAGAGTATCAATGAAGCCCTGTTTTGTGATGATTTTCTCGGCAGACACAAAATCATCTACACAAACGGGGCTTTTTTCACGCCCGAAGGCCGTGTGACTGATGAGTTGCCCCTGCGGGGAGAGATTTTTGAAGAGCTGAAATGCTGTGCGGTCAGCAACATTCCCCGCAAAATCAGCAACATTGTGGAGCTGATGAAGCTGGCGGCACTGGCAGAGGATTTTCCCCCGGAGGCGGATCGGATTCATCTTTCCAACGGGACACTTTTTCTGGACGGAACTTTTGCGAAAGGAAAGCCGAAAATCGTCCGCAACCGGTTCCCCGTGGCCTACAACCCCAACGCCCCGAAACCCGTCCTCTGGCTGCAATTTCTGGACGGCCTGCTCTACCCGGAGGACGTCCCCACCTTGCAGGAATATATCGGTTACTGCCTGATTCCCAGTAATAAGGGACAGCGGATGATGGTCATTAAGGGCAGCGGCGGCGAAGGCAAGTCACAGATCGGCGCTGTGCTGGGAACTTTGTTCGGTTCCAACATGAAGGACGGCAGCATCGGGAAAATATCGGAGAACCGGTTTGCTCGTGCCGATTTGGAGCATATCCTCCTGTGCGTGGATGACGATATGCGAATGGAAGCCTTGCGACAAACCAACTATGTAAAGTCCATCGTGACCGCCCAGGGCAAGATGGATTTGGAGCGCAAGGGCAAGCAGAGCTATCAGGGATGGATGTGCGCCCGGCTGCTGGCATTCAGCAACGGCGACTTGCAGGCCCTCTTTGACCGCAGCGACGGCTTCTACCGGCGGCAGCTGGTGCTGACCACCAGGGAGCGGCCAGCCGGGCGGGTGGATGACCCTGACCTTGCTGAGAAGATGAAGGCCGAGGTAGAGGGCATCTTTCTGTGGGCCTTTGAAGGGCTGCGGCGGCTGGTGTCCAACAACTTTAAGTTCACCGAGAGTCAGCGCACCAAGGCCAACCGGGAGGCCGTCAAGCGGGACAACAACAATGTGTTCGACTTTCTGGAATCCGAGGGCTATATCCGGCTGAAGGCGGATGCCTCCATCAGCTCCAAGGAGCTGTATGAGGTGTATCAGGTTTATTGCGCGGAAAACGGTCTGACCTCTATGAAGCCCCGAAGCTTCAGCGACGCTGTGATTGCCAGCCAGGAAAGGTACCATCTCGAATACTGCAACAACGTGACCAATGCCGCCGGCCGCCGGGTGCGAGGATTTTGGGGGATCGAGGCGCTGGTCCATCCCAATATATCGGTGTTTTCTGGTGATTCGCTGCGTACGTACGTACCGAGAGACGCGCCGGAAGGGTGGCGGGACTGAACCGCTGTACGTACGTACGCAGCGTTTGGCCCTGTTACCTCATATATTGCGATGAGCTTCGTAGCCTTAGAGTGGTCGTTCTCATTTTGAGAACAAGCAATACCGCGAAATTATTCACTTTTTCGTGGTGTGCTTCGGGTCAAAATGACCCCTGCCACTTTAACCAAGTGAAGTGGTCGTGCTCATTTTGGGTACGACTAAAACAGCGCAAATATTTGCGGGTTGATGAACAATTATAGGTGTTCCCGTTTTGGGCACACCTACTTTAATGTGTAAAAGTGGCCATGGACATTTTGTCCACCACCAGAACCGTGAAATTCTTTGCGCTTTTGCGATGTGAAGTGGTCGGTATCATTTTGAACCCGACCACTTTAGTAGAGTGAAGTAGTCGGGGTCATTTTGAACCCGACTACTTTAGCGGAATGAAGTAGGCGTGGACATGTTGGCCACACTCAAAGCGGTCAGGAAAAGAGGTGTTTTTGCAGGCAAATTTTGAAGCAATCGCAAAACGGCGAAATGTTTCTCGCTTATCCGCACACAGTTTGCCGGATAGCGGCTCGCGGAACTGTGCATACGCTGCGCCATCTTACGCAGATATAGCCTGTACGATGAAAAGCCCCGCATTTCCGCGAAGTCGAATATTCCGCCTTTGATCAACGATACGCGGGGAATCATTTCTATCGCAAAATAGCATTTGCGCAAATTTCACCATTGACCAAAGCCGGTGCGCTCTCCAGCGCAGCCGGTTCTTTTTATGACGCAACCGGAAATCATGCTTTAACCCCCAAGTAAAAAAATGGAGGAATTTTTATGAAGTCAAGCATCCGAAATGAAATCAAGGCGCAGATCATTCGCGCCGGGTACACCATGCAGGAAGTCGTTGACCTTCTGCACGACGAATATGGCTGGAGCGACAGCGTATCCAACCTTTCCGGCAAATTGCAGCGGGAATCGCTGCGGTATCGGGAGGCCGTAGAGCTGGCCGATGTGCTGGGGTACGATGTGGTCTGGCAGAAACGGAGGTAAGCGAATGACCGATGCAGAAAAGAAACTGTTGCAGGCAAAGCACCGCATGGAGGAAGCTCAGGCGCGGGATCGGGTCAAGGAGCGCAAGGCCCGGACACGGCGGCTGATCCAGGAAGGTGCGATTTTGGAAAAGGCGATGCCAAAGGTGCGGGCGATGGAGTTGTCCGACCTCGAAACCTATCTCTTGCAGAAGCGGTAACGATCCTATTTTGTACGCTGGAGGGCCTCCGGGGAACCGGGGGCTTTCCTTTTTTGTACCCGAAGGGCGCACTTATTCACCACCTGCTAAAGCAGGCGGTGGCAGCCCTCCCGTTGGTCGGGCACGTGCGCTCTCCGAGGGGGGATTGCGTCTCCTGCGGGAGCCGCTGGGCAAGGCTGCATTTCTGCCAAATTGCCAGCCTTGCCCACGCAGTCGGCGCAGGGGTTTCCATTTTGGAAGCCCCTGTTCATGGGGTGGTATATTGCCACCCCATCCCGCCGCCTGCCTGCGTCAACCTGCCACCGGCAGCTTGACACAGATACAGGGGTGGAACGAATCGTTACACCCCTGTTTGGTTAGGTGTCGTGATTCACGACGCCCTTTTTAGAAAAAGTGGTGAGCAATTCCAGAACCACTTTAGAAAGGACAAGGTGATCTATGGCGATTTATCATTTGGAGGCCAAGATGGTCAGCCGGGGCGCGGGCCGCTCCGCTGTGGCCGCTTCCGCCTACCTGAGCTGTTCCCGGATGCTCAACGAGTATGATGGGGTGCAGCACGACTACACACGAAAGCAGGGGCTTGTCTGGCAGGCGGTGTTTCTGCCGGACATGGGAAGCTCTGGAACGCCGTGGAGGAGACAGAGAAAACGAAGGACAGCCGCCTGGCGCGGGAGTTCGTCGCCGCGCTGCCCATCGAGCTGTCACGCCAGCAGCAGATTGCACTCCTGCAAAAGTTTGTCCGGGAGCAGTTCGTGGCGGAGGGGATGTGCGCCGACGTTGCCGTCCACGACACCGACGGCCACAATCCCCATGCCCACATCCTGCTGACGGTACGCCCGTTGACGGAGACGGGCGCGTGGCAGTACAAGACAGAGAAAGAGTATCTCTGTGTGAAGGGCGGCGAGGAACGGGGCTTCACCGCCGCTGAGTTTAAGTCGGCGCAGGCCGAGGGCTGGGAGAAGCAGTACCAGTATAAGGTGGACAAAAAGAAAGTCTACATGGCCCCGTCCCAGGCCGAGAAGTGCGGATACGAACGGGTCAGCAAGTATCCGAAAAGTACAAAGTATGGGAGGCAGAATCCCATCTCTGCGCGATGGAACAGCGAGGAACATCTGCTTGTTTGGCGGGAGGCGTGGGCCACAGCGGCGAACCGCTGCCTGGAGCTGGCCGGTCATGCGGAGCGCATCGACCACCGCAGCCATGCGGCGCGGGGGCTGGAGGAACGGCCCACCGTCCACGAGGGCGTGGCGGCTCAGGCGCTGGAGCGGCGCGGCATCCTCTCCGACCGCTGCGAGCTGAACCGGCAAATCAAGGCGGACAACGCCCTGCTGCGGGAGCTGAAAGCGGAGCTTAAAAAGCTGTCCGATTTGGTTGTCCACACCGTGTCCGCCGTGGCGGAGCGGCTGGAGAAGCTGCGCGGCAGGGTGTTGATTTTCTGCTATCAGCTCTCCCACATCCGTGCGGGTCGGGAGCGGTATCAGGATGCCCTCCATGTGTATCGCCCACAGATGGCGCGGTACAACGGGCTGGTGCGGCAGATCAAGGACAAGAGCAGAGAGCGCAAAGCCCTGCTGGCTGAGAAGAAGGCCCTGCCTGCCCGGAAGATTTTCAAGCATAAGGAGCTGGCGGCCAGGATTGCGGAGCTGACCGAGGATTTGGAGGAACTGCGCTCCGAGAAGGCGCTGCTGTTGCAGCAGTTTGAGTACGCCGAGGACGCCGGGGCTGAAACCTTCCGCAAAGACATCGCCGCACTGGAATCCAACTTGGAAAAATTGGACGAGCAGGAGCAGAAATATTCCGCTGATCTGGAATCCACACTGCATGAGTACGCCGAGGCAAAATCGCAGGCCGCCGATCTTGACCCGGTGGAACTGTACGAAGCCCGGCAGGCCATCAGGCTCGGACAGGAAGCGGCCGCCAATGAAAAGCTGGAGCAGGTGTTTGGCAGTAAATATTCGTTGCTGCGGTGGATGGACGCCAAACAGGCGCAGATACGGCTGACCAATGATTCCTTGGAGGAATATGCCGCACGCCAGCAGGCAAAGCAGAAGTATAAATCTATCTCACAGCCTGTCCGCAAACGGAATCACGAACAGGAGCGGTAACGCGAAAGGCGACAAGACAACTATGCCCCCGGTGCAGTCACCGGTCACATGGAAAAGTTATGTATAGGGCAAGTTGTTAAGAATAAACCGACCGGCGGGCGACGCTCATGGTTGGGAGCCGCCTGTCAGTCGTTCTGCTTTATTCCTTACCCGACAGCCGCCACCGGGCGCTCTCGCTCTGGAGCTCCACCATGCGGCGGTAGAGGCCGCCCTGCTCCATCAGCTCTGCCGGGGTGCCCTGCTGGGCCACATGGCCGTCCTCCAAAACCACGATGTGGTCGGCTCCCGCCACGGTGCGCATCCGGTGGGCGATGACCAGCACCGTCTTGCCCTGGAGCAGGCGGGAGAGAGCGGTCTGGACGGCGCTTTCGTTCTCCACATCCAGGCTGGCAGTGGCCTCGTCCAGCAACACCACCGGCGCGTCCTTTAGAAGCGCCCGGGCGATGGAGATCCGCTGCCGTTCGCCCCCGGAGAGGGTGGAGCCGTTCTCTCCGATCACCGTCTGATAGCCCTGAGGCAGCTTGCGGATGAACTCGTCGCATTGGGCGGCTTTGGCGGCTTCCAGCACCTCCTCGTCGGTGGCGCCCCGGCGGCCCAGGCGGATGTTCTCCATCACCGTGTCCCGGAAGAGCACCACATCCTGGAACACCATGGAGTAGAAACGCAGGAGAGTCTCCGGGTCCACTGTGGACACATCCGTTCCGCCCAGAGACACCTTCCCGCCGGTGACGTCCCAGAACCGGGCGGCCAGCTTGCAGGCGGTGGACTTCCCGCCGCCGGAGGGGCCGATCAGAGCTGTGACCTCTCCCTGGCGGGCGGTGAAGCTCACATCCTCCAGTACCCCGGCGCCCTCCCGGTAGGCAAAGGAGACATGGTCAAAGGTGATGTCGTAGCGGTCGGGGCGGAAGTCCTCTATTCCGGTCTGGACCGGCTGTTCCAAAATGGAGCGCATCCGTTCTATTTGCAGCTTGGTGTTGAAGGTGGCGGCGATGTTCTGGAGCACCACCCCCAGGGGATCGTACAGCCGGGCGGCGGCGAACAGGAAGCCCAGGAAATAGAGGAAGGAGAGTTCCCCGGCCAGCAGCAGAGCCCCACCGGTGAGCACCGTGGTGGCAAGCCCCAGGCGCAGGAACGCCTGAGCGGAGCACACAAACACGCCGGTGGCCAGCTCGGACCGGATGGAACTGCCTTCCATAGCAGATAGCCTTGCCTCCAGGTCGCCAAGATACCGCTCCTGCCGGTGGCAGGCCTTGATGTCCCGGATGGTCTCCAGCCCCTCCTGGATGCAGTCGGCCACCGCCCGCTTATTCAGGATGTTTTTGGTTCCGAAGGCGTCCTGGATCTTCTTACTTCCCGCCGTCAGCGCCACCGCCACAGGCACCACCCACAGCACCGCCAGGGCCATGCGCCAGTCGCAGGCAAACATACACACCCCGATCACCAGCGTGGAGCCGACGGAGGCGAATAGCTGGGGCACATAGTGGGAGAACATCTGGTCCAGGCTGGAGCAGTCGGCGATCATGGTGGAGGTCAGGTCGCTGAGATCTCGGTTCCCGAAAAAGGACAGGGGGAGCCTGCGCAGGGTCTCCGCCAGGCTCACCCGGCGGTTGGCGCTCTCCCGGTAGGTGGCGATGTAGAGGGAGGCGTACTGGAACCAGTGAAGGACGAACAGCAGGAGGAGCACCGCCAAGGCGAAGCCCACATAGAGCCAGAACCCGTCCGTGGGACTGCCGCCGCCCTCCAGACAGCCCAGCAGGTGCTGGACGGTGAACAGGACAGCTCCGACGGGGAACATGAGGGCCAGATTGCACACAAAGCACCAAAATACGGCCTTGACCAGATCCTGCGCCCCTTTCTCACTGAGGGCAAACCAGTGCTGTAATTTTTTTGTCATACCGCTGCCTCCTTTCCGACCTTCCACTGGGCGCTGCGCTGATAGTCCGCCCACATGGCGGCGTAGACGCCGTTTTTCTCCAATAGAGCGCTGTGGCTGCCCTGTTCCGCGATTTTTCCTTCGTTTAAGACGATGATGTTGTCTGCGTTCTGCACTGTGGACAGCCGGTGGGCGATCATCAGAACCGTTTTGTTCCGGGTCAGGGTCTCAAAGGCCTTTTGGATCTGATGCTCGTTCTCCGGGTCGGCGAAGGCGGTGGCCTCGTCCAGCACCACGATGGGAGCGTCCTTCAAAATGGCCCGGGCCAGGGCAATGCGCTGCTGTTCCCCGCCGGAGAGGTAGACACCCCTGGCACCCACCACCGTGTCCAGCCCCTGGGGCAGTTTTTCCAGGATGTCATCGCACTGGGCGGCATGGGCGGCGGCAAGCACCTCCTCCCGGGAGGCATCCGGCCGGGCAGCCCGGATATTTTCCAGCAAGCTCTCCTTGAACAGCCGGGTATCCTGGAACACAAAGGCCACCTGCCCCATGAGGGCGGCGCCATCCAGCTCCCGTACGTCCGCACCGCCCACAGTGACGCTGCCGCTGTCCACATCCCAGAACCGGGGGATCAGGCTGGCGGCGGTGGTTTTGCCCCCGCCGGAGGGTCCCACCAGAGCCACCACTTCACCGGGCCGGACAGAAAAACTCACATCCTCCAGCGCGGGCCGGTCCGCACCGGGGTAGGTGAAGGTCACATGGTCAAAGGCCACGGCGTCACTGGCTGGCCTTTTTTGGACCTTCGGCTCCTCCATGGGCTGTTGGCTCAGGATCTCATCCAGACGGCCGATGGCCTCGTCGGCCTCCATCACCGCCTCGCTCATATACATGATGCGGTTGATCATCTGGCCGCAGGCGGGGGCGAACAGGGCATAGAAGATAAAATTCACCAGCGCGGTTCGCACATCCCCACCGGAGGCGATGAGCAGCGCCGCCGGGATCAGTAGGGCAAAGGCTCCGTTGATGAAGGTGAGAAAACAGGTCTGACCCGTCCGGCAGCTCATGGCGTACTGGCTGGCCAGATCGCTGTAATCCTGGATGGCGGCGTAGAAGGCCTTGAAGGAGTAGACCGTCTGCTGGAACATCTTCACCACCGGGATGCCCCGGACATATTCCACCGCCTCGCCGCTCATGCGCTCGATCTCCTGCTGATAGCGGTGAAAGAAGCCGGCGTTCTTGCCGCCCATCATCAGGCACATGGACAGCAGGGCCAGCACCATGGTGAGCAGGCACAGCAGGCCCATCCGCCAGTCAAAGAGGAACAGCACGACGATGGCGGCGATGGGCGTCACCGCCGTGGCGGCCAGGTCGGGGAGTTTGTGGGCAAGCAGGTCCTCGGTGAGCCCGGCGTTGTCGTCAATGAGTTTGCGCAGCCGCCCCGACTGGTTCCCGGTAAAAAAGCCCAGGGGGAGTTTCAGCACATGGGTCATGGCGGCGCGCCGGATGTTCCGGGCGGTGCGGAAGGCCGCGATATGGGTGGACATGAGGGCGGCAAAGTACAGCAGGATACTGCCAACGGCAGTCCACACCGCCATCCAGCCCCAGAGGCTCAGGTTCCCGGCCCCGTCCAGGCTGGGCCAAGCGGCCAGTATGCTCCTGGCTACCAGCCAGACGCACAGGTAGGGCGCCAGCCCCAGTACCGCCGACAGGGCGGACAGGACACAGCCAAGGATCGTCAGGTTCTTGTGCCCGCCCGCATAGCTCAGGATGCGGGTAAGGCTGCTTTGTTTCTTTTGCTTCAAAGAGATCCCTCCTTATTCAGTCAAAATAGTTAGCTTTAGCTAACCTTTATCCAAAAAAGACAGGGGTCAAGCCCCCATCAATTTCAGCCATCCGGCGGTGTAGAAGTCCCGCAACTGATCCACATCCCGCAGCGCCTGCTCCCGGGGCATATCATGGACCACGATCTCGAAGATGCCACCCATCATCCCGCTGGCGATGATGTGGCACAGGGATTTGTCCAGCGTGGGAATGTCCTTCCCTAGGTGGCGGAGCACCTCCATGTACTGGAGGGTGTACTCCACCTCCACCTCCACCATGTTGTGGACGAAGTGCTCGTAGCTGGTGCCCTCCGCGCGGGTGAGAAGCAGCTTCACCGGTTCCCGGTGCTGGCAGATATAGTCCACCATCCAGTGAACGCAGTGGGAGGACTCCACCCCCATGTGGTCCGGCTGCTGCTCCTCGGGCAGTTCGGCAAAGGAGGTCTGGGCCTCCATGAACTTGCCCATCAAAGCCTTGGCGTGGGGCTCAACGATGGAGGCGAACAACGCCTCTTTGCTGGAGAAATAGCCGTAGAAGGCCCCGGTGGTCACCCCGGCGCTCTTCACGATCTGCCGCAGGGAGGCCCCCAGAAAACCCTTGTCCAGAAATTCGGCCATGGCCGCCTCTTGGATTTTTTTCAGCGTGAGGTTAGACTTTTCTTCCATAGGACCTCTCCTTATAACAGCGTCATATAACACTGTTATAATACAACTGGAGCGGCAGTTTGTCAAGTGGAACACGAAAAAAGTCCGGCGCATATGCGCCGGACTCTGTTAGAAAACTTTATTTTGCTTTTTCTGGGGCAGGGCGCTCATGCTGTGGAGGCTCACCCCAAGAGTGGACAGGTTATGGAGCATGGCGGAAGTGGTGGGAGGCAGGATGCCTGCCACACCAAGGCCGATCAGCGCCCCGTTGAAGCCGATGACGAAGCGGTAGTTGTTCCGGATGCGGCGCATCAGGCCCATGGCCAGCTGCCGCAGGCGCACCAGCTCCCACAGGCTGTCGGCAGCAATGGTGATGTCGGCGATCTCCCTGGCAATGGCCGCCCCGTCACTGATGGCGATGCCGGCGTCCGCCTCGGAGAGGGCCGGTGAGTCGTTGATACCGTCCCCCACCATGAGGACGGTGTGCCCTTCCCGCCGCATGGCGGCCACATACTCCGCCTTGTCCGCCGGGAGCACTCCGGCCCGGAAGTCATCTACCCCCAGTTGCTCCGCAATGGAAGCGGCGGTACGGGGGCTGTCCCCGGTCAGCATCACCAGGTTTTTTACGCCCAGATTCCGCAGGGCAGAGAGAACCGCCCGTGCCTCCTCTCGCAGAGGATCGGAGATGCAGATTACAGCGGAGAGCACCCCATCGATGGCAAGATAGAGCTGGGAATACTCCGGGGGCAGTGCATCGAACTTGGCCTGTTCGCCCTCCGGGATGATCACCTTTTCATCCTCAAAGATGAAGTGGGCGCTGCCGATGCGCACCTGCGCCCCATCCACCGAGCTGACGATGCCGTGGGCCACCAGGTATTCCACCTTGGCGTGGCGCTCCTCGTGGTTCAGCCCCCGGCGGCGGGCTTCCTCCACCACGGCGTTGGCCATAGAGTGGGGGAAGTGCTCCTCCAGGCAGGCGGCAAGGCGCAGCATCTCCGTCTCATCCTTGCCGTGGAAGGGGATGACCTTGGCCACCCGGGGGCAGGCGTGAGTGAGGGTGCCGGTCTTGTCAAAGACGATGGTGTCCGCTTTGGCCACGGCTTCCAGGAACTTGCCGCCTTTGACGGTGATATGCTCCCGTCCCGCCTCCCGCATGGCGGAGAGCACAGCCAGGGGCATGGCCAGCTTCAGGGCGCAGGAGAAGTCCACCATGAGCACCGACAGGGCCCGGGTCACGTTTCGGGTGAGGGCCAGACTCAGCAGGCTCCCGGCGAAGGTGTAGGGAACCAGCTTATCCGCCAGACTGGACGCCTTCGCCTCGGCGGCGGACTTCATCTGCTCTGACCGCTGGATCATCTCCACGATCTGGTCGTAGCGGCCCTGGCCGGAGGCCTGTTTCACCTCCAGGACGCACTCGCCCTCCTCCACCACGGTGCCGGCGTAGACTGCGCCGCCGGGCCGCTTGGCCACGGGGACGGATTCGCCGGTGAGGGATGCCTGGTTGACAGTGACCTCACCTTCCGCTACCACGCTGTCCAGGGGGATGACGCCCCCCGCCCGGACCACCACCCGGTCGCCGGGCTGAACCTGGCCGATGGGGGTGAGTACTTCGCCGGCCTCAGTTTTCAGCCACACCCGGTCCACATGGAGGGAGAGACTTTCCGCCAGGTCGGCCACAGACTTCTTCCGCGTCCAGTCCTCCAACAGCTCGCCAATCTCCAGCAGGAACATCACCATGCCGGCGGTGCCGAAGTCCCGGCGGCCCACGGAGATGCCGATGGACAGGGCATCCAGCAGTTCCACCTTGATTTTCCGCCGCCCCAAGCATCGGAGCCCTTTGTGGAGGAAGGGGACCATGTGCCAGACTACCCGGGCGATCCGCAGCGGGGCGGGCAGGAACAAGGCGGCGGCCCCCTTCATCAGCACCTTGCCCACCAGCTTCTCCTGAAATTCCCGGTTCAGCTCCCGGGTGCTGTGACCGGGCAGGGTGACGGACGATTCCGCACCGGCCCAAGTGAAACCGCCGAGGGCGGCCAGTACCGTCTCCCTCCCCCCTGTGTAGGTCACAATAACGCAGCCGGTGCGCTCATGAACCACAGCCTCTTTCGTCCAAGGCTGGGTCTTCAGCCAGGTCTCCAGCAGGTCAGCCTGCCGGAGGGTCATAGTTTTCTGCCGCAGCCGCAGGCGCATCCGGCCCCGGCTCTCATGTACGATTGTCGCTCGCATCAAAAATCTCTCCTTATGGAAAAAGGGAGCCGATTCCCGGCTCCCTTCCGCAATTTTTTAAGCCTCCTGGCCTTCTACCTGAGCCTCGGCTTCTTTAGCGGCCCGGGCCTCGTTGATGTCCTTGGCGGCGGCCAGAATGTCGGCGACGTTCTCCTGAACGGATGTAACGGTCTCCATTACGCTGTCCTTCATCCGCAGGCCAGCGGCAGTGATGTGGGTATAGGCCTTCTTGGCGTCCTTGCTGGTGAGCAGCTTCACGCCGACGGAGCCAAACAGGGTGCCGCCCACGAAGCAGGCCAGTCTGACATAGTGTTTCATCATGGGGGTTTCTTCCTTTCTGCGATATACTTATTTGCGTTTGTAGCCGGTGATCATCACCATGACCATGCAGATCACGGCACCCCAGGCCCAGAAGCGATGTTGTTTCATTCCAATTTCCTCCTGTCCGGAAACAAACTCGTTCCTTCGCATATTAAGATATTATAGCAGAGGAAGAACTCCTTGTATCACCAAATCGGACAAGGTTATGCCGGTCCGGACATTTTTCGATACTTGGCCGGTGTCATACCGTACTGCCGGTGAAAGGCGGCGGAGAACTGGCTGGCGCTGCCATATCCTACCGATTGGGCTACCCCCAGCACGCTGAGGGAGGAGTCCCGCAGCAGCTCCGCCGCCCGTTCCATCCGCCGCTGGCGCAGCCAAGTGTGAACAGGGAGACCGTACAGGCGGCGGAAGCCCTCCTTGAATGTGGTGGTGGAGAGACAGGCCCGGCGGCTCAGGAACGGAATGGTCAGGGGCTCGTCCAAGTGCTCCTCCATATACCGGCGGATCTCAGCCAACCTCCGCGCCGTCTCACGTTCCAACGCCAGAGTTGCGTCCTCCTGTTCTTTCGGATTGCAGAGCAGATAGAGCAGCTCCACCGATTTCCACACGCACCAGCGCGCACGCTCACTCTGGGGGAGACAGCCCAGGTTGGCAAAGGCCGCCCGGCTCCAGTCGGTTGGCCCCTCCACGGCACAGCCGCCCCGGCTGGCCATCCAGTGCCGCACCCGCCCTGTGTCCAAGGTCAGGCCGCCCAGCAGATCGCAGATGGTTTGCAGGCTCTCCCGGGCGCCCCGGGCATCCACCGCCACCAGAATGCCCGCCAGAGGGGCGTCCACGCTGGCTCCAGACAAATCGGAGAGGTCAGTGAGGAGGAGTACCTGCCGAACGGATGCCGTCAGTATTGTGTTGTCCCTCCGAGTCAGGGTAATTGACCCGGCCAGGCAGAACAGGGCCTCGAAGTGGAGGGGCTCCAACCGGAGGGGCAAGGAAACCGGCTCATCGTGCAGGGAGAACAAACAGGCCCGAGCGCCGGGCATCACCTGTGCCCAGTCCCCCCGGCCCTCCAGAAATTCCGCCAGCATTCGTCCGCCTCCTCTCCATGCCTCGCCGCTTACCGGCCGAACAGCCCCTTCTTTTCCCAGGGCTCCTTCCGGATCTCCCCTACCTCATAGCCGGTGGCGGAAATGGCCGCCCGCAGGGCATCCTCGTCCAGTTCCGTCTCCGCGATCACCGTGGTCTCCTTTTTGTTCCGGGATGAGCTGACCTTCTTCACCGGAAACGCCTTCCGCACCGCGTCGTTCACATGGCTTTCACACATGCCGCACATCATTCCGTTGACCTGAACTGTGTATTTCCACATTGTATGTCCCTCCTGTCTGTCTAAAAAAGTTAGAGAAAGCTAACTCACGAATATAAAAAAGCGCAACTATTCTGGCTGTCCTGCTCAACCCAGCGCCACGTCCAATGCCATCATCAAAGTGAAGCCCAGGGCGAAGGCCAGCGTCCCCACATTGGAGTGCTCCCCCTGGGACATCTCCGGGATCAGCTCCTCCACCACTACATAGAGCATAGCGCCGGCGGCAAAGCTCAGCAGATAGGGCAGGGCCGGGACCACCAGCCCGGCGGCCAGGATGGTCAGCAGCGCCCCCACCGGCTCCACCACACCGGAGAGCACGCCTCCGGCAAAAGCTTTGGCCTTGCCCATCCCCTCCGAGCGCAGGGGCATGGAGATGATGGCTCCCTCGGGGAAGTTCTGGATGGCGATGCCCAAGGATAAGGCCAGGGCGGCCATCATGGTGATCTGTCCCTCCCCGGACAGAAGGCCCGCATAGACCACTCCCACCGCCATTCCCTCGGGGATGTTGTGGAGGGTGACCGCCAGCACCATCATGGTGGAGCGTTGCAGTTGGGTGCGGGGGCCCTCCGCCTGCTGGCTTCGCTGGTGGAGGTGGGGGATCAGATGATCCAGTCCCAAAAGAAATAGGATACCAGCCCAAAAGCCGGTGACCGCCGGCAGGAATGCCCATCCTCCCACCCCGGCGGGCTGCTCCATGGCGGGGATCAGCAGGCTCCAGATGGACGCAGCAACCATAACACCGGAGGCAAAACCGGTCAGTCCGCGCTGCACCCGATCCCCCAGACCCTTTTTCAAGAAGAATACACAGGCAGCGCCCAGGGCGGTACCGAAAAATGGGGTGAGTAGGCTCCAAAATATCATTGCCCCATTCTTGTATCCCTCCTGTCCTTCGTCCGCCGGAGCAATTTTAATTCCCACTAATACAGGTAAATTATCTATCCGATAATTAGTATATGCTAACTACGATGTTTTGTCAAGAATTGTTCGGTATGCACTTACTGTCTACCGTCTGAACATATAGAGAGCGGATAGTTCACACACTCAAAAAAGATATAATTGGGGTAATCTCCCCTTGACAAACCGCTTTCCAGAAGCGTATCCTTGAAACCTATGCAAAGCAGAACGGCTTTTCCAATCTGCGCTGGTACACGGACGACGGTTATTCTGGTGCGAACTTTGTTGAGGTAAGATAACGTAACCTTTTTTGCAGAGGGCGTTATCTTACCTCTTTTTGATGTATGTTAGATAGCATAACTCTTTACGTCGGCTCCTATCTGTCTGAAATAGGAGATACTTTCGGTAGGCTTGTCGCCCGTATCAACTCTGCCGACAAAGCTATAAAAGATTTCGATTTTGCGGGTGTTCGTTTCCTTATCCAGTTCGTGAATAAGAATACGGTCAATAAATTCATGGACGTTTTCGTAGGTCAGTTCGGTAATGGCGGTGTATCTGCGTACCAGTGCGACAAACCTTTTCACGTCCGCGCTGCGCTCGGTGGCGTTGTCGATTTCCTGTGACAGCTCCGCAATCCTCCGGGTCAGCGTCTTTTTTTCTTCATCATAGCCGGAAGTCAGAAAAGCAAACTGTTCATCAGAAAGTTTCCCTAAAGCGTTGTCCTCGTAGAGCTTGCGGAATAAGATGTTCAGCTCGCTAATGCGGCTCTGCGCCTTGTCAAGCTCTTTCCGCTGCTGTGTCAGCGTCTTTTGTACTGCCTTTGCGCTGCACTCGTTGGCGGTTTCGATAAACTCCTGTTCATGCTCTTTCACATAGGACAGCACCCTCTGTAAATCAGCAAGGACAAGTTCTTTAAGGACGCTCTTTCGGATATAATGGGTAGTGCAAAGCTCGCCAGTCCTTATCCTGTTTCGGTACTTTCCGCAAGTGTAGGCGTGTTTGCGTTCCAGTGTCCCGGCTCCCTGTTGCAGATACATTTTATAGCCGCAATCCCCACAAAAGAGAAGTCCCGAAAAAATGTCAATTTCATCAACCTTTGTAGGGCGGTGTTTGGTAGCAATCCGTTTCTGTGCAAGGTCAAAGGTTTCTTCGTCAATCAAAGGTTCGTGCGTGTTGGGGAAAAAGTATTGCTTTTCCTCCGGGTTCTTTTTCGTCTTTTTCGATTTGTAAGATACCTTATAGCTCTTGCCCGTAATGGTATGCCCCAAATATTCTTTGCGTCCAAGAATATCATACAGTGTCTTATCCGGCCAGTTATAAATACAGGTCGGGTGCGGGCGCGGGTGGCGGCAACTGCCGGAACGACGGTAGCGCAGTTCTGAAACAGTAAGTACCTCATGTTCCCGTAGCCAGTTCTGGATTTCGCAGATACGGTCGCCGCGCACATACATAGCGAAAATCTGTTTTACAATGTGCGCCGTTTCCGGGTCGGGCAATAGATGATTGCGGTCGTTTGGGTCGGCTATGTAACCATACGGCACTTCGCCGTTGACACGCTCG
>QFCE01000941.1_pt1 | contig 22504 bp, 23 predicted proteins | sample 5346091 | NCBI WGS metagenome assembly QFCE01 (sample SAMN09062252, study PRJNA434731) | Human gut metagenome, whole genome shotgun sequencing project. | isolation source: stool timepoint A chromium assembly | host: Homo sapiens | collected 2015 | reverse complement strand
CGCTCCGCCATTGCCGCCTATGCGTCCGAAGACCTGACGCTGGCAGCCAAGGTCTTCGGACGCATAGGCGGCAATGGCGGAGCGGATCATGCTCACCGCTTCGCGCCCGGTGGCGCTGAGCACACTCAGCAGCTCTGGGATCACCTCGTTGCCGCGGCGCAGGGTGATCTCGGCAATATCCTCCGCCGCGTCGCCCAGCCGTTCCAGATCGGTGACCACCTTCATGGCCGTGGAAATTTTGCGCAAATCTCCGGCCACCGGCTGCTGGCAGGCGATCAGCCCCAGACACAGGTGCTCGATGGCATGCTCTTCCCGGTCGATGCGGTCGTCGCCTTCCACAACGGCCTGTGCCGCAGCCAAATTGCTGTTTTCCAGCGCCCCCATGGCGCTCTCCACCGCATCGGCCGCATGACCGGCCATGGCAAGAATCTTATCGTCCAAGTCCCGCAGGGACTGATCGTAGGTATCGCGATTTCCCATAGTAATGTTCCCCTTCTTTATTACAAAATGTACACAAATTTGACGGTATAATCACCGTTTCACTAGTCTTCGCAGAAACCCCGCCTGGGCCGGACAGCGCAGCGCCGTCCGCTTAACCGAACCGGCCTGTGATATAGTCTTCCGTGCGTTTGTCCGCAGGCATGGAGAAAATCTGTTGTGTAGGCGCGCACTCCACCAGTTCGCCCACCAGGAAAAACGCGCACTGGTCGCTGATACGGGCGGCCTGCTGCATATTGTGGGTGACAATGACCACGGTATAGTTTTTCTTCAGTTCGCTCATCAGCTCTTCAATGCGCATGGTGGAAGCCGGATCCAGCGCCGAGGTCGGCTCATCCATCAGCAGCACCTCCGGCTCCACCGCCAGGCTGCGGGCAATGCACAGGCGCTGCTGCTGGCCGCCGGACAGGCCCAGGGCGCTTTTTTTCAGGCGGTCCTTCAGCTCATCCCACAGCGCCGCGCCGCGCAGGGATCTCTCCACGATCTCATCCAGCTCCGCCTTGGAGTGGTTCCCGTGGAGCTTGGGACCATAGGTGATGTTGTCGTAAATGCTCATAGGAAACGGGTTGGGCTTCTGCCACACCATGCCGATCTGGCGGCGCAGCTCGGTCACATCCACATCCTTGCTGTTCACATCCTGGCCGCGGAAAAACAGGTCGCCCTCGATCTTTACGCCGGGCACCAGATCCTGCATCCGGTTCATTGTTTTTAGAAAAGTGGACTTGCCGCAGCCAGAGGGGCCGATAAAGGCTGTGATTTTCTTTTCCGGAATATCGATATTGATATTTTTCAGCGCATGAAAATCTCCATAATGGAGATTCAGATTTCTTGCATAAAGGATCGGTTCCATATCTCTTTCACACCTCATTGTTATCAATGCATCATACTTTGGGCTTCATCTTTTTCTTGGCCAGCTTCGCGCACAGATTGATGACCAGCACCAGCACCAGCAGAACCGCGGCGATGGCATAGCTGACATCATATTTCCCCTCTTCAAAGGCATACATATAAAGGCCTACGGAAAGGGTTGCGCCGCTGTTGAAATAGGTACTCAGCAGCCCGCCGGCCAGAAGCTTTCCCGCGCCCGCCGTGAACAGCAGCGCCGCAGACTCGCCCACGATACGGCCCACGGACAAAATGCAGCCGGTGACAATACCGTCCAGCGACGAGGGCAGAATAATGGTGCGGATCATGTACCATTTTTTCGCGCCCAGAGCCAGGGCGCCTTCGCGATAGCTCTGGGGCACCGTTTTCAGGCTTTCCTGGGTGGTACGGATCACCGTGGGCAGAATCATAATCACCAGCGTCAGCGAGCCGGCGACCAGAGACGAGCCTGTGGTCAAATGCAGCATTTTGGTCAGACGTACAAACACCAGCATACCCACTAGGCCATAGATGATCGAGGGGATGCCCGCCAGTGTTTCCGTAGTGTATTCGATGATACGGATCAGTTTTTGATTGGTGGCATATTCCGTCAGGTAAATGGCCGCACCGACGCCCAGCGGCAGCGCAATCAGCAGCGAAAGCACAATAACGCACAGCGTATTGACGATCAGCGGGAAGATGCCCATGGTTCCTTTAAGCACGCTGTCAGATTGGGTGAGCAGCGCAGGGGTGACATTGGGCAGGCCGCGGTAGAGCACATAACCTAAAATCCCCACCAGCAGCAGCACCGTCAGCGCCGCGGCAGCATAAACCAACGCGCGCACCGCAGCATTCCAGAGTCTGCGCTTATTTGTCATCCTTTTTTCCTCCCTTCAGGAAGAAATTGAGCAGCGCGTTGATCACCATGATGAACACGAACAGCACCAGCGCAATGGAAAACAGCGCTTGGCGCTGCAGACCACCCGCATAGGACATTTCCTTGGCGATGGCAGTAGTCAGGAAGGTGACGCTCTGGAACAGGCCCGGCATGTTGGCCACGTTGCCGGCCACCATGATCACAGCCATGGCCTCGCCAATGGCGCGGCCGATGCCCAGCACCACGCCGGCGGCAATGCCGCTTTTTGCGGCGGGAATGCTGACTTTGAAATAAGTTTCCGTCTCCGTGGCGCCCAGCGCCAGGCTGGCTTCCTCATATTCCGGCGGCACAGCGTTGAGGGCCGTGACACTGACGGATACAATGTTGGGTAAAATCATCAGCGCCAGCACCAAAATGGCGGAAAACAAACACGCGCCGGAAGCGATGCCGAAGGTTTTAGCCACCGCGGGCACCAGCAGCGTCATACCCAGCAAACCATAGACCACGCTGGGTATGCCCGCCAACAGTTCGACGGCGGTGCTGACGGGCGCCGCCAGTCCCCGGGGAGCAATTTTGGACAGGAACACCGCGGTCAGCAGCCCCACCGGTACACCGATCAGAATCGCGCCGACCGTGCCGTAGATCGACGTCAGGATAAAGGGCAGAATTCCGTAGGAAGGCTCTGCCGCGGTGGACGCCCACTTCGTGCCGAACAGAAAGTCAATGAAACCGATCTTGCCGATGGCAGGCACGCCGGCGATAATCATATACACCGAAATCAGCACCACGCAGGCAATGGCTGTCAGTCCGCAGACGAAAAAGATCGCGTTCATTACGCGTTCCACCAAATATTTTTGTTTCATTTTTTCTCTACACCTTCTTCATCAACGCAAGGGCCTGGCAAATCCTTCCGGTTTGCCAAGCCCTCCGCAGAAACTCTCTTTCATCAAACGATGGGAACGCAGCCTGCCTCCAGAATCCACTGGTTTGCATCACCGGAGGTGACATATTCCACGAACGCCTGTGCCGCCTCGGACAGTTCGGCGTCCTTCTGCGCCACAAAGTTGAACGGACGCTGCACTTTATAACTGCCGTCCTTGACGGTTTCTTCCGTACATGCAACACCTTCGACAGTCAGCGCCTTGACGCTGTCATTCACAGCGGACAGAGATGCATAGCCGATGGCGTTCTCATTGGCGGCCACTGCAGCAGTAACGGCACCGGTGGCGGTCAACTCCTGGGCATACTTGCAGTTATCCTTAACGCCGACAATCTCTTCAAAGCCGTCACGGGTGCCGCTGCCAGCCTCACGGCCGATGACGACAATCTCGCCGTCGCTGCCGCCGACTTCACTCCAGTTGGTGATCTCGCCGGAGAAGATACCGGCCAGCTGCTCCAAGCTCAGATCTTCAACGCCGTTGGCATTGTTGACCACCACGGCAATGCCGTCCAAGCAGACGGTGATGGCTTCCACATCAGTCTCGTCGTCGTGCAGCACACGGGAGGACAAACCGATGTCCAGAGAACCATCGCTGGCACCGGTGATGCCCGCGCCGGAACCGGTAGGATCATAACTGACGGTTACACCGTTATTCTTCGCCATGAAATCTTCCTGCAGCATGCTCATCAGCTTCTGCATGGAAGTGGAACCGCCGGTGGCGACCTTGCCGCTCAGAGCGGACGCGTCCCCATTGTCAGCGGAATTGGCCGAAGGGTCGGTGTTATTGTTGCTGCCGCAGCCGGCCAGAAGAGCCACACTCAGGCAGGCGGCGCCGGTGAGCGCCAGGATACGGTTCTTTTTCATCTGAAACATCCTCCGTTTTGTCATTTTGTTGAAATACAATTGTTTTTTGAAAAAGCCTCGGCCGGAGTGGGGTCCTCCGTCTCGGGACACTTTAAGCATAGTGATTTGCGCCGGCTGATGCCACCATGTTCCAGTCAAATTTTTGTAAAACTTTTGTAATGTCCTTCCCAGAAATGTAAAATCTTTGTTATGTCAACGCAGAACCCCTTTGGTTTCCATGAAAAGACAGGATTTTACATAAATTTTACATAAATCTGGTAGCAGTCTTTACACGCAATTCTTTACAATAATTTTACAATTGTCTTTTTGAAAATCGGAGGTCATCGGGATGGATATTTTTAACGTGTTTACGCTTTTCGGCGGGCTGGCCATGTTCCTGTTCGGCATGGACATCATGGGCAAAGCCCTGGAAAAGCAGGCCGGCAACAAACTGCAGACAATCCTCGCAAAAATGACGGACAACCCCATCAAGGGGTTCCTGCTCGGATTGTCGGTCACAGCAGTCATTCAAAGTTCCTCAGCCACCACGGTCATGGTGGTGGGTTTTGTCAACAGCGGCCTGATGCAGCTGCACCAAGCCGTAGGCGTGATCATGGGCAGCAATGTGGGCACCACGGTGACCAGCTGGATTCTGAGCCTTTCCGGCCTGCAGGGAGACAGTTTTTTTATCCGCCTGCTCAATCCGTCAGGATTCTCGCCCATTCTTGCCCTGATCGGCATTATCCTTTATATGTTCTGCAAAGGTGAACGTACGAAAGGTATCGGCACGATCCTGCTGGGGTTCGCTCTTTTGATGATGGGCATGGAAACCATGTCGGGCGCCATGGCTCCCCTGGCCGATATGCCCAGCTTCCAGGCGTTGTTTACCAAATTTGAAATGCCCCTGCTGGGCATGGCTTTCGGTGCAGGTCTGACGGCGCTGATCCAAAGCTCTTCGGCCAGCGTAGGTATCCTGCAGGCTCTGTCCCTCACCGGCGGCATCTCCTGCGGCAGCGCCCTCCCCATTATCCTGGGTCAGAACATCGGCACCTGCGTCACCGCCATGATCTCTTCCATTGGCGCCAACAAGAGCGCCCGCCGCGCCGCCATTGTGCACCTCTATTTTAACATTATCGGCGCCCTTCTATTCATGGCCGTGTTCTATGCCCTGAACTTTTTCCTGCAGTTCCAGTTCCTTTCCATGCCGGTGACCCCCTTCCTGATCGCGGTGATCCACACCTGCTTCAATGTGGTGGCCACAGCCGTGCTACTTCCTTTTGCCCGTGGACTGGAAAAGCTGGCATACCTCACAATCCCTGACCATGAAAACCCCGGCAAGACCGAAATGCTGGACGAGCGTCTGCTGGCCACTCCCGCCGTGGCAGTGCAGAACAGCCGCCGCCAGACCAACAACATGGCCGAACTGGTGCGCTCCAATCTGCTGCAGGCCATGTCCCTGACCCATAAATGGGATGCCAAATGCGCCGACAGCGTGAAAGAGAACGAAGATATCATTGATGCGTATGAAGACAAGATCGGCTCCTATCTGATCAAGCTCTCCGGACGGGATCTGACCCAAGAGGACAGCCACGAAGTCAGCGTGCTGCTGCACACCATCAGCGACTTCGAGCGCATCGGCGATCATGCCTGCAACATCTATGAATCCGCCCAGGAAATCCATGACAAGCAGATGGTTTTATCGGCTGAGGCCTGGGCCGAACTGGCCGTGCTGGAATCGGTGATCCAGGATATCCTGGACCGCACACTGAACGCTTTTGAGAACAACGATCTGCACCTGGCCACCAAAATCGAGCCTCTCGAGCAGGTGGTAGACGATCTGGTGCGCAGCATGCGCGACCGCCATATCCGCCGCCTGCGCAGCGGCATGTGCAGCATCGAAGGCGGCTTCGTCCTGCAGGATCTGCTGGTTAGCTATGAGCGCATCTCCGATCACTGCAGCAATGTAGCCGCCGCCATGGTGGAAGTGGCCGAAGACAAATACGATGTGCACGAATATCTTGACACCCTGCGCAATGCCAGCGAAAAATTTGACGAACGTTATGAAAAGTACGGCCATCGGTACGTACTGCCGGAGGCCGCTGAAAGTAAGGTGGACTAATTGATCTATATTGTGGAAGACGACACCGATATCTGCGAACTGGAGCAATACGCCCTGCGCAACAACGGTTTTGAAACAACAGGCTTCGGCGACGGCAAAAGTTTTTTTGCCGCCTGTGAGAAAAAATTGCCTGAGCTGGTGATCCTCGACATCATGCTGCCCGACCAGAACGGGTTGGATATTTTGCGCCAATTCCGCCAAGGGGCCGATACCCACGATATTCCCGTAGTAATGGTCACAGCCAAAGACAGCGAAATTGACGTGGTGAAATGCCTCGACCAGGGCGCCGACGATTACATCAGCAAGCCTTTCGGCTTGATGGAGTTCATTTCCCGCATCCGTGCCGTATTGCGCCGCGCACAAAAACAAAGTGCTCAGGCAGTACAGACGTTCCGTGAGATTCAGATGGACGCTGCCGCCCGCCGCGTCACTGTAGACGGAAAAGAGGTAGAATTGGCCTATAAGGAATATGAACTGCTGCGCTTTTTCATCGAGAATCCCGGCAAAGTGCTCACCCGCGAGGAGTTGATGAACCGCGTCTGGAATACTGATTTTTCCGGAGAGAGCCGCACGCTGGATATTCACATCCGCACACTGCGCCAGAAGCTGGGCTGCGCCGGCAACTATATCCATACCGTGCGCAAAGTGGGCTATCAGCTGACGCTCGAATCCGGCACCGACGCATAAGGTATGGAGAAAAAGTTTACAAAACGGCTGATGCTGATGGGCCTGTGCAGCACAGCCGTCACCCTGGCGCTGTGCGTGCTGGTCTTTTTCACTGTATTTGAACGTCAGGCCGCTCAGGACGTGCGCATTTATTCCGATATAATCACCGCGGCGTACTACCAAAACGGACACAGCTTATCCGATATGGGCGTGGGCAGCAGCGACCTGCGCGTAACCCTGATCCAGCCGGACGGCACCGTGCTCTTTGACAACGCGGTATCCGGAAACTTGGAAAACCATCTGGGGCGTCCGGAAGTCCGCGACGCGCTGGCTCATGGGGAAGGCCACGCCGAACGCCATTCCGATACCACCAGCCAGAACGCCTATTATTATGCTGTGCGCCTGGATGACGGAAATATCCTGCGCGTAGCCAGCGACCTGCACAGCCGTTTCGATCTGTTCCGCAGCGCCATTCCGGTTCTGCTGGTCTGCTGTCTGATCGTCTGGGTGCTGGGCTGGCTGCTGAGCCTGCTGCTTACGCGGCAGCTGGTGCAACCTATTGTGCAGATGGGAAATCGTCTTGACGAACTGGATCGCAACGTCCCCTACCCCGAACTTCAGCCCTTTGTAGACGCAATCCTTCGCGACCGGGACACCAGACGACAGAGCGAAACCATGCGCCAAGAGTTTACCGCCAATGTATCCCATGAACTGAAAACGCCGCTGACCTCCATTTCCGGCTATGCTGAACTGATCGAGACCGGCATGGCCAAGCCCAAGGATGTAGCACAGTTTGCCCAGAAAATCCGCAAAGAATCCGCGCGCCTTTTGAGTCTGGTCAACGATATCCTCCAGCTTTCCAAACTGGATGCCACCCAAGAAGCACTGCGCGGCCAGGCAGAAGCAGAATTTGAACTGCTGGATCTGAAAGACGTGGTCAGCGCCTGTGCAGACAATCTGGCTGTCAATGCCCAGCGAGCCTATGTAACGCTGTTGTGCGAAGCTGAACACACCCCAGTGCTGGGCAGCCGCAGTTCCCTAGATGAGCTGTGCATGAACCTGTGTGACAACGCCATCCGCTATAACCGCCCCGGCGGAAAAGTGATCCTCTCCTGCGGCACCGCTGACGGCCGCCCATACCTGCGGGTGCGCGACAACGGCATCGGGATTCCGGAAGAGCAGCACCAGCGCGTGTTTGAGCGCTTCTACCGCGTGGATAAGAGCCGCAGTAAGGAAACCGGCGGCACCGGTCTCGGTCTCGCTATCGTCAAGCACATCGCCGCCATTTACAGTGCACAGATCGAACTGCACAGCATCGTAGACCAAGGCACCGACATCCGTGTGGTTTTCCGCAGTTTGAAAAAATAAAGGTCAGACCCATTTGAAACGGTCCGGGATCGCCTCTCTGTCGGGAAGGCCGCCTCCGGGTCAGTAAAAATGCCCTCTCTGCCCCGCATTCGCGGGGGCAGAGAGGGCATTTTTCTTTCACCGACCAGAATCGTCCATCGGGTCCCGCGGGACCCGTCCGCCGCATGGCTCAGCCATGCGGCCGCAGTATGACAGGGAAGTCCAGTTTCGCTTTGAAGAGATCTCCGTCGATCTCCAGCCGGAAAGCGCCGCCCATCAGCTCCGTCAGGCTTTGGGCAATGGACAGTCCCAAACCGCTGCCTTCGCTGTTGCGGGAGCTGTCGCCGCGGACAAACCGCTCCATCAACTCATCTGCCGGAATATTCAACGGCGCGCGGGACACATTTTTCATCTGCACCGTCATCTGTTCGCCGCTGCGCTCCATACTGATATACAACCGCGTACCCGGCAGCGCGTATTTGCAGATGTTGCTCAGAAGATTATCGATCACCCGCCACAGCAGCGCGCCGTCGGCTCGAATAAGCACCGGCTCCTCCGGCAGGTCGAACACCGGCGTCAACTGCCCTGCGCCGAGCCGCTCGCTGTACTCGCCCACAGCCTGCTGCAGCAGTTCGCAGACATCCACATCCTCCAGATGCACCGGCATGGCGCCCGAAGACGCCTTGGAAGCATCCACCAAGTCGCAGGTCAGCTTTTTCAACCGGGCGCTCTGGCGGTCCAGCACGGCGATGTATTCCTGTACCTTCGGGTTATCCACTGGCTCGGCTTTGATCAGATCCACATAATTGATGATCGAAGTCAACGGCGTCTTGATGTCGTGGGATACATTCGTGATCAGTTCACTTTTCAGCCGTTCACTTTTCATCTGCTCTTCCAGCGCCGCCGCCATACCCTCGGAAATCCGGTTCAGATCCCCGGCGTGGTCTTTCAGGGCAGCAGGCAAATGACGGGTGTCGATCCGGTATTCGAGATTTCCCCGGGCCAGTTCTGCCGCGCCGTCGCGCACTGTGCCGAATTTGACAGACCAGCGGCATCCCCACAGCAGCACGAAGAAATTGACAATGGCCAGCAGGAAAAAAACACCCGGCGTGTTGGACGGCAGAAACAGCACCAGCGATACAAACTCATACGCCACATAGGCCAGCACAAATTTCCAGGTCAGATCCACATGGTTGACCATGTCCGAACACAGGCGCGTGAAGCGGGAACACAGGCCCGCCAAGCGGCCCAACAAGGTATGGCGCCAGAAGGCACGCGCTTTCAGGCGTACAGCAGTCGTCACGATACACACCTCCGCAAGCACACACAAATAACTGAGATATGCCCCCACTGCAAAAATCCTGGTTGATGTCTCTTCGGCAAAGGAGGCCTCTTCCAGCAACGGCAGCCCCAACACCCCGGCAATGCACAGCACTGCCAGCACCGCTTCATAGGGAATTCGGTCAAACACACGCAGCACCACGCCGTCCACCTGCGCGCGTCGGCCGGCGCCTCGGCAGACAAATGCCAGCATTGTCACGGCCAGCAGCGCACACAGCACCGCAGCGCAGATATAGCCCGGCATGCTGCTCTGCATGCTGAAATACCAGTGATTCATCCGCAAAAGCGCATCCTCTACCGGATAATCCGGCCGCACGCCCCAGCAGAGCACATAGGCTTCGGCACTGGAAGAGTCCAGGGCCTCGTAGGCGCCGTCGTCCCAGAAGGCATACGTGCTGGCCGAATCCATGCCGCTGTACTCGCCGCCGTACACCACGCTGTAATAGGAATCGTAAGCATCATAATACGAATCACTGCGGAACAGATGGTCAACACCCATCCGAAAATAATCGGAAAAACCGTTTGCAAACAATACGGATATGGTTCTGTCCTGCACCGTGGCATACTGCGGCGTAATATTCAAGCTGTCAAAGCTTTCCTCATCCTGAAAGTTCGAGTAGAGCCTCGCCTTTCCATCCGCTGTGCGGATCTCAAAGCGGAAATTGCTCGCTTTGCCTGCCAATCCCTGCTCCAGCTCCTCCCGGCTGGCCTGCCGCTCCTGCTGATCTACAAAGGAAAGCCCGGAGTTCTCCAAATCTTCCCCCTGCATGCGGTAAAGGTTGGCCGCGCTGATAATGTAGCCGGACATAATGCTGCGATAGGCTGCGCTGTCCTCGTAGCGCTGGCCCGGCACACAGCCCTGCTCGGCAAAGTTCACCGCGCCGAACGCAAGCATCACAGCTCCCACAGAAAACAGCGCCGTCAGGCAAAAGGCAAGGAATTTGACTGCCGCGTTGGTGTAAAAGCGTTTCATATGCGCCCAACCCCTTTGTCCTTTTCCATTTTATAGCCCTGGCCCCACACAACTTTCAAATAGCGCGGGTTGGCCGGGTCAATCTCGATCTTTTCCCGCAGATGGCGAATATGAACCGCCACAGTACCCTCGCTGCCCAGCGCCACGTCTTTCCACACTTTTTCATAGATCTCCGCAGAAGAAAACACCCGGCCGGGGCTTTCCATCAAAAGTTTCAAAATATTGTATTCCAGCGGTGTCAGGCTGACCGGCTCCCCATCCACGCAGACGGTTTTTTCATCGTCATCCATCTCCACGGCGCCGATGGTAAAGTGCGCTTCCCGCTTGACCATACCGCCCAGGTTCGTATAGCGGCGCAGCTGGGAACGCACCCGCGCCACCACCTCGGCCGGATTGAACGGCTTGGTGATATAGTCGTCAGCGCCGATGTTCAGCCCCAGGATCTTATCGCTGTCTTCGCTTTTGGCCGTCAAAAGAATCACAGGTACATTGGATGCCTCGCGCAGCTTGGCTGTGGCAGAGATACCGTCCATCTCCGGCATCATAATATCCATCAAAATCAGATGGATCTCATGGCCAGCCACAATGTCCAGCGCCTCTTTTCCCGTATGGGCCTCAAAAATACGATAACCCTCCGCCGAAAGATAAATGCGCAGGGCAGACACGATATCCCGCTCGTCATCGCAGATCAAAATATTATACATACTGGATACTCTCCCCTTCTCCCCACCAGCATAGCATACAGCATGTTAAAAACAAAGCGGGGATTTTTTTAAATTCTCCTTAAGAATGCGCCGGCGGCGCATCCGGCCCAACGGCTGCCTGGCGGCGGTTGTAGCGATACATCCAGACCGCTGCGCCGATGATGACAGCATAGCCCGCCACACTCAGCGCATCGGGCCGCTGTCCGAAAAGGACAAAGCCCCACACTGCAGCAAAAAGCACCTGCGTATAATCGTACACGGAAATTTCCCGGGCCGGGGCATAGCAGTAGGCTTTGGTAATGGAAAACTGTCCGCCCGCGCCGCACAGCCCCGCCGCCAGCAGGCAAAAAAACTGCCAGGGCGCCATGGCCGCGCCGCCCAGCAGGAACATCGGCAGCGTGACGACACAGGAAAACAGGGAAAAATAAAACACGATGCGCGCGCCTTCTTCTCCCTGCAGGCCCATCTTACGCACAAAGGTGTAGGCCGCACCGGCACCCAGTCCGCCCAGCGCCCCGATAAGCGCCGGGACATAATCCACATGGTAAAACGAAGGCTTAATGATCAGCAGCGCGCCGGCAAACGCCGCCGCCAAACCGGCTGCCTGCACTGGCCGCACCTTTTCTTTCAGAATAACATACGACAGGATCACCGCAAAAAACGGACTGAGCTTGTTGAGCATATTGGCATCGGACAGCACCAGATGGTCGATGGCATAAAAATTACATAAAAGGCCCGTGGTACCAAACAGGCACCGCCAAAACATGGGCCGCCGGTTCACGGGCGCCACGCTCAGCGGAGAGATTCCCTTGCGCCAGAGAGTAAAGGCGGCAATAAACAGCGCCGGCAGATTGCGGAACAGCGCCTTCTGTCCCGTAGGCAGATCCCCGGAAAGATGGACAAAGGCCGTCATCCCCGAAAAGAAGAGCGCCGCCAGAAGGATATAAAGAATAGCAGTGTGCTTTTGTTTCAACAAATAACGCCTCGGTTTCTGCAATCAGTGTTTTCCGCACAATGACGAATCAAAAATATTGTACCCCTGTTGTACGATAAATGCAACGGACGGATTGACGCTTTGTCCGAAACTATGCTATGATAAACACAATCTATGCGCTGCGCCAGCGGCGCGCAAAGGAGCGTTGGAAAAGCGTGAAAGAACAGATCCTTTTATTTCACTTTGAAGATGAAACCCGCCTGAACGCTGTGCGCAAGGCGCTGCTTCCGCTGCACATCGCCTGCAAAGTCGTTCCCCGCGAGGAGTGGGACACGCCATTGGGCGCTCTGGTGGGGCTGGAAACCGCCGCACAGCCCGACCTTCCCGCTGAGGAACTGCGCGAGGAAGTGCTTTTCCTGTGCGGCCTGACCAGCGCCGGCATCCAGCTGACCGTAGCTGCGCTGCGCAAAGCCGGATTGTATATCCCCTATAAGGCGTCCCTGACCCCCACAAACAAAGACTGGACCGTACGCCAGCTTTTTTCTGAGATCTATCAGGAGCATCAGGCGATGCACAGCCGTCAGGAACGCGTTCACACCGAGGAATAAAACGACAAAAACGTGCTCCGCAGTTTGTGGAGCACGTTTTTCGTCTGCTTGTCCGGCAGACCGCCAATTCATTTCAGTTCTTTCATCCGCGGCACCAATACCCCCGCCAGCACCACGGTTGCCGCGATTTTCACAACATCCCAAGGCAAAAAGGGCAGCATCCCAGCCCACAGGATCGCCGCAACGCCCATATCTTTACCCAGATAAACATTAAGAATCAGCCCCATGTAAGGCAGACCCACCAGATAGATCACCGCCAGGCCCGCCGCACAGGCCAGGGCGATGCGCCGGCGCAAAGCACTTTTTCCGGCGATCAGGCCAATGACAAAGGCTGCGGGGATATAAGAGAGCAAAAAACCAAAGGTAGGCTGGAACACATAGCCGAGTCCGCCCCCCGCTGTGAAAATGGGAAGCCCCATCAGGCCCAGCGCAATGTAAACCAACTGGGACAGCGCGCCGTACTTTGGCCCCAGCAGCACACCCGCCATGCAGACAAAGAAAACCTGCAGGGTAAAGGATGACCAGGGCGTTGGAATTTTCAGAAAAGCGCCGATGGCTGTCAGCGCGGCAAACAGCGCCGTCAGCAGCAACATACGAGTTTTTGCGTGAGTTGCGGTTGCAGTCATATTGTAAACCTCAATCCGTTTTAATTAGTTTACAATAGAATACAACAGCCGCATTTAATTGTCAACAAATTCTTTTCCTCTGGTTTACAATTCTCTCGAAACCTGCTACACTCAAATGATAGGATGGAATATACAGGAGGCAAATACTATGCGCCGTCATACCATTTTGGAAGCCCTGTGCGCGAGCAAGGGCGAATACATTTCCGGTGAACATCTCAGCCGAACCCTCGGCATCACCCGCTCCGCCGTCTGGAAAGGCGTGGACGCCCTGCGCCGGGAGGGATATGAAATCGAATCCAGAACCCGCTTAGGGTACCGGCTTCTCTCCATGCCGGACACATTGGAACCGGAGGCGCTGGCCGCACGGTTGAACACCGCCGTGGTAGGCCGCCGTATCCTTTTTTTCGACACCCTTGATTCCACCAACACGTACGCCAAACAAGCGGCCCTGGCCGGCGGCGAAAACGGCCTGGTGATCCTTGCCGGCCAGCAGACCGGGGGACGGGGCCGCAGCGGACGCTCCTTCCAATCCCCGCCCGGCAAAGGGCTGTATCTCACCGCCCTGCTCAGGCCCACAGCCGCGCCTGCAGCAGTGCTGCCGGTGACAGCACTGGCCGCGGTGGCCGCCTGCCGGGCCATAGAGCGCATCTGCGGCCTGCGGCCGGGCATCAAATGGACCAATGATCTGGTGCTGGATACACGCAAGCTGGTTGGTATTCTGACTGAGATGGGCGTGGAAGGCGAAACCGGAGTGCTGCAGTATGTGGCTGTGGGCATCGGCATCAATCTGAATCAGACGCAGGCTGATTTCAGCGGAGCGGTGGCTGATATGGCCACCTCACTGCGCATGGTCTTAGGGCGCACCATATCCCGGGCCGAGCTGGCCGTGGCCCTGATGGAAGAACTGGACCGGCTGTATGCAGCCCTTCTGACCCAAGACTATGCTCCCTGGCTGGCGGAATACCGCCGCAGCTGCGTCACGCTGGGCCATCCGGTGCGCATCCTCGGCAGCGGCCCGGAACGCGTGGCCTATGCCGAGGAAATCGACGACGCCTTCGGACTGGTCGTGCGCTACGACGACGGCCGGCGGGAAACCATCCGCAGCGGAGAAGTTTCCGTGCGTGGTTTGTATGGATACGTATAAAATGCAGCAGCCGCTGTATTTTACAGGCAAATAAGGGAGATCCGTATGCTATCAAAATTGTGGGAACTGTTTTATACCTTTGCCCGGGTGGGAATTATCACCTTCGGCGGCGGCTACGCTATGCTGCCGATCCTGCACCGGGAAATCGTGGAGAAGAAAGGCTGGGCCACGGAAGAAGAAATGGCCGATTATTACGCCATCGGACAATGTACGCCAGGCATCATCGCCGTCAATGTGGCCACCTTTATCGGCCGCAGGGAAGCCGGTATCATCGGCGGTATTACAGCAACCCTGGGGCAGGCGTTCCCCTGCCTTGTCATTATCTGCGTGATTGCAGGGCTGCTCACCAATTTTGCCGATCTGGAGATTGTACAGAACGCCTTCAACGGCGTACGCGCCTGCGTATGCGTGCTGATCCTGAACGCCGTGCTCAAGCTGTTCAAAACTGACGTGGTAGACCTCGCCACATTCCTGATTTTTTTGGCTGTGCTGGCAGGAGCAGCCTTTACCAACCTGTCCCCGGTGCTGTTCGTTGTGGTGGCCGGTGCGCTGGGCATTGTGCTTCGCGCCCTGGGTCTGGACGGCGCTTCCCGAAAGGAGGCTGTAAAGAAATGACCTATCTGCGCCTTTTTCTGGAATTTTTCCGCACCGGTCTGTTTGCAGTAGGCGGCGGTCTGGCAACGATGCCATTCCTCTATCATATCTCCGACACCACCGGCTGGTTTTCCCATGCGGATCTGGCAAACATGATTGCCGTGTCGGAATCCACGCCGGGCCCTATGGGGATAAACATGGCCACCTATGTGGGCTTCACTGTAGCCGGGATTCCCGGCGCTGTCATCGCTACATTGGGGCTGGTGTCACCCTCCATCATCGTCATACTAATCGTTGCAAAATTTCTGGAGACCTTCCGCACCAATCGCACTGTGGATGCAGTGTTCTACGGGCTGCGCCCGGCCTCCTGCGGTCTGATCGCCGCAGCGGGCCTGTCTGTGGTATCCCTGGCGCTGCTGAACCTCAACGGCGCCCCGGCGGAATGGTTCCAATGGAAGTATATCGCCCTGGCCGCCGTGATCCTGGTGCTGACGCGCTGGGTAAAACCGACCAAAAAACTGCATCCCATTGTGTTTATTCTCGGCTCCGCCGCCGCAGGAATTCTCTTCGGCGCGCTGGGGATATAAGAGACCCGAAAATGCACGAAAACACCCCGCCGGGCAGCGCCTTTCAGGCGCCGCCCGGCGGGGATTTCTCTGCCAAAAGCAAAACCGTGTTTTTTCGTTTCAGTGATTCTCCACGTAGTGGATGTGCACATTATCAATACCGACGCATCGGATGTCCGCCGTGTCAAGGTAAGCCAGCAGTGCGTCGCGGCTTCCGGAAACACAGTAGCGCTCTGTCAGCAGCGGACCGGTCTGGGCTGCCACAGCGTCACAGTTTGCCCGGATCGCTTCTTTGACCGCATCACCGCTGAAAGCATACCAGCCGCCGGAAAAAACGCCGCCGTCCAATGACAAATCATCCGGGACGCCGTCCGTCTCCACATCAAAACTCAACTGCCTGAGCAGCCGCGGAGCGCTGAGCAGCGTTTCCAGATTGTTCAGATAGCGCTGCCGCAGTTCATCGCTGCTCATATCCTGGCGCCAATCGTCGCCATTTTCGGACGTACGGGTGCGCGTATTCAATCCGCCGCGCCACCGGAACGCCTGGTCAGCAACGGATTCCACGTCGCTGTAAACCTCGATCCAGTTCACGTCCAGGCCGCTTTCCCGCAGCGTTTCAATGCTGACCGGTGCATTGGCGCGCACGCTGATATAACCATAACTGGTGCGCGGCAGGCCTTCCAGATCGGCGCGCACCCCCTCTACACTGTCACGGTAGTTAAAAGCGTTCCAGTCGCGTACCAGTACGCGCTCCGGGTCGTTTTTGACTGCAAAGCGCCCCCGGTCCAGCGTGACCTGCACATTGCTTTCGCCTGTTCTCGCCCAATACTGTTTTCCATCCAGCACGTTCAGCCCCACGGTATAGCACCCAAAGCCGCGGTTCTGCGTCCATGCGCGTCGTTGTTGATCGTTCGCAGGCACCAGTTCCACATAGGGCCGCGTCGTTTCATAATACGCGCCCAAATACTCCTCCAAGCTGGCGCTGCCCATACCGCCAACGTGCTGCGGCGTGGGAAAGAATACCCCCACCGCCGGACTGACGATCAAAAACACCACCATGCAGACAGCGGCGGCCACAGCAAAGGTTTTTAAACAAATATTACGGATGCGCCGGTCGATGGCTTTTTCCAGCCGCCGCTCAAAATCCCGCTCCGCAGCTCTGGCGCGTTCCTCTGCCTCTTCGGCAAAGCTTTGTTCGGCTCCCGTTTCCGTCTCCCCCGCAGCGGTTTCCACTGGCTCCGCCCCCTCCGCTGCGCTGTCCCGGCCCAGGGCCTCCAACTCTTTTTCCCATGATTCCCGTTCACTCATGGCTCTTCCTCCTTCAGCATCCGTTTCAGCCTGACCCGCGCCCGGTGACGCAGCTGGCGCACACTTTCCTGTGAAATGCCTCGCAGAGCGGCAATTTCTGCATCCGAAAGGCCCAGCACAGCACTCTGGACAATGGTCTCCCGATAGGCCTCGGGTAACGCGAGCACCGCTTCATACACCTGGCGCTGCTGCTCCTGAACCAAAAGTCCTTCCAGCGGATCGCTGCCGGGCACGGCAGCCACTTCGGCCTCCTGCAATGGCACAGCATACATTTTTTCCCGCCTTTTCTGGCTTAAAAACTCATTGCGCAGCACCGTCGCCAGCCAGGCGCGCACACTGCCGCCGGCGCGATAGGACAGCAGCGCCTTGGCAAAAGCATTCTGAACCAGATCCTCTGCCGCAGCCAGATCGCCGGTCAGGGAGCGCGCATACAGCAGCATGGGACGATACCAGCGCCGGTACAGCGCCGAAAATTCTGAATGCTCCACGGCCGCTCCCTCCTTCCTCTACTTTGTAAACGCAGAAAGCTCCGTTTTGTGACAGCGCACAGCACACACGTTTTGAAAAAAGGACCGGAAAGCCATGCAGCTCTCAGGTCCTTTTTCAGCATAGTTGGTTTTTTATACGGTTTGCGCCCACTCCGCTTCTTGAAAGCCCACCAGCACAAACCCGTCCCCAATCAGGATGGGACGCTTGACAAGCATCCCGTCGGTAGCCAGAAGCGCAAGCTGCTCTTCCTCGCTCATGGCGGGAAGCTTGTCCTTCAGCTGCAGCGCTTTGTAAAGCTGGCCAGAGGTGTTGAAAAACTTTTTCAGCGGCAGGCCGCTGGCCTTCTGCCAAGCGCGCAATTCGTCCGCCGACGGACGCTCCTCCTTGATGGGCCGCTCCGTATACGCCACGCCCCGCTGCTCCAGCCACTTCTGCGCCTTTTTGCAGGTGCTGCATTTGGAATAACAAAGAAATGTCATGGCCGATGCTTCCTTTCTCCTTTTACCAGGTATCCATATCGGACTGCATGGTGCGGCTGTTGATGCTGTGCCGCTCCAATCCGTGGATCAGCACTTCGGCTGTGGCAATATTCGTGGCCAGCGGAACCATATACTCATCGCACAACCGCAGAAGATGCAGTTCGGTGGGGTCTTTTTCCTTTGCCTTCTGCGCATCCCGAAAAAACAGCACCATATCGATGTCATGGCAAAACACGCTGGCGGCAATCTGGTGAACGCCGCCCTCCGATCCCGGAAGATAACAATTGACATGCAGCCCGGTCTGTTCCTCGATCCAGTTGCCGGTCACGCCGCTGGCGATCAGCCGGCATTTGCTCAAAACGCCTTCGTAAGCAATGCAGAATTGTGCCATCAGCTCTTTTTTGCTGTCGTGTGCGACAATGGCAATCGTCATGATGCTGATCTCCTTTTCTACAACCTAAATCCCTTTTCGTCCTTTTTCCTACTGTTTTTATTCTATATTGAAATTCTTCACAAAGCAAGCCGTTTTTCCTATTTTTTCCTAAAAATGCGAAAAAATTCTGCACAAACGCATTTGTACAGAATTTCTTCCAACCGAACCGATTCCAATGTCCCGAGGACTCCGCGGCCGCAGACCCCGTCTTTCACAGCTTCCAATACAAGCGGTTTTCACTGGCCACGGCACCCAGCAAAACATCGTGTTCCTGCGCCGCCGCCTGCGGCACACGCTGTGCTTCGTAGGCCAGCGCCAAAGAGAAAGCCCCGCAGCGGGCCAGATAGCGGTCGTAATATCCCGCGCCCATGCCGACGCGGCGGCAGGATGCATCAAAGGCTGCACAGGGCACCAGCACCAGATCCACATCCTCCGGTACCAGCAGACGGCAGCGCCCAGGGATCGGCGCGGGAATGCCATAGCGGCCCGGCGCCAACGCGTCCGCCGCCGCTGGCAGGGCCGCCTCCATATGCCCTTCCGCCAAGCACAACGGGTAGGCCACCGCTTTGCCCAGCCGGAAAGCCGCCGCGTCAATGGCAGCGGGATCGACCTCGCCGCCCACAGCACAATAGGACAGGATTGTCCGCGCCGCAGCAAACATGGGCAGCGCCAGCACCCGATCAGCAATGGCCGCATCAAAAGCAGTACGCTGCTGCACAGACAAAGCGCAGCGGCGGGCAATGCCCGCCGCACGCTGATATTCTTTTTCCTTTTGTACACCGGTATCCATCAAAGCACCTTGCTTAAAAATTCCCGAGTGCGCGGGTGCTGCGGATGGGCAAAAAACTCCTCCGGCGGGGCCTGCTCGGCGATCACGCCGCCGTCCATAAACAGTACGCGGGTGGCCACCTCCCGGGCAAAGCCCATCTCATGGGTCACCACCACCATGGTCATGCCCTCTTCCGCCAGTTCTTTCATCACTTCCAGCACCTCACCCACCATTTCAGGATCGAGGGCGGAGGTGGGCTCGTCAAAGAGCATCACCTCCGGGTGCATTGCCAGAGCGCGCACAATGGCAATGCGCTGCTTCTGGCCGCCGGAAAGCTGGCCGGGGTAAGCCCCCGCCTTATCGTCCAGCCCCACGCGCCTGAGCAGAGCGTGGGCCTCCTCCTCCGCCTCAGCCTTGCTCTTGAGTTTAAGCTTCACCGGAGCCAGGGTCATATTGTCCAGAATGGTCAGATTGTGAAACAGATTAAAGTGCTGGAACACCATGCCCATTTTCTGGCGCATACGGTTGATGTCCACTTTGGGATCGGTGATCACAGTACCGTTGAACACAATCTGCCCGCTGCTCGGCTCTTCCAGCAGATTCAAACAGCGCAGAAACGTGGATTTTCCACTGCCGGAGGGACCAATCACCACGACTTTTTCCCCGCGGTCGATGTGTTCGTTGATGCCTTTGAGCACTTCTACCGGCCCGAAACTCTTATGCAGATCTTTAACGTCGATCACTTTGACGCAGCCTCCTTTCCAGAATCCCCAGCAGCCAGGTAAACAAAACCACCACAATCAAATACAGGATCGCCGTGCCCACCAGCGGCATCATCGGCGCATAGGTTTTGGCATAGATCGCCTGAGCCGCATACAGCATTTCTTTTCCGCCGATTACTGTAATCAGCGACGTATCCTTCAGCAGCGTAATAAACTCGTTGCCCAAAGCCGGCAGGATATTTTTAATCGCCTGCGGCACCACCACAAAGCGCATTGTGATACTGTAGTTCAGCCCCAGGCTCCGCCCGGCCTCCATCTGTCCGGCATCCACGCTCATCAGGCCGCTGCGCACAATTTCCGCCACATACGCACCGGAGTTGATGCCCAGCGTCAGCGCACCCACCATGGCAAAATCGCGGCTGTGGCTGAAAATAACCAGGCTCATGATCAGCAGCTGCACCATCATGGGTGTACCGCGGATGATAGTGGTATAGAGTTTGCAGACCGTGTTGATAATGCCCAGCACCATGCTGCGCTGTCCCACGCGCTGTTGATCATGCGCCGTGCGCAGCACCGCCACCGCCACGCCCAGGATCACACCGATGATCAGAGCCATCACTGTGATCTGCAGTGTGCGGCCCAGTCCCTGCAGATACTGCATCCAGCGGTCGTTCAAAAGAAAGCTCTGATAAAAATTGACAAAAAATTCCTGCTGAAAGGGCAGATCCGCCCCCGCCTTGATTTGGCTGCTCCACAGCTCATACAGCTGCGCCCAATGTTCCATGTTGTCTCTCCTCTCTCGTTTGCCTGGATGATCCATCCGTTGACACGGGACAGCCTCCTGCGGTGCTGCCCTGTGTCAGCCGATGGATGCGCGGGACGACCGAAAAAAGGGCGGCTGACGCCGCCCTTTTTCGCTTCTCCACAAGGGCCGGAATTACTCCGCCTCGGCGGGAATGTACTTATCGATGATGGACTGGATGGTGCCGTCTGCCTGCAGCTCGGCCAGCGCGGTGTTCAGCGCATCCTGCAGCGCAGTGTTGCCCTTGGCCACGCCGATGGCATAGTCTTCGTTGGCAAACTCGGTATCCAGGATCTTCAGTCCGGGATTTGCCTTAACATACTCCTGCGCAGGCGCATTGTCGATCACCACACAGTCCGCCTGCCCATTCATCAGAGCCTGCACAGCCGTGGCGCCGTCCTCATAACCGGTGACGGCATCTTCCCCGTAACCACCATTTTCAGGCGTGTCGGAGCAATAAATATAGCCGGTGGTGCCACGCTGGGTGCCGATCTTCTTGCCTTCCAAATCCTCAATGGTCTGGATATCAGAGTCCTCGGGCACGATGACCACCTGTACGCCGTTGGCATAAGAATCGGTAAAGTCCATATTCACCAGGCGCTCTTCGTTTACTGTAACGCCCGCCATGACCATGTCGCTCTTGCCGTTCTGCACAGCCAGCAACGCGCCGTCAAAGTCCATGTCGTCGATCACCAGTTCCAGGCCCAGCTTCTGGGCCAGCGCATAGGCGATCTCCACATCAATGCCCTCGTAGCCGGTGCCTTCATAGCCCTCGCCGTCGGAAACCAGCTCATAGGGAGGGAACTGAGCATTGGTGGACATGATCAGCTTGCCGCTTTCGATGGTGGTCAACGTGGCGCCTTCTTCACCGGAAGGCTCCGCGGTGCTCGACTCGGTGTTGCCGCCGCTGCCGCAGCCCGCCAGCAGGGTCGCGGTCAGAGCGCCGGCGCTCAGCAATGCCAAAAACTTCTTGTTCATAGAGAATCTTCCTTTCTGAAATCAAATCATCGCTCTGCTTTGCAATGCAGAGCGAAAACGGCTGACGGCCGTTTTCGGTTCCATCCAATAGCAATATTGGATCTGATTTTTTGTAAAGCGCAAGAGGCAGAACCACTTTTTATGCAATATTTTTGTAAAATTTCCTATAACATATTGCCAAAAATGAATAAACTAGTGAATATTTATCCTTTATATACAAAAAAATCTACCGTTGACAATTGCCTTTTCCCTTTAGATAATAGAGGATACGAAAGGATGTGATTGCTGCTATGGAAAGTTGTGTACAGGAATTTCTTCAGCGCTCACCGCTGGATGCGCGCTGGGCGGCCCTGTTGGCAGAAGAGTTGGAACAGCCCTATTTCGCCGCATTGTGCCGGGCAGTCACGGCGCGCCGCGCCGCTGGGCCAGTTTATCCGCCGGAAGCAGACGTATTTTCCGCTTTTGCCCTGACGCCGCCAGAGCGGGTGCGCTGCGTTATTCTGGGACAGGATCCCTACCATGAGCCGGAACAGGCCCACGGCTTAGCCTTTTCCGTGCGCCCCGGCGTTCCGCTGCCCCGCAGCCTGCGCAATATCTATAAAGAGCGTGAAGCCGATCTCGGCCTTCCCCCTGCGCAGACAGGCTGCCTGATCCCCTGGGCGCGCGCCGGTGTGCTGCTGATCAACACGGTACTCACCGTGGATGCCGGCCAGGCCAACAGCCATGCAAAATTCGGCTGGCAGACCTTCACCGACGCGGTGTTCCGCATCCTCTGGCAGCTGCCCCAGCCGGTGGCCTTCGTGCTGTGGGGCAAGCAGGCCCAGACCAAACTGGAGCGAGCCATCGACGCCCCCGCCGGCGGGCCGCGGCTGGTCCATAC
>QFCE01002401.1_pt1 | contig 22615 bp, 21 predicted proteins | sample 5346091 | NCBI WGS metagenome assembly QFCE01 (sample SAMN09062252, study PRJNA434731) | Human gut metagenome, whole genome shotgun sequencing project. | isolation source: stool timepoint A chromium assembly | host: Homo sapiens | collected 2015 | reverse complement strand
CGCAGCTGCTTAAGCCCGTTATCCGCTACATACGAACCCGGGATTGGGACTGGCATCTCGCCTTGGAAAGCGGCGGTTTTCCCAGCTCGCATACCTCGACGGTAGCGGCGCTGACGCTGGCCGTCGGGATCACGGATAATTTTTCGTCGACGTTATTTGCCGTCACGCTGATGTTTTCGCTGATCGTCGCTTACGACGCCGCCAACGTCCGTTATTATGCCGGACAGAACATCCGGATTACGCAGCAGCTGATCAAGGATATCCAGATTCTGACGCAGACCCGTCTGGACGATCCGATTTATCTGACCAAGGTCAAGGAAGTGCTGGGACACAAATGGATTGAAGTCTTCGGCGGGATTATCCTCGGCTTAATCATCGCCGGGCTGATGTATTTTATAAGATAAGGTGATAAATTATGGAAACCATGGAAACTCAAGTTAAAAATGTTATTGAAAAGATCCGTCCGTATATTCAGCGCGACGGCGGCGACGTGGAATTCGTCAGTCTGGAAGACGGCATTGTCACCGTTAAAATGCTGGGCGCCTGTTCCGAATGTCTGTCGTTAGACGCGACGCTGAAGGATGGGATCGAAGCGATTCTTCTCGATGAAGTTCCCGGCGTAACGGAAGTCCACATGGCGCCTTCCGAGCCGTTGTTCTTCTAATTGCAGCGATACAGGCAAAAAACCGCAGATGCGGTTTTTTTATTGGCTTCTCCCCTTCAAGATATCCCTGACGTTTAACGAATCAGGCAAGCTGGCCGACCATCAGCTGCGGAATCTGCCCCTGCACAATTTGCATAACCAGCGGAATCTTAACTTCAATCTGTTGGGGATCGAGCAGAAACGGGCTGATCACCAACATCTCCACGCTGATCTTCAAGTCGATTTCCAACAGGGTGCTGTTGATGCCATAGGCCGTGGACACGGCGTCGATCTGCCCAACCAGACTGTTGACGGCACGCATCCGGATGTCAATCGAAGGTCCGACGTTTGCCAGCAGCACCGATCCGGTCAGCATCCCGACCGGCAGAGAATAAATGATGCCCTTATCGTAATAAACAAGATGGGTGTGCGGGTCCGTTTCCCCTTCTTCCGCAGCATTCAGCGATTCCTGAGCGGCGTCCAGCGACAGGCTCATCAATTCATTCATCCGCTGCGTATCATAAACGATATCCGTAATGTTGCCCTGCCCATCCCGCTGTACCCGGATCAGATCTTCCGTTTTCAAATTCAGCGAATCGACCGCCCGCTTAATCACGGACGAGGCTGCATTGCGGACTTCACTGGCAGCGACTTTCTCAACATGCGGCTTAAGCAGCGCGTTGATCTGACTGAGCGTCCGGTTGCCCAGCCAAACCAGCGCCGCGGCGATCACGACGAGCGCCAGCCAGCGCCGGTTCCTATCCCGTTTCCGTTTTTTCATGCATCACCTTCAGCAGCGCTTCCTTCCCGCTCATTCCTATATATATTCCCAAGCGGGCGGCGGTTGACGTCATCGCCGTAATTTTTCCGTTTAACAAGCCGTCTTTTCCCGGTTTCAGCACCTGAAACGCCGCAATCTGCTTCGTTTCCAGGACGTCCAGATCCCAGCTTTCATCAACTAATGCCGCTTTCGTACTGACGATCATCCGGCAGGTCCAGCGCGGCAGAAACAACGTGATGTCAATAAACCGGAACGTTTCGATTTCCAATGTTTTTAACTCGATCATAGCCCAGCCTCCTCCCCTATCAGTATAGAGAAAGATTGAAATTTGGTGCGTTCCTTTTTTCGAAGCGGCAGAGGAAAAGCGAGGTGCTTCAGCCTGGCCATTCCCGATCGAATTTCGAAAAGAAAAACGACGAAACCAGGGCCACCCCGCCCCCCTCACTGTGAAAAATCAGGCATCCAGCCGCGAATTCAGGACTTTAACAAATTCCCGCCGCCTTTATCGCTGATAATCGTCTTGACTCATCCCCTCACTTTCAGACTCGCAATGATGCGTACATCCAAATAACGCTGATTGGGAAAACAGAAAATCTGCGGATCAATGTTTTTTGGAAGCGCTGAACTTGGAATTTTAAAACACAGTGTTGAAGATTGAATCTCTGTTCAAAGGGAATTTTTTATTTTTTCCGACTTCCCTGCGCTCTTGCCGCACAACGGATAGGTTTCCGTAAAAATTCAGCTGATGATTTCACAATCGTTCAGTCCGTTTTCGCCATTTTCTTCTTCACTGAATTCGTAATCGTTGATCGACGAACAATCAAGAAATTCTGAAATGGTCATACTCAAACCGTTAGCCAGCCGATGCATCGTCTGCAATCCCGGACTTTTTGTGTGGCAATGCACAATGTTCTGAATCGTGGACATACTGACCCCGGAGATTTTGGATAATTCATACAATGAAACATCCCCGCGTTTGTGACATACGTCAAAAATCCGCTGTGAAATGAACTCCGCATATTTATCCTCGCTCATGTTTTTCACCTTCTTTTTGTCATAATAACAGGATGAGTTTCCAATTACTGCCATATTCGGTTATAACTCGTTGATTCTGAATTCAGGTTTTTCAGGCATTTTCGCTCCTTTTGCCCCGTGATTCAGCGTCGCTGAAACCTTGCTTTTTTCATCTATTTGTACCGGGCATAAAAAAAGTGAACTGGCTTCGGGATTTCCCGTATTCATGTTCACTTTGATTTCCGGTTATAAACGGATTCCGATTTTTGTCAGATTTGAACGATGTTAATAATTCTTAACTTCCTGTTCAAAATAAGCCTGCGGATGAAAGCAGACCGGACAGACCTTCGGCGCCTGCTGAGTGGTGACCGTATATCCGCAGTTGCGGCATTTCCAGACGATCGGTTCCGCTTTTGCAAAGACTGTTTTGTTTTCCACGTTGCCCAATAACGCCAGATACCGCTCCTCATGTCCTTTTTCAATTTTGGCGATCTCGCTCATCAGCCGGGCGATTTCGGTAAACCCTTCCTGTTTCGCGGTTTCAGCGAATTCCCTGTACATTTCCGTCCATTCGTAGTTTTCTCCATTGGCCGCATCCTTCAGATTGATCGGCGTCTCCTGGATCTTGCCGCCATGCAAAAACTTATACCACAGCTTGGCATGGGCGTTTTCATTCGCTGAGGTTTCCTCAAAAATGCCCGCGATCTGACCATAGCCATCCTTGCGTGCCTGATCGGCGTAATACGCGTACTTTACCCGCGCCTGACTTTCTCCGGCAAACGCCGTCCATAAATTTTGTTCTGTTTTTGATCCTTTTAATTCCATGTTACCATTTCTCCTTTCCGGCATGGATCGCAATTTCCGCACGAATCATCTGCCGCAGCAGCACCGCTTGTCTTAACGCCAGATCGAATGTCTGAATACAGCCGGGATCCAGCTGATCGGCGATGCCTTTTTCTGCTAAGCGCACCTGATGCTCAGCGACGGCCGCCAATTCCGTAAGCAGACTGTTGGTCAAATGGCTGCGGGTGATCTTTTCCGTTTCCTCATGAGGCAGCGTGCGGAAGCGCGAAGCGTCCGCATGACATTTCGGACAATCGTCCCGAATGAATTCCGAGTCCAGAATCAAGCCGCAGACCTCGCATTTTTTTAACATAAGCTTCCTCCTTATCCTATTTCTATTGTCCAGTATGCCCATGTCCGGCTGGGTCAATCAGACCTCCGCTTTAAAATCGAGCTTTTTCTATGTGACTGCGTTTTTTTCTCAATTTCCCCCTTTTTTTTCAATCATGTCCGACATTCTTTGATTTTTTTCTTCATTTTTATGATTTTTTTAACATTTTTATTGACTCCGATCAAATTTGGAATAAAATTAAACCATGTTTTCAGGAGGATGAGTTATGAAAATCACAGATCCGTTTGACGAATTTGGCTGCCTGCTGTTTGATGAAACGCTGATGCAGGAGCGGCTTCCGTATCCGATCTACAAGCGTTGGAAAGAAACCGTCGCCAAAGAAGATTCCCTGGACCGCAATACCGCCGACGCGATTGCGCATGCGATGAAGCGCTGGGCACAGGAAAACGGCGCCACGCACTTTACGCATTGGTTCCAGCCGATGACCGGCTCTACCGCAGAAAAACACGATTCCTTTATCGAACCGGATGAAAATGGTCAGCCGTTAGTTCGTTTTTCGGGCAAGTCGCTGATCAAAGGCGAACCGGACGCATCCAGCTTTCCCAGCGGTGGTCTGCGCGCGACCTTTGAAGCCCGCGGCTACACGTATTGGGACTGCACCTCGCCAGCCTTTATCCGTGACAACGTGCTGTGTATTCCAACCGTCTTTGTTTCCTATAACGGCGAATCGCTTGATAAAAAAGCGCCGTTATTGAAATCCATTGAGGCGATCAGCGCCGCGGCCACCCGGATTGTCAATATCTTCGGGGATAAAGATGTAAAACGTGTCATTCCGATGGTTGGTCTGGAACAGGAATACTTTTTGATTGACAAACGTTATTTTGAGCGGCGCCAGGATCTGGTGCTGACCGGACGGACGCTGTTTGGTGCAATGCCGGCCAAAGGACAGGAGCTGGAAGATCATTACTTCGGAAGTATTCCGTTCCGCGTCGCCGCTTTTATGAAAGAGGTCAATCAGGAACTGTGGAAATTGGGGATTTACGCCAAAACTGAACACAACGAAGTCGCGCCATGCCAGTTTGAAATTGCACCGATCTTCAGCAACGTCAACATTGCGGTGGATCAGAATCAGCTGACAATGGACGTATTGCGCAAAACCGCAGATAAGCATGGCTTCGCCTGCCTGCTTCATGAAAAACCGTTTGCCGGGATCAACGGCTCGGGCAAGCACAACAACTGGTCATTAGTCACCGACGATCGCCAGAACTTATTTGAACCGGGGGATAAGCCGGCTGAAAACATCCGCTTCCTGGTGTTTGTCTGCGCATTTATCAAAGCTGTCGATCAACATGCCGAGCTGCTTCGGATGTCATCCTCCGGCGCCGGCAACGACCACCGTTTAGGCGCCAATGAAGCTCCGCCGGCAATCATTTCAATCTATTTGGGCAGTTACATCGAAAACGTCCTAAACTCCCTGAAGGGTGCGGGGCAAACGATCGAGGATCAACAGGACAGTTCATTTACGCCGATCAGCGGTCTTTCATATATTCCCAAGGACAACACGGACCGCAACCGGACTTCGCCGCTGGCCTTCACCGGCAATAAATTTGAGTTCCGGATGCTGGGTTCATCCCTGTCTGCCTCGTTTGCCAACGTCGTGCTCAATACAATCACTGCCGATGTGCTCAACGAAATCGCCGGGCAGCTTTCGGATTTAAAATACAAGCAGGACATCCGCGCCCGCGCCCTGGAAATTTGTACGCAGATTTTAAAAGATCACGAACGGATTCTGTTCTCCGGCGACGGTTATTCCCAAGAGTGGGTCGCCGAAGCCAAACGCCGCGGATTGCCAAATATTCCATCGTTTATCGAATCGGTCAGCGCCCTGACCTCACCGAAAACTGTCGAGCTGTTTACGCGCAATCACATCTTTACGGAAAAGGAACTGAGCGCCCGCAGCGAGATTATGAACGAGCAGTATGTGAAGATTTCCGAGATTGAAGCCAAGGTTCTGATTGACATGACGCGTACGGAAATCCTGCCGCTTGTCACCCGGGAAATCCAGTCGCTGGCTTCGACACTGCGGGCGCTGGATCAGCCGGCTTCCTATTTCAGAAAGCAGCTGGCCCACTTAAATGAACTGATGGACCGAATGGATAAAGGCGCTGAACGTCTCGAAAGCAAACTGAAAGAGATCGACGGCGTCGGCGACTATCATGAGCGCGGCATTCGCTTCTATTATGAAGCTGCTCCGCTGATGCAGCAGCTTCGCAGCGCGATTGACGAGCATGAAACAGTTTTTGATAAAAAACAATACACATTGCCAACCTACGAAGATATCTTATTTCACAGCAATTAACTCGTTCCAGGGATCCGGATTGGATCCCTTTTCTTTATATAGTCCTTATATAGTTCTTGCCGCACCAGATGCTGCGTCGTTCCTCAAAAAAAACGGGCGAAACGCCCGTTAAAGCATATCGTCCGATCGGATATTCTTTTCTTTCAGCCGGCTGCTGACAAATCCGCGGACGACGACATAGAGAACCGCAAACACCGGCACGCCCAGAAACATGCCGAGAATGCCGAACATCCCGCCGCCGACGATAATCGAAAACATGACCCACAAGCTTGGCAGGCCCAGCTGATCGCCCAGAATCATCGGGCCGAGGATATTGCCGTCAAACTGCTGCAGAAGCAGGACGAAGACCGCGAAGATCAGCGAGTAAATCGGATCGACGATAAACAGGATAAAGATGCCCGGCACCGCGCCGATAAACGGGCCAAACACCGGAATCATGTTCGTCAGACCAACGATAAAGCTGATCAGCACCGCAAACGGCAGCCGCATGATCAACATGCCGATGAAGCAGATCAAGCCGATGATCAGCGAATCAATCATTTTCCCAATGATGAAGCTGTTGAACATCCGCGACGTCAGCCGGCTCAGCTGAATCAGCGACTCCACCCGGTTTTTTGGCAGAATCGCATAAGCCAGCTTTTTAAACTGTTCTGTAAATCGTTCTTTTTCCAACAGGATATAGACTGCGATAATCACCGCGATAAAGAAATTGAACGTCTGGCGGACAAACAGCCAGGAATAATTCAAGATCTTCGGCACGTAATCCTTAGCCATTCCCAGCATGGATTCCAGCAGCGCTTCGCTGGAATTAAATAGGATTTCCAGCCAGCCGGTTTTAAAGCCCAAACCTTCCGTAATTTCGTTCAGCAGCGTATTGGCTTTGCCCAGATAATCACTGAGTTGCGTCGACAAGGTCATAACGCTTTCCAACAGCTGCGGAATTAAAATCGCCATAAAGCTGATGAGTACGATGAACAGGAAAATGATCGCCGCCGCAACGCCGATTTTACGCTTGCTTGCCGGTTTCATTTTTGATTTTGCCAGCCATTTCTTTTCCACTCGGGCCGTTACCGGCGCCAATAAAAACGCCAACGCAAAGCCGAGGATAAACGGAAGCAGAATGCCGAGGATATTGCCCAGAAATTCCTTAAGCTGCGGAAATTTTGTGATCAGAAAATAAAAACCCAATAGTAAAATGCCCGAACAAGTCAGGGCCAGGATATTCTCTTTGGTTTGTTCTTTAAATTTAAATTTCATGGTGTGATCTCCCTTACTGTTATTTTAACATACTCGACCCTTTTCTATATTTAAAATTCTATTAAATTAACGTAGTTTATGATAAAATAAAAATGTAACTTAAGGAGGAAATTATTCATGAGAGGTATTTTATTAATTAGCCATGGTCAGTATGCAGAAGCTTTCAAAGGTTCTCTGAAAATGATCGCGGGCGAAGTTACAAATCTGTATTCCTGCTGCCTGCTGCCAACGGATGGCCCGGAACAGTTCAAGGAAAAACTGAACGCGCTGAAGCCGGAGTTGGACAAGTACGACGAAGTTCTGGTCTTTGCGGATCTGTTCGGCGGTTCCCCATGCAACACAACATTTGTTGAATTCGCGACGAATCCAAAATTCCATTTCATCGCCGGCATGAACTTCCCGATGGTTCTGACAGCGATTCTGTCGGAAGGCGAAGCGGTTGACAGCCTGATCGCCCAGGGACGCGAAGGCATCGTTGACGTCAAAGCGTTCATGGCCAGCATGAGCTCGGACGAAGACTAATTTACCCTTTATCCTTAAACAAAGAAGGCGGAAAATTTCCGCCTTTTCTTATGCTTCAGATTTCTGATATCCTCCGGAAAAGATCATCAGGAAACGGCCAGTTCCTCATGATAGAGCTGTTGCGCGAGGTTGTGATAATGGTCGTGAATTCGTTCCAGATCGGTCAGCACTTCGCTGAAGACGACGCACAGCGAACCGTCGATCTGTTGGCTGCGCAGCCTTTTAATCTGATCCTGACGGCTTTTCTCACAATACTGGTCCATCTGTTCCTCCAGCTGATCAATATGCTGCAGCGTCTCTGTCCGATGATATTCCTCAATCGCCGGCAGCAGCGCCGCCGTCTGATCCAGAATCAGCCGCAAATCCGCCAGCTCCTGATGTGCTTCCGGGGTCATCTTCTGTTTCTCTTTCAGAATTTGGGAGGCATGTTCCGATAAATTGACAACATGATCGCCCATCCGCTCCAAATCGCTGTTGATTTTAAACAAAACGTTTAACCGTCGGGAGTCCTCAACGTTCATCCGGGCTGTCGCCACATAGGGAATAGCGTCAATAATCTTACGGTGCATTGCGTCGATCTCGCTTTCCTGCGCCAGAATCTTCTCTTTATCCCATTCCAGTGTCGTCAAACCGCGAAAGGCTTCATCCAAGCTGGACTGCACTAGAGTATACATCCGGTTCAGCAGTTCGCTGATCTCATGCAGCGAAATCGTCACATTGCCCAGGCGCTGCTCCGGGATGCGCGTGATTTCAATCGCCGGCGCCGGCGTTTCTTTCTCCTGCGGCAAAAGCTTCATCGACAAAGCGGCCAAACCATTCCCCAGCGGAAGCAGAACCAGGGTAGTTACAACGTTGAACAGCGTGTGAAAGTTTGCGATCTGCGCCGCCGGATTGGCCGGCGTCCACTGCCCGATCCATGCGGTCAGCGGCAGCGCCAGCACCGCAACGGAGAACAACAGCGCCCCGCCGATGTTGAATAACAGATGAACCAAGGCAACCCGCTTCGCGTTCCGGCTGGAGCTTAACGACGAGAGCACCGCCGTGATGCATGTTCCAATGTTCATCCCGAACAGAATAAAGACGGAGTGCTGCAGCGTAATCAGGCCATTGTTGGCCAGTGTCTGTAAGATGCCGATGGAAGCGCTGGAGCTTTGGATGATCGCCGTAAAAAGCGCGCCGGTCAGAACCGCAATGATCGGATTATTAAACGCGGTAATTAACGACAGGAACGTCGGATCGTTCCGCAGCGGCGCCATGGCATCGCTCATCATCCCCATGCCAATAAACAGGATACCGAGACCGCCGACAATCATCCCGACCGCGTTGGTCTTTTCTTTTTTCAGGAAGACAACCATAACCACCCCGACCAGGGCAATCGCCGGAGCCGCCGCTCCGATATCCAGAGCGATCAGCTGTCCGGTGATCGTCGTTCCAATATTTGCCCCCATGATCACGCCGACTGCCTGCGGCAGCGTCATTAACCCTGCGTTGACAAAACCAACCGTCATCACCGTCGTTGCACTGGAGCTTTGAATTAAAGCCGTGATCAACGCCCCGACAACGACCCCCATCAACCGGTTTGAAGTCAGGCGTTCCAAAATTGACTGCAGCCGGTCCCCGGCGCACAGTTCCAAGCCGTCGCTCATCATCTTCATCCCGTAAAGAAATAATGCCAAACCGCCCATCAAGGCGATTACAAAACTAAGTTCCATACTTATGCAATAACCCTTTCCTCATATAAGCAAGCCTATTATAAAGGAAAAATCGGAACCCTGCTCAACAGAATTGTTAAGATTCCGTTAACAGGGATTCCTTTTATCATTTTAACTGGAATGGATTAAAGTTCCCGTACCCGGCCAAAATAAAAGTGATGTCCGAAGACACCACTTTTGAGAGTTTTGATATTAAGCCAGAACTCCGAAGAAAGCCAGAACGATAGCGAATAAAACGACAACCAGGATCAGCTTGTTGGAGTTCATCCACTTTTTGCCCAGCATCCAGTAGCACAGAGCTGCGAATAATGCAGGGAACAGTGCAGGCATGATGCTGTCAGCATATTTCTGCAGGTTGAATTCGTTAAACATTTCTTCGCCCGTTTCAGGGTCAATGCCTAAGCTCATTTTCAGAGTAGCCAGAGGGAACTTAACGTTCAGCGCGATCATGCCGCCGACAACCGTCAGGCCCAGGACAGAAGCAGCTTCCGTCAGAGCATTCATTGTGCCGGACAGGGAAGTAACCAGCTTAACGCCTTGTTCGTAGCCCATGTCAAACATCTTTGTACGGAATAACAGGACGGCAACCATCCAGATTTCCCAAATTGCGATACCTAAAGCATTGCCTTCCAGAGCCATTGTCGCTGCGATAGATCCGAAAACCGCACCAGCGATCATACCGAAGATTGTATCACCGATACCAGCGAATGGTCCCATCAACGCTGTCTTAATCGAAGCGGCGACGTCCAGACCAGAACCAGTTTCAGCTGTCTGTTCTTCGATAGCGATATTCATACCAACAATGATATCACCCATTGCAGGCTGTGTGTTGAAGAATACGGAATGTGTTCTCAACGCCTTCTGCTTCAGCTCAGGACGATCGCCATACAGCTTGTCGATAACCGGCAGCATAGTGGTCAGGTAGCCCAAGCCCTGCATACGTTCATAGTTCCAGCCGATCTGAGAGTTCCAGATCCAGCGCAGATTCAGACTTCTTAATTCCTTCTTAGTGAACTTCTTACTATTCGTCATAATCGTCGTCGCCTCCCTGTGCAGCGCCTGCAGCTAACTTAGCAGTAGCATTCTGATAAGTGATCAAAGCTGCGGCTGTACCGATCAAGGCAATACCCAGAATCGGCATATTGATATAAGCGGCTAATACGAAGCCCAGGATAATGAACTGCGGCTTCTTCAGAACTGGCAGGTAACGCATCAAGATTGCGAAACCAACGACTGGCAGCAATCCACCAGCGAACTTGAAGCCGTTCATGATGAATGTCGGAATGATCTTGATCAGAGTGTCAACGACGCCCTGGCCAGCAACCAGCAGTAACAGAACAGGCAATCCGCGGGACAGGCCCCAAGGAATGATGCCTAATGTGTTCATCAGCGCGATACCCTTTGTGTTGTCTTCTTCAACATACTTGTCAGCGATGTGCTGGAATGCAGTGTTGGAGAAACGAGCCAGGATGTCCAACTGTGTGAATAATGCAGCTAATGCGATACCGATTGAAGAAGCCATTGCAATCGGGTCAGCGCCGGAAGCAGCGCCTAACGCTGTCGCGATCATACCGGAAGAAGTGATGTTCGGAATCGAAGCACCTCCGTATGTGCCAGCGCCTAACTGAGTCATCTGTAACGTACCACCAACGATCAGGCCATATTTCATATCGCCTACAACAACGCCGGTGAATAAGCATGCAAGAATACAGTTGTTGAAACCGATGTTCCAAGACAAACTATCGACGATGCTCCAAAATGCCCATGCTGTGATCAGCAGGATTTGGATAATACTCAACCCTCCAGACATAAATAGTCCTCCCTTTCTAACCTTTTGTGTCTTTGGTTTTTTCCGGTTGCCCGGATCCTCGAAAACCATTTCAGCCGGGCTGAGATCCGCGTGGCTTCTTACGCGATTTCACAGACCAGATGTAACCGTTTTCTCGATGATTAAATGATACACTAGAAAATGGGATTTGTAAACCCTCAACACATATTTTTCACATAATTCAAAGAAATTTTCACAAAATTTGATGGTTCATTTTCTGTATTAAACACGTGTTAAAATTCATGAAAAAGCCCTGTATACAAGCTTTATTAGCAATTAATTTCGCTAATTTTTCGAACGGTTAATCCCGTTTTTTTCTTTGCAAACTTTCACATTTTCTCCCCATGTTTCATAAAATGATTTGTTTTCCAAAGAAAGTTAAGCATTATTTCAGTCTATTCCGCAGCCTTTGGTTTTAGAACTTGAATATAAAAAAAAACAGGATTGCTCCTGTTATGAAATCTGTTTGGCCAGCTCCGTCAAATCCGCCGCCAGCGCTTCAATTTTTTCCCGTTCGACCTCGTCGTCATGATTGGTCGCGGTGTTCTCAACGATCAGCGAGCCGTTGAGGTTTTTGCCGCGGCAGACGATCATGCCCTTTTCATAGAAGGACAACGACGTATACTTTACATGATCCTCATCGACCAGGCTCGTGTGCAGCTTCGCTTCCGGATCTTTCGCCTTGACGATCGCTTCCAGCTTTTCAGCGTTGGTCTTGCTGGCTTCAAAATAGCCGATACCCAAGCGCGGGCCTTTGCCGACGCAGTCCAGAATGATCACATTGCGGTCCTTAATCGTATTGGGCAGCGCGTCGCGCAGCATATAATCTCCGACATGCGTGCCGTTGCCGCCGTCGGTCAGCACAAAAGCCACTTTATCCCGCAGCTTTTCCGGCAGCTGCTGAGCGATCAGATACGCGGCAATGACTCCGGAAGTATTCCGATTCAGATTGACTTTATTGCCGATCCGAAACGTCATCATAAACGAAACGACGACCAGCGCGATTAAAACGCCGAGAATTAACACGGACATCGCCAGATTATCCTTAAAATTGATCTTCCGTCCCAATCCCAGAAGCAGGATCAGCCCCAGCACCATGCTTAAGATCGCCGGCGTGTTCATCGGCAGAAACGAGGAAGAAAAGCTGGCGTTGCCATCCAGCGGAAAATAGCGGATCGGATTGCCGAAATCGTGATTGAGCGTGTCGTAATGCGCGACGAAGATCGTCTTCGCCTTGCCGACGTTGCCGATCATCAAATTCATCCCCCTGGTTCTTTTTTTCTTTCCGATCGCCCCGCGCACGGAATAGCCCAGCGCCTGGAAATCCTTGCCGATCTCGTTGCAGAAGAAATTCTTCTCCTTGCGGGTAAACCGGCGGCCGATCGTCAGACCATATTTAATAATCAAATCATCAATATTCATAATAACCTCCAGCGAACGCGCTTGCGCGAGCGTCCGTTTATTACTTTCTGCCCCACTTCTTTGGCCACTTGAATGGCGAGTTCTTCATCTTCGCTTGCTGCTGCCGATGCGCTTCCTTATCCGGAATAAACTTATTAAAGCAATGCACCAGTTTCGTACTGCTGTACGCGTTGATGAATACAAATTCTTCTTCACTGACGCGAATCACCAGCATATCCATGCCGGCCTTGCCCTGGCGGAACACCCATTCCTGTACCTCATCCCAGCGCACCATCTGACAAAACTCCTCGTCGCCCCGGGTATAAACCACAAAATAATCAGGATAGGCTTCCAGCACGGTGTAATCCGGCGTTTTCCATAAAACCAGCAGTGCCACAATGATCAGAATGGCGCCTACAATCCAGACAAACTGCGCGGCGATCATCAAAATTCCGACCAGAATGCAGACGATGATCGAAACATACGGCTTGATATTAATCGAAACGACCGGCTTCCCCGACTGCGGCAAATCGGCGATCCGACACAGTTTCGCTCTCATTTCTTCCATGTTCTTCACCTCTTGCGTTTCATTATAACAAAATTCCCTGTATTCGTCATTCAAAATTCGACCAGAATCCAAAAGCGCTGCTGAAACCGCATGCCCCTTCGTAAAAAAACAATGGGACTGTTCAAGACACTTGAACTTGGAAAAGCCGCTGCGGAATCGGGTTCTAAGCAGCGTCACCGATCAGAAACAGCGAGATCAGGCTCTCTGTCAATTCTGATTCAACGTTGCCATTTGTTTATTTTATACGGTTCAGAAACGGAAAAATTCCGGCTCTAACCACCGCTGAACAAGCCGAACTTAATTCGTCTGTCCTTTCCTTTTCATTTCGCTTTATGGAACCCGGCCATGTCCTTCTCCATTATTGAAATCTGTGATGTCCGACCTTTTTCAACATTCAAAAAGAATACACGCAAAATTGAAGCTTATTTCGAAAGAGAACGTTAAGCATCCCATAAACGTTCTTTTCACTTTGCGGATAATGGTTCATCATTTTCCCATGGGGGAGTTATTTCCCCTTTTATACAATATCAATCATGCAGGATTTTGTTGAGCCGCGGATATCCGCTGGGGTAGAATGACTTTTATTTTTTCCAAGTCAGTTCAAGCGGACAATAGAATCAAAGCGATGCGGGTTTGTGAAGCGGAAACCGAGGGAAAACCTGAGAAACTGTTGCTCAACGTATTTCAAGCGGTGACGACACCCAGAACAGCACGTCTTGAAAACCCTCGAGACTATCTCAGATTCATGACAGCCTTCAAATCAGCGGCCAGCCTTCAACTGATCCGGTTTTCTTTCCCTCCCTCTTCCCACGAATCATAACCGATGCGCGACAATTCTGCATTTTCGCTCGTTTTTTCCTGGAATTTTGTTATAATGGAAAGGAAAAACAGAAAAGCAATGAAATTGAGGAGTGAGAAAAGCATGTGGATTGTAGCGTTTATCACCGTGGTGGCGGTGTTGATCTTCGCCTCGCGGATGAAAGAATTAAAGGACGCGCGCGAAGCGATCGCCGCGGCGGGGGGAATCAGTTCCAAAGTATCAGTGCATGGATTTTTCCAAAGGGCCGAAAATCGCCTATATCGTCCTGTCGATCCTGGGCAGTACTATCCGGCATTTACGGGTATACGATTCAGGATTACACGACCGTCGCGCTGGGCGTTCTGATCTTCTTCCTGTTTCTGGCGGAATTCTTCATGGCCAACATCCAGTACAAGTTCTATTACAGCAGCAGCTGCGTTCATCAACCGCGGCAAAGGTCGTGCGGTACAAAAGCATCAAGGACTTTGAAAAGAAAAAGATGCCGATGGCGTTTCGTCGCCGTCATCACCTACAGCGGCGATAAGCATTTAGTTCCGCCCAAAGGCGCTGACCATCTTATCAAAGGAACAAATGCAGAAAAAAGAGAAAGTAAACAGAAAATCCGCGAGATCCGCGGATTTTTCTATCCTGACAGCGTATCTCTTCTCGACGCTTTCTTCCCGGATCCTGATGCGCTGGAATGAGCGTTTTATCCTCGGGCATCCGCATCATATCGCAACCGCCTCCGCCAGCGAATCGACCACGAAACTGCGCTTCCTGTTTCACCGCGGCGGGGGAGGAATGAAACGTAAAGCTTGGCGACGTCGTCCGCAGCAGCGGAATATCATTATAGGAATCGCCGATGCCGGCAATCGTCTCGAACGCCAGCTGCGACTGCAGGATTCAATGCCTTTCCCCTTGGAACAGCCGCGCGGGGCGACGTCGATCCATTCCTCATTCTGGAACGCAGCAGCGAGGGAAACTGCGCGTTGATCTGCGCCGCGATCTGCTGGGCGTGAGCGTCGGTTTCGCATACAAGGACAAGCCGTAAATATCACTGCCGGCAGCTCGCTCCAGCCGGGTAAACGGGCGGTAAGGAATCGCGGTTAAAATCGACGCCGACGCCGGAATCTGACCCGTCCGGCCGCCGTTGGCAATACGTGCCTTCGCCCGGTCTGATAGTAAAAATCCAGCTTTCCCGCGCTCGAAACATCGGCAGCCGACCTGAACAGCGGCCGTGTCCAGATCGATGCAGGCTTTATAAAGCGTTCTTCCTTCTCTCGTCCAGAATCAGCGCCCCGCTGCTCAGAATCATGAAATCGCAGCGCACGCTCGCGGATCGGTCCGGTGACGCCCGGGCAGCGGCCGGCCGGTGCACAAACCCGAAGCGGTGCCCCTGCTGCCTGGAAACGCCCGGATCTGTCGCAGATCCTCAGGCTCTGAACGTCCCCTTGAAAGAAACAACGTGCCCGTCAAAATCGCTGGCCAAAACTTTCATTCGTCCCCGCTCCTCTATCCGCCGGAGCGATGCTCCAGCACGTCCTCTGCCTACCATTATACAGATCGAGCGACTGTCAAAGTCCTGCGTAGATCCTGGAGCCTTCTGACACTGTCCGAACAAACAAAGAAAAAGAACAGCCGCCCCGGCGATCGCTCGACGAAACGCGGCTGTTCTTCCTGAAACCTTTTACTTTACAGTTTAACCTGATTAAAGGTCTTTGATCAGCGGCATGAAGTCGATTTTTTCTTCTGTCGGAACCATCTGCGCTGTAAACTTAACGCCTCTGTCATTCAGCTCTCTGAATGCAGCGACATCTTCCGGCGTAACGCTGACCGAACGCTTGATCTGCGTTGAACCGTGCTTGTTGGACATGTTGCCGACGTTGACAACCGGGAACATATAACCGGCATCCGCAACCTGCTTAATCGTCTTCGGGCCTTTCAGAACGATGAAGATCCGATCCGTCGGATAAGCTTCGCTTTTCAGTCTTTCCGCTGCTTTTTCAGCCGGCAGAATCGACAGTTTAACCGTTGAAGGGCAAGCCATCTTCAGCGCGATCTTCTGAATTTCATCTTTTGCTGCCATATCATCAATAACCATGATACGCGTAGCGTTTAACGTATTCGTCCAGACAGCTGCAACCTGACCGTGGATCAATCTTTCGTCAATACGAACATTTACAATTTCCATAAGTGTAATTCCTCCCTTTGTAAGCGCTTAATTTGACTATTCACATTTTAGCGTAATTCCAGGGTCGTGTCAATATTTCCATTTGGACACTCCCCGCGCTTTGTCTAAATGTTATTTCGGCTCAAAACCATGAAAAACGCGCTCAACGGAGGTGATAGAAGGCATTTTGCGCACGATTAAGCGCTTACAATTCGAGCCGAGAAATTTTCTTCAGTCTATAAATTTTTTTGGTTAGCGCCTGTGAACTTTCTGTGAAACTCTTTCAGAAACAATCTTTCATCCCTTTTGCTTTGTAAATCGCGGCAAACTTGAGTATAATGAAAAACGGCGGTGATGAAATGACCTGTTTAAAGGTAATGACCTTCAATTTAAAAAATGACATGTTCTTTACACGGAAGAATCTGCGCTGGGACACGCGCCGGCAGTACGTCCGCAATCTGATCGCTTCCACCGCGCCCGGATATCATCGGCGTCCAGGAGTTAAGCGACAGTGATGCGCGAACAGCTGCAGGCGCTTTTGCCGCAGTACCAGTTCGTCGGCCAGGCGCGCAACCGCCGGCGGCAGTTCATGAACGAACATTCCGATATTTTGTTTCTGAAAGATCGCTTTGAACTGCTTGGAGGAAAAAACGTTCTGGCTGTCCAAAACAGCCGGAAGAAGCCGGCAGCCGGACCTGGACGAGCGTCTTTCCGCGGATCTGCACGATGGCGCAGCTGAAAGATCGGGAAACCGAACAGGTCTTCCGCGTTTTCAACACGCATCTGGATCATCTGCTGGCCTACACCCGGACCTGTTGAAATCCGCACGATCATCCGATGAAATGCAGCGGCTTCAAGCAGGAAAACAGCCTGTCCGTTGATCCTGATGGGCGATCTGAACACGACGATGTCCAGTCGCTCGCTGCAGCTTCTGATCAAAAGCCGGAAAACCGGCTGAACGGCTCAAACCGGTCTACGATTCCTCGGCGGCGTTCAACACGCTGCACTACGGCAAGGGCCGGCTAAAAGGAAGACCGGCTGCCGATCGACTACATTTATGTCAGCGAGGATTTCGACGTGCGCTCAACGCGGATCATTACCACGTGCTTCAACGGATTGTATCCATCCGATCACTATCCGGTCATCTGTCACCTGGTTAAGAAAGGAAATGCAGAATCATGAGGGATTATTTGGAATTATTCGCCACCTTCAGCAAGCTGGGGCTGTTCACCTTCGGCGGCGGCTACGCGATGCTTCCGCTTCTGGAATCGGAAATCGTCGAGAAGAAAAAATGGGCGACCTACGATGAAATCACCAATTATTACGCGGTGGGGCAGTGCACGCCGGGGATCATCGCGGTCAACGTTTCGACCTTTATCGGCTATTATCAAAAAGGCGTGCTGGGCGCGCTGGTCTCGACCTTCGGCTTCGTCTTCCCGTCGCTGGTCATCATCATCGTGATCGCGGCGTTCATCCAGAACTTCGCGAGCCTGGCGATTGTCCAGCATGCTTTGGCGGGCTTGCGCGTCGGCGTGTGCGTCCTGGTGCTGACTTCCGTCTACAAGCTGATCAAAAACGGCGTCAAGGACGGCTTCGGCGTCGCGATGTTTATCTTCGCGTTCGTGCTGTCGCTGTTTACCAACATTTCGGTCGTCTTCATCACGCTGGGGGCCGGCTTATTGGGATTCTTAAAATATAAGCTGGGAGGGAAAAAGGCATGAGTTTACTGATTCAGCTATTCCTTGAATTTTTCAAAGATCGGTCTGTTCGCTGTCGGCGGCGGTTTGGCCACCATCCCGTTTTTACACCAGCTGGCGGAAAAATACACCTGGTTTACGGTCGAGACGTTGGTCGACATGATCGCGATCTCGGAATCGACGCCCGGCGCGATGGGCGTCAACATGGCGACCTACACCGGCTTTACCACCGCCGGCATTCCCGGTTCGCTGGTTGCGACGCTGGGACTGGTGCTGCCGAGCATCGTCATTATCATCATCATCGCGCATTTCTTAAAGCAGTTCAGCGACAGTCCGGTCGTCAAGGCGATCTTCACAGGGCTGAAACCCGCGGTCGCCGCGCTGATCCTGTGCGCCGCGCTGAATCTGGTCAACGTTTCCGTCATCAATCTGAGCGCCTTCCAGGCCTCCGGCAGCCTGATGGATCTGTTTCCGTTAAAAAATATTATTCTGTTCGCCGTGCTGTTATTCTTAACGACGAAAATCAAAAAGCATCCGATCGTCTGGATCGCCCTGTCGGCGGCGGTCGGCGTCCTGCTTCAGTTCTGATCTGTATCCGCTCCCCGCTTTGGGGAGTTTTTTATTGGCCGCAGCGACGCCCGGAAAGACAAACTTCATGTTCATTTTCCCCGCGCAATTTCAGATCCTTTTGCGATGCGCAAAAGCGCGCAATCAAAAACCCGCAGTCTAACCGCGGGCAATTTTAGCCGGATAGGCTTTCTCAAACCAGAGCGTAAACAAGCCCAGAAGTAGCGGGCAGAGCGTGTTGATCAGCGCCGCCAGCTCAGGAACCGCACTGCGCAGGATCGCGTAAGTTCCTCCCGCGCTCGCGGCGTAAAGCAAGCCCCAGGCCAGCGTCAGGATCAGATTGGTCCGCATGAATACAGGATTCTGATACGCCGCATCGCCATGATATTTTTCCTTGGAATAATGCGCGCTTAACGGTATCGGCGTCAGGCAGGAGAGCAGCCATAACAAACCGAACGCCAGATAAGAAAGCGGGATAAGCCAGCGCAGATCAGCGCCCTGCAGCGCCGCCAGAGCGAAGGCCGCGACCAACAGGCCGGTAAATCCGTCATAGATTGTCAGCGTCCATTTTTTGCCAGCCAGCGCCAGTCCCGCCGCCGTCATAATCGCAGCGCTGGCGCCCAGCGAAGCGGAAAACGGCAGAAGCATCCACAAGCAGCACCAGGGCAGGATCAACAGAAGCATGTTGGTCCTTTTCTTCGCTTTTTCCAAATCTGAGGGAATGGAATTTCCCGGGCCGCTGAAATAGCGGTCCCAGTCCATCAACAGAGCCAGCTCGCCCCGCGTTTTGTAACGGCCTTCCATCATCGCCTGCTCGCCCCGCAGTTCGCCGCGAGCAATCGCCTGCCAGACCTCTAACGGCGTTTCCACGCGCGTCGTATAGGGCTTCGTTCCCAATGGACAGAGTTCGCAGGTCTTGCCCAGCGTCAGCTGATAGCCGGTCTGCACGTCCGTATAGAAAATCTCAAATACCCGTTCTTTTCCATCAAACGCCGCCGGATTATACAGCGCCGCCATCTGGCGGGTAAACTGCTCAGCCTGGCGGACTTTTGTCTTCTGCGGATCGTTCTGTTCCTTTGGATTCTGGATATTCCAGCTGGCATTCGCCAGTCTGATAAACGTTTCTTCCTGCAGCAGCGGCTCACTTAAGCGCCGCAGCGTGCTGTCGGACAGTGTTTTGGTCCGGGCGTATTCCTGCCCGGCCTGCGTAACCTGAGCCAGATACGCCGAGGTCTGCCGGCGCAGCTCGGGATGAGCGAACAGCTCGCCTTGGGGACATAGTATTTTAAGACTGGTGCCGAAGGCCAGATCAAACTGCCGGATCAGCGCTTCGTAATTGTTCTCAATCGTCGTAAAACCGCAGGTAGAGATCAGGATTGATTTCATCGGGGCATTCTGATCACGCCGGGGATGAACCGGGCGTCCGTCCGCATCCCTTTCCATCCAGGGCAGATTCAGCGGCAGACAGCGGTCAAGCAGCGTTTTCACCGGTCCCGGCATGCCGAAATAGTATAATGGGAAACTCCACAGGATCAGATCGGCTGACCGCATTTCTTCCAGCACCTCCGCCATCGCATCCGGGATAACACATGTGCCCGGCGTCGCAGTCCAGCAGCGGAAGCATCCCCGGCACGGGCTTAAGTTCAGCTCATTGATCATCCTTGTTTTAACGATCAGCGGACTTTCCAGCTCCTGCCGCAGCCCCTCAAGAAACGCCTGTGTCAGCTGAAACGTATTGCTGGCAGCGCCGCGGGGACTGCCGTTAAGCGTCAGAATTTTCATTTTCAATCTCCTTCAGCCGCGCGATGCAGCGGTCAATCCAGTCTTGGCACATCTGCGTATAGGCCCGGCCGAAATCAGCGGTCATTTCCCAAACCACCGCGTCCGAAGGCGACTGGGTCAGCACCTGATACTGTTCGATCAAACCGGCGACAGATTCCATCTCTCTCTGGCGGACTTCGTAGACCTGCGCTAACCGCTCAAGCATTTCCCAGTTTTCACGGGGCGAACGGCGGCCGGAAAAGAAGATCTGCAGCAGTACCTCGCTGCGCGTCGGCATCATTTCCGTATCCAGATCGCTCGCTAACCAGCGGTCCAGTTCAGCTTTGCCCTGAGCCGTGATCGCATACACCCGTTTGTCCGGTTTGCCCGTCTGGACTTCAATCCGGGAATGAAGCAGTCCTTCCGCTTCAAGCTGGTTCAGCTCACGGTAGATCTGACTGGTCTGCGCCTGCCAGAAAAACGACAGGGAATCGTTGAACGCTTTCGCCAGCTCATAGCCGGTCATCTCGCCATAATTCAATAATCCAAGCAAGCCTTGTTTCAGCGCCATCCGGTAACCCTCCTCCGTTCATATTCCACAAGTAGAATATCATCCTTTACCTGAAATGTAAAGGAGGAGAACTCCGATCGGCGCAGGCAGAATTCTCTAGGCTTGGAAAGGACAGGCAGCTCTTGAAATCACCCGGCTTCCAAGCGGATGTCCGCCCTCTGAATCCTTCTTATCAGCCACTCCTGCTCTGGCCGGACTCCCAATCAGCACGCAAAAAAAGCCTTCGTCGGAAGGCTTTCTTTGTGACCTAAAGGGTTGATATGATTCCCGGTTATAAGCCAGGTGGGTACCCTGTTCAGATTTTTAGGATCCCCTGATAAATCAGAGTTTTCGACACCAAACTGAAACGTCCGGATTCCCATATATCAAGTGTTGGAAATATATGTGTTCCCTTTAGGCATTAGTATTATAGCACGCATTTTTTTAATTATGAATGCTTGACATTTGGAAACTTATAGAAAGTTTTATTTTTCGAGCGCGATGTGCAGTTCTTTCAGCTGTTTTTCATCCACGGTGTTCGGCGCCTCGCTCATCAGATCCGACGCGCTGGCTGTTTTCGGGAACGCCACGACGTCGCGGATGTTGTCGGTACCGGCCAGAATCATAACCAGACGTTCCAGACCGATGCCTACGCCGCCGTGCGGCGGCGTGCCGTAACGGAAGGCGTCAATGAAGAAACCGAATTTTTCGCGGGCTTCCTCCATCGACATGCCGATCGCCTCGAAGACCTTCTCCTGGACATGTTGATCATGAATCCGGATCGAGCCGCTCAGCAGCTCGTAGCCGTTGAGCACCAGGTCATACGCCCGGGAATAACAGTTTTCCGGATCGCTCATCAGCTTGTCGACATCTTCCAGATTCGGGCTGGTAAACGGATGATGCGCGGCGACATAGCGCTGTTCTTCCTCGCTGTATTCAAACATCGGGAAGTTGGTGACCCACAGGAAGTTGTAACGGCTCTCGTCGATCAGATTCAGCTGCCGTCCCAGTTTCACACGCAGCGCGCCCAGCGCCGTCTGAGCCACCTTCGCTTTATCCGCGATCATGAAGATCAGATCGTTGTCCTTTAAGCCCAGCGTTTCGATCAGGGCGTTCTTTTCTTCCGGCTTGAGCACCTTGGCGACAGATCCGCTCAATTCGCCCTGGCTCATTTTCAGCCAGGCCAGCGCCTTCGCCCCGTAAATTTTGACAAATTCCTGAAGCTTGTCGATATCCTTGCGGGAGAACTGATCCGCGGCCTGGGCGGCGACGATTGCGCCGACCATTCCCTTCGGCTGTTCCAGGACATTTTTAAAGACTGTGAACTCCGTATCCTTAAACACCGCATTTAAGTTCTGAATTTCCATATCAAAGCGGGTATCCGGTTTATCCGAACCATACCGCGCCATGCATTCATTATACGTTAAGCGCGGGAACGCGTCCAGTTCGACATTTTTCAAATTGCGGAAGATTTCCTTCATCAAACCTTCGACAACCGTCCAGACCTGTTCCTCGTCGACAAAACTCATCTCGATGTCGATCTGCGTGAATTCCGGCTGGCGGTCGGCGCGCAGATCCTCGTCGCGGAAGCAGCGGGCGATCTGGAAATACTTTTCAATTCCTCCGACCATCAGCAGCTGCTTGTAAATCTGCGGCGATTGGGGCAGGGCGAAAAACTTGCCCTTAAAAATCCGCGACGGTACGAGATAATCGCGGGCGCCTTCCGGCGTCGATTTGCACAGAATCGGCGTTTCGACTTCAATAAAACCGTGATCCGACAAATAATTACGCGTTAACATCGTGACCTTGTGACGCAGGATCAGATTGTTCTGGATCGGCGCACGGCGCAGA
>QFCE01000559.1_pt1 | contig 22659 bp, 19 predicted proteins | sample 5346091 | NCBI WGS metagenome assembly QFCE01 (sample SAMN09062252, study PRJNA434731) | Human gut metagenome, whole genome shotgun sequencing project. | isolation source: stool timepoint A chromium assembly | host: Homo sapiens | collected 2015 | reverse complement strand
GGCCTTGACACGATCACGGAAGTGTGAAAAAATTCCAAAAAATTTATTGAAAAATATAGTTTTGTCGATGTTTTGCACAAAATGTCGAAGCGTGTAAAAAGAAAAAGGGGATAGGGGGAGAAGCGATGTGTTTTGACGGGAATCTTCCTGTTTTGCTGGAAATTTTCAGCGGCGTCTGGTAAAATAGATACACAGGAAACCATGTTAAATGGAATGAAAATGGAGAGAGGAAACCATGCTGAAGATAAAAAACTATGTAAAAGTAAAGAGCGTGGCCGAGGCCTACGAGCTGAATCAGAAAAAGTCAGCCTGTGTGCTGGGCGGAATGGTCTGGCTGAAGATGCAGAACCGGCCGGTAGCCACCGCCATTGATCTGTCCGGTCTTGGCCTTGACACGATCACGGAAAATGAGGAGGAGTTTGTCATTGGCTGCATGACCAGCCTCCGCGCGCTGGAGGTTCACGAGGGACTGAACGCCTATACCGGCGGCGCTGTCAAAGAGAGCCTTCGACATATTGTGGGAGTGCAGTTCCGCAACTGCGCGACCGTAGGAGGAAGTCTGTGGGGCCGTTTCGGTTTCTCAGATGTTCTGACCATGTTTCTGGCGCTTCCTACAGAGGTGGAGCTTTATGACAGAGGAAGGATCTCTCTGGAGGAATTCATTGAGAGTCCCAAAGACCGGGACATTCTTGTGAATATCTATGTGAAAAAGCTTCCCCTTGCATGTGCTTATGTGAGCCAGCGCAATTCTGCGACCGATTTTCCGGTGCTCGCCTGTGCGGCTTCCCTGACCGGGGACGACGCGAGAACCGTCATCGGAGCAAGGCCGGGGAGGGCGCTTTGCATAGGCGACGAAAAGGGCCTGCTGAAGGGGTTTGCTTCCCTGAACAAGACAGAAAAGAAAAAGGCTGTGGAGGCCTTTGCCGAATATGCCGCGCAGACCGTTCCCACAGGGAGCAATATGCGAGGCTCCAAGGAATACCGCACGCATCTTGTGAAGGTTCTGACCAGAAGAGCGTGGGAGGCTGTAGGAGGAATGAGCGATGAAAATTAGTTTTTGGCTGAACGGAGAATACCGGCAGGAGAGGGTTGCGGACGACAGCCTTCTGGTAGACTTTCTGAGAGAAAAGGGATGCTACAGCGTAAAGCGTGGCTGCGAGACTGCCAACTGCGGGCTGTGCACGGTGCTTATGGACGGACACCCCATTCTTTCCTGCTCCATGCTGACCGCCCGCATTGATGGCAAAAAAATAGTGACTATGGAAGGAATGCAGAGAGAAGCCCAGGAGTTCGGGGCGTTTCTTGCCGGCGAGGGCGCAGAGCAGTGCGGCTTTTGCAACCCCGGTTTTATTATGAATGTGTTTGCCATGCTTTCTGAGATCGAGGATCCCACGGAGGAACAGATCCGGGAATACCTTGCGGGAAATCTCTGCCGTTGTTCCGGCTTTGTGTCCCAGACGCGCAGCATTCTGAAATTTCTGCAGTATAAGAAAAAACAGAAAGGGGAAGCGTAAATATGAAGTATGTAAATCAGCCGGTACGAAAAACGGATGCCATGGCGCTGGTGACAGGGAAACCGGTCTATACCTCGGATATTGCGCCGAAGGACAGCCTGATTGTAAAGATCCTCAGAAGTCCGTATGCGAATGCCTGGGTAGAGGAGATCCATAAGGGAAAGGCTTCCGAGACTCCTGGCATTGCCTGTGTGCTTACCTATAAGGATGTTCCGAAAAAACGCTTCACCCTGGCCGGGCAGACGGCCCCGGAGCTGAGTCCGTGCGACCATTTGATATTGGACAGACATGTACGGTTTGTGGGCGATGCGGTTGCCATTGTAGCCGGAGAGACGGAGGCTGCTGTAGACAAGGCCATGAAACGGATTAAAGTAAAATACCGTGTGGAAGCGCCGGTCCTCGATATGCACAAGGCAAAGGACAACCCCATACTTGTACATCCGGAGGAGGACTGGTGCGCAAAAATCCCGGTGGGAGGAGACAACCGCCGCAATCTGTGCGCATCCAATCTGGAGGAACAGGGAGATGTGGACGAGGTGCTTTCCCGCTGCAAGTATACCGTGGAGCAGACGTATCGCACAAAGGCCAACCAGCAGACCATGATGGAGACCTTCCGCACCTGCTGCTACATGGATCATTTCGGGCGGCTCAATGTACTTTCCTCCACCCAGATCCCCTTCCATGTGCGGAGGATCCTGGGAAATGCGCTTGACATTCCGGCCAGCCGCATCCGTGTGATCAAACCCCGTATCGGAGGCGGTTTTGGAGCGAAGCAGACGGCGGTGTGCGAGATTTATCCGGCCATTGTGACCTGGCTGACCGGCCGTCCCTCCCAGATTGTGTATTCCCGCTACGAATCCATGATCTGCTCCTCGCCGAGGCATGAGATGGAGATCAGAGTCCGTGCGGGAGCGGACGAGAACGGAATTGTGAAGGCTCTGGATGTATATACGCTTTCCAACGCAGGAGCCTACGGAGAGCACAGTCCGACAACCGTTGGCCTTTCCGGACATAAGTCCATTGCTCTTTACCGCCATACAGAGGCATATCGTTTTGCCTATGATGTCGTGTATACCAATACGCAGGATGCAGGCGCTTACCGCGGCTACGGTGCAACACAGGGGATTTACGCCGTGGAATCCGCCATCAATGAGCTTGCCGAAAAAATCGGCATGAGTCCTGTGAAGATCCGCGAGCTGAACATGCCGGTGGAGGGCGGCCCCTTAAGAGGCTATGGAGACCCGTCCACGGCAACGAGCTGCAGTCTTGACCGCTGTATGGCCAAGGCAAAAGAGATGATGAACTGGGATGAAAAATATCCCTGCAGGGATATGGGGAACGGACATGTCCGCGGCGTGGGAGTGGCCATTGCCATGCAGGGCTCCTCCATTGCAGGCGTGGACGTAGGCGGCGCGGATATCAAGCTCAACGAGGACGGCTCTTATACACTTGCACTTGGATGTACAGACATGGGTACAGGCTGTGATACCATTATGGCGCAGATGGCTGCGGACTGCCTGGAGACTCCCATGAGCAATATTGTAGTATTCGGTGTGGATACCGATATTTCCCCCTATGATTCCGGCTCCTATGCCTCCGCAACAACCTATACCACAGGAACGGCCGTGATGCAGGCCAGTGAGGATATGCGGGAGAAGATCACGGCCTTTGGTGCGCAGATGCTGGGCGCAGAAGCGGATCAGGTGGATTTTGACGGAAAAACCGTGACAGACGGAGAAAAATCGGTGACCCTGCAGGAAATTGCCGTAAAGGCGACCCTGGGCAACAGCCAGGCGCTGCAGGTGGTGCGCAATTATTCTTCTCCGATTTCTCCGCCTCCTTATATGGTAGGAATGGCAGAGGTTGAGGTGGATAAGGAAACCGGAAGCGTGCAGGTCGTGGACTATGTGGCTGTTGTGGACTGCGGAACCCCGATCAACCCCAACCTTGCCCGGGTACAGACCGAAGGCGGGATTGCGCAGGGAATCGGCATGGCGCTTTACGAGGATGTGCAGTATACAGACAAGGGCAAGATCCGCAACAATTCTTTCATGCAGTACAAAATTCCCAGCCGTCAGGACATTGGCGATATCCGTGTGGAGTTTGAGTGCAGCTATGAGCCAAGCGGGCCCTTTGGCGCAAAATCCATCGGCGAGCTGGTGATCGATACGCCGTGCCCGGCGATCGCGGCAGCTGTCTACAATGCGACCGGCGTGCGTGTACGTGAGCTTCCCATTACTCCGGAAAAGATCGCGATGGGAATTCTTCAAAAGGAACGGGAGCAGTCATAATGAGAAATCTTTTTCTGGCAGTGGTTTCCCTGCTTGTGCAGACAGGAATCTGGTATGCGCTGGGAAGCCTGCTTGTCCGCCTTCTCAGACTTGAGGCGGATGCGGCAAAGGAACTGATCTTTGGATATCTTCTCTATTTCGCGCTCTTTGAGCTTCTTGCAGTGCCCATGACTCTTGCATGGGCACCGCTTTCTTTGCTTGCAGGTATCTGGAGCATACTTCTGGGAGGGCTTGTGCTCCTATCTGCTGTATGGAATGGGAAGAAATGGCTTCGGCGGATAAAGACGGTTCCGGCGCTTATAAGAGAGCATTCCTGGGATCTTCTCCTTGCCTGCGGAGCGATCGGGATCACCTGCCTGTATGCGGCGCTTTATACAGGAAATACCCACGACGCCGCCTACTATGTGGGGGCGACCAGCACAGCGGCATATACGGATACGCTGTGGAGGTATCATCCGTATACCGGTCTGCCGGTAACAAATTTTAATACAAGATACATCTTTTCTTCGTACCCCATGCACAATGCCGTGTGGTGCAGGCTTTTGGGGATTCCGGCGCTGATCCAGACCAAGGTGGTTATGGCGGCGCTCAATGTGCTGATCGCCAATCTGCTGATCTACCTTACCGGCAAGCGGCTGTTCGGCGGGAAAAAGCGGCCGGCAGTGCTGATGATGAGCTTCTGGGCACTCTTTCAGCTGTTTACTTATACGCAGTATACGCAGGGGGCCTTTCTTCTCACAAGGGGGTATGAGGGCAAAGCGCTTCTGGCCAATATTTCCATACCGGCAGTGCTGTATGCGGCGGTCTGGCTGTGGCAGGAGACGGAGGAAAAACGGCTCTGGGCGGTTTTGTTTCTTGTTTCCCTGAGCGCCCTGTGTTTTTCCGGATCGTCCATTATTTTTCCGGCAGTGCTGGCTGCGGGAATGCTTCCGGTGATGATCCTGCGCAGGCAGTTTCGGGGGATTTGGTATCTGGGGATCTGCATGCTCCCGGCCATTGCTTATGCGGGGGTATATTTTTCGGTGAAAGCCGGTCTTTTTGTGCTTCCGGCCTGGTGATGGCAGGAGGAGTCAAAAGACAGAGGGAGGAACAGATTTATGGCTGACGTTACCATAGAAGAATACGGACTTCGTTTTGTGCAGGAGTGCTTTGGACGGTACTGGGAGAATCTGTGGATTCCCCTGCTGTTTCTGGCCGTCCTTCTGTGGTGCCTTTTTTTTCACAGAAAACAGGTTCCCATTGTTTTTGCGGGTTGTACCGTCTTTTTGTGCCTTACGGTGTACAATCCTCTGTTTTTAAAATATCTGGTTCCGACGCTCGGCTTTGAAAACGAATATTATCGTTTTTTTTGGATCCTTCCGGTGATTCCCATGCTCGCTTACTATGGGGCACGCCTGGTGGATTCTGCAAAAAAGAGATGGTACAAGGCTGCGTTTTGTCTTTTGCTTGCCGGCATGCTGATCCTGGCTGGCAATCCTGCGCCTGGTGCGGCGGGAGGCTTTGCGCTTCCGCAGAATCTTTACAAGGTGCCAAACGATCTGCGTGCGGTGTGCAGCGTGATCCACCAGGACCAGGGTATGGAAAACCCGAGAGTGGTGTTTGAGGAAAACTTAAATCTTCTTGCCAGACAGTATGACCCGTCCATAGAGCTTGTACTGAACCGGGATTATATCCTGTATCGGGCAGGAAACACAGTGGCGGGAAAGGCCAACGAAAAAAGCGCCTCTTACCAGAATCAGAAGGCCATCATGGATGTGGTGTTTTATGAGGAGCGCATTCCGGTGGAGGAGTTTCAAAAAGCCCTTCAAAAGCTCCGTGCAGATTACCTGGTAGTGTATGCTTCCAGAGGGATACACGACTACCTGGGACAGGCGGGGTGCGTGCAGGTGACAGTTACAGGAGAATACGCCGTTTATCGCTGTGATCAGGAAAAATAGATTGGGGAAATAAGCGAAAAAGTATTGCTATTTTAGAGAAAAGCTGTTACATTGATTAGGTAAAGCAAAAAAGAACAAAATTGAATACAAATCTTGCCAGATAGAGGCGCAGGGTTGATGAGTAGACCGGTCATAAGAGGCGCAGGCAGCCGACCGGGGCGAAAGGCAGCACTGCCGAAGTGTTCTGTCAGCCATTGGGACAGAATGCTGGGACGCAAGCAGAATATGCTTCGTACTGTCACTTTTGTGGAGCGCTATCGTGAGTTTTTTGCAGAATATCTGAGGGATTTTATATTCTGCTGTGCCATGAATGAGTTTCCGCGAAGGAATATCATTGATGGCATTTTTTGTATTCGGGAAAAGAGGAGGTCTTTATCATGCAAAGCATGAGAAAAAGAGTGGGTTCGCTGTCTCTGCTGGCAGCAATGTTTATCCTGATGTGTCCGCAGATCGTGCTGGCGGCGGAGGAGGAAGCTTCCAAACCGGCCATGTACGCAACCTTCTGGGCGCTGATCCCGCCGGTGGTTGCCATTGCGCTTGCGCTGATCACCAAAGAGGTTTACAGCTCTCTGTTTATCGGAATTCTTGTGGGCGCACTGTTTTATTCCGGATTCAGCTTTGAGGGAACGATCGTACATATTTTCCAGGGCGGAATCATAAGCGTTCTGTCAGATTCCTACAATGTGGGCATTCTGGTCTTCCTGGTCATCCTGGGGGCAATGGTGGCTCTTATGAACCGGGCCGGCGGCTCGGCTGCCTTTGGACGCTGGGCGAGCAAGCGCATCAAGACAAGAGTCGGTGCGGAGCTTGCGACGATGCTTCTGGGCGTTCTGATTTTTATTGACGACTATTTCAACTGTCTTACCGTGGGAAGCGTTATGCGCCCGGTTACGGACAAACACAATGTTTCCCGCGCGAAGCTTGCATATCTCATCGATGCAACCGCTGCTCCGGTCTGCATCATTGCCCCCATTTCTTCCTGGGCGGCAGCAGTGAGCGGTTTCGTGGAGGGAGAGGACGGACTTTCTATTTTTGTTCGCGCGATTCCCTTTAACTTTTATGCGCTGCTTACCATTGTCATGATGGTGGGTATGGTGCTGATGAAAACCGAATTCGGCGCCATGGGCGTCCATGAGAGCAACGCGCTCAAAGGAGATCTCTATACCACTCCGGGACGTCCCTATGCAAACGCAGGCTCGGAAAGTGTGGAGATTGCAAACGGTACGGTAAAGGATCTGCTGATCCCGATCATCAGTCTGGTTGTATGCTGTGTCATCGGCATGATCTATACCGGCGGATTTTTTGACGGGGTGGATTTTGTCACCGCGTTTTCCCAGAGTGATGCCTCTGTGGGGCTTGCCATCGGAAGCTTCTTTGGTCTTCTGGTGACGGTTGTACTGTATTCCCTGCGCCGTGTCCTTTCCTTCAAGGAATGTATGGCATGTATTCCGGAGGGCTTCAAAGCGATGGTTCCGGCTATTCTGATCCTCACGTTCGCATGGTCCCTGAAGGCCATGACAGACAGCCTCGGCGCTTCCGAATATGTGGCGGACATTGTGCGCTCTGCGTCCGGAAACCTGGTGAATTTCCTGCCGGCCATTATCTTTGTGATCGCCTGTCTGCTGGCATTTGCAACGGGAACCTCCTGGGGAACCTTTGGTATTTTGATTCCTATTGTTGTTGACGCATTTGCCAATACACCCGGAAATCTCATGATCATCTCCATCTCCGCCTGTATGGCAGGAGCAGTGTGCGGAGACCATTGTTCACCGATCTCCGATACCACGATCATGGCATCCGCGGGAGCACAGTGTGATCATGTGAACCACGTTTCCACACAGCTGCCTTACGCGATTCTGGCGGCAGCGGTATCCTTTGTCACCTACATTGTGGCAGGATTTGTGCAGACGGCATGGATCGCCCTTCCGGTGGGAATTCTTCTGATGCTTCTTACACTCTTTATTGTGAAGAAATATTTTTCGACGCTGGTACAGCAATAAAAAAATAGGAACATGAGCTTTGGCACCCTGGGGTGTCTGTGGAGCGGACGCAGCAATACCGGCGAACATGCTGCGTTCGCCCGGCTCTTTTCTTTTTGGTAAAAAAAACTTTACTTTTCAAACAATATGTGTTATATTGATTAAGATGTATATTCTGTTTATGCAGCAGAATAAGCTTCCATAAAAGCAAAATAAGAATGTACAGTTGTCTGCACCTGTAGCTCAGTGGATAGAGCAGTGGTTTCCGGTACCATGTGCGGGGGTTCGATTCCCTTCAGGTGTATGCGCTGAGGCGGATTGGCCGTTTTAGCAGAAGCTTCTATGAAAAAGTGTTCCGTTGGGACATTTTTTTCATATACGCAAAGATAAGGAGGATGAGAACTTGGATAATTTCAGAGAATGGTTGTCAGATAATCTTCGCTATATTATGCTGGGCGGAGCAGTTCTGCTGATTGTTCTCGTATTGTTCTTTGGGGTACGCGCCTGTGTTGGAAAAAAAGACAAACCGGGCGACGATCAGCAGGTTATCACAGATCAGCAGAATGAGGATTCCGATTCTCAGCCCGATGACGGCACGGCCCAGACAGCGAAAGAAGATGATAATCCTCTGGTAAAGGACAATGGAGAAATCAAAGAGCTGATGAAGCAATATTACACTGCTCTCGGCAGCAAGGATGTGGCTGCTCTCAAGACGATTACAGAGGGGCTGACACCCACAGAGGAAGCGAGAATCACAAATGCGCAGTATATCGAAGGCTATGAGCTTTCGGAGGTTTATACCAAAAAAGGACCTAAGGCAGACACCTATATTGTTTATGCCTGCTATAATTACCTCTGTACAGGCATCGAGACACCGGTCCCTGCCATGAGCTGGTTTTACGTGTACAAGGATGCACAGGGAAGCCTGAAGATTGACGGAAGTGATCTGAGCAATACAGAGATTGCGGCCTACGGGGAAGAGCGCCTGAAGGATGCGGATGTGGCAGAGCTGACTGCTACGGTGAATGCAGCTTACGAAAAGGCAAAAACAGACGACCCGGCACTGGCAGAGTTTCTTTCCGGCCTGGGAGAGGAGTCCGATACCTCCGAAGCAGCGGCAGAAGGAACGATACTTACCGCCAACGATAACAGCAATGTGCGCGCGGGCGCATCGGAGGATGCAGAGATCATCGGCGGCCTTGCACCTGGAGATGAGGTAGAGAAAAAGGGCGAGGAAGGCGAATGGGTTCAGATTGAATATGAGGGACAGACAGGATACGTGCACAGCAGTCTCCTGGATTAGTCTCTGAGAGAAAAAGGCCTGAAAGGGCCTTTTTCCTGTATTACATCATATGGATAGAAGGAGACAAAAAATATGCAGTACCGCAAGGACAGAAAAGGAGAGGAGATTTCCCTTCTTGGCTTCGGATGTATGCGATTTACCAAAAAGGGAAGCACCATGGACGTGGACAAGGCAGAGACCGAGATCATGGAAGCCATTCGTCTCGGTGTAAACTATTTTGACACCGCCTATATCTACGGGAGCAGCGAGGCGACGCTGGGGGAAATTCTGGAAAGGAATCACTGCAGGGAGCAGGTGAAAATTGCCACAAAGCTTCCGCACTATCTGATGAAAAGCGTGGAAGGGGCGGAGAGGCTGTTTCAGGAGCAGCTGCGCCGTCTGCGCACAGATTACGTGGACTATTATCTCATGCATATGCTGGCAGACATTGGAACCTGGGAAAACCTGAAGCGTTTGGGCATTGACAGATGGATTGAGGAAAAGCTTGCCTCCGGGCAGATCCGGAACATTGGCTTTTCCTATCACGGAAGTACGGACATGTTCAAGAAGCTGGTGGATGCCTATGACTGGGATTTCTGTCAGATTCAGTACAACTATATGGACGAAACCTCTCAGGCGGGGAGAGAGGGACTGTTGTATGCCAATGCAAAAGGGCTCCCGGTAATTATCATGGAGCCCCTGAGAGGCGGCCGTCTGGTGAACCTTCTGCCGAAAAAAGCAAAAGAGCTGTTTGAGAAAGATGGGAGAGGGCGCACGCCGGCGGAAATGGCTTTTCGCTGGCTTTATGATCAGCCGGAAGTGACCTGCGTGCTTTCGGGGATGAATTCCCTTGCCATGGTGCAGGAGAATGTAAAGACAGCAGCGGATTCCCATGCGGGCTGCCTGACGCAGGAAGACAAAGCGCTGATCGCACAGGTGAAGGAAGAGATCCACAGAAGTGTCCGGGTTGGATGCACAGGCTGCGGCTATTGCATGCCATGTCCGAAGGGCGTGGATATCCCGGTGGCCTTTCGGAGCTATAATGCGGTTTTTTCGGAAGGAAAGAAATCGGCAAAGCATGATTATCTGTTTACGGCCATGCGGAAAAATCCCGGAGGCGCCTCTGTGTGCGTGGGGTGCGGCGCCTGTGAAAAACACTGCCCGCAGCAGATCCCCATTCGTCAGGAGCTGAAAAAGGCAGCCAAGGAGCTGGAGGGAGTGCAGTATAAAGCGATTCGCCTGGCAGCCAGGCTGTTCAAGGTATTTGGATAAAAAAATTGCGAGGGGAGAGCTCAAAGTTGCGAAGGCCGCACTCCCCTCGCGCTCCCCTGTTGGCCGCCGCTAAAATCCAGAAACTTGTTTTTTGTTTTTTAGCGGTGCCCAAGAAGGGGGGAGTGTGAGGGGGATCTTCGGGATTCGTAGCTTCGAGATGCCCCCTCATGTTTGGTTTTTTGATCTAGGAAGCTGTAATAGATGAGTAAGTCGTTCCGTTGGCAAGTTCCACGCCTTTTTCTGCGGCCAGTTCATGTACAGTCAGCAGCCGCAAGCCCATTTTAGTGAGCTGCGGAATGGCGATTTCACACGCGGCAACCGTAATCTCGTTTGTATCGTGAAGTTCCAGGATCGCTCCATCTGCCGCCGCGCTGATAATGGATTCTGCCAGTGTCTTTGCGTCTGCGGCTTCTTTGTCGTTTAAGGAAGCACTGGATAAGATCACCGGATTTTTGGCATTGGATAAAATGTTGTCATCCGTGGTGCTGTAAGGCGGACGAAATACAGTGACCGTCTGGCCTGTAAGGGACTCGATCTCCTGATTGGTAGCCCATACCTCAGCTATGATGTCATCTGCCGTGAGAAGCGTCATATCCGTGTGTGTGTAGGAATGTCCGCCAAGCTCGCAGCCAAGGGACGCCATGCGCTTTACGGTTTCGGGATGATCGGAAACCTCCTGCCCGACCAGAAAGAAGGTGGCCTTGGCACCGTTGGCTTCCAGACAGTCCAAAAGCCGGTCTGTGTAAGCGCCGGGGCCATCGTCAAAGGTAAGAGCCAAAGCACCGTCCTTTTTGGGAAGGGGCGTAGGTGTCGGCTGTGAAGACGCGGTGGGTTCCGGGGAAGAAGTTTCCTCGGGCACAGCCTCCTGGGAGGAGGCCTCTTTCGCAGCTTTGGCCGGATCCACCACATAGCCCTCCAGAGAACCGTCCTCCAGGAAGTGATAGGTCTTTCCGTTTATGACAACATCGCCGGTCTGCAAAATTCCGTCTGCGTCAAAGTAATAGCGCTTGTTTTCGTAATCCACAAGTCCGGTCTGCATAATGCCGTCACTGTTGAAAAAATATCGTTTTCCATCTGTATCGTTGAGCCATCCGGTATAGGGTGTTCCGTTTACAAGAAAACGCCAGCTGCTTCCGTCCGGTCTCCATACGCCCTGTGAGGCTTCCGGGGAAACCGGATAGTCTGTGCCGGCAGAAGCGGCGTCCGTCTTGGCAGGAGTCTCTGTGGGAGCAACGGTCTCTTCGGGAGTGGGTGCTGCGGTTACCGCGGCTTTCGGAGTGGCTGTCTCAATTTTTGCATCTGCAGGATGGTCCTTTTTTTCTGCTACCAGCATATCCGTATCAGCGATGGAGCCATCGGTTGTGAGCGAACCGGAAGATTGTGTGACCGTGCCTCCGATGAACAGACACAGAAGAACAGAAAGCAAAAGCAGTGCCCGGCTGGTTCGCGGTTTGCGGCCTGACATAGTAGTTCCTCCTTTATTCTCCTTATTTTTGGAATGATTCAGGTGTCGAAATCTGCCGCTGCGAAGGCGCAGGCGGCGCGAACCATTCGACACTGTAATCATACAATAATCAACAAAAAAATACAAGCTATAATCACGGGCGCAAAAATTCCCCGTTGCACCAAAAGGGGAAAAACTATATAATGAAACAATGGAAAATAACAGAGAAAAAATCAGGATAAATAAATATTTAAGTGAAGCGGGATTTTGCTCCAGGCGGGAGGCCGACCGGCTCATATCCCAGGGAAGGGTGACGGTGGAGGGCCATGTCGCAGAGCCTGGAGAAAGGATCCTGCCGGAAGCCCTGGTCTGCGTGGACCAAAGACCGGTCAGAAGGGCGCAGGAGAAGGTTCTGCTGCTTTTCAACAAGCCCAGAGGACTTGTATGCAGCACAAAAAAACAAGGGGACGCCATGACGGTGACGGAGTATCTTCATTATCCGGTACGCATCTATCCGGCAGGACGTCTGGACAAGGAGTCGGAGGGACTTCTCATTCTCACCAATGAGGGACAGCTTGCCAATGATATCATGCGGGCAAGAAATTTCCACGAAAAGGAGTATCTGGTGACTGTGAACCGTCCCATAGACGAGACCTTTCTGCAGGGGATGGGACAGGGCGTGCCGATCCTTGACACGGTGACAAGACCCTGCAAGGTGAAGGCTCTCGGAAAGCAGCGCTTTTCCATTGTGCTGACCCAGGGGCTGAACCGGCAGATTCGCAGGATGTGCGAATATTTCGGGTATGAGGTGACATCCTTAAAAAGAGTGCGCATCATGAATTTGAAAATAGACGGTCTGAAACCGGGACAATACCGGCCGTTGACCGCAGAAGAGAGAAAGGATTTGGAAAAGGGCATTTATGGAGAACGCAATGGAAAAGCAGAAGCAGACAGACATTGAGAGACAAAAAGAACTGACAGACAGGCTGAATCGTGCGGCGCGGGCTTATTATCAGGAGGACAGGGAGCTCATGAGCAATCTGGAATACGATGCGCTGTATGATGAGCTTGTGCTTCTGGAAAAAAATACAGGAGTTGTTCTCGCGAACAGTCCCACAGCGCAGGTAGGGTATGAGGCGGTGAATGAGCTTCCCAAGGAGGCGCACGAAAGCCCCATGCTTTCTCTGGACAAAACCAAAGAGCGGGAGAGCCTGCGGGAATTTGTGGGAGAGCACAAAACCCTTCTCTCCTGGAAGCTGGACGGTCTTACCATTGTGCTGACCTACGAAAACGGGGAGCTTCAAAAAGCGGTTACCCGGGGAAACGGCGTAGTGGGGGAAGTGATCACCAACAATGCCCGTGTATTTCAGAACATTCCGCTTCAGATCGCTTTTGAAGGCAAACTGGTGCTCCGGGGAGAGGCGATCATCACCTACTCGGATTTTGAAAGGATCAACGAATCCATTGCGGATGTGGATGCCAGGTACAAAAATCCCCGCAATCTTTGCAGCGGCAGCGTGCGTCAGCTGAACAATGAAGTGACTGCGTCCAGAAATGTGCGCTTCTATGCCTTTGGGCTTGTGAGCGCGCAGGGCGTGGAATTTGAAAATTCCCATGAGCAGGAGCTTCTGTGGCTTCAAAAAATGGGATTTGATATTGTAGAATACAAGGTGGTGACGGCGAAAAACCTTGACGAGGCGGTGGATTATTTTGCCGGTGCTGTGGCGGAAAATGATTTTCCTTCAGACGGTCTGGTGGCGCTCTACGATGATATCGCCTACGGGCAGGCGCTGGGGCGGACGGCGAAATTTCCCAGAAATTCCTTTGCGTTTAAATGGGCGGATGAAATGCGAGAGACACAGCTTCTGGAGATTGAGTGGAGCCCGTCCAGAACAGGGCTCATCAATCCGGTGGCGATTTTTGAGCCTGTGGAGCTGGAGGGGACTACGGTCAGCCGGGCAAGCGTTCACAATGTGAGCATCCTCAAGGAACTGGAATTGGGGATCGGCGATACCATCCGGGTATACAAGGCCAACATGATCATTCCCCAGATCGCAGACAACCTTACAAGAAGCAGCCGGCTTGCCATTCCTCATACCTGCCCGGTGTGCGGCAAAGAGGCCAGAGTGATAAAAGAAAATGAGGTGGAGGCCCTGTACTGCATGAATCCGGACTGCGAGGCCAAGAAGATCAAGGCGTTTACGCACTTTGCGGGGCGGGATGCCATGAACATTGACGGGCTCTCGGAGGCCACACTGGAGAAGTTTATTGCCATGGGCTTCATCCATGACTTTGGAGATATTTTCGAGCTGTCTGCACATCGGGACGCGATCGTGCAGATGGAGGGCTTTGGGGAAAAATCCTTTCAGAGACTGATGGACAGTCTGGAAAAAGCGCGTCATACAACACTTCCGAGAGTGCTGTACAGTCTGGGGATTTCCAACATCGGCCTCGCGAACGCAAAGGTCATCTGCCGGCATTTTGACAGTGATATCGAAAGGCTCAGAAGGGCAGACGAGGAGGAAGTCAGCGCGATTGAGAGCATTGGGCCGGTGATTGCCCATAATTTTGTGGAATATTTTTCCAAAGAGGAAAATAACCGGCGCTTTGACCATTTGCTGCGCCATCTTGACATTGAAAAAGAGATGAGGAATGAGGCGCAGATTTTTGCCGGGATGAACTTCGTGATCACGGGAAGCGTAGAGCATTTTGCCAACCGGGGAGAGGTCAAGGCGCTTATTGAATCTCTGGGAGGAAAGGTGACGGGATCTGTCACCGGAAAGACAAACTACCTTATTAATAATGATACCGCTTCCAACTCCTCCAAAAACAAAAAGGCCAGGGAGCTTGGGGTTCCTGTGATTTCGGAAGATGAATTTTTAAGACTTGCAGAAAGGAACGAATAGATATGCCCATTAAAATTCAGGGGGATTTGCCGGTAAAGGAAATCCTGGAAAAAGAAAATATATTTGTGATGGATGAGAACCGGGCGCTGCACCAGGACATCCGTCCCATTGAGATATTGATATTGAATCTGATGCCTTTGAAAGAGGATACAGAGCTTCAGCTTCTCCGTTCTCTGTCAAACACGCCGCTTCAGGTGGACGTGTCTTTTATGACGGTGGAGAGCCATCAGTCAAAAAATACCTCTTTAAGTCATCTGAACAAGTTTTATGAGACCTTTCCCAGTGTGCGGGAGAGACGGTTTGACGGCATGATCATCACCGGCGCGCCGGTGGAGCAGATGGAGTTTGAAGAGGTGGATTACTGGCAGGAGCTGACGGAGATCATGGAATGGACAAACACCCACGTGATGTCCACGATCTATCTCTGCTGGGGCGCGCAGGCAGGGCTTTATTATCATTACGGGCTGAAGAAAAGGGCTCTCTCAGAAAAAATGTTCGGGCTGTTCTGGCACAAGGTGATGAATCGGAAAATCCCGCTGGTGCGGGGGTTTGACGATATGTTTCTTGCGCCCCATTCCCGCCATACGGAGGTTCCCATGGAGGATATCCGCGCCTGTAAGGAGCTTACGGTTCTGGCAGAGTCGGAGGAGGCAGGCCTGTTTCTTGCCATGGCGGACAAAGGCCGCAAGATTTTTGTGATGGGACATCCGGAATACGACCGGGTGACTCTGGACGGAGAATACCGCAGGGATGTGGAGAAACATCTTCCTATTGAAATTCCGAAGAATTATTATCGGGAGGACGATCCGAACAATATGCCGCTGCTCATGTGGAGAGCACATGCAAACAACCTTTACACCAATTGGCTTAATTATTATGTGTACCAGAGCACGCCATTTGACTTGTATGGAACACCGGATTTCGATGGGCTTTTGTAAAAAGGAACGAAAGAGAGCAGTGATCTATGGAAGTATCGGGAGAAAAACAATATCGAATCTTGAATCGGGATGTGGTAAAGTATATCGCTGTGTTTACCATGCTTCTCAATCATGTGGCGGTAATCTTTCTCGAATCTGGGAGTATTGTGTATGAACTCCTTGTTTCCATTGGGTATTTTACGGCAATTTCCATGATCTATTTTCTGGTGGAGGGGTATCATTATACCCATTCCAAGAAAGCGTATTTTGGAAGAATGTTTGTGTTTGGAAGCATCTCCCAGATTCCCTTTTCCCTGGCTTTTACACAGGAGGGGCTGCTGGAATTTGAGCGGTTTAACATGCTTTTTACCCTTTGCCTGTGCTTCGGGGTGATATGGGTCTGGGAAAATATTGCAAACCCGGCGGTAAAAGACAGCCTTATTTTCTTGTTGGTGCTTGCAGGCGCGATGTTTGACTGGGGAGTAATGGCCCCGGTTTTTACGCTGCTGTTTTTGTGGGCGGGAGGGTCACGCAAAAAATTAAAGCTCGCATTTGCCGGCGCAGTGCTTATTTTTACGGCCTATAATATCTGGGAAGGAAGCTACTTGTTTCCTGTGGAAAGAAACCTTTTTTATGCAGCGCTCGGAGCAGCGGGAATGGGAATGTCCGGTCTTTGTATCGTGTATTTATATAACGGAAAGAGAATGGAAAAAGGAAAGAAATTTTCAAAGTGGTTTTTCTATGTGTTCTATCCGGCACATCTGCTGGTCCTGGGGCTCATAAGGATTTTGGCTGCGTAATCTTTCCTTTATGACAAGCGCAGGTTTTTACAATGGGAGTATCTCTGTGTGTCGGCTGTAAATGGCCGGATATTGACCTTTGCAGGGGAGCTGGGAAGCGGCCGGAAAAATATTTAATATTTTCGTAAAATCCTGTTGCTATTTTTAAGGACATCTGCTATATTGAAAACGTCGGGTGTTGACCTGGCCAAAAACAGATGATTCTATTTAACCTTTTTGATAAGAAAGAGACGAGGAAAAAAATTGCGTAAAAAATCTCACATTTTACTTGCAAGATATCTGGCAGACCAGATGGAAACTGAAAAAAGCCTGCAATCTCATCGGAAGGCCTTCTGCCTGGGCAGCATTCTTCCGGATATCAGACCTTCCTTTGTTACTAAGAGACATGAATTTTTTGGCACCTTTGGAGAAATACAGGAGAAGATCGGAGAGCTGGTGAATCAGCCCTGGCAGGAAATGAACGAGCGTGTATTCTGGAGACGTTTTGGTGAAGTGCTCCATTATGTGGCTGATTATTTTACATTTCCCCATAACCGCACCTACACAGGTACTTTTATGGAGCATAACCGCTACGAAAAAGAACTGAAAAATACCTTGAAGGATACCATCAAGAGCGGAGAGGCGGAAGCGCATATGGAAAGCGCCATGTATTTTGAGAATTCCTCTGCGCTTGTGGAGTATATCAGCGACTGCCATGAACGTTATCTGGCAAAAGTGCGGAATATCAAAGAAGATATCGACTATATTCTTTCTGTATGCTTCCAGGTGATCCAGGGAATTGTACAATTGTATACAAGAAAACAGGCGTTGGCCCTTTCATAAGAAAAAAGACTTTCCGGCTGCTTCCGGGAAGTCTTTTTGTTTGCGGAAGCGATACTGTGAACAAATCATGAAAACTGTTGTTTGGGGTATATCCCTGATTTTGGGCAGTTGATTTCAAGAAAGGGGTGTGATAAAATAAAACATCATATGTTGAGTTTTATGTGTTTGTTCTCACATTCTTTTCGTAGGGGGCGGAAGGGGTTGTGGGTAAGAAGGGAGCAGCTTTTTACATGAAAAATAGATACCTGGCACAATATCTTTGCATTGTACTTGCAGCGGCTATGGTTCTTACAGGTCCCTGCAGTGTCATGGGAGGAGAAGAACCCACACAGACAATGGAAGAAATCCCGGGAATAACCCCGCAGGAGGAAGTAATTCCTTCCGAAGCACCATTGGAACCGACGCCGGAAGCCGAGCCGGAGATAACGCCGGATCCGGAACCGACACCGGAGACAAGCCCGAGTCCGGAACCGGAAGTAAGCCCGAGTCCGGAACCGGAGGTAAGTCCGAGTCCGGAGCCGGAAGTAAGCCCGAGTCCGGAGCCGGAAGTAAGTCCCAGTCCGACACCGGAAGTAAGTCCGAGCCCGGAACCGGAGGTGAGTCCCAGTCCGACGCCGGAGGTAAGTCCGAGTCCGGAACCGGAGGTGAGTCCCAGTCCGACGCCGGAGGTAAGCCCAAGTCCGGAACCGGAAGTAAGCCCGAGCCCGGAACCGGAGGTAAGTCCCAGTCCGACGCCGACGGTAACACCGGGAGCCACAGTGACACCGACGGTAACACCGGGGGCCACAGTGACGCCGACCGTGACACCGGGAGCCACAGTGACGCCGACGGTAACACCGGGGGCAACAGCGACACCGACGCCGGAACCGACTGTGACACCCACCCCATCCATAAGTCCAACGCCAACACCGGAGGAAACACAGGAGAAGGTGAAGCGCATTATGGAGATGATCAGCGCGCTGGCGTTGATACAGCCTCTGACGATGGAACAGCAGGACGAGATTCTTGCGATCCGGCAGGCATATGAAAGCCTGACGGAAGAAGAGAAACTCCTGGTGACAAATTATGAGGTATTTCTTGAAATAGAAAAAACGTTTATACAAATGTTTCCGGACGCGGAGATCAGTAAGGATTTTGTGTCCGGAGCAAATCCGGAAGAATTCCAGGACGGGACGGCACAGATCACGCCGTCGCCGCAGGTTGGAACACCGGTATATTATACCAACATGATCTCGAATCTTCATGCGGGTAAGGAATTTTATCTCGATTCTCTGAAAGCCAGTTATCAGCTGGAATTTTCTCAGGATTTCGCAGACGTCATGGAACAGATCGAACAGGAATATAAAGAAAAGAACAAGCTGACGGATGCAAGTGATGTAACGCAAAGCGGTGTGAGCAGTTCCATGGACAGCCTGTTGGTGCGAAACTGGCAGGATATTTTGGCTGTGTATATTTATGAAAAAAATCAGTCGGAGGGCGCGCAGGAATTATACTATATGGATGCGTCTGCCAAAGACGCGCTTGCAGAAATTTTTGCGAGAATGAATCCTGTAGTCCGCGATAAGGAGGATATTACACGGGTAGGCTACGGAAATTATCATATTAATGATTATATTAAAATGAATCAGATTTCCAAAGAAGACCGTGAGCTCCTGAAAAAATATGTGGAAACAGACTGCAAGCTTCTCTGTGCTATCGTTACGGCTTCTCCCGGATTTGTGCGGGAAAGTGTGGGCGAGGGCGTTTCGGAAGAGCGGGTGAATGTGATCGCGGATGCGTATTCGCTTGTGGGCAAGGTCGGATATTTTTGGGGCGGAAAATCCAATATCATCGGAGAAGACCCGGCCTGGGGAAGTGCTGCATTGGTGAGCGCCGAGGGCAGCAACAGCACGGGGACCATCCGCGCATATGGACTGGACTGCAGCGGCTTTGTGACCTGGTCTGTCATCAACGGTTACGACAGTGTGGGAATGCAGAGCTATGTGGGAGACGGAACTACCGATCAGTGGCTGAAAGCCAATGTTGTCAGCGAGCAGGATGCGCAGCCGGGGGACCTTGTATTTCAGAGAGGCCCGGAGGCCGGAAGCGATAACCATGTGGGGATCATCTGCGGAAAAACAGATGCCGGAGATTGGATCGCGGTCCACTGTTCTTCTTCTCAGAACGGAGTTACAGTAGGAGAGGCTTACAGTGCGGGATTTCGTTATATCCGTCAGCCGTCTTTCTATCCCTCCGCAGAGGAATATGCGCAGATGCAGGCGGAGCAGTTTTCGGTGGGCGAGGTTCTGGAGGAAGAAGCAGCCATGAACAATAATATCGTGGAAACAGTAAAAATTACGATGATGGAAGCGATTCCGGAATTTACAGACGAGGGTTCCCAGGAGTTTGGAAGCCTGACAGACCAGGTTTCTGTGGAAATTATTCCAATGGAAGCTGTGAAGTGAGAAGCCCGGACATAAAAAGAGACAAAAGCAGGGGCGCGGCAGAATCAGCCCGGCGGGAGGAATCCTCCGGGCATGAAAGATTACCGCTGCCTCTGTTTTTATCTCTGAATTCCTGATAAAACTTCTTCGATCCATTTATCGGTATTATAGTTGTCGTCAAAAAGCTTTACGATCACGCCGTAGGGTTCGGCATCGCTGGAGAAAGCATTGGCCTCGTCGGTATCCACGTGCATTGCCAGGCGGAAATCCTTGTGGACGCGGACAACCACATGACCCCGGAGGAAGCGCTGATCCTCCATGTCCAGGACAACGACGCGGACAACCACATCCGCATAGATCAGAGCTCTCCCGTAGCTTTTGGTGAGCACAAACACTTCGTCGTTGTCCTGGACATGGAGGATCAGCGCTTCCTCCGGGGTCATGTGGATGTGACGTTTTGCCACAATGACACCCTGGGACAGGGTGATTTCCCCGCAGGGGCCAACAAGCGTGCATCCGGGCGTCCCTTCGATATGGCCGGAGGGCCGGATGATGCCGGGAAGGCCAAGCTTTCGGGTATCTGTGAGAGAAAGCTCGATCTGCGTCTGCGGACGGTATGGGCCCAGGATGGCAGTGTTCTCAAAACAGCCTCTGGGACCTTTGACGGTAAGCCGTTCCCGGCAGAGATACTGCTTCGGCTGGCTCAGCTCTTTTGTATAATGAAGCTGGGCATCTTTGCCGAACAAGATTTCAAAATCCGTCCGGGATACGTGGATATGCCGGGCAGAAGTTTCTATGGGGATTTTTATGCTCATAATGTCGCCTCGAATTCTGTTTGAATTTACATAGATAACAGTTTACCTCGCTAAAGAACAAAAAGCAACTGTTTTTTACAGAATGCAGGAGGGAACCGGTTACAATAGATTCAGAAAGGAATAGAAAATGAAAAAAACATTTTTTTCCCCGCATCGGGCAGCTGTTTTTGCTTTGCTGACTGCAGTGGCGCTCAGTGTGGGAAATGTCAGGAATGCCTTTGCGGCAGGGAACGTTTTTGATCAGATCATTGAGGCTGCCGGGCAGCTGCTGCAGATAGAACCTTCGGAGGTGCAGGCGCTTCGGGAAGAAGAACTGATCCTCACAGATGAAGGGCATCAGGAATACTATTTTTCTCTTCTCACAGAACAGGAACAGAGGTGTTACCGGCAGATACTGGAAGGGATCCGGGCGAGGGAGAAGGAATTTTATCTCACAGTCTCGGATGATGAAGCGGTGGATAAGATTTATCATGCAGTTCTCAAGGATCACCCGGAGATATACTGGGCACATAACCGGGAAAGTGTCTACAAAACCACCTATGATTCTGCGGATTACTGTCTGTTTGCGCCGTCCTATCTGTACAGCGAAGCTGAGATAGCGGAGATCGACCGTGCAGTGGAAGCGTGCTTTGCCCAGGTGCAGGCGAGTATTTTGCCGGGAGACGGCGACTATGAAAAGGCATTGGCGGTGTATACCTATCTTGTTGACAGCACAGAGTATGCAGTTTCGGAGCATGATCAGAACATTGCAGGTGTCTTCTGGAAAAAGCAGGCAGTTTGTGCCGGATATGCGGGAGCCTTTCAGTATATGATGGAGCGGCTGGGGATTCCCTGTATTTATGTGGACGGCGATGCCCGAGGAAGCGCGGAGGGACATGCGTGGAACATGATTTCTCTGGACGGAGAATATTATTATGTAGATGCAACGAATGGGGACCAGCCGGAATTTCTGGAGGGAGATGCCGTACAGCTGGCGGAGCATAAGACGACGATCATAGATTATTTTTGTCCGTTTCCATGGGAATATGAGGCCAATTACATTGCGGACAAAAGCTTTGTCCTGCCGGAATGTACAGCCACGGATATGAATTTCTATGTAAAAAATCAAGGCTGCTTTGACAGCTATGACCCGGATGAGATTTACGATTACTGCAGGATGCGGCTGGACAACGGCGCGGCTGTGGTGCGATTTAAGTTCAGCAGCCAAAAAGCCTATGAAGAGGCGTATGTATCTCTGATCGAAAATAACGAAGCAAGACGCATTGCGGAGTACTATCTTGGGCTTCATCAGCTGGAGCAGACGGAGTACCACTATGGCGTGCTTCAGGATTTATACACGTTTTATTATATGTTCTGAGAAACAGGAAGGAGATAAAATGACAGATATTTTGATGCGCATGATGGAACTTGCAAAGAGGGTGGCCTACGCAGAGGAGCTGGGACCGGTGCTCACCGTTGCTTTCGGGCTTCTTCTGGTATTTGGAATTCTGAACTGTGTGCTGGGATATCGAATCCTCAGATTCTGGATGATGCTGTTCGGTTTTGGAATGGGAGCGGCCATGGGATTGGTTGTGGGATACATTTCCGGCACGGAGAGCCGCGTACTTCTTTTGATCGCGATGGCGGCAGGCGGGTTTGCGCTTGGGGCGATTGCCTTTCTGGTGTACAGAGCCGGGATTTTTCTTCTGGGAGCCGGGCTGGGGCTGTCCTTGAGCATTTATGTGCTTCATCCCACCACATCCTTTATCTTTTTTGTGTGTATGCTTCTGGGTGTGGGTCTGGGAGTTCTGGCGCTTCGATATTCCCGGCCTGTGATCATTGTGGGAACCGGATTGTTTGGCGGCATTCTGGCAGGCGTTTCCCTGGCAAAGCTTCTGGGATTGTCCCAGTTTCCCTACGGGATCGGCATGAGCCTGGGGCTTGCAGTCCTTGGAATGGCGATTCAGTTCCTGATCAATCCGTCGGATGACGACGAAGACGAGGAGGAAGAGGAGAACGACGAGGAAGAGGAAGAAGACAACAGAAGGACTCGTAAGAAAAAACATTACGATGAAGATTTAGATTATGACGAAGATCTGGATTACGAAGATTATTTAGATGACGACTATTACATAGATGAAGATAAAGAATAAAAAAGAAGAGGCGTGCTGCAAATCCAACGGTGGTTTTGAAGCGCCTCTTTTTTTGGGGGGAAATAAGTTTCTGGGTTTTAGCGGCGGCCAACAGGGGAGCGCGAGGGGAGTGCGGCCTTCGCAAC
>QFCE01002165.1_pt1 | contig 22706 bp, 21 predicted proteins | sample 5346091 | NCBI WGS metagenome assembly QFCE01 (sample SAMN09062252, study PRJNA434731) | Human gut metagenome, whole genome shotgun sequencing project. | isolation source: stool timepoint A chromium assembly | host: Homo sapiens | collected 2015 | reverse complement strand
GTGGCCTGATCCAGGGCGGGGTGTTGCACATACTGGCAAATGCCGACGGTATAGTGCTGTGCGCCGCTGTCGCTACCGGCATTGGAAGGGTCAGTATTGTTGTTATTGCCGCAGGCTGCCAGGGACAGCATCATGGCTGCTGCAGAAGCAGTTGCAAGAATGCGTGTGGATGTTTTCATCTTTTCTTCCTCCAAACAAGTATTGCAAGCTTTTTCACTTTGCGTTGTTAAAGTGTATTATAAGAGCCTTGTATCCAAAAGTCAAGCTGTTCCAACAAAAAAGTTCATGCTCCGGGGGATCAGGCAGCCCATGAAAAAAAGTCCTTGACAAACGGACCCGCTCTGACTATAATAATCCAAGTAATCAGTTGAACTAAAAAATGCGAGTGTGCTGGAACTGGTAGACAGGCACGTTTGAGGTGCGTGTGGCGACGCCGTACGGGTTCAAGTCCCGTCACTCGCACCAGCTGATTCTTCAATTTATATATGCGCGAGTGGTGGAATTGGCAGACTCGCTAGATTCAGGTTCTAGTGTGCATTACGCACGTGCGGGTTCAACTCCCGCCTCGCGCACCATAAAGAAAGACATCTGCTTTTAGCAGATGTCTTTCTTTATAGATTCTGCCTCCCGAAGGGCGGTTTCCCCTTGCTGAGAATTTCAAACTATCGATTTGAACCGTCTATCGCCAAACGTAAAAAAAGACACGCAGTAGACGTGTCTTTTTTTAGCTTTATGCAAAATGATCATCTGAACCGATTTCCGGCAGGGAATCGGTTCAGATAATTTTTATACTGAATTTCGAGTGGTATAGAGCAACAGAAGAGGGGGGCGGCGGCATCTTCTCCTGTTGCAGCAACAATCCAATCAGTAATTGACGCAGCGCCGCTCAAAATAAGCTTGGGGATGGGCGCAGACGGGGCATACCTGAGGGGCTTCCTTACCCACGCTGATGTGGCCGCAGTTGCGGCAGATCCAAACGGTTTCCTCACCGGCCTGGAACACCAGATTGTCCTCGATGTTGCCCAGCAGCTTCAGATAGCGCTCTTCGTGCTCCTTTTCAATAGCAGCCACGGACTCGAACAGGAATGCCAAACGGTCGAATCCCTCTTCTTTGGCGGTTTCGGCCATTTCCTTGTACATTTCCGTGCCTTCCTCGTGCTCGCCCGCCGCGGCAGATTTCGGATTGGCTGCGGTAGCGCCGATGCCGCCCAGCTCCTTGAACCAGATCTTTGCATGTTCTTTTTCATTGCATGCGGTTTCTTCAAAAATCGCGGCGATCTGCTCATAACCCTCTTTTTTGGCCTTGCTGGCGAAATATGTATACTTGTTGCGGGCTTTGCTTTCGCCTGCAAATGCAATCCACAGATTGGCCTCTGTTTTGCTTCCTTTCAGTTCCATGGTTTTCTCCTTTCACTCCATACCGTATCAAATGTATTTCTACTTTTTTACTATACACTGTTTTCGGTGAGAATTGCAATAGAAATTCAAAAATTTTGTGCGCTGGTGATACAAGTGTGATACAATTAGATATAAAATCCAGGGATATGGTAATTTACCCTGTTGTTTCTCAAAGGAGTCCTTTTTATGATAAAAATTTTAATTGCAGAGGATGAGCAGGCGATTGCAGATTTGCTGACGATGAATTTGGAGCGCTCCGGCTATGCCTGCACCTGTGTGGCGGACGGGCTGAGCGCCATTGAAGCACTGGAACGGGAAACGTTCGACCTGGCGCTGTTGGATGTAATGATGCCGGGCGCGGACGGTTATGACGTGCTGCATTACATCCGTCCCATGAATATTCCTGCCATTTTTATTACGGCAAAAGATAGTGTGGCAGACCGTGTGCGGGGGCTGCACGAAGGGGCTGACGATTATATTACCAAGCCTTTTGAGATTGTAGAAATGCTGGCACGGGTGGAATCTGTGCTGCGGCGTTACAATAAAGCGGCGCAGCATTTTTCACTGGATGGGGTGGAGGTGGACATCCCATCCCGCACAGTGACCAAAAACGGCATTCCTGTGAACCTCACCATGAAAGAGTTTGATCTGCTGGTGCTGTTTTTGCAAAATAAAAACATTGCCTTGTTCCGGGAAACACTCTACCGCCGTGTTTGGGGCGGGGATTATACCGGCGAAGGCCGCACAGTGGATCTGCACGTCCAGCGACTGCGCAAGAAACTGGAATGGGAAGAGCACATTTCTGCGGTCTATAAAGTAGGCTACCGCCTGAACTGAATCCACCGGAGGCAGGCTGAGTCGCAGGAGGGATACCGTGAAGTTTTCGCACAAAGTCTTTTTTTCCACGCTGCTGATCATAGCGTTGATTTTCGGCGTAGGCAATACCATGCTGCTGAACTCGGTGTTCCGTTCAGCGATGGAACGGGAAGAGCGTGTCACGCTGGATGAAAACCAGATGCTGCGTTTTTCTTTCGGCACAGCAGCTGCCAGTGCAGTGGCCACGGCGGAAAGTTATGGCATGATGGACGCGCTTTCGGATGGGACCATCCGCCGCATTGGCTGGACGCTGGAGAGCAGCAACAATTGCTGCATCCGCATCAGCGATGCGGAACGGGGAACGCTGTACCTCAGCAAAAGCTTTCAGTCAAGCCGGGATCTGATCGGGTCGCTGGAAGAAAACGGCCGCAGCTGGATGTACTTTTTCCAGGACGGACGGTACTATATGCAGTCGGCCTGCTGTGTGGAAGTGGGGCAAAGGCAGTTTTATCTGGAGAATCTGCGGGATATCACGGCGACGATCCAGAAACGAAACCGCTATTTGATGTTTTATCAACTGATGACCTTGGTACTGATGGCATTTTCCGCCGTTGCGATGCTGCTTCTGTCTGTCTATCTGACACGGCCCATGCATAAGCTCTCGGTGGTCGGCCGTCGTATCGCAGGCGGGGATTATCAACTGCGCTGCACCGTGACTTCCCGGGATGAAATCGGCGCCCTGACAGAGGACTTTAACGCCATGGCAGACAGCCTGGAAACAAAGATCCATCAGCTGGAGGATGCCTCCAAGCGGCAGGAGGATTTTATTGCCTCCTTTGCGCATGAATTGAAAACGCCGCTGACCTCCATTATCGGATATAGTGATATGCTGCGTTCGCAGACACTGCTGCCGGAGCAGCAATTCAAGGCGGCCAATTATATTCATTCTGAGGGAAAACGGCTGGAGTCCCTATCGCACAAACTGCTGGAGCTGATCGTCTATCGGCGTGAGACCTATACGCCCTCCGCCTTCGAGGCACAGCCGTGGCTTTCTGCCATCGCGGCGGTGCTGGAGCCGGCGTTTCGGGACAGTGGCATTTCTCTAATGTTGTCGGCCGGGCCGGGCGTCATATGGGGCGAGGCAGATTTACTGGAATCCTTGGTGGTGAATCTGTGCGACAATGCGCGCAAAGCCAGTCCTGCTGGCAGTGTGGTGTCTTTAATGGGGACAGCGGAGGAAGGGGGCTACCGCATCTGTGTACGTGACCATGGAAGCGGTATTGCGCCGGAAGAGTTGCTGCGCGTCACAGAGCCGTTTTACATGGTGGACAAGTCCCGTGCCCGGGCGCAAAATGGTGCAGGGCTGGGCCTGGCCCTGTGTGCTGCAGTGGCGCAGGTGCACGGCACGGCGCTAGAGTTCACCAGTGCGCTGGGAAAAGGTACCACGGTGTCGCTTCTGTTGAAGGAGGGAGGAAGATGAGGGGGTGTGCTCTCTTTTTGCCGGTGTTTACCGCTGCTGCGGTGCTGCTGGCCGTGTCGCTGCCTATGGGCACACTGCAGCAATGGGATCGTAACTATCAGGATGTGCTGCATCAGGAGTCCGTGGATGAGGACGCGCTGGTTACGAATTATACCCTCAGTGGCTCGGATCGTCTGCATCTGCTGCGATATTCCGGCATTTCTGCCCGGAATGGGGAAATCCATTATGAGAATCCTGTTGGAAGTGTCTCGGTGGAGGTGCGGCAGGTGGAGTCCATTGCATCCATGGAAGCTGGCGGGGAAAACGATGTCGGCGAAAATTCCGTTTCCGACAGTTATCTTTTGAGCCCGATGCAAGGTGGCAGTATTTCTGAACACGTCAACGATTATCTTTTTCAGGGCGTCTATTTTCTGGTGGAAAGCGGTGTGATCAGCAACGATCTTTTGCTGCATTATCAGAAAGCGGCAAGTCAGATGCAGGTTGAATACTGTTCCATCACGGATGACAGCGATCCTTTTTTCTCCATGTCGCTTCTGTGCATTTGTCTTGCGCTGGAGGACGGGGAAGCATACGGGCTGGAACAGGATACCCGTTTTTCTGTGGTGCTGGATGAGGAGACCGGCGTAGTCTACGCCCTTTCCATACAGGGTGAGCCGGATCTGGTGCTGACGCAGTGGCCATACCGTTTTTCTATCTTGGCAGACCTGATCGGTGTTTCCTGTACGGAATATAAGGAAATACCCGCTTCCGGGGCAGAGTACCCCAATGCTCGTTTTAATTTCGGCGGATATTCCTATTGTCTGGAGCAAGCGGCAGAGGCGGAAGGCGGCGCGTTTTTAAATTTTAATCTGGATAGCGACTGATTATACAGAAAAGGCTGTTCCCGGAGCTGTAGGGCTCGTGGGGACAGCCTTTTGATTTTGCTTCATCGGCACAGGAAGGAAAAATATACGGGACAACAGCTGTTTCAAGGCACAAAAAAGGATGCACCTACTGTGCGGCTGCCCGGCTAGTAGCAGCTTTTACAGAAGGAGCATCCTTCCCTTATAAAGATAGTATAACAGAATTCGTGCGCCGCTGCAAGTCCTGCTTAGAGCGTATCCACGCGATCCAGCGAAACGTCCAGTGTCCCGCCCACGGCAGAGGCATAAGCGGCGCGCAGATCGGTGGTCAGCGTTTCACCCAAGTCAGTGTTTGCCATAACCAGCATGGCAGTATCGCCATATGCACCAGCGGCTACCGCGTTCGCAGTGACACAAATCCATTTGTTTTGATTGATGCCGTCAAACATACTCTGGGCAACGGAAGCGGCATCTTTAGCGCTGTTGGCGCGCACCACGACCAGAGAATAGGCCTGAGAGCCGATCAAGGCCTCAGAATAATAGGCTTCCTTGAGTTTTGAGGCATCGGTCAGGCCCAGATAGTAGCTGACACTGTCGCTGCTGCTCAGATCCACTGCGGTGGGGTCGCTCAGATTCAAATCCACGCTGTGGTTGGCATAAATGGCGTTGATCAGCTCCGGAAGAGTTCCGGAATACGTTTTGGTTTCATCCTGAGAGCCGCTGCCGGTATTGTTTCCGCTTCCGCTGTTGCTTCCATTTCCGCCGTTGCTGGGCTTGTTGTTGTCCGGCTTAGAATCCGGTTTCGTCTCCTGCTCGTCGTCTGTCGGCGGCGTTGTCTCTTCGTTACCCTCCTCTTCGTCGGTAGAAGGCTGCTGATCCTCGATGCTGCTGTCCTCGCCGAGCACATCTTCGTATGTGCTGTCTTCGCTGGAAGAAGGCTGTTTGTTGGCATTGCCGCCGCAGGCGGTCATGCTCAGCATAAGAGCGAGAGCCAGGGTGAAAGCAAATAGTTTTTTCATGATGTTTGATCCTCCATGTTTGGTCGTATTACCGCTATGTCAGCGGAAGTCAATGGGTTGATGGCTTGCACGAATATCTGTTATATTTATCTGCATCAGGGCAGGGATTGGTATAATTTTTGATGCCGTTCATACCCCTGGGGCCGATAGGTGACAGAGGATATGCGCGGTCCGGAAACGCCATATTTGGGGTGATACCCGAACAGGTTAACGTACTGCGCAAGGTCGTCCTCTTCAGTCGCCATAGCATCCAGCAGTTCCAACGTAGCTTTTACATCGTCGATGGCGCGGTGGGTGTTCTGGCCTTGCAGACCATAGGTTTCAATGGCGTTGCACAGCTTGTGAGGATAATCATGCCGGTCTTTATACACAGTCATGGCGTCAAGCAGTTTGACACCCTGCAGGATGTTTGCCTGTTTTTGACGGGCAAGAAAATAGTAGAGAAAACACAAATCAAACTGGGCATTATATGCTACCAACAACGTGTTGGGGTGGACAAGCAGCGCGGAAAAAGCAGCCGCAGCGTCTCTTTTGGAAACACCTTCGGCCTGCAGCATACTGTCAGTAATTCCGGTCAGATTCTGGATAAAAGGCGGGATCGTCCGGCCGGGCGACAGGCGGATCAGAAGATCCAACTCCTCTGCGGTTTCCGTTTGTCCCTCGCTGGGAACGGCGCGCAGGGCAGCCAACTCAATGATCTCGTCCTGCCTGTGTTCAATGCCGGTAGTTTCCGTATCCAAAAGAACGATATTTTCAAATTGCTGAAACAATGCGCTTTTCATGTCTGTTCCTGCTCCGTTTCCTCATAAGATGCAATGACGGAAAGAAAGGCGGCTCCATAACGGGCGGCCTTTTTCTCGCCCACGCCGCTGAGAGAAAGAAATTCCTCTGCGCTGTGGGGCCTCCGCGCGGCCATCGCTGTCAGCACAGCGTTGGAAAAAACAATATAAGGCGGAATGTGTTCTTCCTGCGCGATTCGGGCGCGCTCGGATTTTAAAGCCAGGAGCAAGGCCGGGGAAACCTCTCCCATTTCCGGTGCGGGGGAGATGGGCGTACTGCGCTGCGGCGCAATCTCAAAGCGCACAAACATGGTTACCTGCGCGTTTTCAAACAGTACTGCCCGGCTGCGCTTTGTGGGTTCCAGCGTCTGATGGGCACTTTGAATCTGCAGATAACCCTGCCGGACCAATTCGTCAATAAACGTACGGATCTGGGCACGGGAATACTGCCGGAGCAGGCCATAGGTGGAAAGCTTATCCAGGGAAAGGCTTTGAACGCGCTGTTCCCGGCTGCCTGACAGGGTACGAACCACCAGAGTGTATCCAACATAATAGCCCAGCTGCTTGTGGATCCGCAGGACACAGGAAAGGATCATTTGCGCTTGGGTAGTAATATCCTGTTGGCGGAAGGTGCTGCGGCAGATACCGCAGTTGCCGCACTGCTGGGCATGGGGCTGGCCGAAATAGTCAAGGATCACGCCGCGCAGGCAGCGGGAAGAGGTACAGTAGCCGATCATGGCTTCCAGGCGCCTGAGATCCTGCCCCTGAATCCTACGGCGGCTCTCTGGATCCAATGTTTCGTTTTCGCTGCTGCTCTGCAGCAGCATTTTGGCTGTCAGAATATCGGCGGGGGAGTAGAGAAGAATACAGTCGGCCGGCTCGCCGTCCCGCCCGGCGCGGCCTGCTTCTTGGTAATAAGCTTCGATGCTTTTGGGCATGTTGTAGTGGATCACATAGGATACATTGGATTTGTCGATCCCCATACCGAAAGCGTTGGTGGCTACCATGACGCTGGCGCGGTCATATTGGAAGTCGTCCTGATTCTGCTGCCGCTCAGCATCTTCCAGCCCTGCGTGGTAGCGGACGGCAGGAACGCTATGCGCCTTGAGATCGGCGCAGACCCGCTCCACCGTGGCACGGGTGGCGCAATATACGATGCCGCTTTTGCCGCTGCGTCCGGCAATCAGACGGCGCAGCTCGCTACTGCGTTTTTGAGGCTGAAGCACGTCGAAAAAGAGGTTTGGCCGGTCAAATCCGGTGATCATACAAAGCGGATTCTGCAGTCCCAAAATCTGTGCAATATCTTTGCGCACTGCTTCCGTGGCGGTGGCGGTAAAGGCGGCCAGCACGGGACGACGGGGAAGCTGGGCGAGAAATTCGCTGATTTTCAAGTAACTGGGCCGGAAATCCTGCCCCCATTGAGAAATGCAGTGCGCCTCATCTGCGGCCAGCAGGGAAAGATCCAGCTGCCGGCACAGGGCAACGAACCCCTCGCCGGTCAGTCGTTCCGGGGCGACATAGACAATTTTATAAGCTCCTCGGCGCAGATTGCGGTATACGGCAGACATCTGGGCCTCAGACAGAGAGCTATTAATATAAGCTGCCGCTACGCCGCTGTCTGTCAGCGCTGCTACTTGATCCTTCATCAGGGATATCAGCGGGGAAACAACCAGCGTTACACCGCGCAGCAACAGTGCGGGGATCTGGTAGCACAGAGACTTTCCGCCGCCGGTGGGCATAATGGCCAAGGCGTCGCGGCCGGCCAGCAAGGCGTCAATCACGTTTTCCTGTCCGCCGCGAAAGGATTCATGGCCAAAATATTGTTTTAGGAGATCCAGTTTATCCATGATGCAGCTCCCGCTTGATCGGTGTTCTTCTATATTATACCGTTTTTCGCGCCGTTTGGCAAGGCTCATTGGGGACAGATACACCTTGGTGTCCCGGAGGCATAAAAATTCCCGGCAACGGCGAGACGCTGCCGGGACAAAGCAAAAAAGGGACTTACAGGTAAAATTGATGGCATCCGATGGTAGTATAGTAGGCCCGGTTGTCGGCGATCCATGTACCCTGCGACAGGCTGGGGTTGAAAAAGTAAAGGCTTTTCCCCGCTGTGTTAACACCCTGCAGCGCCAATTTTGCCGCTTGCACAGAGGTTTCCGTCGGCTCGTTGTAAACGGTGCCGTTGCTTACCGGTTCGAACTGTACCGCGTGCTTGCGGTCGAAAATTACCTCGTGGATGGTGTTTGGAAACTCGTCGGAATCCACGCGGTTGAGCACCACATTGCCCACGGCCACTTGGCCGGCCAGGGATTCCCCGCCAGCTTCGGCGCAGATAATACGGGAGAGCCAGTACAAATTCTCACCGCTCCACTTGTCTGCCGCGCCGCCAGAGGTGAGGGAAACGTGGTTCCCGCCGTTCCACTCGACACTGTAATCAAGAAAAGCGCCCAGGGTGCGCAGGGGAAGATACAGTCGCTCATCCTGGGACGGAACGGAGACAGACAGCGTTTGGCCGTTGACCGTCAGCGTCTGTCTGGAAGGGTCGACCGACACGATATTCCCATCTTTTTGCGCTGCGGCAACGCCGTGGGCGCTGTCCCACTGTACGGTCCAGCCCAATTCCGTCAGAAAATGCCGCATGGGTATGTAGGTGGTGCTGTTCTGCATCAGAACAGGGCCATCGTAGCTTGAACCGTCCACCAGAATATGCATTTGCCCGGCCTGCGCGGGCAGAAGCAGCATACTGAAAAGCAGTGTGCCGCTCAACAACGCACCCAATCGTTTTGTGTGTTTCTGTTTTGTCATCCAAAACCTCCTTTCCGTTTTCCAGTATAAAAGGAAACTGCCGCCAGGGGCAAGTCACAATCTCTTCCATGGTTTCCAGACCCTGGAAACCATGCCGCGGCGCAGAGAAAAGCAGAAGATTGACACTGTGTCAGAATATGGTATAATCATAATACTGACACGCTGTCGGAAAAATTGAAGGAAGGGGGCACGAAGATGCCGAAAGGCTCGGTGGAGCTGACGCAGGCGCGGAAAGATGAGATCATTGATGCCTGCGCCGGGCTGTATGAGCATATGAGTTTCAGGGATATCACCATCAAGGAAATCGGCCGGGCCACATCGTTTACCCGCACGTCGATCTACAATTATTATCAGACCAAAGAGGAGATCTTTCTGGCGCTGCTGCAGCGGGAGTATGCCGTCTGGGAACAGGATCTGTGCGCCGTGGCGGCAGAGGAGGCCCTGAGCCGCGCGCAGCTGGCGCAGGCCTTGGCGGCGTCTCTGGCCAAGCGCCCGCAGATGCTTAAGCTGCTGGCCATGAACCTGTACGACATCGAGGAAAACAGCCGTATGGAACGTCTGGTGGACTTTAAGCGAGTGTACGGTGCGTCCATCCGCGCAGTGGAAGCGTGTCTCGCGCGCCTTGTGCCGCCGATGGACCGGGCGGAGCAGGAAACGTTTTTATATTCGTTTTTTCCCTTTGTTTATGGGATATATCCGTATGCGGTGGCAACGGAAAAACAGAGCGGGGCCATGGTGCAGGCGCAGGTGCCGATGACGCTGCGTCCGGTTTGCGAGATCGCGTTGACGGGAATCAAAAAATTATTGGGAGTGTGAGAACAATGGGGATGCGTATTTGTGTGCTGACAGGAAGCCCACATCTGAAAGGACACTCCAACCCTCTGGCGGAGGAATGGATGCGCGGCGCACAGGCAGCGGGCCACACGGTGGAGCGCTGTGACTGCGCCCGGCTGAACCTGCACCCCTGCCTGGGCTGCGGACACTGTGGTATGGACGGTTCCTGCGTGCACCGGGATGACGGGGATGGTGTGCTGGAAACGCTTTTACAGGCAGACATGGTGTTGTTTGTAACGCCAATCTATTATTTCGGCATGAACGCACAGCTGAAAACCATGATTGACCGGTTTTATGCGCGTAACGCTGCACTCGCGGAAAAGCACATGAAAGCTGCAGTAATCGCTCCGGCCTGGGACGATAATGAAACTGTGATGAAAGCTTTTGCTGCCCATATGGAAGCGCTGTTTGACTATCTTCAGTTTGAACGCTGCGGAATGCTTTTGGCCCGGGGGGCTGGCACGGTGGAAATGATGCCGCAGCGCTATCGGCAGAAAGCCTACGACATGGGCAGACGGCTTTGAAACGGCGGCGGGACATAAAAATATCTGAAGGAGGACGTAACGATGAGTAAAAAAATGCTGGTGGCTTATTTTTCCTGCAGCGGCGTGACAAAAAAAGTATCCGCTGCCCTGGCGGACAGTGTGGGAGCAGACCTATATGAAATTGCGCCCCGGGAGCCGTATTCCGCTGCGGATCTGAACTGGATGGACCAGAAGAGCCGGAGTACGCTGGAAATGAACGATCCGAAGGCCAGGCCCGCCATTGCCGCGGCTGTGCCCAATATGGCGGAGTATGACGTGGTATTTGTGGGGTTCCCTATCTGGTGGTATGTGGCGCCGCGCATCATTGAAACGTTTTTGGAAAGTTATGATTTTTCCGGAAAAATCGTGGTGCCGTTCTGCACTTCCGGAGGAAGCGGCCTGGGCGGATGCGACAGCAAGCTTCATGCCAACTGTTCCACCGCTACGGCCTGGAGGCCTGGTCGCCTGTGAAACGGCGCTGTCACGGCGGACGCCCTGCGAATCTGGGTGGACAGTCTGAAATTGTGACTGAAGCAGAACCGGAATATCGTATTGTTCCCGGCGGAATTCCGTTTCCGCCGGGGACGATGTGTTGCGGCGGAAAAATAAATGAATTTTAAAGAGAAAAAAGACCAAATCGTGGTACAATAGGGAAAATCAAGTCTGCATTTCGGTGCAGGAAGAGACGTACGGCGAAAAGAATCGGAAAAGAGGAAACAGCAGTGAACGAACAGCGGCATGGGAAAGCAGGCGAACTGCCTTTGACGGCGGAGGAAAAAGCCGGACTGTGTATCGGTGCGGATTTCTGGCATGTGCGCGGCGTGCCCCGTCTGGGCCTGAAAGGTATTATGGTGGCCGACGGACCCCACGGCCTGCGCAAGCAGGTGGCAAACCATGACAGTGCCCGCCCCAGCGACAGCGTGCCTGCGGTCTGTTTTCCGACGGCCAGCGCCGTGGCCTGCACCTTTGATGAAGAACTTGCCTATGCGATGGGCCGGGCCATGGGGGAAGAGTGCCGCCGAGAAGGCGTGTCGGTGCTGCTGGGACCGGGGGTGAATCTCAAACGCAGTCCGCTGGGCGGGCGTAATTTTGAATATTTCAGCGAGGATCCCTATCTGGCAGGAAAACTGGCCGCAGCCATGATCCGGGGCATTCAAAGCACCGGTGTGGGTGCGTCGCTGAAACATTTTGCGGTGAACAGCCAGGAGACGGAGCGCTTGACGGTGGATGAAGTGGTGGATGAGCGCGCGCTGCGGGAGGTATATCTGCGGCCTTTTGAGATTGCTGTGCAGGAGGGGAAACCCTGGACGGTTATGGCGGCTTACAATCGGCTGAACGGAACCTACTGCTGCGAAAACAAAGAGTTGCTGGATCTTTTGCGCCGGGAGTGGGGCTTTGACGGCCTGGTGATGTCCGACTGGGGGGCGGTGAACGACGTTCAGCGCGCCATGGATGCCGGCATGGATCTGGAGATGCCCGGCATCTCCAACGGCCATCGGGAAGTGCTGGCGGCCGGAAAGACACCGGCCCTTGACCGGGGCGCGGAGAAGGTTTTGCAGCTGCTGGGCCGGGCGGAACAGGGTGCGCAGCGTCCCTATGCATGCGATTTTGCCGCCCATCACGCGCTGGCAGAGACCATCGCCGCCTCTGCGGCGGTGCTGCTGAAGAACGACGGACTTTTGCCCGGACGGCGGGGACAGCGGGCGGCGGTCATCGGCGCGCTGGCAGGGGAGCCCCGCTGCCAGGGAAGCGGCAGCAGCCGGATCCATCCCTGGCGGCTGGACAGCCCTTGGGAGGCGCTGTGCAAGGAATTGCCCGACGCGGTTTATGTGCCGGGCTATGATCTGGCGGCGGAGGAGTCGCAAAGCGAACAAATTGCCCAGGCGCTGGAAGCGGTTCGCGGGAAAGACATCGTGTATCTCTTTGCCGGGCTGCCCGAGTCCTGGGAATGCGAGGGATTTGACCGGACGCATCTGCGCCTGCCGGCGGGGCAGGAAGCGCTGATTGAGGCGGTGTGCCGGGAGAACCCTCGTACGGTGGTGATCCTGCTTTCCGGCGGGGCGCTGGAGCTGCCCTGGGCAGACCGGCCGGGGGCGATTTTGCTGGCACATCTGGGTGGCGAGGCAGTTGGAACAGCCGTGGCGAAGCTGCTGCTGGGCGATCTTTCCCCCAGTGGAAAATTGGCGGAAACCTTTCCGCTGTCTTTGGCTGATACTCCTCCGGCAGGATGTTATCCGGCCCGGCACGTGGCTCAGCATCGGGAAAGTCTCTATGTGGGCTACCGCTATTATGATGCTGCGGGAAAAGCTGTGCGCTATCCTTTTGGTCATGGACTGAGCTATGCCCGTTTTGCGTACAGCGGCCTTTCCGTGCAGCGTGCAGGAGAGCAGCTCGTGGTGCGCTGCCGCATTGAAAATGTAGGGAGCATGACGGCGGCCGAAACGGTACAGCTGTATCTGGCTCCACCGCGCAAAGTGGCGTTTGCTCCGCCGCAGATCCTGACGGGGTTTGCCCGGCGTACCCTTGCGCCGGGAGAGGCGGCGGAAATTACCTTCACTCTTACGCGGCGGGATGTTTCCTATTACAGTCCCGCCGGGAAGTGTTGGAAGGTGGAGGGCGGCGTTTATGAACTGCGCTTGGGCGCATCCAGCCGGGATATCCGCCTGCGCGCGGCAATCGAATGGCCGGGGGACGATGTTTGCCCGGCGGATGCGGCGAATTGGGCGGCCTGTCCCCACTATGCCAAGGTGGACGGCGTTTTTCCAAAAGAGGAATTTGAGCGTCTTTTGGGTTGGGCGGTTCCATGCTACCGGCCGCCGCAGAAAGGAGAGTATACGCTCAATACCATGCCGGAAGAGCTGGCATCCTGCCGCGCTGGACGCGCGCTGCTTTGCGGTATTCGGTGTTTTCTGCGTTGGCGCTGCCGGAGGGATGTGCGCAGAGAGGCGCGGGCCTGGGCGCTGGTGACCCAAAGTCCATTGCGTCAAGCGGTGCAGGGCGGCGTTCCGCTGTGGCTGATCCGGCTGTTGCTGCGGCTGTGCAACGGGCGGCGCCGCGCGATACAGAAGAAATAAAAGACCTGCGTCCTGCTTGCTATTTCTGCGCTGGCGCAGTATAATAATCCAATAAGATAATCTGGCCCGCAGAAGGTTTGCCTTCCCGCGGCGCCGGGAAGAAAGGGCGGGGAGTGTGCAGTGAAACGGGTCATTTGTTCGCCGGGGAGCTATCTTCAGGGCCAGGGTGAGCTGAGCCGGCTGGCGGAGTATTATCAGACGCTGGGGCGGCAGGGTGCGTATCTGATTGTGAGCCGGTCGGCCTATGCAGTTTGGAAAGATCGTATCGACGGCGGATTCCGCTCCGCGGGGATTCCTTATGAAGTGCATCTTTTTGGCGGGGAATGCTGTCAGAGCGAGATCGACAAACACCTTCGCCAAATAGGGAACCGTGACGTGGTGCTTGGTGTTGGCGGCGGCAAGGTGTTGGACACGGCAAAAGCGGCGGCGCACTTTGCCCGTAAACCGGTGATTATTGCCCCGACGATTGCCTCCACGGACGCTCCCTGCAGCCGGGTCGCGGTGCTTTATACGGAGCAGGGCGCCTTTTCCCATTACCTTTCCCTCTCATCCAATCCCAACATGGTGGTGGTGGATACGCTGGCAGTGGCTCAGGCTCCGGTGCGGTTTCTGATGGCAGGGGTAGGCGATGCGCTGGCGACCTGTTATGAAGCGGAGGCTGCGGCACGCTCCGGCGCAGTGACCATGGCCGGCGGATGCAGCACCCGGGCTGCCCTGGCTTTGGCGCAGCTGTGTCGGGACACGTTGCTGCGGTATGGACGGCAGGCCAAGGCGGACGCGGAACGAGGCACAGTGACCGACGCGGTGGAGAATGTGGTTGAGAGCAATACGTATCTGAGCGGCGTCGGGTTTGAAAGCGGGGGCCTTGCCGCTGCCCATGCCATTCACAATGGCCTGACCGTGCTGGGAGAGACGCATAAACTGCTCCATGGGGAGAAAGTGGCCTTCGGGACTCTTGTGCAGCTGGTGCTGGAGCGCCGCGATGCCGAGGATATTTTGAAAATCATCACGTTTTGCCGCGATTGCGGGCTGCCGACTACCCTGGAGGAGCTTGGCCTGGCCCATGCCGGAGACGAACGGCTGATGCAGGCCGCCTCTGCCAGCTGCGCGCCGGAGGAAACCATGGGCAACATGCCGTTCCCGGTCACGCCGGAGGATGTGCTCTCGGCAATGAAGCGGGCGGATCAGATTGCGCAGCTGGCTGGTATGCTGAAACGCGGCTGAGGGCGGAAGCGTTTTCGGCAGCGATCCAAGGCGCTTCAACGAGGTATAGAAATATAAAAAGATGCAGTATGTTCAGCATACTGCATCTTTTTTGCGCCGCTGCTGCGGCCTGTGCTGTGTTCTTTTGCATATATGGAAAAAATCCCGCTCCTAAGAGCGGGATCAGCGAAGCTTGTTTGTATTTGTCATCAGATCGCTCTGGTAACTTTACCGGAACGCAGACACCGGGTACAAACATATACATGGCGGGGCGTACCGTTTACAATTGCCTTTACGCGCTTCACATTGGGCTTCCAAGGACGATTGGAGCGTCTGTGGGAGTGAGACACCTGAATACCGAACGTAACACCCTTATCGCAAAACTCGCACTTAGCCATCCGTTGCACCTCCTTGCTGGGAACCTTGATTTGCCGCATAAAAAATCCATATGCAGACAGCTTTTATATATTAGCACAACCCGTTTGGAAAAGCAAGCATTTTTTCATCAAAAATTTTGTTTTTTTACAAAAAAACTGGAAAACAAAAAAAGTGCCTCTGCTGCGGGGAGAAAAGGTTGCGCCAAACGGGAGGGTTTGATATAGTGAATCTAAGCAATTCTGCTGTTTTGAGGGAGGGGTATTATGAAAGTATTAAACTTTGGCTCTTTGAATGTAGATTATGTATATCAGGTGGATCATATCATGCTTCCCGGTGAAACTCAGAGTTCTACGCAGCGCAATGTGTTTGCTGGCGGGAAAGGATTAAACCAGTCGGTGGCGCTGGCCAAAGCTGGGCTGCCCACCTATCATGCCGGCCAAGTGGGCAATGACGCCGACGGCGAGATGCTGCTGCAGGTTCTGAAGCGCAACGGCGTGGACTGTTCCCTGGTCAATCGGATCGACGGGCCATGCGGCCACACTTTTATTCAGGTGGACAAAGATGCGCAGAACTGTATCCTGCTTTTTGGCGGCGCCAATCGTTGCATCGATGCTGTTTACCGGAAAGAGGTGTTTTCCCATTTTTCCGCCGGAGATGTGATCGTGCTGCAGAATGAGATCAACGATCTGGATCAGGTGATCGACGAAGCCTATGAAAAAGGCATGATGATCGTGTTGAATCCGTCACCGTTTGACGCTTACCTGGATCGCTGCGATTGGAATAAAATCGATGTGTTCTTTATCAATGAAGTAGAGGGCGCGCAGATCAGCGGAAAAGAGACGGCGGAAGATATCCTTGCATGGTTCCGGGAGCACCATCCGAAAGCACTTGTGGTGCTGACGCTGGGCGGCGCCGGTTCCTGCTGCATGAAGGATGGTCAGGTATACCGGCAGGAGGTTATTCCTGTGACAGCAGTGGACACCACGGCTGCGGGGGACACATTCACCGGATTTTTCATGCGGGCTTACCTGGGCGGGCAAACGATTCCGGAGGCGCTGGCGTTGGCGGCCCGGGCATCCTCTGTTACAGTATCCCGGCCTGGTGCAGCCGAATCCATTCCCGCTATGGCAGAGCTGGACGGCTGAACAGGGTAAACTATTGCACGGCGCACAGGGAGGGAGGCTTTCCTGTGCGCCTTTTCCTGCTTGCGCATGGGCAGAGAATCGGGTATACTATAGCTGTCGATTTATTATTTGTATTTGATGCGTTTGTTTCTTCGTCCGTTCCCGGCGGCCAAGAGACAACACGGAAAAGGGGAGCATATATATGGCACAGCAGCGCAGTGTGAAACTGTCCAGGATTGTTGATGAATTTTCCTTGGAGATTCTGCATAAGGGCAGCGATTATGACAGCGCATTGCTGACGATCGTGGACGTGAACCGTCCGGGGCTTCAGTATGCGGGGTTTTTTGAATATTTCGATCCCCGCCGCCTTCAGGTGGAAGGTAAGGCGGAACATACTTATCTGTCGTCTTTGCTGCCGGAGGAGCGCAGGAAGAGCTATTCCAATCTGTTTTCCTATGAAATTCCGGCGCTGGTTCTGTCCCGCGATATGGAACCTTCTGCAGAGTGTCTGGAAACAGCGCGTGAATATGAGCGCACTTTGCTGCGCACGCCTGAGACCACAGTTGTGTTCACCAGTCAGATGATCGATGCGCTAAACCGTTATTTGGCCCCCTGCATTACCCGCCACGGCGTACTGATGGAGATTTACGGCGAGGGTGTGCTGATTATGGGCGATTCCGGCGTCGGCAAAAGCGAAACGGCCATCGAGCTTGTCAAGCGCGGTCACCGGCTGATTGCCGACGATGCGGTGGAAATCAGCCGTGTTTCCGATGTGCTGACCGGTACGGCGCCGGAGCTGATCCGCCATTATATCGAACTGCGCGGCATTGGCGTGGTGGATGTGCGCCGTCTGTTCGGCATGAGCGCGGTCAAGGTGGAATCCCAGATTGATCTGGTGGTGAATCTGGAACAATGGAAAGAGGGCTTTGCCTATGACCGGCTGGGGCTGGACGATCAGACTGTTTCGATTTTGGGTGTCCAGCTGCCCACGTTGACCATTCCGGTGCAGCCCGGACGAAACCTGGCGGTGATTATCGAAGTCGCCGCTATGAACAATCGTCATAAAAAAATGGGATACAATGCGGCGCTGGAACTGACGACACAGCTCAGTCAGCATATGGAGCAGCAAAACGGTAAGGGAGAGTAATGGGGCAATGTCGAAGAAATACGTCGGAATCGATATCGGTGGTACGAATTTAAAAGCCGGCGTGGTGGATGAAACGGGTACATTGTTGTCTGCGGCAAAAACGCCATTGCAGTTTACTACGCCTGAGGCGTTTGTCGAAACATTGGCCGGCCTCTCCCGGCAGGCGGCAGAAGCGGCCGGGATTGGGGCGGAGGAGATTTGTGCCGTGGGCATGGGAGTGCCAGGCGAGGTGGACACGGAGCACGGTACGATCCTGTATACTTGTAATATCCCCCTCGCTGATCTGCCTGTCGGTGCGCTGTTCCGCCGGTATCTGGATGTGCCGGTTTATTTGGAAAACGACGCCAACTGCGCAGCCTTGGCAGAATATTGGGCCGGTGCGGGAAAGGGATGCCACAGTCTGATCGTGGTTACACTGGGCACCGGCGTCGGCGCGGGCATCGTGCTTGGCGGGAAGCTGCTGCGAGGAATCAACGGAACGGCGGGGGAGGCAGGCCATATGGTGGTGGAGCCGGATGGCGTGCCCTGTCGCTGCGGCCGCCGGGGCTGCTGGGAGCAATATGCTTCGGCCAATGCGCTCAAGCGCATAACGCGGGAAGCCATGGAACGCTGTCCGGACAGCGCACTTTGGGTACACTGTGCAGGAAAGCTGGAGCAGATCAGCGGCCGGAGTGCCTTTCAGGTGGCTCGGGAATGCGGTGATGAAACGGCGCAGGCAGTATGCCGGAGCTATGTGCGCTATCTGGCGCTGGGAGTGGTCAATCTGATCAACCTGTTCCAGCCGGACGTGTTGTGCATTGGCGGCGGTGTCAGTAATGAAGCAGATGAAGCGTTGCTGCACCCGCTGCAGCGCATCGTGCAACAGGAACGTTTCGGGCATGATCCGCGCCGCACGGCCAAAGTGGTCAAGGCGGAGCTGGGCAATGACGCTGGGCTGATTGGCGCGGCGCTGCTGGGCAGGATGGAAACCAAATAAGGATGGAGTGTTTTTATGGCTTGGGTCGAATCCTTTGATGCATTTGTACGAACACACCTGCCTGCTTTGCGGGTGGAGCAGGATGCCAAAATGGCACATTATACGTCGTTCCGTATTGGCGGCGGCGCGCGGCGTATGGCATTTCCTCGCACAGAAGAAGATGTGGAGCGGCTGCTGTCCTTTTGCAGGGAACATGAGGTGCCTTGCCTTGTCATCGGAAAAGGTACGAATCTGCTGATTTCCGATCAGGGACTGGATCAGCTGGTATTGAATATGCTGGAAATGAATGCGATCCGCGTAGAAGGCACGCGGGTGTATGTCCAGGCTGGTGCGCTGCTCTCCCACGTTGCCGTCGCAGCTCAGAAGGCTGGCTGTGCTGGTTTGGCGTTTGCCCACGGCATTCCTGGAAGTCTGGGCGGCGCTGTGGCCATGAATGCCGGAGCATACGGCGGTGAAATGCAGCAGGTAGTGGAATCGGTCACTGCACTGTTCCCCGACGGTCTGCGCACGCTGCGCGGCGAAGCGCTGCGCTTTGGATACCGGCACAGTGTGTTTACGGAGGAGAAGGGAGTCGTTCTCGCTGCGGTGCTTTCCCTGCAAAAAGGGGACAGTACGGAAATCCGTGCCGAAATGGACGATTTGATGGCCCGGCGAAGAGCCAGTCAGCCGTTGGAGTATCCCAGTGCCGGCAGTACTTTTAAGCGGCCGGAAGGTTATTTTGCTGGAACGATGATCGACCAATGCGGGTTGAAAGGCGCCGCTGTGGGTGGTGCGGAGGTTTCCGAAAAACATGCTGGATTCATCATCAATAAAGATCATGCCACCTTTGAGGATGTGGTGACGCTGATCGGTGTGGTGCAGGATACTGTGTTCCGGGAATTTGGCGTGGAACTGGAGCCTGAAGTGAAAATTATCAGCTGAGCATGTACAATGCCCTTTTATGAGCGATAAGAGAGTGAGAAACACTATGAAATTTTTGATTGTATCCGGGATGTCCGGTGCGGGAAAAAGCAAAGCCGCCTCCATTTTGGAAGATTTCGGCTTTTATTGTGTGGATAATATGCCCGTGGCGTTGATCCCCAATTTTGCAGAAATTTGTATGGCTAACCAGGGAAAATACGAAAAGGTGGCACTGGTGACGGACGTGCGCGGCGGAGAGACCTTCGACAAACTGTTTGAATCGCTGGGAAAACTGGAGCAGATGGGCTGTCCCTATGAAATCCTGTTTGTGGAAGCCAGCCCGGAAACCATTATCCACCGTTATAAAGAAACGCGCCGCATGCATCCGCTGGGCAACGGTTTCACCACCATTGAAGAGGCTGTGCGTTACGAGCGCCAGGTGCTCAAAACAGTGCGGGAGCGGGCGAATTATATTATTGATACCACGGCACTGTCCACGGCGAAACTGCGTGATACGCTGCGCAATCTGTTTGCCAGCGAAGAACCGGCCGCAAAGATGGCGGTGAATGTCATTTCCTTTGGCTACAAATACGGGATCCCGATTGAGGCGGATCTGGTGCTGGACGTGCGTTTTCTGCCCAATCCTTTTTACATTGACGAGCTGCGGCACAAGTGTGGGATGGATAAAGAAGTCTATGATTTTGTGTTTCAGTTTCAGCAGACGCAGGATTTTATGAAATATCTGGAACGGCTGATTGCTTTCCTTCTTCCGCTATATAACGAAGAAGGGAAAAGTGCATTGGTCATCGCCGTGGGCTGCACAGGCGGCCAGCACCGCAGTGTAGCGGTCACGCGGGCATTAGCGGAGTTTATCCGCCGCAAAGGGTATCAGGCGACAGAGAGCCACCGGGATATGACACGGGCCTGAACGGGTTCCGGGAGATGTGGGGAGGCATAGCATACGATGAAACAGCATAGCGCCGCTTTTAAGCCGCGGCGCGGCGGAATGGGACCTAAAATTGTTGCTCTGGGCGGCGGAACCGGACTTTCCACCATGCTGCGCGGCTTGAAAGAGTATACAAAAAATATTACGGCCATCGTTACCGTGACCGATGACGGCGGCGGCTCCGGCGTACTGCGTCAGGATCTGGGCATGCCGCCCCCCGGTGATATTCGGAACTGTCTTTTAGCTCTTGCCAACACCGAACCCGTGATGGGAGAATTGTTGGGGTATCGTTTTACGGAGGGAATCCTGAAGGGACAGAGCTTTGGCAATCTCTTTTTGGCGGCCCTCAATGAGATATCCCCATCCTTCGATGTGGCAGTGCGCCGCATGAGCGAAGTGCTGGCCATTACCGGGCGGGTGCTGCCGGTGACCAATGAAAATGTGGTGCTGGAAGCCGAGTTTGAAAATTGTGCTCAGGTGGTGGGGGAGTCGAAAATTTTTCAGTGCAAAAAACAGCAGGACTGCCGTATCCGCCGCGTGCGGCTGCAGCCCCGGCATCCTCAGGCGCTGCAGGAGAGTTTGGAGGCCATCCGTGCCGCGGATCTGATCTTGTTGGGGCCGGGAAGTCTGTACACCAGCATTATTCCCAATCTGCTGGTGGATGGCATTGTAGAGGAAATTACCCGGTCGGACGCACTGAAACTGTACATCTGCAATGTTATGACCCAGGAGGGGGAAACAGAGGGATACTCGGTCAGCGACCATATCCGGGCGCTGTTCCATCATGCTGATGATCATATTTTTGATTACTGCCTGACCAACTCGGCCGCCGTTCCAAAAGAGATCTGCGCGCGCTATGCCGCCGAGGGCGCGGCTCCCATTGTATGCGACCGCGAGGAGAGCGAAAAGCTGGGTGTCTCGGTTATTGAGCGGGAGGTGTCCCTGATCGGAGCCGATGGGAAAGTCAAGCATGACACCGCGGCATTGGCTCGGGAGATTTTTGCCGTTTACGCAGAATACGGTTCGATCCGCATTGCGGAGGATTCCTTTTGAGGCGTGTGCGCAGACAGAAAGCGAGGAACGATCATGTCATTTTCCGGCGAAGCCAAATCGGAGCTGTGCCGTGCGGCGCTGCAGCGGCAGTGCTGTGCCCGGGCGGAAGCTCATGGCGTGCTGTTGTTTTGCAATACCTTTCAAAGGGATAAGATCCGCATTGTCACAGAAAACCGGGCTTTTGCAGCCCGGCTCCCCAAGCTGTTTCACAAAGCCTTCGGGCTTGCGTTTGACCGTATGCCGGAGGGGGGCGAAGAAGGGGCCAAACTGACGTTTGAGATCTCGGAGCGGGACAAGCTGGCCGATATCGTCAATGTTTGCGGCTTTTCCATGGAGCAGAATCTGTCGCTGCACATCAATTTTGGATTGCTGGAAGAGGACTGCTGCCGCGTTTCCTTTTTGCGAGGCGTCTTTTTGGCAGGCGGCAGTGTAACGGATCCGGCCAAACGGTATCACATGGAGTTTGTGACCTCCCACTATAAAGTCAGCCGTGAACTGGAAGCGTTGCTGATCGACATGGGATTCGTCTCCCGTGAGACGACACGGGGCGGTAACTTTGTCACCTATTTCAAGCAGAGTGAGCACATTGAAGATCTGTTGACGCTGCTGGGTGCGCCGGTGGCGGCCATGGATATCATGTCGGCTAAAGTCGAAAAAAATCTGCGCAACGAAATGAACCGGCGCGTGAACTGCGATACGGCCAATGTGACAAAAGCCGTGGATGCGGCGCAGGAGCAGTTGGCGGCGATCCGGCGGCTGGAAGAGACAGGCCGGCTGGACACGCTTCCCCGGAAGCTGAAAGAGACGGCTGCCATGCGTGCGCGGTTTCCGGAGATGACGCTTTCGCAGCTGGCGGATAGTTTTGAGCCGCCGCTGACCAAATCCTGTCTGAACCACCGTCTGCGCAAGCTGACGGAGCTGGCAAAACAATCAGAACCGTAAAAGCGAAAGAGATCTGGATACAGCAAAGGAGAATGGAACGATGAACCGAGCAGAACGGGCAAATGCATATCACAACAGCGGTTACAATTGCTGTCAGGCAGTGGCAGCTGCGTTTTCTGATGTGACTGGACTCAGCGAGGCCCAGTCGCTGGCCATCGGCGGAGGATTTGGCGGCGGACTGCGCTGTGGGGAGATCTGCGGCGCAGTGTCGGGGGCGGTTATGGTGCTGGGCATGACGCATCCTTATACCGATTGTACCGATCTTGAGCGGAAACAGCAAATTGCCCATTTGACGAAAGAGTTCCACCGCCGGTTCAAAGCGGAGTTTGGCTGCGAGCGATGTTTGGATCTTTTGCAGGCCGACATTTCCGACACCGAGCGCTTCAAGGCGGCCAAAGCCTACGGAAAAATAAAAAAGTGCCCGGTGCTGATTGCCGCTGCTGTAGAAATTGTGGAACAGATCCTG